>Ga0256829_1000093_pt1 | contig 118928 bp, 130 predicted proteins | sample 131447metaG_FD_185979 | JGI IMG/M metagenome (GOLD analysis project Ga0256829, IMG submission 185979) | Hydrothermal vent microbial communities from Lau Basin, Pacific Ocean - 131-447 | ecosystem: Environmental > Aquatic > Marine > Hydrothermal vents | place: Pacific Ocean: Lau Basin... | reverse complement strand
ATCATGCAAATGCACGTCGATCTCGCGCAAAAGTTTCAACGCATCTTCATCAGAATACCGCTTCCGAGCCATCCATCATCCCTTCCGTGACACCAAAATAGTGGCACAGTTTTACGGGGCTAAGACAGGTCATCTTGGTCCCAGGAAGCTTCTTTGCGCTGTGTGTGAGCTCTACTCTTGCCCGGCGACCCACCAGTCATGCATCTCGCGAAACATCTTGGTGAGCGCCATGGCGCGTTCGGTTGCGGAATATTCGACCCGGGGCGGTACTTCCGGATAGACCTTTCGCGACACCAGCCCATCTGCCTCCAGGGCGCGCAATTGGCTCGTGAGCATCGTCTGCGTAACCCCGTCGATGGCCCTCTTGAGTTCGCTAAACCGCTTGGTGCCTTTGAAAATCAGGATCTGCAGAATGATCAGCTTCCATTTTCCGCCGATCAGCTTTGCAATGTCTGGCATGGGGCAAAGCTCTTCGTTTTCAGTGCCTTGAGGCATTTCTTCGGTGTTTTTCCTGGCCAGTGGCATCGCTTCACGCTCCAATAGTATGGTTTTTGATACTATATCAGAAAATTCTGCCTTCTTGCAGATTGATACCAGCTCCGTATCCTCACAACAAGCCGCATCGAGCGCTTTCCAACCAACCGTTCGGAGCGGCAAAAGCATCATCATGGAGTATCCAAATGACCCCTGAAAACGTCGTTGGGCGAGAGGAGTGGCTTGTCGCTCGCAAAGCGCTTCTGGCGCGCGAAAAGAAGCTGACCAAAGAAAAGGATGACCTTACGCGGGCGCGTCAAGCGCTGCCGTGGGTCAAAGTGGATAAGGACTATCGGTTCAACACGGCCACCGGCCCCAAAGGCCTGTCCGACCTCTTTGCAGGGCGATCCCAGTTGATCACATATCATTTCATGTTCGGCCCAAACTGGAAAAACCCCTGCAAAAGTTGCTCTTTTTGGGCGGACACGTTCAACGGCCTATCCCCGCACCTTGCAGCGCAGGATATCTCTTTCGTTGCTGTGTCATCTGCGCCCTTGGATCGATTGCTTCCGTTCAAAGCGCGGATGGGATGGGGTTTTGAATGGGTGTCGTCACATGGCAGTGATTTCAACTTTGACTATGATGTCGGGTTTGGGCCGGGCCGCCCGGACGATCTGCCCAATTCATACAATTTCGGCACTATGGAAAATCCACCGATCGATGAGATGCATGGCACGTCCGTCTTTGCCAAGGATGATGCCGGAACAGTTTATCACACCTATTCGGTGTATGGTCGCGGGTTGGATGCGACAAACGCAACTTACGCCTACATGGACCTGACACCGAACGCACGGGATGGCGAACCATCCTCAGGGAACCCGATGGGATGGCTTAGGTATCACGATGACTATTGACTGCATCGCTGGGTTTGGCCTGTTCCTAGAGCGGCAATGAGCGGCGGGCTGTCCTTGGGCATTGGCACCGCGAAGATTGCGTGTGAGGCGGGATAATGAGCCATGGTTGCCTATTCGGGGAAGGGGCTGTGCCGATCGCGCTCACTTGCCCCTTGGCGACTATGACTTCGATTCCGCCTGTTGCAGAAGCCAGTCTCGGAACGTCGACACTGCAGGCTTGCTGCGGTCTCTCGCGGTTGTGAGAAAGTGCCAGGAATAGGTTGAGCGCATTGCGACATCGAACGGCCGTATGAGCCGACCTTGGTGAATGTAGTCAGAAACAAGAACACTGCGCCCAAGTGCAATACCAATCCCGCGGCAAGCCGCCTCATACATAATGTTGCTGTCTGAAAACCCGTGGCCACGGGACGGGGCAAGATGCGGCATGCCAATTTCCGAAAACCAACTGGACCAATCGCAAGATGCGACGCCCGTTTCGCCAAGCGCATCGTTGAGCAAGGTGTGGAGCTTCAGATCGTCGAGGGTTTCCAAGGGCGCACCTCGACCAACCAAAGTGGGCGCGCATACTGGAAAAACATCCTCAGACATCAAGATTTCACCGACATGATTGTCGGGAACGGTTGCACAATATCGCAGTGCGCAATCGAAATCGGTGTCATTGAGATCGACAGTTTCACGTCGGCAATGCAGCTCGATGTCGATATTGGCATGCTCCTCTAGAAAGCGATCGAGGCGTGGCGCCAGCCAGATCGATGCCAGCGATGGGCAAACAATCACCTTTAGGCAACCGCTTGGGGGCTCCGCCAGCCTATCTGCCGCTGTTCGCAGTTGCTCAAAAGCCGGCCGGACCAGATCGAAAAACTGCCGCCCCGCATCGTTCAAAACAAGATCCCTGCCGCGCCGGTCAAAAAGCGGTTGGTCAAACCAAGCCTCAAGGGTTTTGATTTGGTGGCTGACGGCGGATGGTGAAACGGAAAGCTCAGCGGATGCACGCACCATATTGCCGCTGCGAGCAACCGCTTCAAACGCCTTCACCGCGTTCATGGGAGGAAAATTCTGCGCCATCCAATTAATGAGAAAATCTCATCCTTTCTGTGAAAACTTCTCGCTTTTTTCAATCATTATCTGCGTTTAGTTGAGGAATACAGAACAAAATCGGCGCTTTTGACAACGCGCATGCCATGCTGGAGGTTCCCGAATGACACAAACGAATTTGAGCCAATGGCCCCAAGGTGTCGACGCGGCGGATTTCTCAACCTATCAGCGCAGAGCTTTGACCTCGCTGGGTTTGTGGGGAACGGACGGGTGGGCGATCAAAGCCTATGGAATTCAGCTTGACCATCCTGATGCGGACCATTTGACATGGCACGCCAAGCAACACGTTCACCAATTGCTACCACTCACACAAGAAGAAGGGTCATTCTACAAGACAGGGTTTGCTGTCTTGCACAAAGGGTCTTTGGCCAATTGGCTATTGTTCCAATGGTGGACCCATGATGATGTCTGGTGCCAGTTCCTGTCCTACTCGGAAACCGGCGATCCGCTGAATTTCAAGGTCTCCACCCGGCCTGTTGTCGCCTGCGTCTACGAAACAGCGGTTATTTGGCACGAACAGAAATCATGGATTGCGCATGTTCTGAATGGGCGCGCGGATCGCCGTGCGTATCTTGAAGACGTCATGACCGATCAGACGTGTTGAGCCGCCATGCTCTGCACATCTGCTCAATCCGGGCTTTGCTGTGATCTGCTGGTCATTGGCAGCGGCGCGGCTGGCCTGTCGGCCGCTGTTGTGGCGGCCCAGGCAGGCCTTAAGGTAATTGTCCTGGAGAAATCAGAATATGTAGGCGGCGCCACCGCCTGGTCGGGTGGTTGGGTCTGGCTGCCCGACGGCGATGACGACGCAAGCCGGGCAAAAGCCTATCTGACCCATGTGATCGGCCGCGACGCTGAACACCGCAAGATCGAGGCCTACGTTCGCGGCGCACGCCAACTGGAACAGTTCTTGCAGGCACATACGCCAGTGCGGTTCCTGCAAAACGTCACTCTTCCGGATTATCATTCTTCTGCCGAAGGCTATAGCGCTGGCGGTCGGTCCCGCGTTGTCGCGCCCATGGATGGTCGCAACCTAGGGGCCGAAATCCACCGTCTTCGCAAGCCGCTGCCGGTCCTGACACTTGCAGGGCTGATGCCGTCTGCCGGCCCGGAGATGCGCCATTTCTCAAACGTCACGCGATCGCTGCAATCGTGCCTCTATGTTCTTCGCAGACTACTGGGGCATGGAGCCAATCTGCTGACGGCTGGGCGCAATTTGACTTTGACCAATGGCAATGCATTGGCTGGCGGATTGTTCAAGGCGGCTCTTGATCTTGATGTCATGGTGCTCACCCGGTCCCGGGCGAAGTCGCTTATTCATGACAAAAACGGAGTTTCTGGCGCAAACGTCAAAACAGTATCCGGTGAGATCCGTATCAACGCGCGCCAAGGCGTGGTTCTTGCATGCGGTGGATTTGCGGCGGATGCACCCTTGCGCAGACGTTACTACAAACGTGCCGTCGGCGGCCACGAACATAGGACAGTTGTCCCAACGGTTTGTGACGGCGATGGGCTGCGCCTTGGTGAGGCTGTTGGTGCTGCGGTTGATTCCCCCAGCAAAGACTCCGGCGCGTGGGTGCCCGTTTCCATGGTGCCTCAGAAAGATGGCAGGGCGGCGCCTTTTCCACATTTTGCAGATCGCGCCAAACCTGGTCTTGTCGCTGTGAGAGTAGACGGCAGGCGTTTCACAAACGAGGCTGCTCCCTACTTTGATTTCATGAGAGGGCTGTTTGACGCTACTCCTGAGGAGGAAAACCCGGTTGCCTGGCTGATCTGTGACCATCGGTTTCAACGTAGATATGGCCTGGGCTTTTCCAAGCCTGCTCCGATCCCGGTGGCCCGCTATGTATCGCCTGGTTATTTGAAGCGCGAGGCGACACTTGGGGCGCTCGCCCGAACTTGCGGCATCGATGGCGTACGCCTGATCGAAACGATTGCTGCCTTCAACGAAAATGCACAGTCTGGAGACGACCCGGACTTCGGGCGCGGTAGCGAACCCGTGAACCGTGCGCAGGGCGACCCCGCGGCAGGCCCAAATCCCTGCGTAGCCCCAATTCTCACGCCACCCTTTTATGCCGTCAAAGTCCAACCAGGATGCCTAGGATCATTCACAGGCCTGAAAACCGACGTCAAAGCGCGAGTCCTAGATACGTCTGATCGCCCCATTCCGGGCCTGTGGGCTTGCGGGAGCGACATGGCCAGCGTCATGGCAGGCCGATACCCCGCTGGCGGCATCTCCTTGGGGCCTGCTCTTGTCTTTGGCTACATCGCCGGCCGTTGCGCGGCGGACAGGGACCTGCGCGAAATCCAAAAAACGAACAAAGGAGCCCCGCATGAGCACATATGAATTTGCCACCTTACAGGCCAAAACCAGTGCCGCCCCTGCCGCAGAAGAGCAGTTGGAAGCCTATCTCAACTCTCCTGCAAACCTTGGGCAGTTGCTGGGATGCTGGATTTCGGAAATTGGTGCGCTCAACCGCATAGGCTTGCTGCGTCGATATCAGGACGACGCCACCCATGACAAAGAGCGGCAGTCACTTCTGACCAGTGGCAACCCATTTGGATGCGGGACCTATCTGACCGGAATGTCGCTTGACCGGTGCACCCCTTTTCCCAATCTGCCGGAAATCGACACCGGTACGTTTGGCCCTTTCTACGAGATTAGGACCTACGAAATGGAAACTGGCGGATTGGCGCCAACGCTGGAGACATGGGAGAAAGCGGTCCCAATTCGCGCTGAACGCTCGAAGCTTGTGACCGTCATGCGCACCGTCGAAGGTGCTCCGCGCATGATCAGTATTTGGCCCTATCAGACGATTGAAAATAGGCAGGATGTGCGCTCCAAAGCCATCGAGGATGGCATTTGGCCACCCAACGACAGTTTCAAACACCTGAAAACAGACATGCTGTCGACGATCTACCTGCCAACGTCTTTTTCACCCCTCAAATAAAGGGTGCTTGTCCCCTTCAACTTGCAATCTGAAAAGGAAAAACCATGGGCAGACACCTCATATCGTCGGGTGGAAAATGGGAAGAAACTCTGGGGTATTCCCGCGCTGTTGTCGATGGCGACTGGGTGTTCCTTGCGGGGACTGGCGGTTTTGAACCCGGCACCGGCAATGTGGCTGAAAGCGTTCTGGAACAAACCGAACAATGTCTCGCGAACGCCGCTGCAGCGCTGGAACAGGCTGGCGCGTCTCTTGATGATACCGTGCGCATCATCGTCTATTTGGTGGACATGGACGATTTTGAACGTGTCGCGCCGATCTTTGGCCGCGTTTTCAAAACCACGCGCCCTGCCAATACGACCGTGGCTTCTCCGGCTTTGATCGACCCGCGACTGAAAGTCGAAATCGAAATCACCGCAAAGAAGCGACCTTAGATCGATGGAGCAGGCATTGGACTTTGTTTTGCTCGACGTGTTCACCGATCGGGTGTTCGGAGGAAACCAGCTTGCTGTATTCCCCCACGCGGGCGAGCTGCCGGACTGGTTTATGTCGGCTATCGCGCGCGAGTTGAAGGTAAACGAAACGGTCTTCGTCACCGGGCGGACAGGCAATGGCTTTGCCGCGCGGATTTTCTCTCCACATGGTGAGTTGCCGTTTGCGGGGCACCCTGTGATTGGCTCTGCCTTTGTGCTTGCGGATCAGGTGCCAAGCGACCAATTTGAGCTCAATGTTCCTGCTGGGCCGGTGCCAATCGAGATCGTGAGAGTACCAAATGGGCAGCAGATCATGCTGCAAAGCCCGACTTTGCCCCTGCGCTTGAAACAGACCGTGCAAGCCGCGGACCTTGCTGCGATGTTGAGCCTATCTGAACGCCAGATCGCCCCTGAACCGGCGGAAGCATATTCCGCGGCCATTCCGTTCTTTTGCATTCCGCTTGCGGATCCTGAGTCCGTAAAACAGGCAAATCTCGACAAATCTGTTTGGGCGCGGGTGCTGCGGAACTGTCTGGCGCCGCACATATACATTTTCTCGTTCGGCCAGAATGGCGATATTTTTGCGCGCATGTTCGCCCCGGCTGTCGGCATAGACGAAGATGCTGCCACGGGCGCGGCGGCCGTTGCCTTGGGTGGGTATCTGGCAGAGCATGATCCTGCACATAACGAGATGTCAGCATACACAATCCATCAGGGAGCTGAGATTGGACGCCCCAGCCAAATCCGTCTCGAGGTCTCTTCAGGCAGAGGAGCGCTTGCATCCGTCCGCATCGGAGGCCAGTGCGTCCTACTTGGACGCGGAGAGCTATCCGACGCTGCTGCCCGTTTGCGTTTGTCAGAAAGCCCCTGAGGTTAAAGTTGATGGCTACCCTTCTGGAACATCGTAGGTATCCATTCAGTGTTAACTGATCTCTTCAAAGCCGCTGTCACAAACCGCAGCACTCAATCGTCAATCCTGTGAAACAAGCGCTTGGCCGTACTGGCCGCGCCGGACAGGAGACGCCAATGGAACCGATTGAAACACACAGCTCAGGCCGATGGGGCGAAATGGCACAGCGCCAGTACCTGCCCTTTTCCACGATTCTCGGTGGCGGGGTTGTCCTGCACGCGATGAACGTCTTTGTCTCAACAACGATCCTGCCGTCGGTCGTGCAGGAAATCGGCGGGCTGGCCTATTACGCATGGTCAACGACCCTGTTTGTCCTGGCGTCGATCCTGTCCGCCGCGCTGGCCTCTCGACTATTGGGCGCTGTGGGCGCGCGGGGCGCTTATGTCGTGGCCCTGCTGATTTTTAGCCTTGGGACGATCATCTGCGCAGCGGCATGGTCTATCGGTGTCTTGAACCTAGGGCGCGCTATCCAAGGCGCGGGAGGCGGGCTGCTGTATGCGCTGGCCTATGCTGTGATCCGGATGGTTTTCCCCGAACGTTTGTGGCCCATTGCCATTGGCCTGATCACCTTGATGTGGGGGATTGCCACGCTGACCGGCCCCGCGTTGGGTGGTGTCTTCGCCGAATTGAACATGTGGCGCGGCGCGTTTTACAGCCTGCTGCCGATTGTTGGTCTGGTGCTGATGTTGGCCCTGCGCGTTCTACCGGGGCGCCAGACAGGTGACGAAAACGCGGGCCCGGTGCCGGTGTTCCAATTGGGCGCGCTCGTCGGGCTGGTCCTTCTGATATCTTTGGTTTCGGCCTCGCCGACTGGGACCTTTCTGACATTGGGTGCAGGCCTGTCTGTCGCGCTGTGTTGGGTTATTGTCTGGGCGGAACGCCGCACGAAAGGCCAACTGATGCCAAGCGGTGGGCTGTCACCGCTCACCAGCCTTGGTGCTTTATACGCTTGTGTGGCTTGCCTGATTGTCGGGATGCAGCCCGAAGCATTCGTCCCCTACTTCCTGCAGATTATTCACGGCCAATCCCCCCTTATCGCCGGGTACATCGGAGCGTTGATGGCCGTGGGTTGGACGCTTGGGTCTGTTGTATCGGCACGGTTCACCGGCCCCCGCGCAGAGGCGACAATCACCATTGGGCCGCTGATCAGTCTTGCAGGGCTTTTGCTGCAAGCGCTGACATTGCCCGGATTTTGGGCCGGGGGTGCGATACTGGCGCTGATCTGTGTCGGCCTTGTACTTGTTGGCTTTGGCATCGGATACACTTGGCCGCATGTAACCACGGCAATCTATCGCCATGCGCCAGCCGGTGAAGACGATTTGACCGCAGGTGCTATCACCACCGTTCAGCTGTCAGCCACTGCCATCGGTGCCGGGCTGGCCGGGCTTGTGGCGAATTTGGCGGGGATGGAAGACCCGGGCGGCGTGGCGGGCGCGTCATCCGCCGCCTATTGGGTCAGCGTGACCTTCCTGACCGCGCCCGCCGCCGCCTTCGTCTTTGCTTTGGTTGTTCGCCCCAAGGCGACAGTTGCGAAAGCGGACATTGCATAGGCCGCCTGGCAAACGGTTGGTCTGCGCCTATTGCAGACCCTGTCTTTTGCGGCGAATGTCGGCTGCAATCACATCAAAGGAGTGTTGAATTGCATAATCGACCCTTGCCGCAAAAGACAATTGGCCTGTTGGGAGGATGTTCGAACGTGGCAACTGGTGAATACTATCGGTTCCTCAATGATGCGGTGAATTCGAGACTTGGGGGATGGGAGATTGCCGAAACCTTGATCGCGGGCATGAACTTTGGAAATATCGAGGCCTTCGTAAGGACTGGCGATTGGGACGGCCTTGCTGCGTACATGAAGCAGAAGATCGACGGGCTGGTCGCTGGAGGCGCCGACGTCATTCTTTGTGTTTCAAACACATTGCATATGCCACTTGACGATTTGATGGAAAGCGTGCCCGTTCCGTTGATCCACATTGCCGACCCTACGGGTGCAGCAATGAAGGCTGCTGGCCTTAAGAAGGTTGCGATATTTGGAACCAAGCCTGTTATGGAAATGTCCTATTTAAAGGATCGGTTTCAGAAACGCTTTGGCATTCAAGTGATTGCACCATCAGACGCGGAACAACAGGATATTGACCAGATCATTTTTAATGAACTGGTCAAGAACACACTGAACGAAACGTCAAAGGCCCGCTATCTGGAAATCGCGGATCGCATGCGCCGCGAGGAAGGTGCAGAGGGGCTGATCCTTGGCTGCACAGAAATCTTCCTTCTGGTTGACCAAGAGGATCGGCCGGATTTCCCGATGTTCAATACGGCGCGGCTGCATTGCGAAGCCGCCGTTGATTTCGCGCTTTCGAAAATCGCAAGCGAACGCACAGCTGCTTGGTCAATCTAGGTCGCCCCGTAAAAAGTTTTCAATGAAAGGGCATGGAATCCAGCCCTTTCAATCTCTTGCAGCGGCCTGATGTCGCCCTAGGCTTCAGTGCTCAAAAGCCGGGTTTGCTCTTCCCACTCTCGCTGTCCCATGATTGACACCCCTTTCGAGAAGACGTCGAATGTAAATGCGCGCGGCATCAGACCGGAGGCGATCCTGCTGGGAAGATCCGGGTTCACCATGGCCGATTTGCCTATGGCCAAAAAATCCGCCTCGTTTTCAGAGAGAACCTTCGCGGCCAGTTCGGGTTCGTTTAACCCACCGTTTGCGATCACCGGCAAGCCGGTCACGTCACGCGCGAATGATGTCAGCTTGGTCCCGTCCGTGCTGGTGCAATGGTACTCATAGCCTTTGATTTCGCTGGCGATGTGAATGTAGTCCGCCCCAGCCGATTTGACCGCCTTGAAAATGATCTTTGCGTCCTTCGCGCCGCCCTGCCAGAAATAATCCGGCTGCGTCGCCTTTGCCTGCGACAGGCGGACACCAACGAGGAAGTCGGCGGCGCAAACTTCACGTATCTCGGCGATGATTTCGCAGGTCAGCCGAATGCGGTTTTCGACCGATCCGCCATAGGGTGCTGCGCGGGTGTTCATCTCGGGCGTCAGGAATTGATCGAGCAAATAGCCGTTCGCACAGTGCACCTCCACGCCGTCCATACCCGCCTTTTGCGCACGGATGGCGGCCTGCACAAAACCCGCTTTGACGTCCAGAACCTCAGCCTCTGAAAACGGCTCGGGAACGGCGTATGGCCCTTGCTTGTATCCGTACATTTGCAACATCTGCCCCTGCGGCTGAATGGCCGACGGCGCCTTGGGCTGATCTGCCACTTGCGATACAGCACCTGCGTGGATCAGTTGCAGAACTATTTTGCCACCCTCTTTGTGAACGGCGCTGGCAATATCAGCCCAGCCATTTTGGTGTGCGTCGGTACAAAGCCCCGGCTGATTGGCATAGGACTGAGAGAGCGTGCCCTGAGGATAGGCCCCTTCAGCGATCAAAAGGCCAAAGCCTCCTTGCGCAAAGCGTGCGTAGTATTCGGCCATTTCCAGCGTAGGTACACCGTCCTCTGTGGCGCTGGCCCGAGACATCGGAGCCAGGACGTACCGGTTTTCCAAATGAAGTCTGCCGATCTGGCCGGGCGCCAGGGCGGGGTGGTTTTGCATGTCTGAAGTCATGGAAAGTCGCCTTTGTTGATTACAAGGACGAGCTATGGCTAATATGCATTTGTCGCAAGAATGCACAATTTTGTCATATACTTACAAAAAAGTAACTAAGGAACGAAATGGAATCCCAGTTCAATCAGCAGCACTTGTTTTGTCCCACAGAAACGGCGCTTGGCGTCATTGGCGGGAAGTGGAAAGGTATGATTTTATGGTGCCTGTGCCAACGCACCATGCGGTTCGGGGAGCTCCAGAAAACCATTCCCGGTATCACGCAAAGGATGCTGACCAAGCAGCTGCGCGAGCTGGAAGACTACGATATCATCACACGGAAGATTTATCCGCAGGTGCCGCCCAAGGTCGAATATTCACTCAGCGACCATGGCAAGGCGCTTCGGCCAATTCTTGAGCAGCTTGAGGTTTGGTCGCAGGCCTACATTGCTTCCAAGGTGTCAGGCACGGGCTAACAAAAGCGAACGCATACTGGGCCTTGTCACGTGCTGGGCTTCTACCGCTCAGGAAGGGCAGCGCGCAGCAATACAGCCAACCAATGAGAACAATTGTTGGCCTTCATTTTCGGCTGAATGAGGCGGGCGGCAGATCCAGCGGCCCGCCTCTTCGGTAAAGCGTCAGAGAAATTTCTTGAGAACCGGAACAACCGCGAAGCCGGTATCTGCCGAGTTGCCACGGCGAAAATGCATCTCGCCGCGTTCAAGATCCATCGCGATTGAACAATCCGTCCCAAGCCTTCCGCGGAAGGATGGGACCTCGCGGTACGGGGCAAGGATCGGGTGGTCCACGTCCGAGCTGTCCGACAGGATGGTCTTTAGCCGGTCCATACTTGGCTGATCCTGCCCGTGCAGCAGAGTGCGCGCTCGTGTCAGCCTTGCGTCAGAATTCTCGAACAAAACCTCGGCCACCGGAATATCGGTTGTCAGATAGTGATTGGTGTGCAAGGTGGCTGCGGCTTCGGCACTGTGGGTGCATGCGGACAGCCCGTCGAACTCCACATCCATCGCCCGACCTTCGGCATTGGCGATCAGAATGTTGGCAGAGCGGCCCGCACCGGCTTTGGCAAGAACCAGGTCCACATCCTCCCACCTTCGGGCTGACAGAAGCTGACGCAGCAGAATATGGGTCGGGACGCCAAGGGTTGGATTGGTGGAGGGCAGAAAGTTGAGGCAGACCCCAAAGCCAGCATCATTCAAACCGATTTTGCCGACGATCCCCGGCTCTGTCAGCATCAGGGTCGTGTGCCCCCGTGCGTCCGTGATCCGCTGCAGGATCATCAGATCCTCAAACGGCTCCAGCCAATCCCAGTTCTGGCCCATGTAGGGCGTGCCGGAAAAGTGCATTGAGGTGCATTCGCCGACCGCCAGAGCAGACAAAAGCTCGCTGCGCGCATTGAGCGCAAAAAGCCATCCCGGATCGACATTGGCCGCCTTTGCCATCGCGGCGATTTCGACGGCGAGATCCGGGGCAAAGCCCTCGATCTGGTTGCGAAAATGTGCAGCGGCTTGCAGAATTTCTTCCTCTGGCTTGGCAAACACCTCTTTGTACAAACCAATGGTTGCCTTGATACGATCCGCAATTTGCGCGCCGATTTGCCCACCGATGGCAGCGGGCGAACCTGCTGCCTCGATGATCGGGACACCCTGGACTTCGGCGGTCATTTTCGCGCCTCAAGCGTGGCGACTGCGTCTGAACAGGTCACAAACTCCGCCTGTCCGCTATCCTTGATCGTTTTGATCAACCCCTCCAATACCTTGATGCGGGAATAGCGGCCGGTGATCTGTGGGTGCATGGTCAAATTGAAGAGGCCCGATACGGCCGCTGCGCCTTCATACTCGCGCTCCCAGATGCGCAGGACTTTCTCCGGGTCACTCATACCGGTCATATATACCGGCGAGAACAGGAACAGGTAATAGGGCGCGTCATCAAGCTCGTATGAGACCGGCAGTTCTATTATCCCGCTCTTCTGCTTCTCCGGTCCCTCTAACTCATACAGACGGAAATCATCGGCCATCAGACTGCTATCCCACTGAAAGTCAAACTCTTTCAGCAAGTTAAGCGTGTTCTCGCTAAAGTCCCATGCGGGAGAGCGATAGCCAACAGGGCGCACCTTTGCGGCATCGAAAAGGGCATCCATTCCGCGCGAAAAAGCAGCACGCTCTTCATCCAAACTGAGTTTTGTTGGCGCTTCATGTACATCGCCATGATGGCCGATTTCATGCCCGCCATCGACAATCGCACGCAGTTTGTCCGGATGGCGCCGTGCGGTTTCTCCGGGCACAAAGAATGTTGCACGAATAGCCTCACGCTCTAGCAGAGCCAAGATGCGGTCTATGCCGACCTGCGCGCCGTAGGTGCCCCGTGACATAGGCTGCGGCGACGTGCGCCCCAGCGACATCCAAAGCGATTCTGCGTCAAAGTCGAATGTCAGCGTAACTTGGGTTTTGGCCTGAGAGGGGTGTGTCATGGAAGCTCCGGTTTCTGGAATCAGTGATAAACGTGACGATATGTCATGTTTTATAACGTGACAACCTGTCATGTATTTTGTAGCTGCTTTTCGGAGTTCCAAATGCGGGCAAAGACGATGCGTGAAGAAGCTGAGACCTATTACCGGCGCAAACCCACCCAAGTGCGCAGCATTCGCCGGGTGGCGCAGGTGCTGGACGCGACACGCGAAGGGATTCTGGACAGCGGGTACGATGCTTTGACGATGCACGAGATCGCCAGCCGCGCAGGCATGCAGCGCAGCGCGATCTATCGTTATTTCTCGGGCAAACCTGCCATCATGGTGTCACTCATCGAGCTTCACCATGCAGATATCCATACACTCGCCAATCGACTTTTCGCGGATGTGGTTGACCGCGATGGTCTGGCGCGGGCCGCTGAAGATCTGGTTCAAGCCTATTTTCAGTTGTTCCTCGATGACCCTGTTTTACCCGCCATCTGGATGGGCGCCCAAAGCGCACCGGAGTTGTCGGAACTTTGCGCGCGTCAGAACGCACGCGCAGGTGCTGTCATTTCAAAGGCCATGGCGCGGGCGCAGGGGGCGCAAGACGGGGACCAGATCAAGGCCATTTTGCTGCTCGAACTGGTTGGCGCAGCGGCGCGACTGGCATTGCAAAGCAAAGACGCGGGACCGCGTGATCAGGTCGCGGCGACTGCGAAAAAATCCGCCGTTGCCGTGATGTTGAGTTAGAATGCCGGCGCCCGTTACGACATGGGCAGCTGTGACGTTTGATCGTGAAGCCACAGAAAACTTTGAACCAAGTGCACTCAACTGACCCACCCTGTCAGGAGGGACCTGCCAAAAGGGCCGCCTACACATTGCGAACACAAGGAGAAATGCAGTGTCAAAGCAGGTTATCGAGATGGTCACTTACAAACTGAACGACGGCATGGACAAAGACGCCTTTATCAAAGCCGCCCTGGCAATGAACCCCTGGATCGAGGCACAGCCTGGCTTCCTGCAGCGCCGCTTGTCCTGCGCCGAGGACGGCACCTGGATCGAGCATGTCCACTGGACTGATATGGCATCGGCAAAAGCAGCCGCCGCTGGGATCGGGTCGGACCCGGCCAATGCCGAAGCGCTTGCCGCCATTGCCGGGCCTTCGGTGCAAGTTTCGCATTCCGAGCTAGAAATCATGATCAACTGATCCGGCATGGACCGCGGTAGACGACTGAATGAGATCCTTCGGATCGTGCGGAACGGGCGGCTTCACCTCGCCCGTGACATCGCTGATGCGCTCGAAGTGTCCGTGCGGACCGTCTACCGCGATATCGATACCCTTCTTGAGCTGGGCGTGCACATCGAGGGGGAGCGTGGCTTTGGCTATGTCATGCGAGAGCTGGTGTTCCTTGCGCCCGATTTCTTGTCGGTAGAGGAGCTGGATGCACTGAGTCTTGGGATGAGCATTGTTCAGGGAAAGGCCGATGAAGAGTTGAAGGCCGCCGCGCAAAGGGTGCTTACCAAAATGGCGCAGGCGAACGGTCAGACGGCACCGGGTCCCAAGGCGTGGGGCTTTGCTGTCTATGCTGGTGATGGCCCCCAATCCCGGCTGGCCCACATGCCGACCCTGCGCAAGGCCATCCGCAACCGCGTCTACGTTGATCTGCGCTACGCTGATGAACAAGGCACGGTCTCGCATCGCACAATCAGGCCACTTCAGATCGACTATTGGGGGCCGGTTTGGACTTGCGCTGCGTGGTGCGAATTGCGCCAGGACTTTCGTGTCTTTCGGATCGACCGCATTCAAAAGGCCGTTGCGACCAAGCGCAGGCTTCAGCCGGAGGCGGGTAAGACAGTTTACGACTATCTCGCGAAGGTGGCGGAGGACCTAAAGAATCAGCAGACGCACTGACAACGCGGCTGACGCTGGTTGAGAATGCTGTGGTCAGGCGTCTGTCTGCGCCAAATTCCCGCGCATTGCCGTCAATTCGATTTCGATCAGCATCTCTGGCGTGGCCATATTGGCCTCGATCATCGTGGCTGCGGGCGGATGGGCGCCAAAGGCCTCGGATAGAACCGGCCAGCAACTCTCAAATTCTTCGGTATGGCGCAGGTAATAGTTGACGCGCACCGCGTCGCTGAGGTCTGCGTCTACGCTATGAAGCGCGGCGCGAATGTTCTTGATGCATTGCCGGGCTTGGGCCACAACATCCTCGGAAATCTCCATGGTGTCGTAGTTATAGCCTGTCGTCCCGGAGACGAACACAAAGGGGCCAGCCGTGACGAGCCGGGCGTAGCCGATCTGTTCTTCGAAAACGCTGCCTTTGGGGTGTCGTTGAATGGCCATTCCTGGACCCTCCGTATTTCGGTTGGCGGTCGCGCGAGGGTTTCCCCACGGCAATTGATCAGTGGATTTGAAGCGCGCCGTTTGCCAGGGCACTGGCCTTGATGGCTGTCAGGCGGCGCAGCTTTTCAGGCTCTCGCAGGACAAAGATGTTCTGAATTTGGCCTTCTGCGGCATAGGCAAACGACACGAGGGCGTGTGGGCTATCCCCGTCCCAAAGCATGATGCCGGGTTGACCGTTCACGGTTTTTTCTTCGGTGCGCAACGATCCCCAGGCCGGAACCAGAATGCTGCTGAAGAATTGCAGCACCGTGTCCTTGCCCCGCAGCACATGGCGGGTTGCGACGACCAAGCCGCCACTGTCGGCGCGCAGATCAACATCGTCACACAGCGTTTTGGCAAATGTGTTCACGTCGCCTGTTGTCAAAGCCTCCTGAAACCCCTTGAGCAGGCTTTCTTGCCGCTCCTGCGGCGGGATGTGACGCACATTTCCATCTTGCACATGTTTGCGCCCCCGCGAGGCCAACTGGCGTGCACTGGCTTCGGAAATACCCAGCATCTGGGCAATGTCCGAATGGGGCGTATTGAAAATATCATGAAGCAGATAGGCCGCCCGTTCCTTTGGGGTCAGCCTTTCCAGCAACAACAGAAAGGCAGTCGACAGTGTGGAGGCAATTTCTAGCCGGGTTTCGGGGGTGCTGTCGGTGGTTGTTTCAAGTTGCTCGGGCAGCCACGGCCCTACGTACTCCATGCGCTTTTTCTGCGCGGACTTCAGATAGTCAAGACACCTGTTCGTACAAACCGCTGTGAGCCAGGCAATTGGGTTGTCCGGCAGTGGTGCATCGGATGCGAACCACTTATATGCAGTGTCCTGAACCGCGTCTTCTGCCTCGCTGTACGACCCCAGCAGCCGATAGGCGACCCCCAAAAGCTGGGGGCGCGCCTTTTCGAATTCTGATGTTTTTGTCTCGATCATCATATCAGTGTTTTGAGATCTGAACGCGGTTCCAAAGGTTGATCATGCTCACGCAAGTTGTGATCAGCGTGATGGTCTCATCATCATAGTGGTTGCGCAACTCGGCCCTAAGGGCACCGTAATCCGCGCCACGCTCAAGGATGGTCAGAGCTTCGGCATAGGCAAAGACAGCTTTTTCGGCGGCCGAAAAATCTGGCATGTGGCGCCAGCCAGCCAACCTGTCCAGGCGTTCGCTGGTCTCTCCGTCCTTGCGCGCTTCGTTGCTGTGCATCCGGATGCAATAGGCGCATTCGTTGATCTGCGACACGCGCAATTCAATCAAATGAGACAGGCTGCGCGGCAGGCCTTTTGCAGCCATCAACTCGTGAGTCGCCCCAAGGTGCCCGATCAGTTCCGGCTGTACGGCTTCGTGTTGTACGCTTTTGGTGTTCATTGCTGTTTTCCTTCGTGAGTGGTGTTACCCATCTGACGAACCAGGCGGTCCGATTGTGACGCAGGGCGGGCAATTTTCTTCAAAACCGCCATTGTCCGCGCTATGTAGGCCCATGCCAAAAGATCGCCGCCTTTCCCGTACGCTTCACGCTCTGATCCATATGGCCGAACGGAATGAGCCTCTGACGTCTGATACTTTGGCCAAATCGCTGAAGACGCATGGCCCTGCGATCAGACGGATGATGTCTGGGCTTAGGTTGGCTGGGATCGTGTCGTCCTCCAAAGGCCATGGCGGCGGCTGGGTGCTGGAGCGCGCTCCGGATCAGATCACGCTACTACAGATCTACGAAGCGCTTGGAGAACCAACGCTTTTTGCTATTGGGTCCGCGCAAGACACGCCTGAATGCCTGGTGGAGCAGGCCGTGGACGCGCACCTGACAAAGGCTATGGAGCGTGCAGCACAAGTGTTGCGAACCGAGTTGAGCCACACCAGCCTTGCCGATATTGCGATAGAATTTGAGGCGAAGCTGGCGGAGCAGGCCAAGAATTAGGAGCCCATGCGGATCAATGGAAGGCCCTGTTGACCTACATTCATACACGTAACATATAAAAGTACATGATTCCAAGAAGGTCCTCCACCCATGCCCGCGCCCCCGGTTTCAGCCAAAGATCAGCCATCCCATGATATGCAGACTCTGCCCAGCAACGGCCTGACAGTTTTCGTTCTGCTGCTATCCAGTCTGACCGTCATGGCCAACGCCACGATTTCGCCGTCGCTTCCCGGCCTCTCTCGCAATTTTGGCGATACGCCGGGTATTGAAACCCTTGCCGGCCTCATCGTCTCTTTGCCGTCACTGGCGATTGTTCTGACAGCTGCGGGTTTTGGATGGGCGGCGGACCGCTTTGACCGCAATCGCCTGCTGACTATTGCACTGTTGGCCTATGCACTTGGCGGGGCATCTGGGTTATTTGCCCAAAACATGTCCCAGATTTTGGCGGGTCGGTTGTTCCTTGGGATCGGCGTGGCAGGCACCCTGACCATCGCGACCCAGGTCGCTGCTGATCATTGGCAAGGGCCTGCCCGCGCGCGGTTCATGGGGCACCAAGGGGCGGCGACTTCGATGATGGCGATTGTCTCTCTTTTGGTCGGCGGTGCATTGGCTGAGCTTTCATGGCGGGGCCCGTTCGCGATCTATAGCTTAGCTTTACCCTTGGCGGTTTGGCTGTGGTTTGTGATGCCCAAGTCGGGTCCAACCCCGGCGGGATTGCGGGACAGGACCGCTGTTGCAGCCTTCCCCTGGAAGATCATGGCTCTGACCGGGGGTGTCATCTTCGCGGTCATGACATTCATCTTTCTGATCGCAACAAGGCTACCGTTTTTGCTCATTGAGATCGGCGAGACATCCCCGGCGGTGATGGCCGTGACCATGGCGACGATGACCGTCGCCAGCTTTCCAACGGGATTGTTCTATGGCCGGATCCGTGCCCGGTTTGCCCCACCACAGATCGCTATTGCGGCTTTGCTGCTGATGGCGGCAGGGTATTTTGTTGTGTCGGCTGCGTCTTCTGTGTCCATGGTCGGGTTTGGCATCTTGGTCACTGGAACCGGGCTTGGCGCGATCATTCCGAACCAGACGGTCTGGTTGATGGCGCATGTACCGAACAATGCGCGCGGACGGGCCTCGGGAATGATGACCACGTTCTTGTTTGGCGGCCAGTTCGCATCGCCATTTGTCTCGGCCGCCTTGTTGGAGCGCACGGATTTGCACGGGCTGTTCTTTTGGTTCGCCTTTGGTGCCGTGTCAATCGCGACGTTGCTTGCGCCTTTTGCATTGCGTCCCTTAGAGAATAAGTGAACTCTGCGAGAGTGGCGCACGCCAAACAATGACGGTGCCCCATGCCAAAAGGAGTTGCCAGAAGATGCCTCTACCATGGACTTACAGACACGCATCAAAGGAATGGCGCGCCTTTCTTGAAGACGTCAAAGAGCAGATGAGTCTGTCGTCAGACAACATGGCATATACGGCTGTGGACGGCGTGTTTCAGGTGTTCCGCCGCCGCCTGACAGCCCAGCAGGGCTTGGATTTCTCCAGCGTGCTCCCAAGCGTCTTGCGTGCCATTTTTGTCCATCAGTGGGATGTCAGCGCGGCCCCCGTACCATTTGACAGCCGAGAGGCCATGATCGCCGAGGTCAAAAAGGTTCGGGTCAATCACAATCTGACGCCTGACAATGCAATCGAGGCAACGGCCTGGGCGCTGCGCCGCTGCACGAATGCGCGTGACCTTGATCGCGTGCTAAAGGCTCTGCCTGACGGGGCTGCCGAGTTCTGGCATGTCGAGGTTGACGACCCGCGCGAGCTTGAACAACGGATCATCTGAGCGACCCGCACTTAAAGGGACGAGGAAAATCGGCACTTGAAGATACATTAGCGATAATGTAAATCGTTGACATGAAAAACACGCATGAACCTGGGCTGGGCGAACTGCTTCGTCACCTGACAGACCTTGTGGATGGCGGAGCCAGCGACGCCTACACACGCAACGGGCTGACCTATAAGCCGCGCTATTCGCCGATCATGCGGTGCCTTGGCCGTGGAATGGCGACCATTTCGGAAATTACGGATGCGGTAAACGTCACACAGGGCGCAGTCAGCCAAACCATCAAGCTGATGGAAGCCGATGGGCTGGTCAAACGCGATCAGGCGGCGGACTCGCGATCTTTCAACCTCGCCCTCACTCCGTCAGGGCGCGATCTATTAGTGCACCTTGAACGCCATTGGCAGGCGACATTCCGTGCAATCCGGACACTGGAACAGGAGATAGAGCACCCCATCCGGGACGTCTTGAAAGCGTCGATCGCGGCGCTGAACGCCAAGGATTTCTCCGACAGAATTACGGACGAATTTGAGGGGCAAGCCGATGGATAAACACCGCCCCGACCCCAAGTCGCATTTCGAGAGCGGCGGAGGGGCCTATGCCGATCACAGGCCATCCTACCCGGCGCGTCTTATCTCTGACCTTGTCGCGCTGACCAGAGCCCAAGACCTTTGCGTCGATGTCGGATGTGGCACCGGTCAGCTTTCGGTGCCGATGGCAGACCACTTTGCCAACGTTGTCGCCTGCGATGTCAGCGAAAGCCAAATCGCGCATGCCTCCCCTCATGGGAAAGTCGCCTACCATATCGCACCTGCGCACCGCATCCCCGCCAAAAATGCGACCGCGGATTTGATCCTCGCGGCTCAGGCAGCCCATTGGTTTGATCTCAATACCTTCTACCCGGAGGTTCGACGGATCGCAGCGCCGGGCGCGATCCTGGCCCTTATTTCATATGGGGTACTGTATATCGACGGGCCTGTTTCAGAGCGTTTCAACGCCTTTTACTGGGACGATCTGTCCCCGCACTGGCCTGCGGAGCGACGCCATGTCGAGACCAAATATGCCGAGCTTCCCTTTCCTTTCGAAGAACTGCATCTCGAACCGGTCAGCATTGTCCGACATTGGAAACTCGCCGATTTTCTTGGCTACCTCGACACGTGGTCTGCCGTGCAGGCCGCAAAGCGCAAAGAGGCCGCTGCGATCGTAGAGGCGTTCTACAACGACGCAACGCAGCTTTGGGGCGACCCGGAAAAACAACAGCGCATTGAATGGCCGATCAATACGAGAATAGGACGACTATGACTCTCTTAAGCCCCGGCTTGAAACACCAAGAAAGCATGACCGTCGAAAGGCACCACATCGTCCCCGAAGTGGGCCGCTGGGCCGGCTTTACGGACATGCCGCCAGTTTTTGCGACCGTGATGATGATTGGTTTTGTCGAACAAACATGCATCCTCGCTCTGCGCCCGTATCTGGATCAACGCTCCGGAACAGTCGGCACCCATGTCGACATGAGCCATATGGCGCCAACGCCTGTCGGTGGCGAGGTGACTGCCAAAATTCACCTCGATGCCATCGACGGAAAGAAGCTGACATTTTCCGTCACCGTCACAGATGACTATGGGTTGATTGGCGAAGGCACACACGAGCGCGCCATCATTGATCGGTCGCGCTTTGATCTTGCAGTGGTCAAGCGGGCCGAGACCGCGTGACGCCAAAGACCAGTGTCCTTCGGTAACGTTCGCCCACTGGTCGTTTGGCTTTTGCGTTGTTGGTTCAACTCTAAAAACCCGGCTTTCCGCTCGCCTATTGCGCGCGTTCTCAAGCCATGGCGGGCAACAGAACCTCTCGCGCGAAGGTGCGAAAACCGGTGGGCGCCCGCCCGGTGATCTGCTCAACGGCATCCGTTGTGAAGTCACCCCAACCGGATGCGTAGGCGCGGCCATAATCTCTTGTTAAGGCTGCCATCCATGCCCCCCATCCAGCGCCCTCAATCATTTGATACATTGCGTCAGGGCTTATCGGGTCACAGTCGATCTCGCGCTCTACAAGTTGGGTCAAGATCCCTGCCACGTCGGAATAGCTGATGCTGTCCGGCCCCGTCAGATCAAGTGTCTGCCCGTCCCAAGTCTCCGACAGCGCACATTCCACGACGCAAGCCGCAATATCACGTGCGTCGATCATCCCGATCTTGCCCTGAGCAGTGGCAAAAGAGAACGTCCCGGTTGCTTTAAGCGTATCAGCGACCATCAGCATGTTCTGCATGAAGAGACTCGGGCGCAAAATGACGTGCTTCAAACCGCTGGCCGCAATCATGCCGTCCGTGTGCCCATGTGCGCGTGTATTGTTTGTCGGACCCTCCCGATCCGCTTTGATCGCCGAGACCCGGACAACGCGCCGGACACCGCTGGACTTGGCCGCGTCGATTGCATTTTCGGCGTGCTGCTGTGCGTTTGGCGCAGCAGGCGTGATCAGAACAAGCGTCTCAACACCTGCCATCGCCGCTTGCAAGGACGGCACGTCTTCAAAGTCGCCGATGACCACCTCAGACACAGACGCGCTCTTGGATGCGTCGCGCAGCATGGCGCGCAGATTTGGCGTCCTTCTCGCCGCCAGCAAACGCAATACATGTGACCCAATCGTGCCTGTCGCACCTGTAACAAGGATACTCATTGCGCGGCCTCGGCCCAGACGGCCAATTCGTTGCCGTTGGGATCGGCAAAGTGGAACCGGCGGCCACCGGGGAAGCTGTAGATACCGCGCAGGACCTTGCCGCCAGCCTCTTTCACCTTTGTCAAACTCCCCTCAAGATCATCCGAGAACAGCACGACAAGCGCGCCGGGGCTCTGAACGGGTGTTTCATCTTCGCCGTTGAACCCGCCGTCGATGCCCGCTCCGCTAAAGCTGACGTAGTTTGGGCCCCAGTCCTGAAAATCCCATCCAAAGACCTCGCCGTAGAACGACTTGGTCGATGCTGCGTCGATAAGCGGGAATTCAATATAGTTAATCGTGTGGTGAACGTGTGCCATCGGCATTCCTCTTGTAGTTTGGCTTAAGCTAAATGCTTTCGAAATCGGAATGATATGGATATAATTGGGACTTATCTCCCAATTTTGGAATAGTTATGCTCAGTCTGGATTCCATCGCAATTTTTGCCCAGGTCGCCCGATCGCAAAGCTTCACCGAGGCGGCGCATGCTTTGGGGATGCCTTTGTCCACCGTCAGTCGAAAGGTGTCAGAGCTGGAAGACGACATGCGGATAAAGCTGATTGATCGGAGTAAACGGCAAATCCGCCTGACAGAGGCTGGGGCGATGTATGCCGACCTCTGTCGCAAGGGGCTGGATACGATCAGCTATGCCAATCGGGTCATGACGGATAGGCATTCAGAAACCGAAGGCACGGTGACGATCACCGTTCCACCTAACTTGATCGACGTTTTGTTTCTCGACGCCATAGCGACGTTCCAGACGAACTTCCCCAAGGCCCATCTGCGGGTTTTCGTTTCTGAACGGATGCTGGATTTTGTTGAGGACGGGGTCGACATCTCATTTCGCGTGGCACGCCCGCAAGGGCCGGAGTTGATCGTCAGAACGCTGCACTGCTATCGGCACCGTCTGTTGGCCGCGCCAAGCTATTTGGCCGCCAACCCTCCTCCCAAAGATGTTGCATCCCTCGCCAGTCACAAGCTGGTGGGTTTTGGCTTTCAAAACCGTCGCCCCTTGTCTTGGACATTGTCCCGGCAAGCCGAGACCCGGGTGCTGGAGCACATGCCGAGCCTTTCCATCAACGACTATGGCGCGATCAAATCAGCCCTCATCGCCGGTCACGGCATCGGTGAACTCCCCGAACCGCTGTGCAATGAAGCCCTGCGGACCGGTCACCTGATAGAGGTGCTGCAAGATTGGAAATTTCCCGACATCGAACTCTATGCCGTGCATGCCGGCAAAGGGTCGTTGTCAAAACTGGCCCGCGCCTTTCTGGATACGGCAGCCGCCAGTATCAGCCCATAGGTCACGACCATATGGCGATATGGTGCGCGTTACCGCGCCCTGCCAACAGAAAAGACCGATACAGGTTTTGTCTCCCTTGGCTGATAGAAATTTCGCCTGAGAGGACATTTCAAATACGCGCTACAGACCGCTTCACGATAACGCAACAATGAGCAGATATGTTCCAACGGCTAAGAAGCCTGCACTTGTTGCCAGGAAGCCTGTATTTCCCATTTGCGGACTGCTTTGTGTCCGTTCGGGAACCACGATCAAAGTGACACCCTTCAGCACAGCCGCAAGTCCGACCAGTGAGACAACGCTTTCCGCTATGCTCGACCATCGGAAGTGATTGGCGAGCAATATCGCTCCGACCACGAAATGCGTGGCTCCTGACAGGTTGATCAGAATAGGGTCAGCTTTCTGCTGTGCCGCGATCATGCGCCTGTAGAAATCCCTCGAGATCAGAAACCCAAGCCCTGTGACAAACAAATAGGGTCCAGCGATGGAAGCAATAAGTTCGGTCATATTCGGCTGCTTTCTTCCGGTTGCAAAGTCATCGTTTGACAGCATTAGGCTATCGACACACCCCTTATAGTTTTCGCGGCGGATAATTTTGACACCGGCGTCACATTCCACGCTCGTGGCTCGTCGTTATTCGAGACCAACAGGAGGATCTGACCCATGACAAAAATTCATCGCCTGCTTTCCATCACGGCCCTTTCGCTGGCTTTCACAAGCCCGCCGCTTGCTCTTCACGCGGAAGATCGTTTCGATATCTTGCGATCGTACTACGCCGTTGATGTTCATCTGCCGCTTGATATCGAAACCGCGACCTCCAATGATCGGATCACTGAATTCACCTTCAGCGCCTTTGACAATGAAAGGGTTCGTGCGCGGCTTGAGCGGCCCGACCCGGTCAAGTTTGTGGGCAAGCGCCCGGTGGTCATCCTACTTCACGGGATTACCCAGTCGCTAGACCAGTGGTGGCGCACGGATGAGGGCCCCTATTCTTTTCCGGCAGCGCATCGTCAAGCGCTCGTCGAGGCCGGGTTTGCGGTCTTGGCGATCGATCTGCGCAACCACGGCGCAAGGTTGCAAGGTGCCGACTTTGAAAATCCCTATGCGTATCTTGAAAACAGCTATTTCGAGGCCGTGCGCAAGATGATCTCTCAATCAGCGATTGATGTGCGCCGCGCGGTTCAAGCGGCCGAGACCTTCGATTTCATTGATCCCAAACAGATCTCTGTGGCCGGGTTTTCGCTTGGGGCCTGGACCGGTTTGATTGCAACAGCTGTAGAGCCCAAGATTGATCGCGCGGTGTTTATTGGACTGCCCTTCCTCCCGCCGGCCCAAGGGGAAACAACGCATTTCATTGCACAAACCGAATATGCGCCCGGCCTTGTTGGCAAACAGGTCCACTTTATCGCCGGCACAACGGACCATTTCCACACGCGCGAAGCGGTTGACGCTATGATGGTGAGCCTGACCAGTGATGCGTCGATCACCTGGGTGGACAGCGGGCATGACTTCCCACGCGACACCGCTGCGATCACGTTGGAACATCTCAAGGGCGATATGTAAGAGGCTGCGGATTAGTCACGCATTTTGCCCGAGTTCTCTGTGGCTGGGGTCAGCGGCATCGCTGACCCCATCATCAACTCAGGCCTTGGTGACCGAATTGCCGCCATCGGCAACCATCGCACTGCCAGTGACGAACGACGCGCGATCTGACAGGAGGAACATCGCCGCTTCAGCGATCTCTGACGGCTCGGCCATGCGTTTGAGCGCGTGGAAGCCTTTGACCACCTCGTGGAACGCGGCGTCATCTCCGGCCATCGGCGTCATGGTGCCGCCCGGAAGCAAGGCGTTCACCCGTATGCTGGACTGACCATGTTCAACCGCCAGAACTTGGGTCAGGCCAATCAGGCCCGCTTTCGCCGCCGCATAGGCACCCATACCCGGAAGGCCGATCGTGTGGCCAACGAAGGACGACGTAAAAACGATCGAGCCACCTCCGCTGTCGCGCATCGCAGGAATCTGGTGTTTGGCCGCGTAAAACCCGCTATCGAGATTGACCTCCAATACGTCCTTCCAACTGGCTTCATCCATCTCTGGCACCGGCCCCATATTGCCCAAGGTGCCTGCGTTGTTGAAGGCGCCGTGCAGGCCCCCGAAGGTGTCCTTTGCACATTGCACCAGCGCAGCAGCATAATCTTCGTCGCGCACATCTCCGGCAAGGCAGACAGCCCGTCCGTTGCTTTGTGTGATCTGACCTGTGATACGGCTCAGCTCCGCCTCACGTCTGGCACCCAACACGAGGTTCGCACCGTTTCGCGCAAACAATAGCGCTGCCGCCGCGCCAATGCCGCTGCTCGCCCCGGTGATGATGATGGTTTTGTTATTCAGGTCCATTTTTTTGCCTTTCGATCAATGGTGCTGGACCAATAGGGCAGCAGAAAGACCTGTCGCGACCCGGATCATGCGGTTCGATCTTCTGCGGTTGGCAAGGCGCAAGATTCGGGTCGGGCGGTAAAGAAGAACTGGGGCGGCAACGACCGCCCCGCTCCAAGATTTCAGAGAGATAGGCTCATCGAAATTTCTTCGAATGGCAGACCGTCCTTGTCGGTTGGTCGGCGATCCGTTTCAACGAACCCTTGCTTTTGGTTGAATGCCACTGTGCGCAGGTTCTTCGCGTAGGCATCAAGCGTCAGGCGCCCCTTCAGCTTTAGCCCATGCGCGATCAGGGCTTGCCCGATGCCGCGCCCCTGAGCATCTGGCGATACGAAAAGCCCGCCGATGTACGTGTCAATCAGCCCCAGAAAACCGACCGGTTTTCCGTCGTGGCAGGCAACCCATGTCTCCGCTTGCGGCAGGTACATGTCAGAGACGAGCCTGCTTTGCTCTGTCAGCTTTTCCTCGCCCAAGAAGGCATGAGCATTTCGAGAAGCATCCAGCCATACGGCCGTCAGCACAGCATTGTCGTCCGCCTGATAAGGGCGGATTTCAAGTTTGGTATTTTCATTGGTCGTTCCAAAAAGTGGCGCTTTTGTGCGCGCAGAAATAACGTCCGCTGCAGTGCAGTCGGTGTTTATAGGTCGGAAATTTCAACCTCTGCGCATAAAGCTCCTTTTTTGGTGGTGTCACTGGTCATCGAAGGTCACTGCCTTGTCAAGCAGTGACCTACTTTGGATTTCCACAAGACAGAAAGCGGCCCAACTGTCCCTTAAAGCCACAAGTGGTGCGTTCACCACTGAGTGTCCATCATACCTAGCAGGCTCATAGGTCGGACCGGTAAATCAGGCCAGCCGTGTTTTGGCCGCCGCCCTTCGGTCGGTGCTGAGGGATTTTCAAGCCGTGGACAAAGACGCAACCAAGAATTCCAACCAGTCTCGGAAAGGCTGTTCCTTTTGGGCGCTCATGCCCCACCAAACAGACTCGTGTTTTGCGGGTGCAATTTCGGGCGCGGTGTTCCGCCTAGGACTGCGGTGAAATCATAACAAAAGCTGACGTCAGTCGCTGCTGGACTCCTGATTTGGCAATACACGGAACGACGCCAATGGAACATATCGGCAAAGCGAGCTTGCGAAGCACATAAGTGAGTGCTTATGTATTGCCATGATTGAAGATGACATCTTTCGAGCCCTCGCAGACCCGACCCGCCGCGCGATCTTTGAGAAATTGGCGGAAGGGAGCATGAATGCCAGCACCCTGCGCGAAGGTATGGACATCAGCCAGCCCGCCATGTCGCAACATCTCTCAGTCCTGACAAACGCACAGCTCGTGCGCGCCCAGCGGCAAGGGCGTTTTGTCAATTACGCGGTCAACCCCGAGGGACTGGCGCTCATCGCCCAATGGCTCACGAAGTATCGCGCTTATTGGCCCGCGCGTATCGAGGATCTCAAGATATTGCTGAAGGACATGGATCAATGACGGAACCGAAGACCAAAGTAGACGTCCCTTGCATTGAACTGGAATTTGACCTCAGCGATCCGCCGCAAAAAGTCTGGCGTGCCGTCACCATTCCAGAGCTACGCGAAAGGTGGCTGCCACAGGAAGGTTTGGCCGATCCCGATCCGGTCACTGTCGTCCCCGGCCAAGAAGTGCGCTACGAGTTGCGCGACGACGCTCCCCCATTTCTTGAAAGCACTGTGACGTTTGTGCTCATCCCGAATGGCACGGGCGGAACCTGCCTTCGTGTCTTGCACGAACTCAAGGATGCAGCGGCTACGCAAATTGCGACGTCCTCTGCAAACAGCAATAGTCCACCTCTGATGCGCGCCGCCTGACGCGGCGAACCTTTCCCCCACAACTTATAAAGCCTGGAGATCGCCGATGCGCGCCGCGATGCAACTCGTCCCTATGGTCATAGAACAGTCCAGCCGAGGGGAGCGTTCTTTTGATATCTTTTCCCGGCTGCTGCGCGAGCGGATTATTTTTCTAAACGGCGAGGTGAATGATTCCGTCTCAGCCCTCGTCTGTGCCCAGCTTCTGTTTCTGGAATCGGAAAACCCGAAAAAGCCGATCAGCCTATATATCAATTCGCCAGGTGGCGTCGTCACAAGCGGCCTCGCAATGTACGACACCATGCGATACATCCGCGCGCCGGTGCATACGCTGTGCATGGGGACCGCCCGCTCAATGGGATCCTTTCTGCTAATGGCAGGGGAGCCGGGCCATCGGGTCGCACTCCCTAATGCGAGCATCCTGATCCACCAGCCATCCGGCGGTTTCCAAGGGCAAGCGTCAGATATGCAAATACACGCTGAGGAAATCCTGAAAACAAAGCGGCGCATGACGCAGCTCTATGCGGAACATTGCGGCCGCTCTTATGAAGACTTTGAACGGGCGATGGATCGCGACCGCTTCATGACCTCGGAAGAAGCTTTGGAATGGGGCCTGATTGATCAGATCATGCAAGTTTCGGAGGAGCTAACGGATCCCTAACGAAACCTTCTATCTCGGGTAAATCGCCACTGGTGCAGGCATTCCGGTTGGCCCTTGGCCGGATGCCAAGGGCGCGGCCATATCTTGAGAACGGGCATTCGGAGCTCGACAACAACACCGCTGAAGGCGCCGTCAAACCCGTCGCCATCGGCCGGAAAATTGTGTGTTCTCAGGCTCCGAAGGCGGCGGCAAAGCCATAGCCTTCGTCTTCACACGGATCGAATCTGCCAAGCTCAACGACGTCAGCACTCAAACATGGCTCACATGGGTCCTTGTCGCCGATCATAAGATCACGCGGCTGGACCAACTTCTCCACTGGCGATACACGACTCAAGCAGTGTAACAGGCCGCATCGGCACCGTCGCTCAGTTTCCCTCGCGCATGCGTCAGGCGGGAAATGCGCGTATGGGCCGCAAGACTGGTTCCAAACACCGTCTGAAACACCCGCCGCGCCGTCTGGTCTCCCATTGCAAACCGCTCCAGCATTTCGCCTTCGGCAAAGCTATGGCCGGGATCGGCGTCAATGGCAGCCTTGAGCTGCCGCACCCTATGGGCCTGCCACGGCAAAACGCTACTGCTGTCTGCACCGTCCAGCGCCAATCTCCCAAAGCCGGACAACACTTCTGACAGAAGGCTGATCGCCAGGCCTTCGGCCTTGACGCTGTCCAGCCCGGTTGCGGTGCGCAGTTGGTAAAGTCTCTGGGCAGTGCCACGCACCAGCATGTCTGTGGGAACCGGCACAGCAAGGTCGACGGTCTCATCAGTTGCCATCAAGCGCGCAAGTTGTTGGCAGGATGTTTCGTTCAAACGGTCCTGCAATGCATCCCGGTACATCCCCACGCAGACATGACGCAGGACATGTCCGGGCTCCACGATCAGCCGAAAACCCGGCGTATCACTTCGGATCACTGATGATCCGTCTTGCGTCCAAAACTGCCTCTGCCCATTCCCCATGACGATGCTGGCCTCGCCCGATAGAAAATACTGGGCAGAGATATGCTGGCCTTTTTCATCGTGGGGAAAGCAAATCTCGGTCGGCTCATTGACCTCAATGGATGAGGTCACCAGCATCGTACCTCCCGCGAAAACGTTGAAGCTCAGGCATTGAAATCCCTGCGCGGAAACAATCCGCCTGCTTGCGGTCTGGATTTGCAAATCTTCGCCTTGCAGCATCATATCGTCCAAACATCACCTAGTGTTAGAAATAGCGGCGATGATTGTCGCTGCTGCATTTGGGGTCAAGATGTGTGTGAGTGGATCCACAGTAGCTGGTGAGTTCACTTCCTGATCGGCCGCCAAAAAGTGCCCTGTGTACTCAAAGCCACATCCGGTTTCATGGGCTTAGACATGGGGCGCGTCGATGTTCCTCGATCGGAAACCTGCCCGCAGACCGTCTCCTGTGGGCACGGCGCGACCCGGGTGTTTCCTTCGCCTTTTGAATGCTGCGGTTCGGCCCGTCATTCTAGGCATTTGCTGCCACTTCATGGCTTTGTCACGTCGATGCTTCCCTTGTGACCATCCACTGAAATGCTCGCGCCTTGCCCGGATGCCGAACTTGTTGCAAGTTTGTGGAGGTACAAGGACTGGATCTTACCGCGCGTTTCGAGGCCAACGGACCGGCGCGCTAGCCTGACTTGGGAGGAGCGCATATGACACCGAGGACAACAGGGTCACCTCCATCGGACAATCTGACACCGCAGCAGTCGGCTATGCCTGAGGTCAACACGGTGACGGCCGTCGACATAAAAGCAGCGCTGCGAGCCGGGTTTTCAGATTTTCTGGCGCGTCCCGTCATGAGTGGTTTCTTCGGTCTGTTTTATGCGGTTTTCGGACTTTTGGTTGTTTGGTGCCTGGTCTGGCTCGAAAAGGCCTGGATGATCATTCCCGCTTCGGTAGGTTTCCCGCTGATCGCGCCCTTTGCCGCTTCAGGGCTTTATGAAATGTCTCGCCGCCTGCAAGACGAAGAGCGTTTCGGCTGGCGTGAAATCCTCACTGTGATGGCCAATCAACGAAAGCGCGAGATGGGCTGGATGGCCTTTGTCACCTTGTTCATTTTCTGGGTGTGGTTCTACCAGTTTCGGACAGTGCTTGTGGTCGTTTTGCAAGATTCGTCCTTCTCGGATTTGGACGGTTTCTTGAACACGGTGCTCTTTACGCCAGAAGGTTGGACCTTCCTTGCCATTGGCACCTGCATTGGCGCATTTCTATCGGCGGTCCTTTTCTCGGTGACTGTCATAGCCATGCCCATGTTGCTCGATAGGGAAATGGATTTCATTACCGCGATGCTCACGTCCATTCGCGTGGTCAAGAAGAATCCGATGGTCATGCTTTCCTGGGCGGCGATAATCGCGGTCACTATGCTGTTGTCGCTGGTTCCGGCGTTTCTGGGCTTGATCCTTTCCCTGCCAGTCCTGGGCCACACGACATGGCATCTTTATCAGCGCGCCGTGCAGCCGGCGGAGGGCTGATCTATCGGACCTTTTTTAGAAGCCGCCTGTTTGCAGGACAGCGAGGGACATTGCGGCAATCGCTGTCCTCGCGGCACAGGTGACGTGTTGGCCACATCAGCAGCGTTGCTGCGTGCACAAGCGTGGGCGTGGGCGGCGCGGCTGAACCGCCCACGCTTTTGTCATGCGCTTCGATAAAGCTTTGTCATCGAGAACTCCCGATGCCCCAAAGCTTCGGCCGCCGTGTTGCGCCCATTGGCGGTACGACGCATCATTTCGATCAGGGCATCTCCTGCCTCATCGATCGTCTGATCGCGGCGCAGGATTCCCGACACATCCACATCGATGTGTTCACCCATGGTGCGCACCGTGCGTGGATTTGCGGTGATCTTGATCACCGGTACGATGGGGTTGCCAACCACGTTCCCTTGTCCGGTAGGGAAGGTATGGATCACGGCGCCACCGGCGGCCATCAAGGTGACGCATTCCGCCGCGGCCGAAGACGAGTCCATGAAATACAGGCCGTTTCCGGAATTCGGCTGCTCTGCCGGGCCAAGGATGTCGATGTACTGTGATGTGCGACCGATCTTTTCTAGGTTGCCAAGCGCCTTTTCCTCGATTGTGGTAAGGCCGCCCAAGATGTTGCCCTTGGTGGGTTGGCTGTCGGACAGGTCGTCGGTCTGATGGGCAAAGATCACATCGTCCTGATAGGCTTTCCACATTTGGTACCAGCGTGCGCCAACCTCTTCGTTGATTGCGCGCTTCTGACAGATGTGCTCGGCTCCGGTGATCTCTGACGTTTCTCCAAAGAAACCCGTGATGCCCTCGGGCAAAAGCTTGTCATACATGTTTCCAACGGTGGGGCAGGATCCCAAACCGGTGGTGGTGTCGCTCTCACCGCATTTGGTCGATACCCAAAGCTCGGAGATCGAGCATTCCTCGCGCTGCAATTCGGTGGCGTAGTGTACAAATTCCTTGGCAGCCCAACTGGCGGCCCGGATGGTTTCAAAGTCGCCTTTCTGTTCGATCGAGAATTCGGCCACAGGCTTGCCTGTCTTGCGTATTCCGTCAGCGATGACCTTTGTCCATTCTGGCTCGATGCCGATCACGACGACCGCGGCCACGTTGGGGTTGGCGCCTGTGCCGATGATAGTGCGAAAATGAACGTCCAGGTCCTCTCCGAACTGCAGGCGGCCATAGGCATGGGGAATGGCCAGCGTCCCTTTGACATTGTTCGCCACTGCTTCAACAGCAGCGTTTGAGATATCATCCACCGGCAGGATCACAACGTGATTGCGAATGCCGACCCGGCCATTCTCGCGCCGATAGCCATGAACGGTGATGTTGGAATATTTCGATGCCATCTTTTCCGCTCCTTACCAGCGTTTGGTCTTACAATTGTGAGTGTGGACATGTCCGCCCATGGGGATGTCGGCGATGATCTTGCCGATATCCTCACCGTATTTGATTGCAGTATCGCCGGATTTGAGGTCCTTGAGCGCGATCTTGTGGCCAATGGGCACATCGGCGCCGGCGGTCAGTGTGAATGTTGAATTGTCATGGGTGACACAGCAGAACATTTCAGTGCCTGCGGTCAGACCTTCGACCACGACCACACCGACATTGTCTTCGTGATCGTGCACCAAAAGATGCGGAATGTTGGACATTTATGTCTCCGTTTCGGTTTGCTTCAATTAAGGTGGCTTGGGGTTTCAACCGGACGTTCGCAGGACGTGCACTGCACAGGGCGCGTGACGGACGACCCTGGATGCGGTTGACCCCAACAGGTAGTCGGACAGGCCTGGCTTATGAGATCCGATAACGACGCAATCGATCTCGGCCTCGGCGGCATAATCGATGATGGTGCGGGCAGTGTGGCCTTTGCGCAGGACGGGGGTGACGCGATCTTTGCCAGCGACACGGTCGTTCAACCTTTGACGAGCTGAGTCGAAACCGGCCTGCACCACGTCTTTGTCGAGAAAGGCGCTGACCGATCCTTCTGGCGCTTCGTAGACATGCAAGGCATGGATTTCGCCAGTTTCGGACAGCAGGGCACGGGCCACTTTCAAAGCTGCCGGACCGATGCCGTGGTCTAGCGCCATTGGGATCAGTATCTTGTCATACATGGCAAATTCCTCCCTGTTCGGTCTCCATCTTCATTCCCATGGCGACAGCAGGATTTTGGGGGTCGCCGCTCGGCCATGGCGTATATCGGAAAAGGCTCTAGGGCCGTCGGCCAGCGCCCGGCGCTCGGTCCAGTCCAGCGCCCCAAGACGACCGTCAAAGATGGCGGCTGCAGTGTCGCGGAAATCCTGCGCCGTATAGGTGTAGGTCCCGATGAACGTGATTTCCTGCAGCGTCATGCGCCGGATATCGAGGCCGCCTTCATCCTCTCCGAGGCCAATATGCACGACAACCCCGCCGGGGCAGGCCTGTGTTGATGCGCAGGCACGGGTGGCCGCACAGCCCACAGCGTCGACGACGAGCGGGAAGTGGCCTTTGGCCTGCTCGACGGCGCGCAGGCCGCAGCGTTCAATCAGATAGCGCCGCCGCAGCGGGTTCGGCTCGACCACATGCGGGGAAGGCACCCCCATTGCGGTCAGCGCAAGCGCCGCTGCAAGACCGATTGCGCCGCCGCCCAGAACCAGAGCTGAGCGCTCCATAGAGGGATGCAACGCCTCAAGGCCAAGCCGAGCTGCGTGCCAGCCGACAGCCAGTGGTTCTGCCAAAGCAGCCTTGTCCATCGGCACTGTGCCCGGGACTGAGATCAGATTGACCTCTGGCATTGCCACATACTGGGCAAAGGCGCCTTCGCGCGGCGGCATGGAGATGATCTGGCGGGCAGAGCACAGGTTTTCGCGCCCCGCCGCGCAGGCCGGGCATCTACCGCAGGTCACCAGTGGATTGATCGTCACCCGATCGCCTTTTCGAGGGCCAGAGGCAATGGTCCCGGCGGCCTCATGACCAAGGATCAGCGGCGCAGGGCGTCGATCATCGTGGCCGAGATATGCATGCATGTCTGATCCGCAGATGCCGACGCTTTCGATGCGGATCAGCTGTTCTCCCGCCGCAGGGGCAGGATCGGGCACATCGTGGTATGCCATTGTTTCGGGGCCTTCATAGACAAGAGCCTTCATTTCGCAGTGAACCCCCCATCGACCATCAGAACCTGCCCAGTGACGTAGTCAGAGGCGGGTGAGCACAGAAACAGGAGAGGGCCGTCGATATCCTCGGGTTCGCCATTGCGCCCGACGCAGGTCTGAGCCGCATTGCGGGCCGCACGTTCGGGGTCGGAAAAGACCGGAGCCGTTAGCTCTGTCCGGAAAAAGCCGGGACCTATGGCATTGGCGTTGATCCCATGCCGGGACCAGGCCTCGGCCATGGCGCGTGTCAACTGGGCGATACCGCCCTTTGAGGCGCCATAGGCCAGGCCTGCGGGAAAGGCGCGCGTGGTTTGTAGCGAGGCGAATGTCACAATTCGCCCCCAGCCTTTGGCTTTCATCGAACCAACCAGTTGCTGTGAAAGAAAAAAAGGCGTGGCCAGGTTTAGGTCCATGGTCGCGTTCCAGCCTTCAGGCGTAACGTCATCGGCGCTTTGACGTGTGTTGATACCTGCTGCATGAACCACGATGTCTGGCGTGCCAAAGGGGGCAGATATGCGACGCGCGAGGTCTTTCAGGCCGCTTTGATCGCTCAGATCGTAACTCAGGGCCGCGGTCTGCCCGCTGGATTCTGCTTGCCATTCGGTCAGTGCATCCGCCCGGCGTGCAACGCCGACAACGCGCGCACCGGCGTTCGCCAGCACCAGGGCCGCTCTGCGCCCTAGGCCAGAGCTGGCACCGGTCACGCAGGCGATTTTTCCACTCAGATCAAAGAGCCCGTTCATGTCCGGCTCATTCCGTTGCAGTGAGATCAAAGGTTTCTTGAGGGAAGTATTTTGCCAGCCGCACATCTGCGGCGCGGGCGTGTCCTTCCATCCCCTCGAGCCGGGCGATCCGAGCGGTTGCAATCGCGACCGGTTTTGATCCCTCGCGAGTGGCCCTCTGCCAAGTTACGATCTTCATGTATTTGTGAACGCTCAAGCCGCCTGTGTAAGACGCCGCGCCAGAGGTCGGAAGCACATGGTTGGTGCCTGCTGCCTTGTCGCCATAGCTGACGGTGGTCTCTTCCCCCAAGAACAATGAACCGTAGCAGGACAGCCGCTCCAGCCACCAATCAAGATCTTCGGCCTGCACGGTCAGGTGTTCTGGGGCATAGTCATCCGATGTGGCGGCCATTTCCTCGCGGTCTTCACATAGGATTACCTCGGCGTAGTCGCGCCAGGCTGCAGCGGCGTTTTCGCGATTCACCTCAGGGAGATCATCAATATAGCGGGGGACCAGTTCCATGACCTTTTCGGCCACAGACCGGTCGTTTGTGACCAGCCAGACGGGAGAATTGTAGCCATGCTCGGCCTGGCTCACGAGATCCGTAGCAACGATATGCGGGTCTGCGGTGCTGTCGGCTAGAACCAGACTGTCGGTTGGTCCTGCAATCATATCGATCCCGACGCGTCCAAACAGCATGCGCTTGGCTTCGGCTACGAACTGATTTCCCGGTCCAACGAGGATTTTGGCCTTGGGTAGTCCAAACAGGCCAAACGTCATAGCGGCGACGCCCTGGACACCGCCCATGGCCATGATCTTGTCGGCGCCACAGATATGAGCCGCGTAGACAATTGCGGGCGCGATGCCGACGCCGGGTCTTGGCGGGGAACAGGCTACAATATGGGCGCAGTCGGCCACTTTGGCCGTTGTGACGGTCATGATCGCGCTGGCGATGTGGCTATATCTCCCTCCGGGGACATAGCAGCCAGCGGCATCCACCGGGATTGCCTTTTGGCCAGCAATCAGCCCTGGCACAACTTCGTATTCGATATCCGCAACTGTGGCTTTTTGTGCCTCGGCAAAGCGTTTGACGTTGTCATGCGCAAACTGAATGTCGGTTTTCAGCTTGTCGGGCACCAATGCGCAGGCGGCTTCAATCTCCTCCGGGGTCAGAATGACATTGCCTTCATAGCGGTCAAACTTGGCGGCATATTCCATTGCCTTGCCGTCGCCGCCGGTCTCGATATCGTCGAGGATCTGGCGCACGATCTTCTTTGTTTCGGAGGCGTCCGATTTTGAAGTCAGGGTGGCTTTCTTTAGATACTCGCGGGGCATCTTTCTTGTCCTTATTTGAAAATATCGGGCAGAAGCGTCGTGGACAGGGGAGGCACATAGGCGATCAACAGACCCACGATCAGCATGAAGAAAACGAACGGCACGGCGCGGGCTGCGATTTTTAGGATCGATTCCCCGGTAATGCCGGAAACAACGAATAGATTCAGTCCCAGCGGAGGAGTGATGAAACCAACCCCGAGTGCAGTGATCATCATGATGCAGAACTGAATTTCATTCATCCCGATATTGTCAGCCAAAGGCTTCAGGATCGGCGCGAGGATCACGATGTTTGGCGTCGTCTCCATCACGCAGCCTGCTGCAATCAGGATGCAGATCATCAGCAGGATCAGCACATAAGGGTCATCGGTCAGCGAAGTCACCGAGGTGACGAACCCCTGCGGAACGCCCATGATGGCAAGCGCCTCGGCAAGCGGTGCGGAGAAAGCGATGATCGGAAGGATGACGCCATTGACCTTGGCCGAACTGATCAGCATTGCTGGAAAGTCAGAAAGTCTCAGCGTGCCCAGGATGAACCCGAGCAAGATCGTGACGACGACCGCGGTGGCACCCGCTTCGGTCGGCGTGAGACGCCCCGAGAAGATCCCGTAAAAAATGATCCCCGGAACGATGAAGGCATACCAGCCCGATTGCAAAGAACGGCCGAGATTTCCAAGGTATTCCGGCAAAGAGACATTGCCGCCGCCTTCGTATCCGTGGATGCGGTTTACCACGATATTGGTGATCAGAATCGAGATTAGGATGCACAGCCCGGGGATCAGTGCTGCAAGAAAGAGGGTTGATGCGGAAATGCCCAGGACCAAGCCAATGATGATGTAGGCGATGGATGGCGGGATAAGTATGCCGGTGCAGGCGCCCGCCGCCACCAGCGCACAGGCATAGGGTCGAGGGTAGCCTGCTTCGACCAGCCGCGCGATGGTCATGCGTCCCACAGCTGCCGCACCGGCAGCATCAGAACCCGAGATGGCTGCAAACATACCGCAGACGAGAACCGTTGCCGATCCGAAGCCGCCCTTGGCAAATTGGGTGAGCGCCTCAGCAACGTCGAGAAATTTGCGCGAAAGTCCGGTTCGCACCAGCACGTCGCCCGTCAGAATGAAAAGTGGAACAGCGGTAAGGGCAAAAGCGTCAATACCGGTGAATAGGCTTTCTCCGACTGCGCTAAGGGGCATGTCGCCGGACATCACCAGCATGGTAATGGCGGCGGCTCCGATCGCGGCCCAGACCGGAACCGCCAAGGCGATCAGTCCGACAAATAGGATGACAGGAAGGTAGAAGTCCCAGCCAAGCTCGACAGTCTGATTGAGTTGTGTCCAAAGCATGGTTCGCCCCCTCAATCAAACAGTGTGTCGCCCTCGAAGACGGCCGTGCCGTCGCGAAGGCTGCGCAGATCACGCAAAAGGGATTGTAGAAGACGCCAGATCATCAGAGCAAAGCCCAAGGGCACCGCCATGAGAAACCAGACCATTGAAACCCGCAAGCCGTGGCTTACCGATCCGAATTTGGCTGAAACGTGCACTGTCTCATAGGACCAGTAGAGGGCAATGACCGCGACCACGAGCATCACCAGATCGCCGAAAATATACATCACAGCCTTAGGGCGGGGAGGGAAGTAGTGCATGAGCACGTCAATGCGGATATGCGCGCGGTCCTTGACCGCTGCGGCCGCGCCGATCCAGGCCAGGTAGATAAAAGAGTACCGGACGATCTCTTCGCCCCAGATCGAAGAATAGGCGAAAATCTCGCGGCGAAGCACCTCGATCGCCATCGTGGCCACCAACATGACGTAGAATACCAAAAGGGCCCATCGTTCGGCATTTTTGTCGATCTGACGCAATAGGTTCATGACACTGTCCAATACTGGCCCGGGCGCCTCGCCCGTGTGTTCGGCGGCGCGTCAAGCGTTTCGGAGATGAGGAGCCGTTGGGTTGCGGACGCCCCTTTCAGGCGTCCGCGTGCGTTCCATCAGGCGTCGTGGACGAAATATTTGCCTTGAGTGCCAGCAGCCTCTTCAAGCTTGGCAAAGTTGTCCATAGAGCCTGCAAGTTCGACCTTGAACTCGTCCCACTCGGGGCGCTGGTAGCCGCCGGCAGCTTTCCATTCTGCCAGTTGATCACTGCTGAGCGAGTGGAACTGAACCCCTGATTTCACCAGTTCGGACATCGCAAAGGCCCGGGCCGAAGGAACCTTGGAGAGGTTCTGATGCGCGGTCATCTCAGCGCCCCACATCACACCGTCCTGTACGTCGCTGGGTAGGCCGGAGAACCACTCCAGGTTGCATGAGTAGACTTGGCTGTCCGGCACCGCTTGCGTAAAAGTGACGTGGCTCAGAATATCCTTGAAGCCAAAAACGTAGAGCGCGCCGACAGATGGATCGAGGGCATCGGCCACCCCCTGTTTGATGGCCGAAGGGGTTTCGCCCCATGCTACCGGGGTCGGGTTTGCGCCGACCATTCGGTAGTACTGCTGCAGCATCTTCGATCCTGGCACACGGAATTTGACGCCCGACATATCGCCCGGTGTCGTGACCGCTTCGCCACCTTTGCGCACGGCGACCACCCGAGGATCAATGTTGATATAGAAGAGAGCCTTAAAGCCCGCAGCCTCGACCTTGGGATGAACTTCTGCATTCCAGAAATCAGAGGTTACCAGGTTTGTGAAGCGCTGGTTGGAGCCACACAGATACGGCATATTGATCAAATCAACCGTCGACGCAAAGGGCGCAAAGTTCGACAGCGAATGCTGGGCCGCCTGAATTGTGCCACCCTGAACCTTTTGGACCAATGCGCCACCGGCTCCAAGCTGTCCACCCGGCGCCAGTTTGACATAGACCTTGCCGTTGGTGGCGTTCTGGATGTTTTCCTTCAGGTCCAGTTGCATGATCGGATAACTGCGCGATGCGCCCAGAACATATGCTGTTGCAACGGTCATCACGTGATCGGCAGCGGCTTCACGTTCCCGCTCTTCCTTTGCGGTTTGGGCAGCAGCCTCTGACGACCACAGGAGGCCCCCTGCTCCTGCGACCATCGCTGCGGTGAACCCGCCTCCGCCAATCAATTTCAGGAAGTTGCGCCTTTCAGCAGACGCCAGTTCCTTGCGCTCCATGTCCATCATTTTTCCTCCCTTGGACCTTCATTTTCTTGATCTTTTTTGGATTCCGCCTCGCGTTTCAGCACTGCGGCAACAAAGGCGATCGAGGCCGCAAAAAGCAGCAGCATTTCTCCCACATCCCCGAGAAACGGTGCTGCCCCATAGGATCCCGTAGCCACGTTCAGTGCGAACAGGGCAAAAAGAAAAACTGCCGTCATCAGAAACATGGATCCCTCCCTTCGTCACAGCAGGGCGATTCGAGATGACTGTAAGCGCTTACATTTGGGCGTGCAAGCGCTTACATTTGCGATATTGGCCAGCCAAGCGGATTGGCATTGTTCCAATCGAGGAACCGGGATAGCCAAGCTTTTGATTGATGTAGGAAGACAAACATCTTGAGCGACACGAGAAACATACCGACGTTGGCCGATGTGGCGCGTGCTGCGGGGGTATCCACCGCAACAGTGTCTCGCTGCCTCAACTCACCGGTTCAGGTGAACGCCAAGACACGAGAAAGGGTCATGGCTGCAGTGCATCAGCTCGGCTATGCTCCGAATTTCAACGCCCGTGCTCTGGCGGCTCGGCAAACCCACACCATTGGGGCTGTTATCCCAACAATGGACAATGCGATTTTCGCACGCGGCCTGCAGGCGTTTCAGGAGGAGTTGCACCGCTACGGCTTCACGCTTCTGGTTGCCAGTTCGCAGTACCGCCCGGATGTCGAAGCGGAACAGATCCGTGCGCTTGTTGCCCGCGGCGCTGATGCACTTTTGCTGATCGGCTATCAGCGCCCCGATGAGATCTATGAATTCCTCGACATGCGAGGTGTGCCTGTCTTGACGGCCTGGGCCTTTGACGCCGACGAGGAACGGCCCGCCATCGGCTTTGACAATCGACTGGCAATGAAGACCTTGGCAGACGATGTCATCGCCCTTGGGCATCGTAGCATCGGGTGTATCTCGGCGCGGATCGATGACAATGACCGTGCGCGGGAGCGGGTCGAGGGTGTGAGGCAGGCCATGACGGAAGCCGGGCTGGATGTTGAACACTTGGCTCTTGTTGAAACAGAGTATTCTATCGACAACGGTTCTGCGGCCTTTGCACAACTGCTGCAGTGTCAGGACAGGCCCAGTGTCGTGATTTGCGGCAATGATGTGCTTGCTGTGGGGGCGCTGCGCGCGGCCCAACAAATGGGCCTGAGGGTGCCCGATGACATCTCGATTACCGGCTTTGACGATATTGAACTTGCGCGTGTTGTTGAGCCGCCTTTGACAACCGTGCACGTCCCTCATCGCGAAATGGGGCGCGAGGCTGCAAAAACCCTTGTTGGTTTGGTAAATGGGAATGAGGCGGTAGAAAGCCGTGAGCTATCAACGACTTTGTGCCTGCGTGACACTCTGGGCAGGCCCCGCCTGCCGTCAGGCTGACCCGAAGGGACCCAGCCTCGCGGAAGAAGGCTTCATTTCTGCCGGGAACACACGTGCGAGGTTCACGCCCGTGCGATTCACCGGCGCTCTGGGCATCATTACAGCATTGCACGGGGCATGAGCCACGCGCCGTCTTACAATGACGGCACGCGGCAGGTCCGGATCAGCTCATTGCGTCCAGCAGGCCCTCGCCAGCGGACAGTTCGCACTGGCCAGGGTTTTCCTCACGGTTGAGGATCTTGACCTCTCCGTCTTCGACCAGCATCGCATAGCGCAGCGAGCGGCCGATCAGCCCGGCGGGTGGCGCATCAAAGCGCATGCCGATCGCATCGGTAAAGGCACTTTCGGCATCGGCAAGCATGGTGATCCCGGCTTCGGTTGCGCCGGTTGCATCGCCCCAGGCCTTCATCACGAAGGGATCGTTGGCGGAAATGCAGATGATTTCATCCACGCCTTTTGCGTCGAACTGATCCTTGGTGCGGATAAAGCTCGGAACATGCGCCGAGTGGCAGGTGGGCGTAAAGGCACCCGGCACTGCAAAGATCGCCACCTTGCGCCCCTTGACCTTCTCCGCCATCTGCACCGGCTGTGGCCCTTCGGCCCCCATTTGCACCAGTGTTGCGTCCGGCAGTTTGTCTCCGACTGAAATCATCGCGCGTTCCTCTTCTGTCGTGATTGCGTTTCCCTTGGTCACCCATATAGGGTCCGCAGTGAAGGTGACCAGAACCGGGGCAGGAGGCAAGAGAAGACATGAGCCACATCGTGGTAATCGGAGCAGGGCAGGCAGGATCCTCATTGGTGGCAAAGCTGCGCAAGGACGGATTTGAGGGTGAAATCACACTGATCGGTGCAGAAAACGCTCCACCCTACCAGCGGCCGCCCCTGTCAAAGGCCTATCTGCTTGGGGAGATGGATAAGGAACGTCTGTTTCTGCGCCCCGAAAGTTTCTATGCCGACAATGCCATTGCTTTGAAACTTGGGGCTACTGTGACCGGCATCGATCCTAGCGCCAAGACGGTGTCTTTGGGGGATGAGGTGGTGTCCTACGACCAGCTGGCACTGACCACGGGATCGGATCCGCGCCGCCTGCCTGCTGTCATTGGCGGCGATCTGGACGGCGTCTTTGTGGTGCGCGGTCTGGCCGATGTCGACGCGATGGCGCCCCAAGTGAGCGAAGGAAAGCGGGTGTTGATCGTGGGCGGTGGCTACATCGGGCTTGAGGCAGCAGCGGTCTGCGCCAAACGTGGCCTCAACGTCACGCTGGTAGAAATGGCCGACCGGATCCTGCAACGGGTCGCCTCAGCTGAAACCTCGGACTACTTCCGCGCCCTGCATCAAGCGCATGGTGTGGACATCCGCGAGGGGACGGGGCTTGAGCGTCTCGAGGGCGAGGCTGGCAAGGTCACACGGGCGGTTCTGTCTGGAGGAGAGGCGCTGGACGTGGATTTTGTTATTGTCGGGGTCGGCATTGCGCCCGCCACGGCGCTGGCCGAACAGGCAGGGCTGACCATCGAGAACGGCATCCGGGTCGATGCGCAGGGGCGCACCTCGGATCCCGCGATCTGGGCGGCGGGGGATTGTGCGTCTTTCCCCTATCAGGGCGGACGGATCCGTCTGGAAAGCGTGCCCAACGCCATCGATCAGGCCGAGATCGTCGCGCAAAACATGCTGGGTGCGGAAAAGGACTATGTCGCAAAGCCCTGGTTCTGGTCGGACCAATACGATGTGAAACTGCAGATCGCAGGCCTCAACAGCGGCTATGACAATGTGATCACCCGCCAAGGCGCGGGGCAGACCGTGTCCTTCTGGTACTACAAGGGCGATCAGCTGGTGGCGGTCGATGCGATGAACGATCCGCGCGCCTATATGGTCGGCAAACGCCTGATCGATGGCGGCAAGACGGCCGACAAGGCGGTGGTGGCCGACCCCGAGGCCGATCTGAAACCGCTCCTGAAAGCATGAGGATCATCGCGGGCGCCTTTCGCGGCCGCGCCCTTGCGGCGCTGGGCAAGGGCGATGCAGGCGCGCATCTGCGGCCCACCACGGACCGGGTGCGCGAAAGCCTGTTCAATGTGCTGGCGCATCAGATCGATTTTGACCGCTTGCGGGTGCTCGACCTGTTTGCGGGCACAGGCGCGCTGGGGCTTGAGGCGTTATCGCGCGGGGCGGCCTGTGTCACCTTTGTGGATGACGGGCGCGTTGCGCAGGGGCTCATTCGCAAGAACATCGCGCTTTGCCGGGCCGAGGATCGCACCGCCCTGATCCGCCGCAGCGCGTTGAAACTTGGGCAGAACACAGACGCGCCCTATGACGTGATCTTCCTTGACCCACCCTATGGCAAGGGATTGGGCGAAAAGGCGCTGGCCACGGCTGAGGCGGGCGGCTGGATCGCCCCCGGCGCGCTGATCGTCTGGGAGGAAAATGCGCCCATGCAGCCGCCCTTGGGCTATGAGGTGCAGGACAGCCGCAAGTATGGGGATACGCATATCACCATTATGGTGTTGAACGCGTCCACGACATAGAGGCGTGACGGTCGAATGTCAGCCGTAGGTCGGGTGGAATTTGCCGCCGGGTGACAGGGTGAAGATGTCATAGCCGTCCGCTGTCACTCCGATCGAGTGTTCGAACTGCGCCGAAAGAGATTTGTCGCGTGTGACTGCGGTCCACTCATCGGCCAGGATCTTGGTCTCGGGGCGGCCAAGGTTCACCATTGGTTCGATGGTGAAGAACATGCCTTCCTCCAGAACCGGACCAGTGCCGGGGCGGCCATAGTGCAGCACGTTGGGCGGCGCGTGAAAGACCTGACCCAGCCCGTGGCCGCAGAAGTCACGCACCACGCTCATCCGCTGGCTTTCCACATAGGCCTGAATAGTGTGTCCGATGTCGCCAAAGGTGTTGCCGGGTTTCACGGCCTCAATCCCCTTCATCAGGGCATCATGGGTGACCTGGATCAGGCGCTCGGCCTTGCGGGGCAGCTTGCCTGCCACGAACATGCGGCTGGTGTCGCCGAACCAGCCATCGACGATCACAGTCACGTCGATATTGAGGATATCCCCGTCCTTGAGCTTTTTGTCACCGGGAATACCGTGGCAGACCACATGGTTCACTGAGATACAGCTGGCATGCTGATAGCCTTTGTAGCCGATGGTGGCTGACTTGGCTCCCGCATCCTCGACCATCCTCGTGATAACACGGTCGATTTCGCCGGTCGTCTGACCCGGAAAGACATATTGGGCGATGTCATCCAGGATCTTGGCCGCAAGCGCACCCGCCACATGCATGCCGGCAAAATCGGCCTCATCGTGAATGCGGATACCGTCTTTTGTAGTGCGACCGTCTTTCGATCTCATGGTCGGGGGCTCCATCGCTGGGGGTTCACCGCTCTATTTAGGGGCAAACTGCGAAAAGGGCCAGAGGCGTTGACCAAATTGAGACTGTCACCCGGCCATCCTGTTTTCAAGCGCCCCGGCGATCTCTACCCCCTCAGGCGAAAGGTGCGTTCCATAGATCAGACACTCAACGCCCGCTTTTTGGGCAGTGGCAAAGGCGGCGGTATAGGCAGGGTCAATATCCGAGGCGAGATCAAAGCCGGTGCAGTCACTGCGCTGCACCAGATAGAGCATCACCGCGCGGTGACCTTGTGCCACCATATTGGCCAGCTCCCCCAGATGTTTGGTACCGCGCGCGGTCACGCTGTCTGGAAACTCCGCCAGAGCGGGCTGGCGCGATAAGGTTACGCTTTTGATCTCTACATAGGCATCGGGCAGGCCGGGCTGGCTCAGCAGGAAATCGATGCGGCTTTTCTCGCCATATTTCACTTCGGCACGTACGGTTTCATACTCTGACAATTCTGCGATCTGGCGGGCCTCCAGCGCGGCGCGCAGGGCGCGGTTCGGCACCGAGGTATCCACCCCGGTGAAATGACCGTTCTCGTGATCCACCAGCCGCCAGCCGTATTTCAGCTTTTTCTTGGGGTCGTCATTGGGTTCAAGCCAGATTTTCATGCCGGGTTCCGCCAGCCCCATCATTGATCCGGGGTTGGCGCAATGGGCGGTCACTTCGCGTCCGTCTTCCAACTGGCAGTCCGCCAGAAAGCGTTTGTAACGGCGGATCAGGCGGGCGGGGATCAGAGGGGTTCCAAATCGCATGTTCTTGGGCCTATACCTGCCGTAACACCGGATCAAGAGGAGAGGCGCCATGGGCAATCCAACCGCAGCAATGCTGGTCATCGGGGATGAAATCCTGTCGGGGCGCACGCGCGATTCGAACATGTATTTTCTGGCCGGCGAGCTGACCAAACACGGCATCGACCTGAAGGAAGTGCGCGTCGTGAGCGATGATGAGGAGGCCATCATCACTGGTGTCACAGCCCTGTCCGAGGCCTATGACCATGTCTTTACCAGCGGCGGCATCGGCCCCACCCATGACGACATCACCGCCGATTGCATCGCCGCGGCCTTTGGTGCGCATCTGGATGTGCGCAACGACGCCCGCGCGATCCTGCAAGAACATTACGACAAGTCAGGAACCGAGCTGAACGCGGCGCGCCTGCGCATGGCCCGCATCCCCGACGGTGCTGCGCTGATTGAAAACCCGGTTTCGGCGGCACCCGGTTTCACACTCAAGAATGTGCATGTGATGGCGGGCGTGCCGTCTGTGTTCGAGGCAATGGTGGCGAGCGTTCTGCCGACCCTGACCGGCGGCAGCCCCTTGTTGTCGCAGACCCTGCGCATCATGCGCGGCGAGGGGGAGATTGCAGGCCACCTGTCGACCCTTGCGGCGGATTTCGCGGATCTGTCCATCGGGTGCTACCCGTTCCAGAAGGACGGTGCCTTTGGCGCTAATGTGGTCGTGCGCGGCAGCGATGGCGCGCAGGTGGATGCGGCGGTGACCCGGCTTGCGCGGGAGTTGGGCATTTGAGCGCCGGGCAAGTGAAAACCGATCCGCGCTACTATGCGGTCGTGGAAGGCACCTGGCCGTCCGCTTCCAAGCGTGATCTTAGACCCATCACCCTGCGTGAAGGGCAGGGGGCGGGCAGCCGGGTCTCGGCGGCCACAGCGAACGGGCCTGTCGGTAGCGATGAGATCGCCGCAGCCGAAGCGGCGATGCAGGAGATGGGCCAGGAGCGGTTGTTCATGATCCGCGATGGCGACGATGCCTTGGATGCCCAGCTAGAGGCGCGCGGTTATGTGATCAAGGATCCGGTCAACGTCTGGAGCTGTGCGCCCGAGCTGCTGACGGACGTTGCGATCCCGCGCGTCACCACCTTTTGCGTCTGGGAGCCTTTGGAAATCCAACGCGAAATCTGGATCGCAGGCGGCATTGGTCCCGCGCGCATGGCGGTGATGGAGCGGGCAAAGGGGCCAAAGACCGCGCTCTTGGGACGCTACAATGACAAGCCTGCCGGAACCGGCTTTGTCGCCATCCACGATGGTGTCGCCATGATCCACGCGCTTGAGATCCTGCCACATCAGCGTCGCAAGGGCATGGGGGCCTGGATGGTGCGTCAGGCGGCCTTTTGGGCGGTGGAGCAGGGCGCGGCTGAGCTGGCGCTGGTCTGCACCCAAGCCAACGTGGGTGCGAACGGTCTTTATGCCTCACTTGGAATGCATCACGTGGGGCAGTACCACTACAGGCACAAACCCTGAGGGAGGAGAGACCCGACCATGACCGACCAGCAAAACCCCACCGCGCTTGACCTGCCGCCGGTGGATCCGCTGCCGCCTGCCACGCAGAAATATTTCGACATCTGCCAGGACAAGCTGGGCATGGTGCCCAATGTGCTGCGCGCCCATGCCTTTGACATCGACAAGCTGAACGCCTTTACCGCGCTCTACAACGATCTGATGCTGGCCGACAGCAATCTCAGCAAGCTTGAGCGAGAGATGATCGCGGTGGTGGTCTCCTCCTACAACCGCTGTTTTTACTGCCTTGTGGCCCATGGCGCGGCGGTGCGTCAGCTGTCGGGGGATCCGAAACTGGGCGAGATGCTGGTGATGAACTACCGGGTGGCGCCGCTGGATGCCCGCCAGCGCGCGATGCTTGATTTTGCGCTGCAGCTGACCCGTGCCAGCGCCGAAGTCGAAGAGGCAGACCGGCAGGCTCTGCGCGACGTGGGCTTCAGCGACCGCGACATCTGGGATATCGCCAATGTGGCCGCCTTTTTCAACATGACCAACCGGGTGGCCAGCGCCACGGCCATGGTGCCGAACGACGACTATCACGCTCAGTTCCGGTGATCGGGCGGGCGGTCATATCCTGTGCAACGGCCCTTTTGGGGGCCGTACTCTTGTGTTCGGCGACCAGTGCCAGGGCGGATGTGATGCTGCCGTCGGGCGCACAGGCGCTCGCGACGCGCGAAACGCCGCTTGGCACATATGGGCTGCCGATTGGCGTTGCGACCGCAGATGCTGTGCCGCAGCGTCTTTTGGAAGGGCGTATCCTGCGCCGCACGTGGCGCGTTCAGAGCGATGCCACCGTGCTGCAGGTCCTGGCGCCAATGCGCGAACAACTGCTGCAGGGTGGGTATGAGATCCTCTTCCAATGCGAGGCGCGCGGGTGCGGCGGTTTCGATTTTCGTTTCGGGATCGAGGTGGTTCCGGCCCCCGACATGGCCGTAAGCATCGGGAACTATCATTTCCTGTCGGCCATGAAGGGCGAGCAGGCGCTTTCCTTGCTGGTTTCGCGCAGTGGCAACGATGTCTATCTTCAGGTCATTGAGGTGCTGCCGCCGCAAGAGCCAAATCTGACCGTAGTGGCCCCCAGGTCTGCTCAGGAAACGACGGAATCACAGCTGGATGTCTCGCCAGAAGAGAATCTTGGAACGCAATTGCTTCGCGACGGCCATGCGATCCTTGAGGGTCTGGATTTTGCGACCGGGGCGATCAAGCTGCAAAGGGAAACCTACAGCAGCTTGCAGGGCCTGGCCGCCTTTCTGGCCGAATATCCGCAATATGCGGTTGTTGTCGTTGGGCACACGGATACCGTGGGGCAACTCGAAGACAATATCGCTCTGTCCCGGCGGCGGGCAGAGGCAGTCAAGGCGCATCTGGTTGAAAAGCAGGGCGTTTTGGCCGATCGCATTGCGGTGGACGGCGTCGGCTATCTCTCGCCCCTCTTGTCGAACCTGACAAAAGAAGGGCGCGAGGCCAACCGGCGTGTTGAGGCCGTTCTGGTGCCAAGAGAGCGGCCCTAAATTCGGCTAAAGGTTCCGCTCGTCTGTGGTGAACCAACGCTCATGTGCGCGAGGTCGTCGGTGTGAGCGCCCCTCTTGACGTCTCACGGAGGATGGCCTAACCCTGCGCTTGGTTGCAGACACCGGCCTCCCGCTGGCGATCATGCCATGGTGAAGTTCTGCGCAAAAGCACATCTCTTTTCCCCCCTGCGTCTCGCGCGGGTGGCAACGCGGGTCCCATCCAACTGGCGAGATCGACGCATGAGGGCTGAAAAGCGATGCACGATCCGACTTCCAATCCGTATTTGACCGGTCGATTGCCGGTTCTCTTTGCCAAAACGGCGATCCCAATCATTTTTGTCATGAGCATGAATGGTTTTTTGACCGTGGCCGATGCGATGTTCCTCGGCGCCTATGTCGGCCCCGAGGCGCTTGCGGCCGTGACACTCATGTTCCCCTTTTTCATGCTCCTCGTTGCCAGCTCGACGCTGGTGTCCACCGGCATGTCGAGCCTTCTGGCGCGCCATCTTGGCGGGCGTCGGCTGGAGAATGCCCGGCAGACCTATGCGGCGGCCCATTGGCTTGCGCTGATCATCGCGGCCTGTTTCATTCTTGCCTATGCGGTGCTGGGCGAGGCGGTGATCCTGCGTGCCGCGCACGGGGACGCAGGTCTGGCTGCGCTGGCCGGACAGTATATTGGCATTCTGGCCTTCGCTTCGCCTCTATTGTTCGTGCTGTCGATCAATTCGGATGCGCTGCGCAACGAAGGCCATGTGGGCATGATGGCCGCCATGAGCCTGTTGGTCTCGATGAGCAATCTCGGCTTCAATTACCTGCTCATTGCCGTGCTCGATTTTGGGGTAGCGGGCTCTGCCTATGGTACTGTGCTGGCGCAGGCCCTGGCTCTGGGCGCGATTGTGGTCTATCGGCAGCGCCGGTCGACACAGCTGCACCCAAGGGTGGTGTTCAGTCACGCAGGTCTTGGGTCCAGCCGCCGCATTCTGGCCCTTGGAGCGCCGCAGAGCCTCGGCTTTGTGGGGTTGTCGCTTGGCGCAACATCGATCCTGGCGGCGCTTCAGATGGTCGGGAACGAAGACTATGCCGTCAGCGTGACCGCCTATGGGATCGTGACCCGGGTGATGACCTTTGCCTTTCTGCCGCTTCTGGGGTTGTCACAGGCCATGCAGACTATCACGGGCAACAACTATGGCGCGGGGCTATTGACACGCAGCACGGCCAGCCTGCGACTGGCGCTTCTGATTTCCTTTGGCTTTTGCATCACTGTTCAGCTTGGCTTCACAAGCTTTGCGCCGCAGATCGCCTCTGCCTTTGTTGCGGATGCGGCGGTGGTGGCCAAGGTCGCGGACATCATGCCGGTGATCGTGGCCTTGTTCCTTTTAGCCGGGCCTTTGATGATGCTTGCGTCGCATTTTCAGGCCATTGGCGATGCCACCCGCGCGGCGGTCCTCAGCCTGTCGAAACCCTTTGCTTTTGCAATTCCTTTGACCTTTGCGTTGCCGCTGTGGCTGGGGGAAGCAGGTGTGTGGCAGGCGGGCCCCAGCGCCGAGGCGCTTTTGTTCTGTGTCGCCATTGCGATCTTGTGGCGACATGAGGGTCAAAGTGGCCTCATGCGCGGTCTTGTCATGGCGAAGGGGAGGGTGGAGCAATGAGCGCGTCTTTTCCCACTCCGGCGCAGGCCAAGGCCCAGGCGCGCCAGTTGCGTAGTGATTTGCAAGCCGATGGGCGCGAGATCAGCCATGGTCAAAGTCTTGAGCTTGTGGCCCGCCAGCATGGCTACCGCGATTGGAACACCTTTCATGCGGCGATGGGCAATCGCCCGCCCGACGGATTTGCTCCTGGCGGGCGGATCACGGGCCGCTACCTGTCACAGCCCTTTTCGGCAACCGTGCGTTCGGTCGAGATGCTGCGGCCCGGCTGGTTTCGGTTGGAATTGGATCTGGACGAGGCGGTCGATGTTGTCACCTTCGACAGCTTTTCCAACTGGCGAAAGCGGATCCGGGGCACGGTCGGCCCACTTGGTCAATCGCCGGAGAAAACCTCGGACGGGAAGCCGCATCTTCAGATCGATATCTGAGGCCCAAAAAGAGAAACGCCCCCGCAGCGATGCGGGGGCCAGTCTTCACGGGAGGTTCGTCAATTGTGCTGTGCTGTCTACCACTTGAGCGGGTCACGATCCGCAAAGGCATGGACCAGGAAATCGATGAACGCGCGCACTTTCGGTTGCGTGAACTTGCCGGGCGGGTAGACCGCATAAATGCCTTGGGTCTCTACCGGCAGGTTCGGCATCACGTCTTCGACCAGACCTTCGGACATGGCCTCGGAATACAGGTAGCTGGGCAGATAGGCGATGCCGAGGCCGGAAATCGCCGCGTTCAGCAGAGACTGCCCGTCATTGACCGACAGCCAGCCGGTGGTGCGCACCTGGCGTTTTTCGCCCGACGGTGCGGTGATCTTCCAGACATTGCCGCTGGACTGGCTGGAGTAGTGCAAGAGCTTGTGCTCGTTGAGGTCGTCGATCTTCTGCGGCCGCCCGTATTGTTCCAGATAGGCAGGCGACGCAATCATGCGCTTGGTGGTTTCCGTGAGCTTGCGGGCGCGCAGGGAGCTGTCCTCGAGTTCACCGATGCGCAGGGCCATGTCGAACCCTTCCGAGATCAGCTCTACATAGCGGTTGTTCAGCACCATGTTGACGGTGATCTCCGGGAAGTCGCGCAGGAAGTCCGACAGCACCGGTGACAGGTGATTGACGCCAAAATCCGTTGCCACCGAGATCCGCAAAAGGCCCGAGGGTGCAGATTGCATTGAGGTGACCAGAGCGTCCGCTTCGCCCGCATCATTCAGCACGCGGCGGGCGCGGTCATAGTAGGCAAGGCCGATTTCGGTCGGGGAGACGCGCCGCGTGGTACGGTTCAGCAGGCGTGCGCCTAGGCGTGCTTCAAGGCTTGAGACATGTTTGGAGACGGCTGATTTGGAGATCCCCATCTTGCGTGCCGCATCGGTGAACCCGCCTTGGTCCACCACATTGGCAAAGGCCTCCATTTCGGTCAGTCGATCCATTTTGCCCGTCCTCGCTCGTTTCTCTGACCTCATGGTTTGCTATCCAATTCGGGCAAGAACGGGGCAAGCTTGGGATAATTGCGGGGTTTTTGCCGCATCGTTCACGTCTGCGAAACGCACTGGTTGTGGCGTATGGGGATGGTGCTGCCCTGCAGCCTTGGCTGGCAGATCGCTTCGGTCTGCACCGAAACATTTCGCGATGTCTTGCCGCTAGAGATGTGCCTCTGACAACCAATACAAAGGACATTCTCATGCTGACATGCGTGATCCGCTATCACATCGATCCGACCAAACGGGATCAGTTCGTTGAATACGCCAAAGGCTGGGGGCAGGCGATCCCGCGGTGCGGGGCGGATCTGATTGGCTACTTCGCCCCTCATGAAGGGTCATCGACGCTGGCCTACGGGATCTATAACATCAAGAGCCTCGCTGATTACGAGGCCTATCGCGCGCGCCTTGCCGCAGACCCGACAGGGCGCAGCAATTATGAGTTTGCCCAGCGGGAGAAATTCCTTGTCCGCGAGGATCGCACGTGGCTCAAACTGGTCTCCACACCGCATGGAGACAGCACATGATAGCCATCATTTTCGAAGTGACCCCGAAGCCAGGGAAAAAGGAAGCCTATCTTGAGGTCGCGGCACGAATGCGGGACCTCTTGGAGGATATGGAGGGGTTCATTTCGGTGGAACGGTTCCAAAGTCTCACGAACCCTGAAAAGCTGCTGTCGCTCTCGTTCTGGCAAGATGAAGAGGCCGTCCTGCGCTGGCGCAGGCTGTCGGCTCATAGGGCTGCGCAAAGGCAAGGACGCGAGGATTTCTTCGCCGACTACCGGCTGCGGGTGGCCGGAGTGCTGCGCGACTATGGCATGGAGGATCGCGATCAGGCGCCGGATGATAGCGTGGCGTTTCACGGCTAGGTTTGGTTGCGGGCCTCTCTTTTGAACCCAAAAGGTGGTGCCCGAAAAAAGCCGGCGTGCTCCCGCCCGTCGCCGACCCTTTTGCGGGGCAAATGACTCGCTCCCGTTGGGCGTGGCACCGCGCATCGCGCGGTGCCACGCCCAAGGCCGCCAAGGGGACCCGGCGCAGCCGGGGCACCTGCGGGCGCGGGAGCGCTTTGTTGTGGGAGCGCTCGTGCCAACCGTCAGAGCGTGGCGGCGAGCCGGGTGCCCTGGTTTATGGCACGTTTGGCGTCGAGTTCCGCCGCAACATCCGCGCCGCCGATGACGTGCACCTTGGTCCCCTTTGCCTCCAGCGCATCCGCAAGAGAACGTTCAGAGAGCTGACCTGCGCACAGAACAACGGTATCCGCTGCGATCACGGTTGGGTTCTCACGCGCCTCTCCAAAACTGACATGCAGGCCTTCGTCGTCGATCTTTTCATAGTTCACGCCGCCGACGAAGTTTACGTTCTTCATCTTGAGCGCGGCGCGGTGGATCCAGCCGGTGGTCTTGCCAAGTCCCTTGCCGTGCGCTTGCGCCTTGCGCTGCAGAAGGGTCACCTCGCGGGCGGGAGCTTCGGGCTGGGGTCCTTCCGGCGCCAGGCCCGAGCGATGTTCGGAGGGGTCCGCGACCCCCCATTCCTTCATCCACAAGGGAAGGTCTTCGGTCGGGCTGGTACCGGCGTGTAAGAGATATTCGGACACGTCAAACCCGATGCCGCCCGCGCCGATTATGGCGACCCGTTTGCCGACCTCGGCCTTGCCGCGCAGAACATCTATATAGCTCAGCACATTGGCGCGGTCCTGGCCGGGAATGCCCGGATCGCGCGGGCTGACGCCGGTGGCAATGACCACCTCATCAAAGCCTGCCAGATCCTCGGCGCCGACCTCGCGGCCCAGCTCCAGCGTGATCCCTGCATCGCTGATCATGGCACGGTACCAGTCCACCAGCCCCCAGAATTCTTCCTTGCCGGGCACCTGTTTGGCCATGTTGAGCTGGCCGCCGATTTCATCGGCCTTGTCGAACAAGGTGACCTGATGCCCGCGCTGCGCTGCGGTGATCGCCGTGGACAGCCCGGCAGGGCCGGCGCCGACGATGGCGACAGTTTTGGGGTTGGCGGCCTTTTCGATCACCAATTCGGTCTCATGACAGGCCATTGGGTTCACAAGGCAGGAGGTCAGCTTGCCGCCGAATGTATGGTCAAGGCAGGCCTGGTTACAGGCGATGCAGGGCGCGATCCGGCTCGCCTTGCCCGCTTCGGCCTTGGCCACGAAATGCGCATCCGCCAGTAGCGGGCGCGCCATAGAGACCATATCGGCGCAGCCGGTTTCCAGCACCTCTTCGGCCACCTCGGGCGTGTTGATGCGGTTCGAGGTGATGACAGGGATCGAGACCTTGCCCATCAGTTTCTTGGTGACCCAGGCAAAGGCCGCGCGCGGCACCGAGGTTGCAATGGTGGGAATGCGCGCCTCGTGCCAGCCGATGCCGGTGTTGATGATCGTGGCGCCAGCCTTTTCGATCTCTTGCGCCAGTTGCACCACCTCGTCGTGGGTCGAGCCGTTGGGCACAAGGTCGATCATCGACAGGCGGTAGATGATGATGAAATCGGTTCCGACGGTTTCGCGGGTGCGGCGGACCACTTCGATCGGCAGGCGCATGCGGTTCTCGTAGGATCCCCCCCAGCGGTCGGTGCGCTTGTTGGTGTGGGTGACCAGGAACTGGTTGAGGAAGTATCCTTCCGACCCCATGATCTCGACCCCGTCATAGCCAGCCTCTTTCGCCAGCCGCGCCGCATTCACGATGTCCGAGATCTGCTTTTCGATGCCGTCCTCGTCCAGCTCGTTCGGCGGGAAGGGGGAGATCGGAGATTTGATGGCACTGGGCGCCACGCATTTTGGGCCGTAGGAATAGCGCCCGGCATGGAGGATCTGCATGGCGATCTTGCCGCCTGCCGCGTGCACACGGTCGGTGACAATACTGTGGTTCTTGACGTCCTCTTCGGTGGTCATCATTGCAGCGCCGGGCAGAACCGAACCTTCCAGGTTCGGACCAATGCCGCCCGTCACCATCAGGGCCACGCCGCCCCGGGCGCGTTCGGCATAGAATTCGGCCACCCGGTTCCAGTCGCGGGTCTCCTCCAACCCGGTGTGCATGGAGCCCATCAGCACGCGGTTTTTCAGCGTGGTAAAGCCCAGATCCAGCGGCGCCAGCAGTTTTGGGTACGCAGTCATCGACACTCTCCCTATCCTTTGCGCCGCAGGATCGCGTCTGACGCGCGGTTTGTCACCTGTCAACGCGGCGTCACCCCCTTGCGTGCCCCGGCGGCAGCAGGTCTAATCATGGCGAGCAGAGCCAAGGACGCCCCATGACACCCGAAGAAATTGCCAAGCTGCCGTACCGCCGGAATGTTGGCGTGATGATGATCAACGCCGAAGGAGCGGTCTTTGTCGGCCAGCGCTCGGATCGCTACAAGGATGCCTGGCAGATGCCGCAAGGCGGGATCGATGAGGGAGAGGATCCGCGAACCGCTGCCCTAAGGGAGTTGGAAGAAGAGACCGGTGTTCTGCCCTCTCTGGTGGAGATCATTGCGGAATCTGAAACCTGGCTGCCCTACGATCTGCCCCATGACGTGGTGCCGAACTTCTGGGGCGGACGGTATCGCGGGCAGGAGCAGAAATGGTATCTGATGCGCTTTCTCGGTTCTGACGATCAGGTGCGCATTGATACCGATCACCCGGAGTTTTCGGCCTGGTGCTGGCAACCGGTCGAGCATCTGGTGGAAAAGATCGTGCCCTTCAAACGCGAGGTCTATGCGCGGGTGGTCGAAGAATTCGAGCACTACCTGTAGGAGGCTAGAGTTGAAAAAACTGCGTCACCGCATTGCTGTCCTCATCGCGTCCTGTGCCCTGGTTGGAGCGGGGTCACCTGCCTTTGCACTGAGCTGCGTAGCTTGGGGTGTCGCGGATGCCTATCTCAAGGCGGCCAGTTCGAACCGAGCCTATGCGATCCTTCAGGGGCGGCTCACCTTTGATGAGCGTCGCTTGCCACGGGCGCCTGCGAGCAATCCCAATGCCGCCCCGCCGGTCACTCAGTTCCGGGCCTCTTTTAGCGGTGATCTCCTTGGCGCTCGTGATTTCGATCAGGCGGTAAAGGCGGACGTGGTGGTCGAGGTGCAATGTATGGGGCCTTGGTGTGGTAAGGCAAAATCCGGTGTGGAATACCTGATATTTGCCGAGCAACGTGGCCGCGATCTGATCGTCCGGTTTGACCCCTGCGGGCAGTTTGCCTTCGCCGGGAATGGCCACGCCTTGCGCAAGCAAGTCTTGGACTGTCACAGTGGCAAGGCCTGTGTGCCTTTGGCGCCGCAGTGACAGCCCACGGTCTGCACTATTCGGCCGCAGTGCGCGCCGGTTGAGGCGCCTTGCCCATAGCCGTTGTCTTGGCCCCTTGCTGCCCAAGCCACAGGCTGAAAAGGGCGAGGCCTGCACCGATCATCTGATAAAAGCTCAGCGTTTCCTGCATAAACAGCCAGCCTAGGATCACGGCTGTAAGCGGGCTGAGCACACCCAGAAGTGAGACCGCAGAGGGCTCGATGCGTGCAAGACCCCGGAACCAGAGGATATAGGTCAGCGCGCCACCAATGAGGCTCATATAGGCAAGGCCAAGGATGTTCTTTGCCGTGAAGCTGGGCAATTCGGGCACCGCCCAAAGGGTGAGAGGGATCAGGAGAAACCCTCCGGCGGTGAGCTGCCAGGCGGTGAAGGTGAGCGGCGGCACAGGGGGCTGCCATTTGCGGGTCAGCACTACTCCAGCAGCCATGGATATGGCTCCGCCCAGGCCTGCAAGAACGCCGATGGTATCCAGTTTTGCAGCGGGCGTCAGGACCAAGAGCGCAACGCCTGCCATGCTGAGCGCCGCAGCCAGGATCGAGGCCAGTCTGATCGGGGATTTCAGGACCAGCCCGGACAGGAAAACCACCACCAGCGGCTGCACTGCCCCCAGTGTCGCGGCGACGCCTCCGGGCAGACGGTAGGCCGACAGGAACAGGAAGGTCCAGAACAGCGAGAAATTCAGCGCGCCGAGAATCAGCAGTTTGGGCATCCAGTTCAGCGGTGGCAACTGGCGAACCAGCAACGACAGCAGCAGTCCAGCAGGCAGGGCGCGCAGCAGGGCCACCGTAAAGGGCGAATGCCCCGGCAGGAAGTTGGTCGTCACAATGTAGCTGCTGCCCCAGATTGCCGGGGCCAAGGCGGTCAGGAAAAGGTCTCGGGACATCATGGTGTCACCTCCGTATATATCTTGATGTCGAGATAGGTCCATTTAATCTTGACGTCAAGATACTTTTCCGCAACAGAGGGAACATGGATCATGTGGACTTTGTCACCCAGCAATGGGAGCGGGAGCGGCCGGACCTTGATGTCACGGCTATGGGAGTAATTGGCCGTGTGGGGCGTCTCTATCTGGCCTATCAGGCTGAGATGCAGAAGACGTTTCATCGCTTCGGGCTCAATGCGGCCAAGTTCGACGTTTTGGCAACGCTGCGTCGGGCTGGCGCGCCTTATGAGTTGTCGCCGGGGGATTTGCTGAAGGCGACCATGGTGGCCTCAGGGACCATGACCAACCGGATCGACCGGCTGGAAGCGGACGGGTTGGTGGCGCGCAAAGTGAACCCTGCGGATAGCCGAAGTTTCTTGATCTGCCTGACAGAGAAGGGGCTTGAGTTGATCAATCAGGCCGTTGAGGCCCATGTGGCGACACAATCGGGCCTGTTGGAGCAAATGACCGAAAAGGATATCGCGCAATTTCGTGCGCTCTTGTCCAAAGCCCTGGGCTCGGCGGGCAGCCAATAATGCCCTGCGCCACGCCCAACGGGAGATGGGGCCCTTTCGGGCATCTCATAGCATATGCCAAACACTTGGATCACTAAACGCTGCCTGAAATCATGATTTCAACGCGTTTAGTGATGCCGGATACATAAGGTATTCGGCATGATCCTTTTGACGGGCGGGAGTTTTCTGACTCTCCTCAGAGAAGCCCTTCGGATTTCAGGACTTCGCGCATATCTTTCTCAGGGCGCGGGCCAATGTGGCTGATCACTTCGGCCGCACAGATGTTGCCGATCTTTGCGCAGGTCTCCAGATCGCGGCGAGAGGCCAGACCAAACAGGAACCCTGCTGCAAACTGATCGCCCGCGCCAGTGGCATCGACGGGCACCACCTTGGTCACGGGCACATCGATGCGGGTTTCGCCTGCGATCACCGATACCCCGTCTCCGGACCGGGTGCAGACCACGAGGGGACAGATTGCAGCGGTCTTGGCCAGTGCGTCTTCCAGATCATCGGTTTCGAACAGCGACCGGATCTCGGCCTCGTTGCCAATCACGAACTCCAGCTCATTTTCGATCAGCGACAGAAAATCGGCCCGGTGGCGTTCAACGCAAAAGGGATCTGAGATCGCGATACCTGGCTTTCCGCCACCTCTGCGACAGTCGCGCGCAGCTTCCATAAAGGCGGTCTTTCCCTTGTCCTTGTCGAAAAGATAGCCCTCAAGGAACATGATCTGGGTCTGTCCGGCCACCTCATTCGGCACGTCCGCCGAGCTGAGTTCCGAAGAAATGCCAAGATAGGTGTTCATCGACCGCTCCCCATCCGGAGAGACGAAGATCATCGAGCGCGAGGTTGGCAACTCACCGCCGGGCACCGGCGGGTTGACGAAAGCGACGCCATCTTCGTTCATGGCATCGGCATAGAACCGCCCAAGAGCATCGTCATGCACACGCCCGATAAAGGCCGCATCCAGCCCAAGAGCCCCTGCGCCCGCGATCGTGTTGGCGACCGATCCGCCAGGGGTCTGCACCCGGCTTTCCATCGCGCCGTACAGCACTTCGCCGCGCTCGCGCTCGATCAGCTGCATGATGCCCTTCTCGATCCCCATGTGGTCAAGAAAGCTGTCGTCGCATTGGCTGATAACATCGACAACGGCATTGCCGATGCCAACAATCTGGTAGGTTTTCATAGGGTTTTGTCCTCGTATTGGCACAGATCGCGAATGAGGCAGGTGCCACACATCGGCTTGCGTGCCTTGCAGTGATAGCGGCCGTGCAGGATCAGCCAGTGATGGGCGTGCTGCTGGAAATCGACCGGGATATTGTCCTCAATGGCGCGCTCAACGGCGTCCACATCCTTGCCGGGGCAGATGCCAGAGCGGTTTCCGACGCGGAAGATATGCGTATCCACCGCCTGGGCCGGGTAATGCCACCACATGTTCAGAACCACATTGGCCGTCTTGCGGCCCACGCCGGGAAGCGATTGTAGGGCGGCGCGGGAATTTGGCACCTCGCCGCCATAGTCCTCGACCAGAATGCGGGCCATCTTGATGACATTCTTGGCCTTGTTGCGGAATAGGCCGATCGTCTTGATATGTTCGATCAGCCCGTCTTCACCAAGGTCCAGCATTTTTTGTGGCGTATCCGCGATCTTGAACAGCTCGCGCGTGGCCTTGTTTACGCCTGCATCTGTCGCCTGCGCCGAGAGGGCAACCGCCACCACCAGCGTGTAGACGTTGACATGCTCCAGCTCGCCCTTGGGTTCCGGCTCGGCTGCCTGAAAGCGCGAAAAGATCTCGCGCAGGGTGTGGTAATCGAGTTGCTTTGCCATGCTGCCCCTTTTGCCGATCAGACCGTGGGCGCGCAAACGAAAAACATGCCATTGGTTTCGAGCCGCTTAGGGACTGTTGCCAATGAGACAGGTAGCAGGCGCGACAAAGCGCAAATTCCGGGTCGTTTGCCTGGCGACGTCTGGTTATTCTCATGTCATGCAAGAAACAGGAGAGCAGGCCATGGACAATCCGCCGGTCGAACAAAGCTACCACTACGGCGTCATCCGGCGCGCGATTGAGCTGATCGACGATGGCGCTGAAGACATCGGCCTTGAGGCATTGGCAGCGCGGATGAACATGAGCCCGGCTCATTTTCAACGGGTCTTCTCGGCCTGGGTTGGCGTCTCGCCCAAGCGATATCAACAGTATCTGCGGCTGGGTCATGCCAAAACTCTGCTACAGGAACGGTTTTCGACACTTGAGACCGCCCATGCGGTGGGGCTGTCAGGATCTGGGCGCCTGCACGATCTCTTTCTGCGCTGGGAGGCGATGAGCCCCGGCGAATACGCCCGCAAGGGGGCGGGGCTGACGATCCACTGGGGGTGGTTTGACAGCCCCTTTGGGTTGGCTTTGGTGATGGGGACCGAAAAGGGCATCTGCGGGCTGGCCTTTGCAGCAGAAATCGGCGCCGAGCCAACACTGGCCGATATGCGTGCGCGCTGGCCCCAGGCAGAGTTTGTCGAAGATCCGATGGCCCTGCGTCCCATGGCCGAAGCCGTCTTTGCGCAAAGGGGCGAGGCGGCGCTGCATATGATCGGAGCGCCGTTGCAAATCAAGGTTTGGGAGGCACTCCTGCGTATCCCGTCGGGCCATGTTACCACATATTCCGAACTCGCTCACGCCATCGGATCGCCCCGCGCAGTGCGGGCCGTCGGCACGGCTGTGGGCAAGAACCCGGTCAGCTGGCTCATCCCCTGCCATCGCGCGTTGCGCAAATCCGGCGCCTTGGGGGGGTATCATTGGGGCACCGAAGTGAAACGGGCCATGCTGGCGTTCGAAACGGCTCGTCAGGATGGGAAGACTGTCCAGGCGCCCCCGTCTACCGAAGTTGGGCGGCAAACCGCCTAAACGCTGCAGTCCTCTCTTGAGAGGCATTCCCGCAAGCGCGATACTGCCTTCAAAACAAGTGCGGCCTATCCATACCTGTTGGGCCAGCCGCGCAGAGCAGTCAGAAGGTTGGCAACATGACATTTGTGAAATTCTCGACCGTGGCAGCGGTCACAGCAGCGCTCGGACTTGGCGCCTGCACAGATCCAGCCATGCTGAACGGCAATGGTGGCCCCAGCAAAGAACAGCAGGGTCTGATTGCAGGTGGCATACTTGGGGCCGGTATCGGCGCCCTGTCCAACTCTAGCAACAAAACCGGAGCTGTCCTTGGTGGAGCGGCAGTGGGCGCCATCGCGGGCGGGTTGATCGGCAGCCAACTCGACAAGCAGGAAGCCGAACTGCGCCAATCGATCTCCAACGATGGCATATCGATCGTCAATACCGGGGATAGGCTGATCGTCATGTTGCCGAATGATCTGACTTTCGCCACTGACAGCTCTGCAATCTCCCCGTCGGTACGTTCGGACCTGCTCAAGGTGGCGGACAGCCTCGTGCGTTATCCAAACAGTATGGTGCAGGTGATCGGTCATACCGACAGTGATGGGGATGCGACCTACAATCAGGGCCTGTCCGAGCGGCGCGCCAATGTTGTGGCCGATCAGATCCAGGCGGGCGGCGTGCCCTACAACCGGATCCGCACCATCGGTCGCGGCGAGGAAGAACCAGTGGCCAGCAATCTTACCGAAGAGGGCAAGGCGCGAAATCGCCGGGTGGAGATCGTGATCATCCCGCAGGGCTGACGGTTCTGATCAGCCGGATCTGGGCAGGTGCACATAGGCTGCGCGGTGGCAGGGCTTTGCCCCAGCGCGCCTACGCCCTAGGTTTGCAGCCAGATCTGCTGCAAACCCAAAGGATGATTTGATGACCGAACCTGTGCTTCTCACCCTGTCCGGATCGCTGCGCAAGGGCGCGACCAATCGCATGCTGTTGAAAGAGGCGGCGCGCCTGTTCGGACCCTGCACCCATGTGGAAGGAGATCTGAACCTGCCGCTCTACAATGGCGATGATGAGGCACAGGAGGGTGTCCCTGCCTCGGTTCAGGCCCTGGCAGATCAGATCGCGGCAGCCGATGCGGTTGTTATCTCCACACCCGAATACAACAAGGGACCTTCGGGCGCCTTGAAGAATGCACTGGATTGGGTGAGCCGAACAGAGGGAAACCCCTGGGCCGACAAGCCGGTTGCAGTGATGTCCGCGGCCGCGGGGCGCGCCGGTGGAGAGCGGGCGCAAATGATCCTGCGGGGTTTCATGGTGCCGTTTCAGCCCCGCATCCTGCAGGGGCCTGAGATGCATCTTGCGGATTCCTCCAACGAGTTTGATGCGAACGGCCACCTGAAAAGCGAGCGCTACAGCAGCACGCTGGAGACCCTGATGAAGAAGCTGCGGTCTGAAATCAACGGTTGATTTTGCCGTATTCCCTTGAGCGCTTGCGCTTTGAATTGGGAAGGATAAAGTCGCGCCCATGAGACAGATGGATGCGCCGAACAAGACCGAATGTCAGAGCGACCTTATGGACCCTGCCCGGGCCGCTTCCTTTGAGGTGGCGCTAGGGCGGGAGATATCCATTTCGGCAGGCAGCCCCCTGCCTCCCTTTTTCCATCAGCTCTATTTCTGGTGCCCCCAGCCGCCCAGCGGCCTTGGGCGCGATGGCCACCCGCGTGTCGGGGCGGCCGGAAGTCTGATTCCAGATCTTGGTTTGCCACGGCGTATGTGGGCCGGCGGTCGGTTGCAGTTCGATGCAGCCTTGCGCGCAGGCACTCCCGCCGAGAAACGCTCAACCCTGGAAAAGGCCGAGCACAAAGAGGGGCGGACCGGCCCGCTGGCCTTTGTTACGTTGCGCCATGAGATATGGCAGGAGGGACAGCTTTGCCTGACGGAATGGCAGGACCTCGTCTATCGGGAAGACCCGGACCCAAAGGCGCCGCAGCCGGTTGTTCCGAAAGCCCGTGTTGACGAGACGGATGCGCGTGAAGAGTCTTTCTCCTCGACCCTGCTGTTTCGCTATTCGGCGCTGACCTTCAACGGGCATCGCATCCACTATGATCTGGATTATGCACGCGATGTGGAAGGCTATGGTGGTCTGGTGGTTCATGGCCCCCTTCTGGCGCAGCATCTGATGCTTTTGGCCCAAGAGGTGATCGGCCCGCTGAGGCGGTTTTCCTTTCGCGCCTCCTCGCCGCTGATGCATTTTGAAACGGGGACTTTCTGCCGGGCTGGCAATGACTTGTGGGTGCGCGGGCCAGACGGGCGCCAGTGCATGAGCGCGGCTGCCGAGACAGCTTGACGGAAGGGCTCCCGCCTGCCGGGCCATATTCTGCGAATAAGGCGCTGCCAGTTGGGCCTGGCGCCGCTGCGCGGCGCGAGAAGGCGGCTGAGAAGCGTTTTGAGGGGCAGGTCTGCCCTCAAAAGCGCAAGCCCGAGTGTGGGGTGTTCCGCCCCGCGTCAAGGGCAAGGCGCGCGGCGCGCAGGCTGCGCCTCCCTTGACCCGGATCGAAACGGACGAGCGCCTTTTGTCAGAGGTTATCTGTGACGCGGAAACCGTCAGGGATATGGTCCTTTTGATCCAGCAGCAGGTCGGCCATCACTTCGGCAACCTTGGGGGCCATGCCAAAACCGATCTTGAAGCCGCCATTGGCGATGAAATGTTCGGGGCGCTCTGGCCAGGCGCCCAACATAGGCGCACGGGATTTGGCGCGGGGGCGCACCCCTGCCCAGCGGTCGATAACCTCGGCGCCCTTGAGTAGCGGAACAGCAGCCACCGCGCGGTTCAAAATGTCGTCGAGCTGCGTGTCGGTGCTGCTTTCGTCGTCAAACTCTCGCTCGCTGGTGGAGCCGATCGCGACGGTGCCATCTGCATGCGGGATGATGTGCAGACTATCAGCGTAAAGCTGCGGGACCTCTCCGGCATCATATTGCAAGAGGGCGGCCTGCCCCTTGACGCCGCCGCCGACGCTTTTGCCGATCTTTTCGTTCAACTCCTGCAGCCCCGCGTAGCCTGTGGCATGTACCACTTGCCCCTTGTCAGCCCCCTCGCGGAGTACTGAAATTCCCTTTTCCCTCAGGGCGGCCACAAGGGCGGCGCAGGCCCGGCGGGGGTGCATGCGGGCGCTGAGCGTGTCGTGGATGACAAAGCCGGTTGCACTGGGCGGCGCCCATTCGCCGAAAGCCTCGGCAGGGCAGACCGTCCAATCGGCCTGTTGTCCTGCTTCTGTGCGCCACAGGTCTGCCGCCGTGCCTTCGCGCTGGCGGGCAAGTTCGAGCGCGCGTGCATCATTGATGGGTTGCAGCCGTCCTGTTCGCCCATAGCCGGAGGAGACGCCACCTGCCTGCTCAACCCCGGCCCAAAACCCTTCGGCCATCAGCAGGCTTTCGAACTGGAACTGCTTCTTTGGGTTCCAGTTTTCAGGCACATGAGGCGCCAGAGCACCGACAAGCCCGCCACTGGATCCTGCGCCGGGACCGAAGGGGTCGATCACCTGCACCCGTGCGCCGCGCCGGGCGCAGGCCCAGGCGATCGAGAGGCCAAAGATGCCCGCCCCGCGCACAGTGATATCTGCCATTGCCATTCGCCCGCCCTTTCGCCAGTGTCGCGCCAATCCGTGACATCACTTAGGGGAAAAGGGCATGGCAGACCAGCAGGCCCGTCATCAGCAGGCCAGCCTCAGCTGGCGCGACGGCAGCGTTCCGGTGTCGGAGCAGTTCGATGATCCCTATTTCTCGATCCAGGACGGGCTCGCGGAGACCGAGCATGTGTTTCTGGTCGGCAACGACCTGCCAAAGCGATTTACTCCCGGCTTCCATATTGCCGAACTTGGGTTTGGCACGGGCCTTAATCTGCTGGCGGCCTGGAAACTCTGGGAGGAAAGCGGCCAAAGCGGCGCGCTGCAGTTCACCAGTTTCGAGGCCTTCCCGATGATGCCGACCGATATGGCAAAGGCGCTTGAGGCATTTCCCGACGTTACCCCCTGGGCCGAGCGTTTTCTGGCAAAATGGAGCGGGGAGGGTGCCTGCTCTTTTGATACCCTGCAGTTCGAGATGGTCAGCGGCGACGCGCGCCTGTCGCTGCCAGAGTGGACAGGTCAGGCCGATGCCTGGTTTCTGGACGGGTTTTCGCCAGCCAAAAACCCCGAGCTGTGGGGCGCGGATCTGATGGCTGAGGTGGCCCGGCATACCGCACCCGGCGGCACGGCGGCGACCTATACGGCTGCGGGTTTCGTGCGCAGGGGGCTTGAGGCGGCAGGTTTCACTGTCACCCGCATCCCTGGCTACGGGCGCAAGAGGCATATGACAAAGGCAGAACTGGCATGAGCATCGCAGAGAGCCACGAGGCTGGAAACAACACGCGCCTTGGCGTCATGCTTATGATCGGCGCGACGATTGTCTTTGCCCTGCAGGACGGGATCTCGCGTCATCTGGCAGGCGAATACAACGTCTACATGGTGGTGATGATCCGCTACTGGTTCCTGTCGCTTTTCGTGGTCTCCATTGCGCTGCGCCAGCCGGGCGGGCTGAGAAAGGTCGCGCGGACCCGGCAGATCTGGCTGCAGATCTTTCGCGGTTTCATCTGCGCGGCCGAAATCTGTGTCATGGTTCTGGCCTTTACCCTTTTGGGGCTGGTGGAAAGCCACGCGGTCTTTGTCTCATATCCTTTGATGATCGCAGCCCTGTCGGGGCCGATCCTGGGGGAGAAAGTCGGGATCTGGCGCTGGAGCGCGATCCTGGTAGGGTTCCTTGGGGTGCTGATTATTCTTGAGCCGGGCGTTGGAGTATTCCAGCCTGCGGCCTTGGTGCCGCTATTGGCCGCGCTCATGTTCGCACTTTATGGGCTGCTGACGCGCTATGCGGCGCGCAAGGACAATTCGGCGACGAGCTTTTTCTACGTGGGCGTTGTCGGCGTTGTCTTCATGACGCCGATCGGCCTGTGGAACTGGGAGGCGATGAGCGCGCCGGATTGGGGCTGGATGGGCGTGCTGTGCCTGACCGGGGCGCTGGGTCACTACCTGCTGATCCGCTGCTATGAGGCCGCTGAGGCCAGCGCGGTGCAGCCCTTTGCCTATCTGCAACTGCCCTGGGCGGCGATGTTGGGGCTTGTGGTGTTCTCCGAGACGATCCGCTTTAACGTGGCGCTTGGGGCGGGCATTGTCGTGGCGGCGGGGCTGTTCACCCTATGGCGCGAACGCCGCAAGGGTTGAGCCCTTGAGCTCACGCGAGAACGGGATCGGCAGCGGCACCTTGCCGAGCCGGGCGCGGTAGACGGGCAGGCTTTCGGTGACGCGCATCACGTAGTTGCGGGTCTCGTTAAAGGGTATGTGTTCGATCCAGTCTATGATGTCTGGGGTTCCGTCACGGGGATCGCCATAGCGCTCCATCCAGGCGATGGGGCGTTTGGGGCCTGCGTTATAGCCTGCTGCCATCATCACCACATTGCCGCCGAACTCTTCGGCAAGGCGGGCAAGATACTGCGCGCCCAGGGTGGCGTTATACTCCCATTCCGCAGTCAGGCGGGCGGTCCTGTGATCGTTCAGAATGCCCAGCTCTCCGGCAACCAGTTTAGCCGTGGCGGGCATAACCTGCATCAACCCGCGTGCCCCTGCGTGGCTGATCACGCCGGGGTCGAATTCGCTTTCGCGCCGGGCAATGGCCAGCGTCATTTCAGGTGCCATGGGCAGTTTTTGCTCGGCGACCGGGTGCAGCGGGTAATAGGCTCCCTTCAGTTCGATCCCGTATTGCGCCGCGCGCTTCCCGATCATCACAGCAAGATGTGGCTGGTTCATATCAACGGCCATCTGGCCCATCTGGAAGGCTTGTTCCTTTGGCAGGCTTTCGGTCAGGTGGGTGAGAAAGCGTTCACCCAGAGACAGCTCTCCGGCACGCAAGAGCTGCAGGCCAGCCTCTGCCACCGAGGAGTTCAGGAAGGCCGCGCTGCGCCAGTCCGGTTGGGCGGGCGGGTTTGCTAGCTCCGGGTCAAATGGGCGCCCCAGCGCCTCGGCGGCGAGGATCCCGTAAAACGAGGTCTGATAGGCGGCGCCTTTTGCATAAGCGGCATGGGCTTTTTCCACCTGACCCAGTGCCGCATAGGCGCGGCCCAACCAATAGCCACCGCGACCGACCGAGATCGGCGTTTCAACCGAGGCAAGGAAACGCTCGAAATGCTGCGCGGCCAGGGCGGGATCGTCCAGCTTGCGCAGGGCAATATAACCGGCCAGCCATTCGCAGTCAGAATAGCCGTAGCCTGCTTCAGGTGTGGAAAAGTGATGGGCAGCCAATTGGTAGGCGCGCTCAGTGTTGCCATCGCGCATGTCCTGACGGGCCAGATCCCGGCGGCGGCGCAGCCAGTCTTCGGGGCGGCCAAGCTTTTCGGCGCTTACGCTGCGCTCCATCAGCATCTCGATCGCGCCTTCGCGCCTGCCTTTCTGGTCGCGCCAGTCAAAGCGGTCGTAGGCAAGGCCTGCATCGTCTTTCAGGCTGTCCGGGACAGCAGCGATCTTGGCATCCACGCCTGCCGTGCGCTCTTGCAAGGCGATGCGCGCTTCTGCCAGTTTGTGATGCCCATCCGGCACCAGATCAAGCATCCGGCTGGAGCTGACAAGATGATGGTCCCACAGAAGCCGGTCCAGACGTGCGGTGTGGTGGGGTTTTATCAAAGCGCCAAAATCCGAAAGGAAAGCGCTTTGGAGATCTTCGGTCATCGGCATGAATTGCCAGGCGCGGACAATTTCGGCTTCGCCTTCGCTGCGCCGCCCGGCGCGGATCAGGGCGCGGGCAAGGCTCAACGCGCCCTCGGCAGTCTCGGGGCGATAGGCCGAGTAGAAAGAGATCGTGACAGGGTGCGGGGCCTTGGCAAGGTTTTCCTCTTGCTGGCGGCGCAGATAGCTCAGACCCGGCCAGTCCGGGCGGCGGGCAAGAAACGACATGACCTCACGGGAGGTTCCTTCGCCCGCCCGCAGGCGGTGCCACTCCACTATGTCACGGGCGACTGTGGTTTCGGGGCCTGCCACCTTTGCCGCAGCGCCCCAGTCCTTGTCGCGGACCAGCTCCATCGCTTCGGACAGCCTGTCGGCCTTGGCCGGACCCGTGCCAAGGATCGGAAGGATCAGCAGAATAAAGGCCAGAATGCGTGTCATCTCTTGCATTTTCTTGTGAACCGGGGATAGAGCCTGTGACGATAATTCGTGACGGCCCGGTATCAACTGAAAACCCCGGTTCGTCCACCTTTCCGGCGGGGCTTTGCCTGTCGATCACTCGCAATAAAGGAGCGTGCCCATGTTCAAAGGCTCTATGCCAGCCCTCGTCACTCCGTTTCGCAACGGTGAGCTGGATCTGGATGCGCTCAAACACCTCGTAGAATGGCATATCGAGCAGGGCTCGACCGGACTGGTGCCCGTTGGCACCACTGGTGAAAGCCCGACGCTGAGCCATGACGAGCATGAAACCGTAATCGCCGAGGTCGTCAAGGCCGCTGCGGGCCGGGTGCCGGTCATCGCGGGGGCTGGCTCGAACAACACGGTCGAGGCGATTCGTTTTGTTGAATTTGCCGCGCGTATCGGTGCCGATGCGGCCCTTGTGGTGACGCCCTATTACAACCGCCCGACCCAGCGCGGCATGGTGGCACATTTCACTGCGCTGCATGACTGCGCCGATATTCCGATCATCATCTACAATATCCCGCCGCGCTCGGTCGTGGATATGCTGCCCGCCACCATGGGTGAGCTGGCCAAGCTGCCGCGCATCATCGGGGTCAAGGATGCCACAGGCAAGCTGGAGCGCGTCAGCCAGCAGCGCGCCTCCTGCGGTGCGGATTTCATCCAGCTGTCGGGCGAGGACGCCACCGCGCTGGGCTTTAACGCCCATGGCGGCGTTGGCTGCATCTCGGTCACGGCCAATGTGGCGCCGAAGCTCTGCGCCGAGTTCCAGGCGGCGACCCTGGCGGGCGATTACAAGACCGCGCTGGAATACCAGGACCGCCTGATGCCCCTGCACGAGGCGATCTTTATCGAACCGGGTCTGGTGGGCGCAAAATACGGCCTGTCGAAACTGGGGCTCTGCAGCGAAGAGGTCCGCTGCCCGCTGACCACGCTGGAAGACAGCACCAAGGCGGCCATTGACGCGGCAATGAAGCACGCAGGTCTGCTCTAATTCTTTGGATCAGCCTTTCAGAAGTGTATGTCAGCCCCCAATCTCGGGGGCTGATTTCATTTCTGCGGCAGGTTTGCGTTTTGTAGGGCGGACAACAGATGCCGCGTCTTGTCCGGGTTGCGGATCACATAAATGCGCGAGATCAGCCCCGCTTCGATTTCTAGGGCCGTCGCCTGGACAAGCCCTTCAGGCTCGAGGCTGATCATCGCGGGAAGGCCATTAAGGTAGCAGCGGTGTGTCTGAGTTGGGGACTGGCCCGGGTATTTTCGCGCAAGGCCTTTGAACAGCCGCAGAACCTTATCCGCTCCAAAAATGGGATTGAGCGCAGCCATCGCCTTGCCGCCCCCGTCGGAGATCAATTGGACGTCATCCGCCAGGAGGTGTTTGAGACCGTCCAGATCACCGGCCTTGGCTGCCCGAAAGAAGGCCTCTGTCAGCGCCTGACCCTCACCAGGTGCAACGCGTTTTTTTGGCTTACCATCCTGCACCTTCTTGCGCGCCCGTGTGGCCAGTTGGCGGCAGGATGCCGGGCTGCGCTCCAGCAGGTCCGAGATTTCGGCAAAAGGCGTGTCAAAAACGTCGTGCAACAGAAAGGCCGCCCGTTCGGCTGGGGAAAGCCGTTCCAAGGCCATCAAAAGCGCAACGGAGACATCGTGATCGAGGCGCTCCAAGGGCTCATTGGTGAGGATCGGCTCGGGCAGCCATTCTCCCGGGTACTTTTCGCGCCGCACCCGCGCCGATTTCAGATGGTCCAGACACAGGCGCGAGGTGACGCGAACGAGATAGCCGACCGGGTCGCGCACCTCTGACTGCTCCACGGATTGCCAGCGCAGGTAGCAGTCCTGCAGGATGTCTTCGGCATCGCTGACAGTGCCCAGCATGCGGTAGGCGATCGCGAACAGGCGCGACCGCGTTGCAAGGAACATGTCTGCTCCATTGGTTTTCAGAGTGGGTGCTGTCACGCGGCGGAGGCCTCCTGCGCGGCAGGATGCGGTGTGCCAAAGGCGATTGCAATCCGGTTCCAGGCATTGATTGTCGTGATCGCCAGGGTGACGGCGACCTGCGCCTGCGGTGTGAACTGCTGTGCCAGTGCCTGATAGTCCGCTTCCGGTGCACCCACGGTTTCGATCCGCGTCAGCGCCTCTGCCCAGGCCAATGCGGCACGTTCACGTTCGCTGTAGAGCGTGGACTCACGCCAAGCGGGCAATAGGTGCATCCGGTCCTCTGTTTCGCCGTTCTTGCGGGCGTCATGGGTATGCATGTGAATGCAAAAGGCACAGCCGTTGATCTGCGAGACGCGCAGTTTGATCAACTCGATCAGGCTGTGTTCCAACCCGCTGTCCTTGAGCGTGGCCTCCATCGCCATCATCGGCTTGAAAAGATCCGGGGCAGCGGCGAATTGGTCAAGGCGTTGTGTCATTGTCAGGGTCCTTTGCTGTGGTGACAGGAACAGGACGAGACAGCCGCCGGAGGTGTGACAGTGAGAGGAAAAAAATCTTTGGGCCTTTCGAAAAAAGGCCCAAAGTCTGGATCAACGCTTGCCGTAGTAGAGGCCAACCACATGTTCGGCCTGCGCAAAGAAAAGCCAGCGCAGGCAGGCGACCCCCGCGATATGCAAAAGAACCGCAACGCCCGCCATCAGGTGTTTCAGCATCAGTCCCGAAAAGGGGATGACCATCAGGGCAATCGGCAGCGCAAAGGCGAGCGCAAATCCGATGACGCGCAGCTTCAAAGCGTGTTTGCGCCCGACCACATATACAAATTCACGCAGCAGGTAGTTGCTGCCCGTGTGTGGCGGCTCAAAAGCGCGCACGGTGCCACGATCCGCCAGACCCGTGGCTGTGCCGATGTCTGTGCCGGACTTCACCAGCGCCTTGTCGGTCTTGCTCCAGTAGATGAGTTGAACCGCGCCGGCTACGGCCAGCAGCCAAGGCGCCAGGCTTTCCTGCCCCGCCAAAAGCGCGCCGCCCGCGACAGAAAAGCTGAGAAACACCAGTGGCGTCAGCGGGCTGTGCCAGCGCGGGATCGTCTTTAGCTGCGTGTAGATCATCGCCGTGGTGAAGACCGTGCCAATGCTGAGCGCAGCGCCAAGAAGACCCAGGAGGCGCCAGTCGGCCTGCAGAAAAACCGCTCCGGCGGCATAGATCCCCATGACAACTAGCGATGCCACAGCGGCGCAGCCTTCGCGGCTAAGCCAGCTGCTGCGCCATTGGCTGAAGGCCTTCCAGGCGCGTTCAGGATGGCCCAGGTGAAAGGTCGAAGCCAGCAGCCCGCCGACGGCCAGCGCATAGGCGATTGCGTAGAACACGAAGGCCACCCAGCCGGTGACGGAGGGCATGCCAAGACCGAGGAAAGCCAGCAGGCCAAAGCCAAGCCCCGAAAGGGTGGTGAAAATGATGACGGAAGGGGCCGGATGCATCAGGAATTTCCTCCGGGCAGTTTATCAAGCGCCTTGTCGAGCCAACCAAGGAAACCGGCGGGTTCCTCGGCGACGGGCGCCAAAAGAGGCGCCAGAATGTCGATCTGATCCTCGATCCGGTCCTTGGGGCGAGGGGGCAGGTATTTGTTGACGGGCTTTGTGCCCATTTCTGGCATCAGATCCATGCCGCCGCGCTCTGCAACCAGCTGCGACACCGCGCTGTCGGGGTCGCCCAGATCGCCGAAATGCCGCGCGCCCGCAGGGCAGGTGCGCACGCAAGCCGGGACGCGGTCCTCTTCGGGCAGGTTCTCGTTATAGATCCGGTCCACGCAAAGGGTGCATTTCTTCATCACGCCTTCGGCAAGGTCCAGTTCGCGCGCGCCGTAAGGGCATGACCAGGCGCAGAGTCCACAGCCGATGCAGTCGGACTCATTGACTAGGACAATACCATCTTCAACCCGCTTGTAACTGGCGCCGGTGGGGCAGACGGTGACGCAGGGCGCGTCTTCGCAGTGCAGGCAGGATTTCGGGAAATGCACCAGTTGGGCGTGGCCCTCGTTTGGGGTCACTTCGTAAGAATGCACACGGTTCAGGAAGGTGCCCGCAGGATCCGCGCCATAGGGATCCTGATCCGACAGCGGCGCGCCGTAGTTTTCGGTGTTCCAGCCCTTGCAGGAAATCACGCAGGCATGGCAGCCGACGCAGGTATCCAGATCGATGACCAAACCCATCTTGCGGTCTGTTTGTTTCGTGAGCGTTGTCATGCCGCGCATCCTCCCGAAACGTTCTCCACCGAGCTTGCCTCTTGTTTTGAACAACAAGCCTTCGTAGCGTAGGAGGTACGTTTTTTATGGTTAATGGAGTAATTGTAATGCTCAAGTTTACGACAGCTATGGCCCTTTGCTGCATGACTGCAGGAACTGCAGCAAGCGCCGCAACTCTTTCCGAAAACTTCTCTTCTGGTCTGAATGGTTGGCAGGTTTACGGAACCAGTGCAGCGCAGGGCGCAAATGGAACGGCCAACTCCGGCGCAAATGTTTCTGTTCAGCCAACTGGCGGTCCAGCAGGAGGGGCGGACCCATGGCTTTCCATGAGCGATAGCACCGGGAGTTGGATGCATGCCGTTTTTGGCAATGGCTGGTCTGGTGATTTGTCTGGCTTTGACGGGGGGACCTTCTCGCTTGACTACATCCAGACCGTACCAAGTTCTGGGAGCAACTTTTTCTCGAGTTTTGGTTTTTTCCGGGTCACCGGCGGGGGGCAATCGGTGGGTGTCGATATCATTCCCTCCAATCCAAGTTCCTCGTGGAATTCGGTCGCCGTCAGTTTTTCCGCTGGCACCTTTGGCATCTCGCAAAGCCAGTGGGACAATATCCTGGCAAATGTCACCGAGATCCGCATTCAGGCCGAGAGCTGGAGCGGGATTACGGAAACTGTCGGCTTTGACAATGTTAAACTCACCACACTGGCGCCGGTTCCGTTGCCTGCCAGCGTAGTCTTGTTGCTTGGAGCCTTGGGCATGCTGAGTGTGGGGCGCAGACAGCGGGCTTAAGGGCCGTCGCACGCAATGGGACGGATCGACTGTCTTGCTGAGCGCTGACCGCAAGCAGGGTTGGCGCTCAGTCGGCAAAAGGAATTGAGGCTGGTTCATTTTCCAACCTTCCATTGAAGTGCATTCACACCTTTTCCTACCGGTGACGTGATCGGTTCAAACGCGGGCAGACACTCAGCAATGTCGTCCGGCGGCGCTGCCTTTTCGATCTTCACCTTGAGGTCGAACCAGGCGGCCTGGCCGGTGATCGGATCCGAGTTCGCCCATCTGAGGCCATCGCCCTTGGGCGGCAACAACTCGTGAATCAGGTGGTTGAGCAAGAACCCCTTGGTCGCCTCGGGCGCATTTTCGTCCAGTGCCCAGGCCCCCTTGCGCTTGCCAATGGCGTTCCAGGTCCACACCGTGTTTTCATTGAGCGCGGCCATCTCCATGACTGGCACGGTGATCTCTCCATGCGGCGAAGACACCCGCGCCCAATCGCCATCCTGTAGGCCATTTTGGCGCATCAGTTTTGTCGGCACATACAATGGATTGCGCCCATGCAACTGTCGCAGCCAGGCATTCTGGCTGCCCCAGGAGTGATACATCGCCATGGGCCGCTGGGTGAGTGCGTTTACGGTGAAACCCTCGTTGCCCTGCTGATCTGTTTCGTACCAGATCGGCAGCGGGTCCATGGTCGCCTTGAGCCGTTCGCGCAGGTGTTCGGGCGGCTGACGCTCCCCGTATCCTTCGGCGGCGAGCTGGAATTTTCGCATCGGCTCCACATAAAGCTGGAACAGATAGGGTTCGGGCTTGTCATAAAGGCCCATGCCAACGGCCCAGTCCTGATAGGCGGTGTTCCAGGGTTTGTAGTAAAGCGCCGCATCGGGGATATGGCTGACGTGAAAGCCGCCATTCTCAATATAGCGGTCCAGTTGCTCCGGGTTGACCGCGCCGCGCCCTGACTGGCTGCCATCCCCGCGCCATCCCGAGAGCGGACCGATGCCGGGTTTGCGCTCGTGGTTGACGATATAGTCGGCGTAATCCTGATACTTGGCGCTGCCGTCCTCGGTCGTGAAGCCGGGCAGTTTCAACCGGTTCGCGAGTTGCACCAAGGCGGTCTGAAAGCCGCGCACATCGCGGTCCGGCTCCACCACCGGCCAGCGGATCGCGTCGGCGGCAGCGTCGGCCTCACAGATGGGGCGATCCAAGAGCGAGATACAGTCGTGTCGCTCCAGATAGGTGGTGTCGGGCAGGATCAGGTCGGCATAGGCCACCATTTCCGAGCTGTAGGCATCCGAGTAGATGATGCGCGGGATCACATATTCGCCCGCCTCATCGGTGTCGGTCAGCATCTCGATCACGCCACGTGTGTTCATCGAAGAGTTCCACGACATGTTCGCCATATACATGAACAGCGTGTCGATCTTGTAAGGATCGCCTGCATGGGCGTTCGAGATCACCATATGCATCAACCCATGGGCGCTCATCGGGTTTTCCCAGGTGAAGGCCTTGTCGATGCGGGCGGGGCTGCCGTCGTCCTTAAGGGCGAGATCATCGGGGCCATGCACGAACCCCAGATGCGGGCCGTCCAGCGCGCAGTCGGGTTTCACGCCACAGTGGGGTTTGGGATGCGCGGTCGCGGGCTTGGGGTAGGGCGGTTTGAAACGGAAGCCGCCCGGAACCTCGACCGTGCCCAGAAGGATCTGCAAGACATGCAGCGCGCGGCAGGTCTGAAAGCCGTTGGCATGGGCCGAGACCCCCCGCATCGAATGGAACGAGACCGGGCGGCCAACCATGGTCTTGTGTGTCTCGCCGCGAAAGTCCGTCCACTCCTGATCCAACTCAAACGCCTCATCAAAGGCGACGCGTGCGATTTCGGCGGCGATGGCGCGGATGCGCGCAGCGGAGATGCCGCATTGATCAGCCACGTTTTCGGGCGCGTAATCGTTTGACAGATAGCGCTCGGCCATCAGGTGAAACACGGGCCGGTGCGTGACGCCTGCATGGCGATAGGTGGCATGCAGATCCGGGCGCACGCCGGGTTGATCGAACGGCGCCAGCTTGCCGGTTATGCGGTCGATCACCAGTTCCTTGCCAGCCTCATCGCGCATCAACAGGCCTTGCTCGGGCCCCTCGCTGGCGTTCACCAGAACCGGCGCATTGGTGAAGCGGCTGAGATAGTCGAGATCGATTTTCCCGGCTTTCAGAAGAACATGCACCAGCGACAGGATGAACAGTCCGTCGGTGCCGGGTGTGATTCCAACCCAATCGTCCGCCACCGCATTATAGCCAGTGCGGATCGGGTTGACGCCGATCACCCGCGCGCCGCGTGCCTTGATCCGGCCAATGCCCATCTTGATGGGATTGCTGTCGTGGTCTTCTGCGACGCCGAACAGCATGAACAGCTTGGTATGATCCCAGTCGGGCTGACCAAACTCCCAAAAGGCGCCGCCCATGGTATAAATCCCGGCGGTCGCCATATTGACCGAGCAGAACCCCCCATGCGCCGCGTAGTTCGGCGTGCCGAAATTCTGCGCCCAGAAGCTGGTGAAGCTTTGCGACTGATCGCGGCCAGTAAAGAACGCCAGTTTCTCTGGCGCGCTTTTGCGCAGGGGCTCCAGCCAGGAGGCCGCCATATCCAGCGCCTCGTCCCATGTGATTTCCTCGAACTCCCCGGATCCGCGCGGCCCAACCCGCCGCAATGGCGCGCGCAGGCGCGAGGGGGCGTTGTGCTGCATGATGCCCGCGCTGCCCTTGGCGCAAAGCACACCCTTGTTCACCGGATGATCGCGATTGCCCTCGATATAGGCGACCTGCTTCTTGCCGTCGCTGCCGGTCTTCATATGCACGTTGATGCCACAGCGGCAGGCGCACATGTAACAGGTTGTCTGGCGCACCTCCTCAGAGACGGGGGGCGAGGTGTCTAGTTTTGGCTGGTTGAAACCCATGGCTATCCCTGTTCGTCGCGTCGTGGCAGGCTAGGTCGGATGGACCTTCCGCGCGAGAGTTTTCTTGTTTTGGCCTTCTGCGTGGGAAGATGTCCCAAAGATTGAGCTGTTGGCGGATCAGCGATCTGCGAGGGCGACATAGCTGCGTGGCTCTGGCCCGTTGTAGAGCGTCAGCGGGCGGATCAGGATATTGCCGCGCTGCTGCTCGATGCACTGGATCACCCAGCCCGGCATGCGCCCGATTGCAAAGATCGGTACATAGAGGTCCATCGGGATACCGTGCAGCTGGTAGATCACGCCGGAATAGAAATCGACGTTCACGTTCAGACCGTGGCGTGCGTAGGGCGACATCGCCTCGACCACGGCCTGTAGAATCTCGTACCACTCGGGGGCGCCCATTTCCTCACCCAGTTTGCGCACGCCCTCGCGCATGTGCCGGGCGCGGGGGTCTTCCTTGCGATAAACGCGGTGGCCAAATCCGGTGACGGCCTCCTTGGCGGCGCGCTTGGCCTTTACATAGGCGGCGGCCTTGTCGGGGGTGCCGATCTCATGCACCATTTTCATCACGTCCTCGGCCGCGCCGCCATGGGCGGGGCCTGCCAGGGTCGATAGCGCGGTGACGATGGCGCCATGCAGGTTCGCCTCGGTCCCGATGGTGACGCGGGCGGCGAAACTGGACGCGTTGGAGCCGTGTTCGGCGTGCAGGATGAAATCAACATCCGCCAGCCGCGCTGCATCTGCGCTGGGTTTTTCACCCTTCAGCATCCACAGCCAGTTGGCGGCATGGCCCAGGGTCATATCCGGTGCCACTGGCTCACGCCCGTTGCGGATCGCCTCATGGGCGGCGATGATCATCGGCACCTGGCTGGTCAGGCGAATGCCATTGGCGACAAAGGCTTCCTCGCCCACCTCCTGGCTGGCGGGTTCCAGCGCGGCCAGGGCCGAGACAGCCGTGCGCAGCACATCCATCGGGTGCCCGTCCTTGCAGGCGCGGATAATGGCGTGAACCTCATCCGGCAGCACCCGGGCGGCTTTGAGCCGGGCATCGAAATCAGCCAACTCCTGCGTATTTGGCAGCTCGCCATGGATCAGCAGATAGCAGACCTCTTCAAAGGTGGAATGCGTAGCCAGATCGTGGATCGAATAGCCGCGATAGCTCAACTCTCCCTTTGCGCCATCAATGTCTGAAACGCCGGATCGTTCGAAATAGACGCCTTTGAGGCCGCGGTTGATCTTGACGTTTTCGCTCATAGCTGGCTCCTTCCTATGGCAAGGGAGAATGATATGTCGGTTCTGAAAAATGCAGTTGAGGCCGCAAAGGCGCGGCAGGCGCGGGTGGTCTTTCCCGAAATGGAGGATGCGCGGGTTGCCGAAGCGACCACGCGTTTGCGGCGCGATGGCCTGTGCGAGCCCTTGCCACTGGCAGAGCCATCCGAGACCCATGTAGAGGCTTTGGTGAAGGCGCGCGGCCTGAAAGAGGCCATCGCAAAGCGTATGATTTCCAAGCCGTTGTACCGCGCCGCCGCGATGGTCGCGGTGGGAGAGGCGGACGCCATGGTGGCAGGGGCCGATGTGCCCACCCGCCGGGTGATCGAGGCGGCAAGCATCGGCATCGGGCTGGCGGACGGTGTTTCGGTGCCCTCGTCGTTCTTCCTGATGGTCTTTCCCGACGGGCGCGAGCTGGTCTTTGCCGACTGCGCCGTGAATGTGGCACCCGATGCGGCGCAGCTTGCCGATATCGCACGTGCCTCTGCGGTGTCGGCCAAGGCGCTTCTGGGCACGGCGCGGGTGGCGATGCTGTCCTTTTCCACCGGAACCTCGGGCGATGGGGAGAGCGTCGCTCTGGTGCGCGAAGCGGCCGAGCGCGCGGGTTTTGCCGGGCCGGTGCAGGCGGATGCAGCGCTCAACGGCGCGATTGCGGCCAAGAAAGGGATCGAGCCTCTGGATGCCAACGTGCTGATCTTTCCAAGCCTTGATGCGGGCAACATCGGGTACAAGCTTTGCCAGGAACTGGCAGGGGCCCAGGCGCTGGGGCCATTCCTGCAAGGCTTTGCGCGCCCCGTCTGCGATCTGAGCCGTGGCGCCAGTGTTGATGACATCGTTGCCGCCACGGTGCTGACCGCCGCGCAGGCCTGAGGGTTACGCCGGGCGGTCTTCATGTGGCCTCCGGCAATTGCGCCAGCGTGTCCATGGCGATCTGGCGTTCCTCATCCGCCGGGATCACCCAGATCTTTATGGCTGAAGATTGGCAATGCAGCGCCATCTGGCGTGCCTCGTTTGCGTCAGGATCCATGCGCGCGCCGATCCATTCCAACCCGCGCAGGATGCGGACGCGGATCGCGGTGGCGTTCTCGCCGATCCCGCCGGTGAAGGCTATGGCGTCCAGCCCCTCAAGCGCGGCGATCAGGCTGCCGGCGTGGCGCAGGGTCCAATAGCAGAAGTGATCGATGGCAAAGGCGCTGTCGGCGCTGGGGTCCAGCATCAGCTTGCGCATGTCGGATTTACCGCCCGACAGGCCCAGCAGCCCGCTTTCGTGGTTCAGGATCGCCTTGGTGCGCTCCAGCCCGTTGTCTTCGACCAGACGCAGAACCGCGTTGGCATCAATCCCGCCCGAGCGCGTGCCCATGGTCAGCCCATCGAGCGGTGAATACCCCATGGTGGTGGCGATGGACTGCCCTCCTTTGATGGCACAAAGAGAGGCCCCATTGCCAAGGTGAAAGGCCAAAAGCCGGGCCGGTAGTTTCTCGCCCGACAGCTCCGGCAGGCGCCGCACCAGTGCTGCATAGGACAGCCCGTGAAACCCGTAGCGGCGGATGCCCTTGGTTTCGATCATGCGGGGGATCGCATAACGGGTGGCGACATCGGGGTTGGTGGCGTGGAAAGACGTATCGAAACTGGCGAATTGCGGCACGCCCGGCGCCAGCTCGGCCATGGTGTCGATGGCGGCAAGACTGTGCGGGTTATGCAGTGGGGCCAGCGGCGTGCAGTCTGCGATCTCAGTGCGCACCTCTGGCGTGATCCGCATCGGCGCGGTCAGCTTGCGCCCGCCATGGACCACGCGATGTCCTATAGCCAGCAGCGCATCCGTTCTGATCTCGGCCTTTTCCAGCGCGGTCAGGATAGCGGCCAGCGCGGATCTGTGATCGATAAAGGGGATCTCGGTTTCTGTTTCACCGACGATCAGCCTTGAGGCGCCGCCAATGCCCTCTGCCAGACCGTGCAGGCGCTCTGTCAGATCGCGGTCAAAGACCGAGAACTTGATCGAGGAAGAGCCCGCATTGAGGATCAGGATCAACCCGCGCTCCATCACAGCACCCGCAGGATGTTGAGCGCCGCGAGGGCTGTCAGCAAAATCACAACCCCGCGCCGGAAGCTGGCTTGATCGGCGCTGGCAAAACGGCGGCTGCCTGCCCAGATCCCTGCGCCGAGGATGGGAAAGGCGAGGCCTACGCCGATCAGCGTATCAAAGCCTGTCAGCCCGTTGGCCGCCATCACCGGCAGGGCCATCATGTCGATGCCGGTCAGGAAAACAATCATGGTGGCGCGGAACACGGCGGGCGCGATGGGCTGTGCCGTCAGGAAGGCCGCTGTCGGCAGACCTCCGACGCCTGCGCTGTTGGCCATGCCCGAGATCACACCGACGCCCAGATTTCCCGTCGTCCCGATGGGGCGGCGCATCTGCCAGCCGCTGAGCAGGATCAGGCTGAGCAAGAGAACCAGTGCCGAGATCACAAGGCGGGCTTGGTCTTCGCCAAGGCGAGCCATCACGGTTACGGCGGGCACCGTGGCAATGGCCGCGCCCGCCAGCAGCAAGACCGCGCGCCGCCAATCCACATGGGGGCGGATGCCGCGCGCTTGAAAGGCGGTCATGGCGATCTCGCAAGAGAACACCACCGGGATCAGCGGCAGCGGGTTGGTGACCAGCGCCGCCAGAATGATGAAAATCGCGGAAAAGCCAAAACCGGAATAGCCGCGAATAAAGGCCGCCACGAAAAGCGCGGCGGCCAGAAAGGCGCCCTGACCTCCATTCAGATCAAATGGCAGATCAAAGGGCGCCATCATTGCCTTCAGCCAACCTGCTGCGGACGCATATCGTCTGCAGAGATGCCGGCGACCTCGACCGGGTTCTTCATCGCGTCGCGGCGGAAAGGTTCACCCAGTTCCTGGTTGATCATTGCCTCAATGAGGGTGGTGATGCCGTTCTTCTGGTCTTCGACAGCCTGCGACAGGGCAGCGGTCAGCTCGTCCATGGTGCGGGCCACAACGCCTTTCAGACCGCAGGCGTTGGCGATCCCGGCGTAAGAGACCTGTTGGTCCAGCTCGGTGCCGACAAAGTTGTCATCGAACCACAGGGTCGAATTGCGCTTTTCCGCGCCCCACTGGTAGTTGCGGAAGACGACCTGCGTCACCGCGGGCCATTCCTCGCGTCCGATGGCGGTGAGTTCATTCACCGCGATGCCGAAGGCGCCGTCTCCCGCAAAGCCCACAACCGGCACATCCGGGCAGCCGATCTTGGCGCCGACAATGGCGGGCAAGCCATAGCCGCAGGGGCCGAACAGGCCGGGGGCGAGGTATTTGCGGCCTTCCTCAAAGGACGGGTAGGCGTTGCCGATGGCGCAGTTGTTGCCGATGTCAGAGGAGATGATCGCCTCGCGCGGCAGGGCCGACTGGATCGCGCGCCAGGCCATGCGGGGGCTCATCCAGTCCGGCTTGTCGGCGCGCGCGCGCTGGTTCCAGGTCGTGCCGGGGTCGTCATCCTCGTGATCCATCGAGCTGAGCTGTTGCGCCCAGCGGGATTTGGTCTCGGCGATTTTGGCCTTGCGCGCATCGCGGCCCGCGTCTCCGGCGCTATCGCTCAACTGGTTCAAAATGGCGCTGGCGACCTTGGCCGCATCGCCAACTATGCCGACCGAGACTTTCTTGGTCAGGCCGATACGGTCCGGATTGATGTCGACCTGAATGATCTTGGCATCGGCTGGCCAGTACTCCATGCCGTATCCCGGCAAGGTCGAGAAGGGGTTGAGCCGGGTGCCAAGGCACAGCACCACGTCGGCCTCCTTGATCAGCTCCATCGCCGCCTTGGAGCCGTTGTAGCCAAGCGGGCCTGCAAAAAGCGGATGCGATCCGGGGAAGGCGTCATTGTGCTGGTAGCCGACGCAGACCGGGGCATCCAGACGCTCGGCCAGTGCCTGCGAGGCAGCGATGCCGCCTTTGGAAAGGACAACACCTGCGCCGTTCAGGATGACGGGGTTCTTGGCGCTCGACATCAGTTCAGCCGCCTGCGCCAGCGCGGTTTCTCCGCCGGTGGGACGTTCGAACTCGACGATGGCGGGCAGCTCGATGTCGACAACCTGGGTCCACATATCGCGCGGAATGTTGAGCTGGGCCGGGGCGGAGGCCCGCTTGGCCTGCATGATCACACGGTTCAAGACTTCGGCAACGCGGGTTGGGTCGCGGACCTCTTCCTGATAGGCGACCATGTCTTCGAACAGTTTCATCTGTTCGACTTCCTGGAAGCCGCCCTGACCGATTGTCTTGTTGGCGGCCTGCGGGGTCACCAGCAACAATGGCGTGTGGTTCCAATAGGCGGTCTTTACTGCGGTGACGAAGTTGGTGATGCCGGGGCCGTTCTGGGCGATCATCATCGACATCTTGCCGGTGGCGCGGGTGTATCCGTCGGCCATCATACCGGCGCTGCCCTCATGCGCACAGTCCCAGAAGGTGATGCCAGCCTTGGGGAACAGGTCGGAAATGGGCATCATGGCCGAGCCGATGATACCGAAAGCATGTTGAATACCGTGCATTTGCAAGGTTTTTACAAAGGCTTCCTCGGTCGTCATTTTCATGGTGTGTTCTCCTGTGAGACGCAAAGAGGGCCGGAGCGATGCCGGACATTACATTTGGTGTAGGCTGTCGCCCAGTCGTGGGTTAGGGCCAGATATTGATCCAGGTTATGGCCAGATCTCTTGGGCTCTCTATCGTTTTTCAAAGACAGAAATGCTCCCGTCCGTCACGTCTGCATCTGAGATGCATCGCTCCCGTTGGGCGTCGCGCCGCGCAAGGCGCGGCGCGACGCCCAACGCCTTGGAGTGCATCTTGAATGCACTTCAAAGGAGGCGGGAGTGGCCCACCTGCAAGAGTGTCTTAGGTCAGCCTCAGGCCCTGTGCGAGCAAGTCAAGGCCGGGTTCAATACGGCTGGAAGGGATGGAAGAGTAGCCAAGCCGATAATAGGTGTGCTGGCGATGCTCAGGAGCAAAGAAAGGTGCGCCCGGTTCAATGATGACGCTTTTCTCTTTCAGCCGCTGGGCAGCGGCTGCGGTGTCGATTCCGTCCGGCGCCCGCATCCACAAGGAGGATCCGCCGTAGACACCAACGCCCGAGATCGTGAGCCCGTGTTTGGTGACGGCCTCTTCGATCACAAGGCGCCGGTTGTGCAGCTCCTTTGCCATCCGGCGGATCTGGGAATCATAATGTCCCAGCGAAAGGAAATAGGCGACGGTGCGCTGCATGTGGCCGGGCGGGTGCCTCAGCACGCTGGCACGCAGAGCGCGAGCCTGGCGGATGAAGCTTTCCGAGCCCACCAGATACCCAAGCCGCAGACCCGGAAACAGCGATTTGGAGAAACTGCCAATGTATATCACGCGCCCATCGCTATCGAGGGATTTCAAGGCCGGGGAAGGTGCACCGAGAAAAGACATCTCGAATTCATAGTCATCTTCGACAATCACAGCATCAATGTCCCGCGCGCGCTTCAAAAGCGCTTTCCGCCGGTCCATTGGCATCGTGGCTGTGGTTGGGCTTTGGTGGCTTGGGGTGCAGAAAATGACATCGGTATCGTCCGAAATCGCCTCGGGCGGTAGCCCGTCCTTGTCCACCGGAATGCAGTCCATCTGACAGCGCACATGGGTCAGTTGATCTCGCAGCGTGTAGTAGGTGGGATCTTCGAGAGCCGCCTTTCGCCCGCGGTTGAGCAACAGTTGGATCGCGAGCCACAGCGCATTCTGTGCGCCAAGCGTAATGAGAATCTGCTCGGGCCGGGCCGTGACCCCCCGCCTAGGCAGGGTATGGCGGGCGATGTATTCGATCAGGAGCGGGTCGTCCTGATCAAAATAGTCATTGGTCAGCGCAGAGAAATCTTTTTGTCCAAGAGCCCGCAGCGCGCATAGCCGCCAGTTTGCGTGGTCGAACAAGGCGGGATCGGCCTGACCATAGATGAATGGGTAGCGATAGCTGCGCCAGTCCTGCGGTTTGCGTGGTGTGTCGCCACCGGTGAAACTGCGCACAATTGCCTGTGACCAGTCCACGGCATCGCCAGCGTTTTGCGCGGGCGCATAACTGGGCGGAATGGGGGCGTTTTCCGAAACATAATACCCCGAGCGCCCGCGTGAGGTGAGATAGTCGTTCGCAAGGAGTTCGGTATAAGCCAGCGTCACGGTGATGCGGCTGATGCCAAGATGGCTGGCGAGTTTTCGTGAGGATGGCAGTTTCTCTCCGACCCGGAAACGCCCGGACAGGACGCCTGCGGCGATCATCTCCTGGATCTGCGCCTGCAGGGTGCCTTGGGCATCGGGATTGAGGAAGAAGGTGTCGACGGAAATGGCCATGATGCAACACTAGACTGGCCTTAGGTGGAGCGCAATCTGGACTTAATGAGGGGGCGGCAAAATTCGGTTGATTTTCCGATGTTTTCGATATAACTAGTTTTATGGTTTAAATGAGGTGGCGATATGCAATGGGAAGAGGCGGCAGGCGGCTTTGCAGCCATGGGATCCGAAGCGCGGCTGAAGGTGTTGCGCTGCCTGATCCGGGCAGGTGAGGCGGGACTTATGGTTCAGGAAATCCAAGAGCGCACTGGAATTGCGCCCTCTACTCTGGCGCATCATTTGAAGTTCCTCGCCGGGGCTGGGGTCGTGATGCAGGAGAAAATGGGGCGGGCAACCCTCAATCGGGCCGACTTCAACCGCTTGAGGGGCCTGGCGGATTTTATCCTCAGCGAATGCTGTGCAGATCAAAAACAGGAGGCAGCAAACGATGGCTGATCTTACTCAGAACCCCAGTGTCTCTCGTCAGGCACTGCGCTGGATGAAAACTCCTTGGACCGTAAGTGCGGTCTTGCTTCTGGCGGTGGCAGTGCTGCACCCGGAGAACTTTGAGACTGTTGTGCGGTTTGCCGTCAATGCGCTTTTGCATACGGGGCGCTATATCCTGTTTGCGGTTCTTTTGCTCTCTTTTCTCAAGGCCACAGGGGCCGAGACAATGGTGGCGCGCGCCTTTGAGGGGCGCGAGGTGCGGATGATTTTCTTGGCTGCAGTTTTCGGCGGGCTGGCGCCGTTTTGCTCCTGCGAGGTGATTCCGTTTATTGCGGGTCTTCTGGCGCTTGGCGCGCCTTTGTCGGCTGTCATGGCTTTCTGGTTGTCTTCGCCGTTGATAGATCCGCCTACCCTGCTGATTACCGCTGGCGCACTTGGGTGGCCCTTCGCCATTGGTAAGGCGGTTGCGGCCGTTGGGCTGGGACTGTTTGGCGGCTTTGCGATCAAGGCGCTGATGGGCCACGGGGTGTTTGCGAACCCGCTGAAACAGGTGCAAAAGTCCAGTTGCTGCGGCTGCGGTGCGCCAAAGCTTGATGCGAAGCCGGTCTGGGCGTTCTGGCGCGAGGCAGAGCGGCGTGAGACCTTCCGCAGAGAATTTTTGGCGAACGGCCTGTTCCTGCTGAAATGGCTGGCACTGGCCTATGTTCTGGAGGCGCTTCTGGTCTCTTATGTGCCTGCGGATGTGATTGCCGGAGTGGTCGGCGGTGAGGGCGTTGGAACAATCGTCATATCGGCGTTGGTCGGGATGCCTGCCTATCTCAACTCCTATGTCGCACCACCTCTCCTGGCTGGGCTGATGGAGCAGGGCATGAGTGCGGGCGCGGCCATGGCCTTTATGATCGCGGGGGCGGTGAGTTCCATCCCTGCCATGGCGGCGGTATGGTCTCTGGTCAAACCGCAGGTCTTTGCCACCTATCTGATACTGGGGGTCAGTGGGGCGATCCTTTCGGGCATCCTGTTTCAGATGCTTTGACAGTAGCAAGCGGGGGCACTCCCGCCCGGAGAGGGGCAATCAATGGATTGCCCCTCTCCCGTTGGGCCCGGCGCCGCGCTGACGCGCGGCGCTTTCTTTTGCTGAGATGGCCTTGAGGGGCAGATCTGCCCCTCAAGAGCCGATCCCAAGTGTGCGTGAGATCGCGCGTCAAGGACAAGCCGCCTGCCGGCGGGGCCTTGCGGCCTCCTTGACCCGCGGCGTGGTTGGTCACCGGTGTGCCATGAACTCGAGGTTCGCCTTGACCGCTGGCCAGTCGGCGGCGGTGATGGAGTAGACGGCCGTGTCGCGGATCGTTCCGTTTGGCAGGATCATATGGGCGCGCAGGATGCCGTCGAGTTGGGCGCCAAGCCGTTCGATGGCGGCGCGGCTTTGCCGGTTCAGGCGATGGGTGCGGAACTCTACCGCGATGGCGCTGCGGTCTTCAAAGGCGTATTGCAGCATCAGGAGCTTGCAGGCGGTGTTGAGGCCCGTGCGCTGCACGGATTTTCGATACCAGGTGGAGCCAATTTCGACCCGCCTGTTTGCGTGGTCGATGTTCATGTAGGTGGTCATGCCGACGGCGTGCCCCTCTGGCCCGAGGATTGCGAAAGGCACCATGGAGCCTGCCGCAAGCAAGGACAGGCGGCGGTCGATTTCTGTCGCAACCTCATCCGGCGTTGGAACGGAAGTATACCAGAGGCGATTGAGGGTACCGTCTGCCGCAGCCAAGGCCAGATCTGGCGCGTGATCCTGGCTGAGGGGCGCCAGCGTGACCTGGGCGGACTGCAATTGGGTGGATGTCATCCAGAGGGGGCTTGGCATTGCGCTGCTCCTTATTACGCGTTTTGCCCCTGAAAGTACAAAAGGCGGCCCGATGAAAAGGGCCGCCTTTCGAGATTTTTGCCAGTCCAATTTGGCGAATCAGCCAAACACCTTGGCCAGAGCGACATCCACCGCCTCTGTAATGGCGTCAATATCTTCGGCTGTTGCGATCAGCGCGGGGCTGAAGCAGAGGGTGTTGTTCTTGCCCGGAACCGAACGGTTGGTGACGCCGATGATGACGCCTTGGGCACCCACTTCGGCAACAACCGCCTGGGCCTGCTTTTCGTCCACCGGTTCCTTGGTGTCGCGGTCGGTGACCAATTCAGCGCCAAGGAACAGACCCTTACCGCGCACATCGCCGATCACGGCGTGCTTTTCCTGCAGAGCCTTGAGGTTGGCCATCATCCGATCGCCCATGGCGGTGCAGTTTTCCAACAGGCCCTCGTCCTCGATGATCTGCATGTTGACCAGGGCCGCCGCAGGACCGGCGGTGCAGCCGCCAAAGGTGGAGATGTCGCGGAAATAGTTCATCGGGTCCGAGGCGTCATCCTTGAACATCTCAAAGACCTCTTCGGTGGTGACCATGCAGGCAATCGCCGCATAGCCCGAGGCAACGCCCTTGGCCATGGTCACGAAATCCGGCTTGATGCCGTAGTGCTGATAGCCGAACCAGGTGCCGGTGCGACCGATGCCGCAGACCACTTCGTCGATGTGCAAGAGGATGTCGTATTGTTTGCAGATCTCCTGCACACGCTCCCAATAGCCTTCGGGCGCCTCAATGACGCCGCCACCGGCGGTGACAGGTTCAAGGCAGAGCGCGCCGACGGTGTCGGGGCCTTCGCGCAGGATCACCTCTTCGATCAGGTTGGCGGCAGCAATGCCGAATTCACGGCCTGACAGATGCTCAAGACCCAGCTCGTGCTTGCGGTATTCCATGCAATGGGGCACGCGCACAAAACCGGGCGCGAAGGGGCCGTATTGCGCGTTGCGCTCGTCCTGGCCGCCGGCGGACATGGCCGCAAGGGTGGAACCGTGATAGTCGCGGTCGCGGTAGAGGATCTTGTTCTTCTTGCCGCCGTATTTCTTGTGCGCGATCTGGCGCACCATCTTGAAGGCTTTCTCGTTCGCTTCGGAGCCGGAGTTGGTGTAGTAGACCCGGCTCAGGCCGGGCATCTTGTCGATCAGCTTTTCCGCGAACAGCGAGCCGGGGATCGAGCCTGCGGACTGCGCGAAATAGCAGAGCTTCATCAGCTGATCATAGACCGCCTTGCAGATCTCCTCGCGGCCATAGCCGACATTCACGGTCCAGACCCCGCCCGAGACGGCATCCAGCCATTCCTTGCCGTTCTGGTCCCAGACCCGCATGCCCTTGCCTTCGACGATGATGCGCGGATCAGTGGTCTCAAAGGGTTTGTGCTGGATCAGATGATGCCAGACGTGGGCCTTGTCGGCGTCCACGACGCGGCTGAGATCGTTTTCGTTGAACGTGCCGTCCATGACATGTCCTTTCTTTATTGTTCTTGAGGTCTGAGTCGCGGCCGGGCGGTCAGACTGGCCTGAAACTGACGAAACGCCAATTTGATCAACTCTAGTAGGTCCAGATGATACCCGCCTTTGTGGCCAGAGCAGCAACCTAGGGAAATGATAAGCATGATGGCCTTTGCAAGATGCTGTTTTCCTGTGGAAAACACTTGTTTGGGAATGGACGAATTCCGCCCGGTTTGGGTTTGATCAAGGATTTTGAGTGTCGGTTGCACAGAAAACCGGCATCCTCCTGACCTGTGCCGACCCTCTTGGAGCAGCTTTGATGCGATGTCGTGTGAGGAGGTTTCAGAAAGAACGCATGATCTTTTGATGGCTGATTGAGATCGCTTCATCTATTTCCAATTGTCGCAGCGAACGTGAGGCTGGAGGGCGCTGTGGTGGAATTCAATCTAATGGTTGCCCCAAATGGGGCGCGCCGAAGCATCAAAGACCATGCTGCGCTTCCTGTTGCATTGGATGATATCGTGAACACTGCTGTCGCTTGTCATGCGGCTGGGGCCGATGCGATACATTTGCATGTTCGCGACGATGAGGGCGCGCACTCTTTGGACGCAGGTCGGTATCGTGAGGCCCTGCAGGCGCTTGGACGTGCCGTCCCGGCCATGGCGATACAGATTACTACCGAAAGTGCGGGAGTATATGCCCCCGAAGATCAGCTGCGCTGCCTTGCGCAGTTGCGTCCAAGCGCGGCCTCGGTCTCGGTGCGGGAAATGGCGCGTGACCCGAAGGCCGCGGCCCGTGCCTATGCGATCTGTGCCGAGGCGGAGACGCAGGTGCAGCACATTCTTTACGGACCATCCTGTATCGAGCAGCTGAAATCATGGTACAAGGATGGCACCGTGTCTGTGGACATGAGGGATGCGATCTTTGTTCTGGGGCAATACGCGCCGCCCGTCTTGGCAGAGCCGGATCAGCTGGAGGGCTTTCTGGCGAATACCGCGGATCTGGATCTCAACTGGACCGTCTGTGCCTTTGGTCGCAAAGAGCAGGCCTGCCTGCTTGCGGCGATTGCCGCTGGAGGGGATGTGCGCATAGGATTTGAGAACAACTTGGAGACATCGGACGGTAGACTGCTGCAGGATAATGCAGCCTCGGTCACGGCCCTCGTCAACGCCGCGAAAGCCGCGGGTCACAGCCTCAAGGAGGGCTGAGCATGTCGCATGTATTTCCCCGTCACACAAAATCCGACCTGCCGACCGCTGTCGCCGGCGATGGCTGCTACCTGCTTGATTCTGCGGGAAAGCGGTACTTCGATGGCTCCGGCGGGGCGGCGGTCTCTTGCCTTGGTCACTCCGACGCCGCCGTGATCGCAGCCGTTCAGGAGCAGGTGGGCAAGCTGGCCTTTGCCCACACGGGATTCCTGACCTCAGAACCGGCTGAGGCGCTGGCTGATCTTTTGATCGAGAATGCGCCGGGGAATCTGGATCGGGTCTATTTCGTCTCTGGCGGCTCGGAAGCCACCGAGGCAGCCATCAAGCTGGCGCGCCAGTATTTCCTTGAAAAGGGAGAGCCGGAGCGGCGCCACCTGATCGCGCGGCGGCAAAGCTATCACGGCAACACCCTTGGCGCCCTGGCCGCAGGCGGCAATGCCTGGCGGCGGCAGCAGTTCGACCCGCTGTTGATCGGGGTTTCCCATATCGCGCCCTGCTATGAATATGTGGACCGCGCTGAAGGCGAGAGCAGTTTCGACTACGGTCAGCGGGTTGCGAATGAACTTGAAGCAGAGATCCTGCGCCTAGGGCCAGAGACAGTGATGGCCTTCATGGCGGAACCCGTGGTGGGGGCGACTTCCGGCGCCGTGCCCGCGGTGGAGGGGTACTTCAAGCGCATTCGCGAGATCTGCGACCAACACGGCGTGCTTCTGATACTGGATGAGGTCATGTGCGGCATGGGGCGCACCGGGCATCTGTTTGCCTGCGAGGCCGACGGGGTGGCCCCCGATATCCTCTGCATCGCCAAGGGGCTTGGAGCTGGCTATCAGCCGATTGGTGCGATGCTGTGTTCCAGTGGGATTTATGACGCCATCGAGGGCGGCAGCGGCTTTTTCCAACATGGCCACACCTATATTGGTCACCCGGTTGCAACGGCTGCCGGTCTGGCCGTGGTGCGCCAAATGCTGGAGCGTGACCTGATCTCCCGATGCGCACAGATGGGCGGGCGTCTTCAGGCTGTCTTGGTAGACCGCTTTGGGCAGCACGCCCATGTGGGCGATATCCGGGGGCGTGGCCTTTTCCGCGGGATCGAGCTGGTTCGGGATCGCGCCAGCAAGACCCCGTTCGATCCCTCATTGGGGTTGGCGGCAAAGATCAAGAAAGCCGCATTCGAGGCGGGCCTGATCTGCTATCCGATGTCCGGCACGCGTGACGGACGAAACGGAGACCATATCCTTCTGGCGCCACCCTTCATCCTCACAGATGAGCAGATCACCGAAGTGGTCGACAAGCTGGAGGTCGCCCTGGCCAAGGCTTTGCCCGCGGTGTGACTCTTTCGTGATGGGGCGGCAGCGCACCCGTCTCGGCAGGGTCAGGATGTCTGGTAGAGGTTTTCGACCTTGGAGACGATGAGGTCGCTCTCGGCTTGGCAGGCAGTGACAAGGTCTGAGAACTGGTCCTTTCGACTAGCTTCTTCTTTGGCGAAAAGGCCCCAGTCATAGCCAATCTCCACCGAAAGCGGTCGGATCGAGACGCCTTCGACCGGCACACCGAAGGCGGTGACCGGGTCAACAAGGGCAATGCCCAGACCAGCCCGCGCGGTCATGGCGGCGCTCAGCGAGGAGTTGGTGGCAATTTGAGAGGCCGGTTTGATGTTCTCTCTTTCGAAGGCTGCGTTGATTTCCGTGCGAATCTGGTAGCCATCGCAAATTGTCGCCAGCCGCTGGGAGGCAAAGGCTGACAGCGGAACCGGCTGATCCGTGTCGAATGCGCTCCCTTTTTGCACGATGGCAACCACGCGGGACTCAAATCGTGCCAAAGATTTGAGCAGCGGGACTTCTTTTGTATAGGCGGAGAAGCCAAGATCGGCGGTGCCCTGGCGCAGAGACAGCATCACACGCTCAGACGTGGTGGTCTCTACATGCACGAAATCCGGCAAACGATCTTCAAGCCGCGCCAGAACCGGACCAACCAGACCCGCAGACATGGTTGGGGTCGCGGCGATGTCGATCGCAGAGAGCTTTTCATCCCGGATGGCATGTGCGCGTTCGGTCAGATGTGACAGGTTCGTCATAACGCGCTGAGATTCTTCAAAAAATTTGAGGCCCTTTTCCGAAGGAGCAATCTTTGGACCGTTCCGCTCGAACAGAGCAAACCCGACGCGATCTTCCAGGTCGCGTATCATGCGGGTGATCGCGGGCTGCCCAACCGACATTTTTTGTGCAGCAGCCGTCATGGAGCCGTATCTGACCACCGCCGCGAATGCCTCCATTGAGCGAATATCAGGCCGCTCATTATTCGTTGTTGACATGCTTCGGCTCCCATTATTACGATTTGGAATTATCAGATCGGCAATATGCATTCAAGGAATAGCATGTCGCAGTATGATAGAAAGAGCTTTGGCGCAACGGCATTGGGGCGGGAACCTCTCTGTGTGGCAGCAACACTCTTCCAAGGCTGACTGATAGAAAAGGACGTCCGGGTGGTTACCATGATGAACAATAATTTGTCGTCCATTGACGCAAAGGGCCTCTCACAGCTTGAAGCGCGGGTTCGGGATGATCTCGACGTCCTGTGTTACCCGGGTAAGTCCTGGGTGCCCCGGGCAGAAGGGGTTACGGACGTCGTTGTAATCGGCGGTGGCATGTGCGGCATGGTGGCCTGGCTGGCGCTCACGACTGGCGGAGTTGAGAACATCCGCGTGCTCGACAAATCGGACGAGGGGTTCGAAGGCCCCTGGCTGGACTATGCACGCATGGAGACGCTGCGTTCTCCCAAGACGTTGACCGGGCCTGCCTTTGGGCATGGCGGGCTGACCTTTCAGGCCTGGTATCGTGCGCAGTTCGGGGAACAGAAATGGGAGGCATTGGACAAGATCCCGCGCACCATGTGGGTCGACTACCTGCGCTGGTATCGCAAGGTTCTGAACATCCCTATCGAGAACAATGTTTCCGTAGAGCGGGTCGAGCCCGAGGGCGATCTGCTGCGACTGACTCTCTCCGGCGCGCAGACCGGACAGGTGCTGACCCGCAAGCTGGTCTTTGCGACGGGCCGCGACGGTACTGGCGGGCCAAACATCCCTGGTTTCATGAAAGATCTGCCGCGCAGTCTTTGGGCGCATAGTGCGGATGAGATCGATTTTGCCGCGCTCAAGGACAAGCGCGTGGCGGTGATTGGTATTGGTGCATCTGCGGTGGACAATGCGGCCGAGGCGCTGGAACATGGTGCGGCCGAGGTGCGACATCTGATCCGCCGCAAGACCATGCCGACCATCAACAAGATGATGGGCATCGGTAGTTTCGGGTTTACGGCGGGCTATGCGGCGCTGCCGGATGAATGGCGCTGGCGCTTCATGCAGTACAGTTTTGCCACCCAGACACCTTCGCCGCGTGGCTCCACCCTGCGCGTCAGCCGCCATCCGAACGCCTACTTTCATTTTGGCAAGGAAACGACGCGGGTAGAGCCGCTCGGGCAGGGCGCGCGCGTCCATTTTGCCGATGGCAGCCATTATGATGCGGATTTCGTCATCCTGGGCACCGGCTTTGTGATCGATCCAATGGCCCGCACCGAATTTGGCGAGGCCGCATCGGAAATTCTGCTATGGCAGGATGTCTACACGCCGCCCAAGGATGAGCAGAACGCGGATTTGGGGCGCTTCCCCTATCTCAACACAGATTTCACTTTTCGGGAAAAAACTCCCGGAAACGCGCCCTGGCTCAGCAATGTCTACTGCTTCAACTACGGCGCATCCGCCAGCATGGGCAAGGTCAGCGGCGACATCCCCGGCATCAGCGACGGGGCGACCTGGCTGTCCCGGTCTATCGCGGCGGCGCTGTACTGCGAGGACGTCGCGCATCACTGGCAGGGCATGCAGGACTACGACACACCCGAGCTTTTGGGAGACGAGTGGGAGGCAACTGAGCTCGGCGCGCCGGTTCTGGAGAAAGAGGGTTTGGCGCAATGAGCATTTCGGAACAGACGATCCTGCGCGCGGCTGGCATAGGAGCTGACACCGGGTTGGCCTCGGTCGTGGCCGTTCGTGGCAATATCATGGGGATGTCGCAAAAAGCCGAGGACGCCGTGTTGCGCCCCAAAGAGACCGGGGCGTTCAGCCACGCGCTGAGGGCGGCGCTTGCGGCTCGGGTTGCGGGGCGGGCGAAGGACCAGGAACTGGCCGATTACTACGCCGAGGCTGCCGGGGAATATGCCGATCTGGTGCGGCTGGACGCAACCGGCGGCGCGCAGGGTCTTGAGGCTGTCGTGACCTTTGTCGACCGCGTTGCGAACCAGACCCGCGATATTGCGCAGGAAGATATCAAGGCGCTGCAGCAGGCTGGTGTCTGCGATCCCGACATCGTGCGCCTGTGTGAGCTTGTCGCCTTTCTGGCCTATCAGATCCGCGTCGTGTCCGGGTTGCGTTTGATGAAGGGAGACGGCCAATGACACGGGTGATCCACAAGTTCACGCGCAATGTGCCCGACTGGCGCCCGCGCGTCGTGCCGGTGCGGCTCGAAGACGCCACGCCTGCGCAGCTGGACGCGCTCAAGGTGACGCCCTCTAATACCAAAGTGTCCGCCTATGTGCTGACCCTTGCGCATGATGTAGAGAGCCTCGCCGTGCGCTCGCCCCTGTTCAACGCGATCATGTATGATCAGGGGGGCATGTCGCGGGCGGAACGGGAAATCGGCGCATTGGCGGCCTCGATGGTGAACCGCTGCATCTATTGCGCGGCGGTACATGCCGACCGCCATGCAAAACTGGCCAAGGACGAAAGCCTGACCGATGCGCTGTTTGCCAAAGGCGAGCAAGCGGATCTGCCCCCCCGCGACCGCGCCATTTTCGATTTCGCTCGCAAGGCAGCCGAGGCGCCTCCGGCGGCCGGACCAGAAGATATGGAGGCCCTGCGGAAACAAGGGCTGGGTGAAGATGAAATCCTCGATCTGATCCTGTCTTCAGCGCTGTTTGGCTGGGCCAACCGCCTGATGCATGTACTGGGTGATCCTGTGCGCGAAACGGTGCCCGCATGACTGCTCGAAAAATGAATGGCCGAAAACGCATAGGGATTGCGGGGGCCGGGTCCATTGCCCTTGGCACGGCGGCCTTGCTGCATGAAAACCGGCATGACCCCGTTCTGTGGTCGCCCTCTGGCAAAGGTACGTTCGTTTTCAAGACACAGCCATTGCGCGCGCAGGGGGTGTTTGAGGCGGAATTCGCGCCGCAGGTTGCCAGCTCAGCCAAAGGCCTTGCCGAGGGGTGCGACGCGCTGATCCTGTGCCTGCCCGCCAATGGTCACAAGACGGTCATGGACGCGCTGCTACCCCATATCCGTGAGGGGCAGCACGTCATCATCTCTTCCCATGCGTCCTTTGGTGCGCTCTACATGATGCGTGAACTTGCAGCGCGGGGCGTTTCTGCGCCGGTCACGGCCTGGGGCACGACGATCGTGTCTGGACGACGTCAGGCGGCAACGGTTCGAGTGAATACCGTGCGCAACCGCGTGGACATCTGCACGGTCCCGGAGACGGCCAGCTCTGAGGCGCTGGATCTGTGCCAGTCCCTGTTCGGAGATCGGTTCAAGCCCCGCGACGGGCTTTTGGCGATCACCCTGTCCAACCTCAATCCGCAGAACCATCTAGGCATTGCGATGTGCAATATCACCCGGATGGAACGCGGCGAGGACTGGAGCCAAGGGCAGAATGTGACCCCGAAAGTCGGGCGGCTGATGGAGCAGCTGGATCTTGAGCGGCTGGCGATTGCAAAGGCGCTCGATCTGGATGTCAAAACCATCTTTGAGCATTTCCATCAGAGCTTTCATGTGCCGATGGGGCCCATAAGTGATATGAACCAAGAGATGCACCGGCACGGGTATTCCGGGCTCGGGCCCGGCACCGCCGACAGTCGTTATGTGACCGAAGATACGCCTTATGGGCTGGTTGTCACGGCCGCGCTCGGCCGGTTGGTGGGGCGGTCTGCGTCTTTGCACGAAGCCGGAATTCAGATTTTCTCGGCCATGTATGGGCGGGATTTCACGCAAGAAAACGATCTGCTGACAGCCCTCGACATTGAGCGTTTCAGCCTGACCGATTTGCAGCAAGCCGCCCGTACCGGCCTGCTGCCTCAGGCACGTGCAGGTGCCAAAGACAACGAATTGATACGGGAAAAGACTTAACCGACAAGGAGACGTAACAATGACGAAACAGACTTTCAGCCGTCGCCGGTTTCTGGGTACTGCCGCCGCCGGTGCCACTGTTCTTGCCAGCCCCGTATACCTGCGCCGCGCAAACGCATCAGGGGGTGAGGTCAACATCTGGACCTACAACGACTTTGTTCCAAAGGCGTTCAAGGAGCAGTTCGAAGCCGAGACCGGCATCAAGGTGAACGTGCGCCTGGTCGATGACCAGGGCAAGCAGTTCAACCTGCTGGCCGCCGAGGCCCCGAACCCTTCGGTCGATATCATGACGGTTGCTGGCCACCGGTTCCTGCAGTTCATCGACAGCGATCTGCTGGCGCCGCTGGACACCGACCGGCTGAGCAACTGGGGCAATATCAATCCCACCTTTTCTGAAAGCGACTGGTCCACGATCAACGGCCACAAATGGGGCGCGCCGATCCTTTCTGGCATGGAGGTGCTGGCCTACAACACCGAGCTGGTCAGCCCCGATGAGGTCAAGTCCTGGGATGTTCTTTTTTCCGAGAAATACAAAGGTCAGACGGCCTATGTGATCCAGGACATGATGTCGATCATCATGCTCAAGATGGGGTATGACGGCAATATGGTCGAATACCTGGGCGATCCTGATAAGGCCGCGGCGATCGTGGATGAGGCCAAGGAGTTCCTGATCGAAAAGAAACCCTTGGTCCGGAAATACTATGACGGCGGCGCCGAGGTGCAGCAGATGTTCGTAAATCAGGACATCGCCCTGGCCCACAGCTGGAACGGACCAGCGGCGGCATTGATCAACGATGGCTTCCCGCTGGCCATGACAATCCCGCAAGAAGGCTCGTATGGCTTTGTCTATACTTATAACATCGCCAACAACGCGCCGAACCCGGACAACGCTTACACCTTCCTCAACGCGATCCTGGCCTCGCCTGAGATCGGTGCGGCCATGACCAAGGCATCCGGCTTTATCTCGACGTACAAAGGTGCGGCAGATTACCTGAGTGATCTTGAAAAGCAGTCGACCTCCTTCACGGATGAAGAACTGGCCAATCTCAAGTTCTTCCGCGCCGAAGCGAACGAGATGAAATACGGTCTGGTCGATCCGGCGGTCGAGGCGATCAAGGCCGCCTGATCAAAAGGCATCTAAAAAAAGAAATGCTCCTGTCCGTCCAAAAGTCGGACAGGAGACCGATGTTTTCATGGGATACCCCGACATGAGTGATGAAACTGCGCAGGGCGCCCGGTCGAACCAGACCAAGGATGATCTTTCGGGGCAGACCTTTTGGGGCCGTCTGGCAGGCTGGACCCCGTACCGGTTGCTGATCGGTCTGGCGACGGCCAGTCCGCGGCGTCAGTTCCTCGTGCTGGCGGCCTTGCCCATCGTCTGGGTTCTGACGCAGCATCTTGGCCCGATGCTGCAGATGCTTAGGGTCAGCCTGACGGATGCCTACCCTGTCGCGCCGGGGGTCGAGCAGCATTTCACGCTGGACAACTATGCCCGTTTCTTTGGGGATCGCATCTTTTGGCAGCCGTTTTTCAGAACGCTCATCTTTGCCGGCGTCTTTACCTTCTGCACCCTGATCCTGACCTATCCGGTTGCCTATTTCCTGGCGCGCCATGTGTCACGCAAGAACCAGATGCTGTTCCTGCTGCTGTTATTGGTGCCCTTTTGGGTCGGTGAGATCGTGCGCACCTATGCCATCATGATCCTTCTGGGCAATACCGGTGCCGTGAATCAGCTGCTCAAGTGGATCGGCCTGATCGACCGTCCCATTCCATTTATGTACACCAGCTTTTCTATGGGGGTTGGGATCGTCTACCTCACGGCCCTTTACATGCTGCTGCCGCTCTATTCCGCGCTCGAGAAACTGCCCAAAAGCCTGAACGAAGCCGCTGCAGATCTCGGCGCCTCTGCCTGGACCCGGTTTCGCAGGGTCACATTGCCCCTGACGATCGAAGGCATATCCTCGGGCTGCACGCTCGTCTTCCTGATCTCAACCGGATTTTACGCCACGCCCGTTCTGCTGGGTGGCCCCTCGACCACGGTCTTTGCCGAGACGATTGCGGGGTTCTTCCATGTGGCCGGCGATGAGTGGCCGACGGGATCGGCCTTTGCGACGATCATGTTCTTCGCGGCGCTGGTTCTGACCGGGACCTTCCAGAAACTGATGAATGCCCTGCGCAAGGGGGACAGCAAATGACACGCGGAAATCGAATTTTCCTGTCCTGCATCTATTGGGCCTTTGTCCTTTATGTCTTCGTACCCTTGATCCTGATGGTGCTGATGGGGTTCAAGGACAGCAAATTCATCGGCTTCCCGATCCGGTCATGGACGCTGGACTGGTACACGGGCGTGCTTGGCAATACCGAAGTCTTGTCGGCCTTTGGCTATTCGGTGGCGATTGCGGTGCTGTCGACACTGATTTCGGTTGCTGTGGGCACCTGGATCGCGGTGCTTTTGGAGGGACGCAAGTTCTTTGGCCGCACGGCGGTCTTTGGCCTTACGGTGCTGCCCGCCCTGGTTCCCGGTATCATCTCGGCCATCGCCTTTCGCATCTATGCGCGCTGGCTGGGGATCGAGCCCGGCATGGGGGCGATCATCTGGGCCCATGCGGTTCACAACGTCCCCTTTGTGGCACTGGTGGTCATGGCGCGCCTGTCCACCCTGCCCAAGAGCCAGATCGAGGCGGCGCGGGATCTGGGCGCCGACCCCGTCATCACATTCATGCGCATCACGCTGCCCTATCTTGTGCCTGCGATCCTGGGCGCTAGCATCTTCTGCCTCCTGCTCAGCTTTGATGACTTTGTCCGCTCGTTCTTCCTGGGCGGCTATGATCCCACCTTGCCGGTGCTGATTTTTGCCAAACTGAAATCCGGCATGTCTCCTGAAATCAATGCCATTGCGACCGTCGCTCTGGTCCTGACCGCAGCCATCGGCATCTGGGCCGAACGGTTTACCCGCCGTCTGAACAAGGATTGATCCACAATGACCGAGCAAACGCCCCTTGTGCGCATCCAGAACGTGACCAAGACCTTTGGTGACACGGTTGCGCTGGACAGCCTCAATCTTGACATCGCGCGCGGTGAATTCGTGACCTTCCTTGGCCCTTCGGGCTGCGGGAAATCCACCACCCTCAGGATCCTGGGCGGCTTTGAGCGCCCCACAACCGGGCGGGTGTTCCTAAATGACGAAGAGGTCACCCATCAGCCACCGGAAAAGCGTCATGTGAACATGGTGTTTCAGGACTATGCCCTGTTTCCGCATATGACCGTCCGTCAGAACATTGGTTTCGGGCTAGAGCTGAAAGGCATGGCTCGTTCACAGATCCGCCGCCGTCAGGACGAGATCATGTCTTTCCTAGAACTGGACAGCTATGGGGACCGCTATCCGGCGCAGCTGTCCGGGGGGCAGCGGCAGCGGGTGGCCCTTGCGCGGGCGCTTGCGCCTGACCCGGCCTTGTTGCTGCTGGATGAGCCGCTGGGTGCGCTGGACGCAAAACTTCGGGGCCAGGTGCAGCAGGAGCTGAAAGCGATCCAGCGCCGTACCAACAAGACATTCTTCTTTGTCACGCATGATCAGGACGAAGCGCTGACGATGTCGGACCGTATCGTCGTGATGAACAATGGCCGCGTCGAACAGGATGGCACCCCCGAAGACCTTTATTTCCGGCCTTCCACGCAGTTTGTGGCCGAGTTTATTGGCGATACCAATCTGCTGACCGGTGAGATGCGCGGCACCGAGGGGGATCAGGTAGTAATGGATTGGTTCGGCCAGACCCTCAAGGGCAGCAGCCACGGCGCGGTGCCGCAGGTCGGCAAGACCATCACCGCCTCAGTCCGGCTGGAGAAGCTCGCCTTTCACACGTCCCGCCCTGCAGGTGTGAACGCCGTCAAAGGATCGGTCGTTGGCAAGACCTTCCATGGCAGCCGCATGTCGGTGGATCTCATGATCGAAGATACGCCCGGCGCCCGGCTGCGCGCCTTTGTCGACACCGAAATTGGGCAATCGGTCGGCTCCGAACCTGTATGGATCGGTTGGGACAGCAACAGCATGGCGGTCCTGCAGGATTGATTCCGACGCTCTCGTGGAGGGGCGGCGCTTCAGGCGACAAGCAGCTTTAGCCCTTGCGTGACATCCGAGCGCACGGCGAGCCTGAGGCCAGGCTCGTCCCCGGCCTTCAAAGCCGCGATGATCAGTTTGTGATTGTGAGGCGGCTCGGTCCTGCGCAGCCGTCCATAAAGCGCGCGCATCGTTGGTCCGAGCTGCAACCAGACTGTTTCGGCCATTGCCAGCATTGCCGGGGCTTGCGCGCGCAGATAAAGGGTGCGGTGAAACTCCAGGTTGGTTCTGATGTATCCCACGGCATCACGTTTGGAGACCATCTCGGCCACTGTTGCGTTGATCGTTTGCAAACGATCAATCAGCGCCATATGGGCGCGGGGCAGGGCGCGGCTGGACAGCTCAACCTCCAGAAGTGCGCGGAGCGCCGCCAGTTCTTCAATTCGCTCGTTGCTGAGTTCGGGCGTCGAGACCCGTCCTGATGATGACAAGAACAGAGCTCCTTCCGCCACCAGGCGTCGAACGGCTTCGCGCGCCGGCGTCATCGAGACATCGAATTCACGGCCAATTCCGCGCAGGGTCAGCGCTTCGCCCGGCGCGATTTCGCCATGCATGATGCGCGTGCGCAGCGTCCGGTAGACTCGGTCATGGGCCGAGGGCAGTTGTTCAGACGTGGAGCGGGCGGATAAGGACATGCCCTCTTGTGATCACAAAAGGCGCTCAGGTCAATGTGTCATGGCGGGCTTGTGATACATTGGCGGATTTGGCCTCAGTCTGCAAAGATATAGCGGTGCAAGTGGCTGCCATTCTTGCGGAGCCAGTCCCTGGGGGCTGTGTAGTCGCCAAATAGCTTGTGAACCAGTGACCAGAAAGCGGTCGAGTGGTTCATCTCTTGCAGATGGGCAACTTCATGGGCGGCGACATAGCGGAGTACCTCTGGTGGCGCGAGGATCAGGCGCCAAGAATACATCAATGCTCCGTCAGAGGAGCAGGACCCCCAGCGCGAGCGCGTGTCGCGCAGAGTGAGGCGTGAGAAGGAGCGCCCCAGCTTTGCGGCATAGTCGTCTGAAGCTGCCGCCAAATGATCGCGGGCAAGTTCCTTGAGGTAGCGTTCAAGCGACTTTGCCGGTCGCGCTCCTCCTACCAGAAGTGCGTCACCCACAATGCGAACGCCACGAGTCTCCCCTTGAGCGACACGAAGCGCGCGGCCCGCCACAGGAAGAACTGTGCCAATGCACACGGTGACCGCCTCGGGTTGACGCGACAGGTGCCCCCGGATCCAGTCTTCCTTTTCTGCGGCAAAGTCCAGTGCTTCCCGTTCCGGCAGGTTTTTGGGCAATGTCAGCGTTACCCGGCCATCCAGAGATGACACCCGCAGGCTGATCCGCCGCGCACGGGCGGAGCGACGCAGAATCAGCGGCACCGGCGGGTCTCCTGGCAGGTGATGGGCGCTCATTGGCTCTCCTTTGGGGTAAAGGCTTTGACAGTGCATCCCTCATATGGCAAGGCACCTGAATCGTCGATACGACTCACCAGTAAATCAAGGGGATCCACATGCCCAAGGAAGAATGGGGTGTAAAGCGCGTTTGCCCGACCACCGGAAAACGCTTTTATGACCTGAACAAGGACCCGATCGTCAGCCCCTATACGGGCGAGGTCGTTGCGCTCGACACCGGCAAGAGCCGCATGATCGAGGCCGACTCCGAAGATGCAGCTACGCTCAAGGCCAAGGAAAACACCGACGGTGATGATGTCGTTCTGGAGGATGACGACGACGTCGATCTGGATCTGGGCGATGATGTCCTGGACGATGACGATGACGACAACGTCTCGCTGGACGAGATCGCGGATGTAGCTTCGGACGACGACGATTCCTGATTTTCGCCGTAGCGGGAGGGCAGAAATCTGCCCTCCTTTGGCTTTGCTTGAAGCCGCCGACGCCCCGTGTGCCAAAGCGCGTATCGTTGGCCAAAAAAATCTCTGAACGATGATGCATTTTGCTCTTGCAGCCCGCGCCATCGTCCCTTAAACGACCTCTCACACCGACGGAACACATGCTGCTCGGTTGAAGATGGGGCCTTAGCTCAGCTGGGAGAGCGCCTGCATGGCATGCAGGAGGTCAGCGGTTCGATCCCGCTAGGCTCCACCATTTTCACCACCATTTTGAGATATGTGCAAAGCCCGCGTGAAGATCTTTTTCTTTGCGAAGCGGGCAACATGCTGGTCTATTGGTACGCCGCCATTGCCTATTTGCCTCTCGAGTATCAGCCCTCCCTTTCATCGGCGCGTCCAGAAACATTTTCCTGAGGTGCCGCTAAGATCCGACGGAGCCGACGTGGATGAGGGTCACCACTTGCTCAGGCTTCGGGGGCAATTGGCATGGATTTTGCGGTCTTCAGCCAGGAAACAAAACAGTCCCTTGGCTGGTAGGGGGGCTCTTCTTTTGGCCAGACAAAGTAATAGGCGCCGATGCTGATCCGGCTTTCGGGCCAAAGTGCAACAAGGCGTTTTTCAGCGAGTTCGCGCTCAATGAGGTATGTGGGTATCAAGGCGGCGCCCATTCCGTGCAGCGCCGCCTGGATCATGGATGCAAATTGATCGAATAGCATCCCAACCGGTCCTTGCAATTCGTATCCGACGGCTTTTGCCCACTTCTCCCAGGCATCTGGTCGCGTATCAAGGTGCAGAAGGGGCAAGGAGGATATCCCTGTTGGGGGTCCGCCGTGTAGGGTTTCGGCCAGTTTGGGAGACGCCACCGGCGCGACGTATTCTCGCATCAACTCCTGATAGCAAACGTCAGGCCAGTCGCGTTCTCCAAAATGGATGGCTCCGTGAAAGGGGTCGGTGTCAAAGTCAAACGGCCTGAGCCTGGTGCTGAGGTTAACCGTGACTTCGGGATGGTGGGCAACAAAATCGGGCAGTTTGGGCGCAAGCCAGCGAACCCCAAAAGCAGGCAGCATCGCGATGTTCAGTTGTCCGCCATCGGGGTTTGCCTTCAGGCGCAGGCTGGCTGTGCCAATCTGGTTGAGGGCGCTGCGGATTTGGTTGCAATAGTCGAGCGCGGCAGGCGTGAGGCTGATGCTTTTTTTGTCCCGCACAAACAAAGTGGTGCCAAGATACTCTTCCAAGACCTTGAGTTGTCGGCTCACAGCGCTTTGCGAAACACCTAGTTCGTGTCCGGTTTCGGTCACGCTCCCGGTGCGTTCGAATGAATCAAGGGCCCGCAAAGCCGTCATTGGTGGAAGAAAGCGTTTTGGGTGCGGCATGGTTATGAGTTTTTTGCATGATGTAGAAGATAAATGCGTTTCTCATGTTTGGCATTGCTGTGTCAAATGCGCCGAGCAATTGGAGGCGTGCATGCTGAAAATATCTGAACGCATAGATGGAATCGCGTTGTCTGAGATCGTTGCGATCTCCGAGGGCGCCGCCCGTATGCGCGCCCAAGGTCATGATGTTTTGGCATTAAGTACGGGGGAGCCGGACTTTCCCACCCCGGCTCATGTCTGCGCAGCCGCTTTTGAGGCGATGAAAGCGGGTCAGACCCGCTACCCTCCCACCGCGGGCACGACCGAACTGCGCCAAGCAGTCGCCGATGGCGCTGGCGTCAAAGCCGGGAATGTCATTGTGTCCACCGGGGCCAAGCAGGTGCTGGCGAATGTATTCCTTGCCACGCTCAACCCCGGTGACGAAGTGATTGTGCCTGCGCCCTATTGGACGAGCTATTCCGACATCATCTCGATGTCGGGGGGCAAAACGGTGCTGTTGCGCTGTGGAGCTGAAACCGGTTTCAAGATGACGCCTGAGCAACTTGAGGCCGCAATCACACCGCGCACCCGCTGGCTGCTTTTGAACTCTCCATCTAATCCGTCTGGCGCAGTGTACAGCGCCGATGAGTTGGCAGCATTGGCAGCGGTTCTGGTGCGTTTCCCGCAGGTCTGGATTGCCTCGGATGAGATTTATGATCTGATCTGTTACAGCCCTTTTGTCTCATTCGCGCAGGCCTGCCCGGCGCTTGCTGATCGCACCCTGACGATCAATGGCGTCTCCAAGGCCCACGCGATGACTGGCTGGCGGATTGGCTGGGGTATTGGCCCTGCCGAACTGATCAAGGCGATGATCGCCGTTCAGGGGCAGATTACCTCTGGGGCCTGCTCTATCGCGCAGGCTGCGGCCGTTGCGGCCCTGACCGGAGACCAAAGCCATATTGCCAGTCGCGCCGCTGAGTTTCGAGCACGCCGGGACACTGTGGTGAGCGCCCTCAATGAAATCCCGGGTATCACATGCGCGGCTCCGGACGGGGCGTTCTATGTCTTTCCGTCCTGTCACGGCGTCCTGGGGCAAAAAACGCCGGACGGCAGACTGCTCGAATCGGATGCCGACTTCTGCGCTTACGTCTTGGCCTTTACGGGCCTTGCCATTGTTCCCGGTCGTGCCTTTGGGCTGCCCGGACATTTCCGCCTTTCTTATGCCTATGCACTCCGCGATCTCCAAGACGGCTGCCTGCGCCTCAATCGGGCTGTCGCGGCCCTCAATGTCTGCTAAAGGACCCTTCCCATGACCTATCAAGATATCCTGACGGCCTGTGGGCTGACGCCTGCCGAAACCGTCGGCGGCTCCCTGTCTGTTACCACCCCTGTCGATGGTAGCGTGATCGCAAGCGTGCCCATGCACAGCGTGAAGGATGCTCAGCTTGCAATCGCAAAGGGGGTAGAGGCCTTCCATATCTGGCGCAAGGTGCCTGCTCCGCGCCGCGGTGAGCTGGTCCGCATTCTGGGTGAGGAACTGCGCCAGGAAAAAGACAACCTTGGCCGCCTCATTACGCTTGAATGCGGAAAGATCTACCAAGAGGGCCTTGGCGAAGTACAGGAGATGATCGACATCTGCGACTTTGCCGTGGGACTCTCGCGTCAGCTTTATGGTCTGACGATCGCCTCAGAACGCCCCGGCCATTCGATGCGGGAAACTTGGCACCCGCTCGGCATCTGCGGCATCATCACAGCTTTCAACTTTCCAGCCGCGCCCTGGTGCTGGAATGCGGCGCTTGCCCTCGTGTGCGGCGACCCTGTCATCGCCAAACCATCCGAAAAAACGCCGCTTACGCAGCTGGCTATTCAAAAGATCTGCGAGCGGGCGATGGCGCGCTTTGGCGCGGATGCTCCCGATGGGCTGATCCAGACCCTGATCGGTGAGCGTGATCTGGGCGAGGCGCTGACAGCCTCGCAAGATGTGGCGCTGATCTCAGCCACCGGCTCGGTTCCGATGGGCAAAGCCGTTGCTGCTGACATGTCCAAACGCCTCGGCAAGACGATCCTCGAACTTGGTGGCAACAACGCCATGATCGTGGCGCCCTCTGCCGATCTTGAGATGGCGGTGCGTGCGATTGTTTTTTCCGCCGTCGGGACGGCAGGGCAGCGCTGCACCTCCCTGCGACGCCTGATCGTGCACGTAGATGTTTATAATGAACTGATCCCCCGCCTGACCAAGGTCTATGCGGGTCTGTCGATTGGCAGCCCGCTGGAGGATGGCACTTTGGTTGGCCCACTGATCGACAAGAGCGCGATGGAGGCGATGGATCAAGCCCTGTCGCAGGCACAGGGCGAAGGTGGCATCATTCACGGCGGCGGGCAGGCCCTGGTGGATCAGCTCCCCAATGCAGCCTATGTCCACCCGGCCATTGTCGAAATGCCGACACAATCGGCGATCATGCACACCGAAACCTTCGCTCCCATCCTCTATGTGGTGAAATACAGCGATCTGGATGACGCCATTGCGATGCAGAATGCGGTGCCACAGGGGCTGTCCTCCTGCATCTTCTCCACCGATGTGCGGGAAACCGAGTATTTCCTGTCGGCGCAAGGTTCTGACTGTGGCATTGCCAATGTGAACATCGGACCATCCGGGGCCGAGATCGGGGGGGCATTTGGCGGTGAAAAGGAAACCGGCGGCGGGCGTGAAAGCGGCTCGGATGCCTGGCGCGCCTACATGCGACGCCAGACAAGTACGGTGAACTACTCCCGCGAGCTCCCGCTGGCTCAGGGCATATCCTTCGAGATTTGAACATGGAGCCGCGCCTCGATAGCCTTTGGGAAAAGACGGCTCCGGACCGACCTCGGTGGTCGCCTCTTGCTGAGGCGATCACTGCAGATGTCGTCGTGATCGGAGGCGGGTTCACCGGCGTCTCCGCCGCCTATCATCTGGCTGCACGGGGCGTTTCTGTGGTGCTGCTTGAGGCCCGAACCATCGGTTTTGGCGGCTCGGGTCGGAATGTGGGCCTGGTGAACGCCGGCCTCTGGACGCCGCCGGATCAGGTTGAAGAGAAGATCGGCCAAAAGGTCGGGGCGCGATTGAATGCAACCCTGGCTGAGGGGCCATCTGTCGTGTTTGGGTTGATAGAAAAACATCAAATCCACTGCGAAGCGACACGTCAGGGGACCCTGCATTGTGCGCATTCCGCCGCAGGGCTGAGAGATCTTGAGGCGCGCTATGCACAGCAGATGGCGCGGCGCGCGCCGGTCCGGCTGTTGGACGCGGCAGAGACAGCGCGGTGCACCGGAAGCGACGCCTATCACGGCGCTCTTTGGGACGGGCGCGCCGGGACGATCCAGCCGTTGGCCTACGTGCAGGGGCTTGCTCGGGAAGCAGGGCAACTTGGCGCGCAAATCTTCGAAACCTCGAGCGCGCTGGAGGTCTGCCAGGATGGTGAAAGCTGGCGTATCCGCACGGCCCAAGGCGAGGTGCGCACGGCAAAGCTGATCCAGGCAACCAATGCCTATGGCAGGGATGGCGTCGATCCAAACGCCATTGTGCCTGCCCACTACTTTCAACTGGCAACCGTCCCACTGCCTGAAAAGATAAGACAGAGTATTCTGGCAGGCGGCGAGGGGTGTTGGGACACGGCCCTCATCATGTCGTCCTTCCGACTTGATCGTGCGGGGCGGATGATCTTCGGGGCCCTTGGCAATCTGGACGGTTCCGGGGCGGCTGTGCACCGCGCCTGGGCTGCTCGAAAACTGGTGAAGTTGTTTCCGCAGTTGAAGGGGATCCCTCTAGAGAGCGAATGGACTGGGCGCATTGCCATGACCAGCACCTATCTGCCGCGCATCGAGCGACGCGGGGGAAATGGCATATCGATCTTTGGCTACAGCGGTCGCGGCATCGGCCCGGGCACGCTTTTGGGCAGGGCCGCTGCCAATTGGGCGCTGCAGACAGGGGACTTGCCCCTTGAAATCACGGGCGCACAGCCCGAAAACCTTGCCGCGCTCAGGGGGCTCTACTATGAGGCCGGCGCGGCATTGACCCATTTCACCAACGGGCGGTTTTGACCGCCAAAGGACACGGACACATGAAAGTATCTCCCAGCAAGATCCGCGCTGATTTCTCTGCCGCCATGTCGGCCATGTATCGCGAAGAGGTGCCCGCCTACGGCGCTTTGGTCGAGATCGTGGAGCGTGTGAACGAGGACGTCTTGGCAGCGCCCGGCAATGCATTGGCGCTAACCCCTGGCGAGGACACCGCCCGCATCAGCGCCGAACGCCACGGCGCGATCCGTCTTGGCACCGCAGAAGAGCTGGCCATGATGGGCCGGGTCTTTGCCGTGATGGGGATGGAGCCGGTGGGGTATTATGACCTGTCAGTCGCATCGGTTCCCGTCCATTCGACGGCCTTCCGCCCGGTGGGGCGAGATGCTTTGGCCGAGAACCCCTTTCGTGTTTTCACCTCTCTTTTGCGCCTGGAGCTGATCGAAGACGAGGCCTTGCGCGCAAAGGCAGCCGAGACTCTGGCGCGGCGGCAGATCTTTACGGCTGAGGCCATTGCCCTCACGGAGAAGGCCGAAGCAGAGGGCGGGCTTGATGCTGAAGACGCCACGCGTTTTGTCGCCGAAGTGCTGGAGACTTTCCGCTGGCACCCCGAAGCCTGCGTGGACAGCGACACTTTTGAGGAGCTGATCAAGGCGCACCGGTTGATTGCTGATGTGGTGTCCTTCAAGGGGCCGCATATCAACCATCTGACACCGCGCACACTGGACATCGACGCCGCTCAGGCCGAAATGGTGACCAAAGGTCTGCCCGCCAAGGCCGTCGTCGAGGGCCCCCCGCGCCGCACATGCCCGATCCTGCTGCGCCAGACGGCCTTCAAGGCGCTGAACGAAGCGGTGCGTTTCCCCGGCGCGGATGGCTGGCAAGAAGGGCACCACACCGCCCGGTTCGGTGAGATCGAACAGCGCGGCGTGGCGCTGACGCCAAAGGGACGGGCGCTTTATGACCGGCTTCTGGCAGAGGTGCGCTCGGAAATTCTGCCTGCCGCCGATGGTTCTAACGCGGATGCCTATGTCGCCAAGCTGGAAGAGGTCTTTGCCGCCTTCCCGGACACCTGGCGGGAGTTGCATGATCAGGGTCTGGCCTACTTTAAATACGCCGTGGGCAAAGGCGCAGCACAGGGCGAGGATGTGGCGACCCTTCTGGATGCAGGGGCCTTGACCCTCAGCCCCATCATCTATGAGGATTTCCTGCCAGTGAGCGCCGCAGGTATCTTCCAGTCCAACCTCGGGGATGAGGCGCGCAGCGACCGGCAGGAAGCTTCCAGCCGAGCGGCTTTTGAGGCTGCTTTGGGCAAAGCCGTGGCGGATGAGTTCGGCCTATACGAGGCGATGCAGGCAGCTTCGCTTGAGGCCTGCCTTGAGCAAATCAACGCGAGTGCCGCATGACCCTGCCTGCCGAGGTCAAGACTCTTTCTGACCCAAAGGAGATGGCGGGTTACTTGCAAGGTGTACGTGGTGAGACAGGCAAAAGCCCGGTGGTGTTCTTGCCCGAAACGACCGCCCAGGTCTGCGATTGTGTACGCTATTGTGGGCAAGAGAACCTGCGCTTTGTGCCCCAGTCCGGTAACACCGGGCTGGTCGGGGCTTCGGTCCCCGACACGTCTGACGCCATGGCGGTTCTCAGCCTGTCGCGCCTGCGCGAGAGGTTCGAACTTGATCTGGCCAACCGGTCTTTGCGCGTCAGCGCCGGTTTCAGGCTGTCCGAGGTGAATGACAGGCTGGCAGACCATGGTCTGTTTTTCCCCATCGACCTGGGTTCGGATCCGATGATTGGCGGTATGGTGGCGACCAATACCGGCGGTGGGCGGTTCCTGCGCTATGGGGATGTCCGCCGAAACGTGCTGGGTCTGACTGTGGTGCTGGACGGTGGAGAGGTTCTTGAGCTGGGCTCGCCCGTGCGCAAGGACAACACGGGGCCTGACTGGAAGCATATGCACATCGGTACCTCCGGTTGGTATGGCACGGTGACCGAAGCAATCCTGAACCTTGAGCCGGTGGTGACTGAACAGGCGACCGCGATTGTGGTGCCTGCTAGTAACGACGCCATGCTGACCCTGCTACGTCATCTTGAAACTCGGGTCGGTCCCTTACTGTCGGCCTTTGAGTTCATGTCCCGCGCTGCGATAGGGCATACCTTTGACCATGCCAGCGCCTTGAAAAATCCGTTTGCGAGAGGAGAGATCCCGGAAACGGCCCTGTTGATCGAGCTGTCGCGCCCAACCAAAGCCCCTTGGGATACTCCGCTTGAAGAGGTTCTTGAGGCTGTTCTTGCAGAAGCCTGGGAGCGACCGGAGGCTCCGATTGCAGATGCCCTATTTGGTCGCCCCGAAGAGATCTGGGCGCTGCGCCACGCCCTGTCCGAAGGGGTCAAGTCGGCAGGGCCTCTGATCGCTTTCGACCTTGGTTTTACGCGCGACAAGGTCATCGCGTTTCGGGCGGATATGGCTCGGAAACTGGCGCAGGATTTCCCGATGATCGAGGTCTGCGACTTTGGACACCTCGGGGACGGAGGTCTGCATTTCAACCTGATCAAGACGGACGGCCCGAATGAACCGGGTTTTGAGCGCGCCCTGCGCGATTACGTCGTGAAGCAGGTGGTCGAGGTCTATGGCGGCTCTTTCAGCGCCGAACATGGGATCGGTCCAAAGAACCTGCGGTACTATGAGGCCTACCCAGCCATTCCAGATGACCTTTTGGAGCAGCAGGTAAAGCTGTTTCGCGCCAGAGGTCGCTGACAGGACTTCGAGCGTAGGATTGGCGGTACCTTCGCTGCACCTCCGAGGCGCTCCCTGGATCTTGTCGGACGCAAAGACATCGGCTAGCGTCCCTATGTGGACATGATATGGCGGATAAATGCGCGGCTTTTGGTCGTCGTTCTGGCTCTTTTTCTAGGCCTTGGTGGCAGTGCATATGCGCTGTCTAAAGAGTGCCTGACCTCGTGCTGCATGGAGCAAACGCACATGGCGCCGGATGCTGGTCATGTTGAGGAGACCTCCGAGCATTCCACAAGAAAAGCGTTGGATGGCTGCGTCTCAGGTCCATGCGGCGTTCTGGCCGTTTTGTTTCATCAGCGAACAACCGCAGTGCTCTCCGAGCCTCGGTCTGCGGGCATTTGGCATGTCCTGCGGTTGAGCGATCTTGAAAAGCCAGTCAGCCCAGACAGACCGCCTATCCTCTGAAGCAGTGTCAGCCGGGGATCGCTACCTGTGATCGCCGGTTCGCGTCGCAGTGTGCTGCGGCTGCATTCCATGTTTCAAGGTTAGGATCCAGTCATGAACCGAATACCCCGTATGCTTGGGGCTGGCGCTTTGTTGGGCATTTCAGCTTATGGTCTTTGGCCCAAGGCGCAGCAACAGGGGGCCGCCCCATCTATCCCATTGCAGGGTGGCTCCATCGTTGCAGTGAATATGCCCGTTATCGAGGGCAATGCTGCGATTGGGCAGTCCATCTTTGAGGAGAGCTGTGCGAGCTGCCACGGTCCGGATGGTGGGGGCGTCGAAGGCGCCGGCCCACCCTTGGTCCATGTCATTTACGAACCCAGCCACCACAGCGATGAATCGTTTCAGCGCGCAGTCTCAATGGGCGTTCGAAGCCACCACTGGCGGTTTGGCGACATGCCCTCCGTCCAAGGTTTGACGCGCGGCGATGTTGCGATGATCATTGCCTATATCCGTGACGTCCAGCGTGCCAACGGAATAAATTGAGGGAAAGCCCGATGAAAAACCTTGTTTCCGCTGCGCTTGTCTGGCTCTGTGCCTCAGGTGCATTTGCTCATTCGCGTATCGAGAGCACAGAGCCCGAAAACGGTGCCGTTCTTTCCGAAACGCCTGCAGAGATCAGTATGACCTTTGCAAAGAAGATCCGCCTGACACGGGTCGATGTTATCTTTGATGACAAGGCCCCTTTTCGACTGGATCTGGGAGATCAGAAAAGCTTTGATCGCGTTTTCACGCTGCCGCTGGAGGGGATGGGTGCGGGCGCCTATCACATCGAGTGGCGGGGTCTTGGCGCAGACGGGCACGCCATGCAAGGCGACTTCTTTTTTTCGGTGGATTGAACATGCCCGACATCTGGGAAGCAGCCTTGGTTCTGGTCAAGCTCCTGCTGTACGTGGGGATCCTGGGAGCGACCGGGCTGGTCATCGTCCGAATGGCGTTTTCAGATCTGCTGCTGCCGGTGGCCGGACGGATGCGGCGACAGGCCATCAGCCTGGCAGGGCTGGCATTCCTGGCCTCTGCTTTTGGCTTCTTGCTGCGCGGGGCGGCGCTTGTGGGCGGGGTCGATGGGATGAGCGACCCTGAAATCCTGAGCCTCTTGTGGCAGACACCCGTAGGAGACGTTCTGGTCCTGCGACTGCTGGCTGCGGCACTGATCGTGCTGGGCCTCTTGGCCTCCCGGTTGGGGTTGTGGATCGCGTTGAGTGGTGGGCTTCTGGCGCTCTGGTCCTTTGCGCGGATCGGGCACATTCCCGAGGTGCCGGTTCCGGGCGCGCAGGCGCTGTTGGTTCTGCACCTTTTGGGGGGCTCGTTCTGGATCGGCATTCTTGGCCCGCTGCGAGACCTGTCGGGTCGGCCTGAACATCTGAGCCTGGCCGCGCAGCTGGGACATCGCTTTGGGAACATCGCCATGGTTGGGGTTCCGGCCTTGCTTTTGGCCGGGGCGGTGATGGCCTGGCTGCTGGTGGGGGATCCGCGGGCGCTGGTCGCAACAGGCTATGGGCGGACGCTGTTGGTCAAACTGGTCCTGGTTGCCACCCTGCTGGCACTGGCCGCTGCAAACAAGCTGCGTTTCGTGCCCGCGATGCGGGCCGGGGACCATAGTGCGGCGCGGCATCTGCGGCGATCCATTGATGTTGAGGCTGCGCTGATACTGGCGGCTCTTGCGGTGACAGCGGCGCTGACCAGCGTGCTGACGCTTCCGACCTGAAGAGTGGCAAGGGCAGGGCCGAAGGAGAGCAGTGTGTATGAAACAGATGCTAGCGATCGCCGCTTGCCTGGGCGCAACCATGGCCCTGGCCGGTCATGAGCTGGAAAACCGGGATCTGGTCCATGGGCAGGCGCTTTATGCCGAACACTGCGCATCCTGCCACGGTGCCGATCTGGAGGGGCAGCCCAACTGGCGTAGTCCCGGCGCAGACGGCGTCTTGCCCGCGCCCCCGCATGACAAGACAGGGCACACCTGGCATCACGATAACCAGCTTCTATTTGACTACACCCGTTTGGGCGGAAAAGAAGCCCTGGCGGAGCGGGGTGTGACGGGGTTTTCCAGTGGCATGCCTGGGTTTGGTGCCCTACTCATGGATGATGAGATCTGGGACATCCTGGCCTATATTCGCTCAACCTGGCCGGACCGTATTCAAGCTGCTCAGGCCAGCCGCAATCCGCCCCATGAATAGCGACGCGGCCTTGTCTGAACGTCTCGGTTCTTACTGGTGTTGATCCGGTCGAATGTGCGGATCAGGCCGCGAGGCCTTTTGATCCGATGTCGAGGAATTTCTGACGGCGGTCCTTGATCAACTCGGCGCCGTCCTTGCCCTGCAACTCTTCCAGCATCGCCGTTATGGCTGCGCCGACAGAGGCAATCGTGGTCTTGGCATCGCGGTGCGCGCCGCCCAAAGGTTCTTTGATGATGCGGTCGATCACTGCCAGCTCGAGCAGGTTCTGCGCAGTCAGGCGCAGGGCTTCGGCAGCTTCGCGCATCTTTTCCGCGTCTTTCCACAGGATAGAGGCGCAGCCTTCGGGGCTGATCACGGAATAGACCGCATGTTCCAGCATGGCGACCCGATTGGCGGTAGCAAAGGCGACGGCGCCGCCGGATCCACCCTCGCCAATGATGACCGACACAACAGGCACGCCAATCTTGAGGCTCATCTCTGTCGAACGGGCGATGGCTTCGGATTGACCGCGTTCTTCGGCGCCTTTGCCGGGGTAGGCGCCGGTGGTGTCCACCAGGGTGATCACCGGCAGGCCAAAACGCCCAGCCATCTCCATCAGGCGTACCGCCTTGCGGTAGCCTTCGGGGCGGGCCATGCCAAAGTTATGAGCAATGCGGGATTTGGTGTCGGCGCCTTTTTCATGGCCGATTACCATCACTGGCTGGTCGTTGAAACGGGCAAGGCCTCCCATCACGGCCAGATCGTCGGCAAAGTTGCGGTCCCCAGCCAGAGGCGTGTACTCGGTGAACAGGGCTTCGATATAGTCCTTGCAGTGAGGCCGTTCGGGATGGCGGGCCACCTGGCATTTGCGCCAGGGCGTCAAATCCTTGTAGAGATCCTTCAAAAGCTGTTCGGCCTTGGCATCCAGAGCCGCAGCCTCATCGGCCACATCCATCTCTTCATTGGTGCGGGCCAGGGCGCGCAGCTCTTCTGCCTTGCCTTCGATTTCGGCCAGCGGTTTTTCGAATTCGAGATATTGGGTCATGTCGCCTCGCACACGCGGTTTCGCCGTATATGGCCTTCTGCGATGGCAGATGCAACTCTGTGCCTTGCCTTGGGTCAAGAGAAAAGTCAGGCGCTTTCCATGAAAGCGGATCTGACCCGTTTCAGTGCGCAAGGATCAAGTTCAGCAAGATTTGTGATCCCGCTCCATGACAGATCTGATCGGGCACGAGAGAAGGAGTTCTGATCCCATGACGGCCACCTATGAAAAGCGCGTATTGCGTGTCCTTGACTATATCTACGACAACCCGGCCGGGGATCTGTCGCTTGATCAGTTGGCGGATGTGGCGGCCATGTCCCGGTTCCACTGGCACCGGGTGTTCCGGGCGGTCACCGGGGAGACCTGTGCTCAGGCCGTGCGCCGTATTCGCCTGCATCGCGCCGCCAGCGCCCTGGTGAAGACGGACAAGGCCATCGCCGAGATCTCTCAATTGGTGGGCTATCCGAACCCAGGCTCTTTCTCTCGGGCATTCACCGAGGTCTACGGCATCAGTCCGGCGGCCTTTCGCAAGGCGGGGTGCCACCGGCCCTCGCGTCCCGATCTGAAAATTGGAGCCTATCCCATGTACCCTGTCACCATCAGAGATGAACCCACACGTCGCGTGGTCGGCCTGCCTCATGTCGGCGAATACCACCTGGTAGGCAAGGCGTTCGAATCGTTTGCTGCCCTGTGTCAGACCCGCGGGCTATGGCCTCATGTCGGGGCTTCGCTTGCCATTTACTATGATGACCCAGAAGGCACCCCCGGTCGTGAGTTGCGTAGTTTCGCGGGTGGAGAATTCCATGGCGCAGAGGTGCCCGAAGGGCTGCAAGAGCGCGAACTGGCAGGCGGGAAGGTAGCTGTGGTGACCTACAAAGGGGCCTATTCAGGAATTTCCTCAGCCTATGACAGCTTGTTCGGAAACTGGTTGCCGACCTCAGGCGAGGAACCGGCCGACAGACCTTGCTACGAGATCTATCTCAATAATCCGCGCGAAGTGGCTCCCGAAGAGCTGCTCACAGAGGTGTGCCTGCCCTTGAAGTAGGGTTGGCATGCGTTGAATTCGCAGCAAGGGTCTGGCCGGGTCACGTCGGCCAGATCACCGGATAAAGAGAGGCCACCAGCAAAAGCGCCATAGCCCAATTGAAGGTCCTGAGGCGTTTGGGATTGGTCAAAAAGCGTGCCATCTGCTGCCCCAGAACCGTCCAAGAACTGACGGAAGGCAGGTTCACCGCGCCAAAGATGACCGCGACGACACCGATGGCCCAGAGAGACTGTTCCGGCGCATAGGCGCTGATGGCGGTCAGGGCCATCGTCCAGGCCTTTGGGTTGACCCATTGAAAGGCTGCAGCCTGCACAAAGGTCATGGGTTGCCCCTTGATCTGCCCGGTCTCGGCTGGTCCTGCATTGGCGATCTTCCATGCCAGGTACAGAAGGTAGAGGACCGAGACGGCTTTCAGAACGCTGTAGGTCACTGGAAAAGCGTCAAAGATCTGGATCAGACCTGCACCGACGAGAACGACCATAAAGACAAAGCCCAATCCCACCCCCAGCATATGCGGAATCGTACGGCGGAACCCAAAATTGGCGCCCGAAGCCATGAGCATAAGGTTGTTGGGGCCCGGTGTGATGGACGAGACGAAGGCGAAAAGCGCCAGCGCAAGCAAAAGATCATGTGTCATGGCGGAGAATCTGACGCGTCAAAGTCAGAATGAAATTGCGTTTCGCTGCGCTTCTTGATTTTCTGCGCAATATATGGCGAAGAATGACGCAATAAATAAACGGATATTGCGGGAATTGTCCCGCGATGGGCGGATCAGCAATCTTGAGCTGGCCGATCGCGTTGGCCTGTCTCCATCGGCCTGTCTGCGCCGCGTGCAAGAGTTGGAGCGCGAAGGCGTCATCTCCGGCTACAAGGCGGTGCTGAATCGCGAAGCGATGGGGATCGGCTTTGTCACCTATATTGGCGTTGGCCTGGGCGAGCACACCAAAGAGGCGCAAGAGGCGTTTGAGCGCGCCATGCAGGCCGCTCCGGAGGTGGTGGAATGCCACAATATCACCGGTACAATTGAATATCTGTTGCGCGTCGAATGCGCCGATCTGCCCAGCTACAAGCGGTTTCACACAGATATCCTGGGCACCTCGCCCTATGTCACCTCAATCACGACCTATGTCGTTATGGGTTCACCCAAGGACATGCGCGCCTAGAGCGCCATGCGAAAAATCAATCACGCAAAGCTGCCTGAAATCATAAATTTCAACGTGTTATGTGATGCACCCTGTCTCAGTTTTTTCGCTGGACGCTTTAGGCGTCTGCAAGCAAAGAGCTTATTGCGATTTCGGGGGAGGTTAGCACGGGCACGTTGCTGTCGATGTGCTTTGCGGCTCCGGCCATCGAGGCCTGCGCCAGAACCACGCAAGAGGTATCCGAAACCAAACTCAGCGATGTGCCAACCCATTCGGCAATCTGCCGATGAAACCTGTCCACGTCACCGGCTGTGAAATGGTGCCAAAGCCCGGTCAGGGGTAGGCTGCGGATCTCCGGGGATTTGCCCAGCTCCAGAAACGCCCGCTCCAATAGGGCGGTGGAGGGGGCGAGGGTGCTGTCCAGGCAATAGGCCAGCATCACCGGCCCGCCAATCTCTGCGGCCTTCTGCATCATGGGCCAGTCTATCCGGGTGGCACCAGCCTTTTCGGCCACCGCGCCGATGGTGGTGCAGCTGCACAAGACTGGCCCCTGAACGGCCTCAATCGCCTGGGTGATTTCATGCGCTAGCTCGGCGTCGATGCCGCCCTGGGCGCGCTCAAGCCATTCTGGGCGTACCACATGAGCCAACTGTGCCTCGGGGGCCAGGGCCTCAAAGGTCGACACATGCACTTCTGCGGTGTGAAACAGGGTGAGATCGGCCAAGGGATACCTCCGAACGGAAAAAGGGGGCGCCTGTTGGTGCCCCCTCCACTCTAGTCACATATCGGGCTCTGCCGATAGGGTCAGCTTGCGGCGATCAGCTCGGACTGGGCGACGATCACCTCGGCCTGCTTGATCGAGGCGATGTCCACAAGGCGACCCTTGTAGACCGTGGCGCCTTCGCCGTTGGCCTTGGCCTGCTCCATGGCGGCCAGGATCTCCCGCGCCTCTGCAACGGCTTCCTCTGATGGTGTGAAGACCTCGTTGGCCAGGGCGATTTGCTTGGGATGGATGGCCCATTTGCCGACCATGCCCAGCGTGGCCGAGCGTTTGGCCTGCGCGATATAGCCTTCGTCGTCCGAGAAATCGCCGAAGGGGCCATCCACGGGCAGCACACCATGGGTGCGGCAGGCAGCAACGATGGCGGCCTGCGCCCAGTGCCAGGGGTCGGACCAGTGCTTTTCACCTTCCCGCAGCATGTAGTAGTTTTCCTGCGTGCCGCCGATGCCGGTGGTCTGCATGCCCATGGAGGCGGCAAAGTCGGCCGCACCCAGGCTCATCGCCTGCAGGCGCGGAGAAGAGGCTGCGATCTCTTCCACATGGGCAATGCCAGCGGCGGATTCGATGATCACCTCAAAGGAAATCGGCTTGGTGCGGCCCTTGGCGCGCTCAATCGCGGTGACCAGCGCGTCCACGGCATAGACATCTGCCGCGCAGCCCACCTTGGGGATCATGATCTGGTCCAGACGGTCGCCTGCCTGTTCCAGGAGGTCCACCACATCGCGATACCAATAGGGCGTGTCCAGCCCATTGATACGGACCGACATGTATTTCTTGCCCCAGTCCACGGTGTTCAACGCCTCGATCACATTGGCGCGGGCAATGTCCTTGTCGGTGGGCGCAACGGAGTCTTCCAGATCGAGGTTGATCACATCCGCAGCCGAAGCGGCCATTTTGGCAAAGAGTTTGGTGTTGGAGCCGGGGCCGAACAGCTGGCAGCGGTTGGGGCGTGCCGGGGCGGCGGGCTGGATGCGAAAGCTCATGAAAGGCGCTCCCTAGTGGGGTAATGAAATTACGATTTCGGTCGCCATTGTGGTATGAAATTGCGCAGGGCCTTGCAAGGGGAAGTTTGCAGTCGCAGCATGGCCACGCGGTGAAGGTTGGCAAGATCTTACTGCTGCGTAAGAGTGACCGGGATTTCGCGGTTCGGTGGGAGTTTGTTCGGCATTTTGCATCGTGATTCGAAGATTCTTCGAATAGGGCTTTCTTGCAAATGCAAAAACGGGACCGCTTCGCGGCCCACAGGCCTTATGGTCCGCAGGAATCATGTTTAACGGAGGCCCGAGATGATCGAGACACCCTATCTGCTGTTCCTTGGCGATGCGCCAGACATGCTTGCGGCAAAGGTGGCCATTGGCATCCGCGACTGGCGCCCGGACCATGCGGTTGGTCAGATCTCTTTGCCCGGTTGTGGTGCGGATCTGGGCCTCACTGAGATGACCCTGGACGAGGCCAAAGCCGCTGGTGCGCGCACCCTTGTGATCGGCGTTGCCAACCGCGGCGGTGTTATTTCGCCCGCATGGAAAGAAGTGCTGATCAAGGCGCTGGAAATGGGCTATGACATTGCCTCCGGCCTGCACAACCTGCTGCGCGACGAAGGTGACCTTGTTGCGGCGGCGCAGACCCATGGCGGCACCCTGCACGATGTGCGCGTGCCTTCGGTCGGCTATCCGATTGCAAATGGCGTAAAACGAAAAGGCAAGCGTTGCCTGGCCGTCGGCACCGATTGTTCGGTCGGCAAGATGTACACGGCGCTGGCGATGGATGCCGAGATGCAGAAACGCGGCATGAAGTCTACCTTCCGCGCCACCGGCCAGACCGGCATCCTGATCACCGGCCATGGCGTGCCGCTGGATGCGGTCATTGCTGATTTTATGGCAGGCTCCATCGAGTATCTGACCCCGGACAATGACGACGACCACTGGGATCTGATCGAAGGGCAGGGCTCCCTGTTCCACATCTCCTATTCCGGTGTGACCATGGCGCTGGTGCATGGCGGTCAGCCCGATGCACTGATCCTGTGCCATGAACCCACCCGTGAACACATGCGCGGCCTGCCGGGCTTTAGCCTGCCCACGCTGGAAGAGCTGCGTGACACTGCCCTGCCGCTGGCCCGCAAATCGAACCCGGACTGTCAGGTTGTCGGCATCTCGGTCAACACTCAGCACCTGAGCGAAGAAGAGGCCGTGGCCTACCTCGAGGAAGTCGAAAAACGCATGGGCCTGCCCGCGGTTGACCCCTACCGCCACGGCGCCGACCGCCTGGTGGACGCGCTGGCTGCAATCTGATTTCTATGAGGGGCGTCTGGCAACAGGCGCCCTTTTTATGTCCAATCCGCCAAAGTCCCAGATCAAGACCTCGAAAGGATCAATCATGAAAGTCACCGTGACGCCGGATGTCTTCAAACTGGCGCGGGCCTTTACCATCTCCCGCGGCTCGCGGACCGAGGCCAAGGTGCTGACCGTCCGGGTCGAACAGGACGGGGTGACAGGCTGGGGCGAATGCGTGCCATATGCGCGCTATGATGAGACCCTCGACAGCGTGACGGCCGAGATCATGGGGCTGCCGGGCAGCTTTACCCGCGCCGAATTGCAATCGCTGCTGCCTGCCGGGGCAGCCCGCAATGCGGTCGACTGCGCCCTGTGGGATCTTGAGGCGAAACAGGCAGGCAAACGGGTCTGGGAGCTTGCAGGTCTGCCTGCGCCGGGATCGGAGATCACCGCCTATACCCTGTCGCTGGATACCCCCGAAGTGATGCAGCAGCAGGCCGCCGAGAACGCCCATCGCCCGCTTTTAAAGATCAAGCTCGGCACTGCTGATGACATGCCACGCCTTGAGGCCGTGCGCGCAGGTGCCCCCGATGCCAAGATCATCATCGACGCCAACGAAGGCTGGAGCGCCAAGGTCTATTCTGACCTCGCACCGCATCTGGTGCGTTTGGGTGTTTCTCTGGTCGAGCAGCCCTTGCCCGCAGGTGAGGACGATGCGCTGATTGGCATGGAGCGCCCAGTGCCTGTCTGCGCCGACGAAAGCTGCCATGACCGCGCCAGCCTGCCGAAACTCAAGGGTAAATACGATGTGGTGAACATCAAGCTGGACAAGACAGGGGGCCTGACCGAGGCGCTGAAACTGCGCGACGCGGCTTTGGCCGAAGGTTACAAGGTAATGGTCGGCTGCATGATGGGGTCCTCCCTTGCCATGGCGCCTGCGCAGCTCTTGGCTCAGGGGGCGATGGTGACGGACCTTGACGGGCCGTTGCTTCTGTCCGAAGACCGCGAGGTCACAATGGAATACGACGCTGCCGGGGTGCATCCGCCCAAGGCTGAACTCTGGGGTTGAGGAGACGACAATGACCCGTACTGTTTATGTAAATGGCGAATACCTGCCGGAGACCGAAGCCAAGGTCTCGATCTTTGACCGTGGTTTCCTGATGGCGGATGCGGTGTATGAGGTCACCTCGGTTCTGGGCGGCAAGCTGATTGACTTCGAAGGCCACGCCGTGCGCCTCAAACGCTCACTGGATGAGCTGGACATGCAGGAGCCCTGCACCAAGGACGAACTGCTGGAGATTCACCGCAAGCTGGTGGAGCTGAACGGCATTGATGAAGGCCTTGTCTATCTGCAAGTAACCCGTGGTTCGGACGGCGACCGTGATTTTGTTTTCCCAAGCTTGGAGACCAAGCCGACCATCGTGCTGTTCACTCAGAACAAGCCGGGACTTGCCAACAGTGAAGCCTCCAAGAAGGGCGCCAAGATCATCTCGATCGAGGACATCCGCTGGGGCCGCCGCGACATCAAGACGGTTCAGCTCCTTTACCCGTCCATGGGCAAGATGATGGCCAAGAAGGCCGGTGCCGATGATGCCTGGATGATCGAGGATGGCTATGTGACCGAAGGCACCTCGAACAACGCCTATTTCGTCAAGGATGGCGTGATCGTGACGCGCCCGCTGTCCAATGACATCCTTCACGGCATCACCCGCAAGGCAGTTCTGCGCATGGCAGAAGAAGCACAGCTGAAGGTCGAAGAGCGCCTGTTCACCATCGATGAGGCGAAAGAGGCGGATGAAGCCTTTACCACCTCAGCTTCGGCCTTTGTGATGCCCGTGGTGGAAATCGACGGAGTGCAACTGAGAGATGGCACTCCGGGTCCGATCGCCAAACGACTGCGCGAGATCTATCTGGAAGAATCCGTAAAGGAAGCGATCTGATCGTTTCGGAAGAATACTTGTACTGAGAAAAGCGGCCGCCTGTGATGGGCGGCCGCTTCTTTTTGTCTGCACAGTCGTTTCTGTCGCTCAGGGGTGGGCTGCTCAATATGACCCTGCTGGGCTCAAACCTCACTTGCCTTCATCTCCTGAACTCTGCCTGTTGCCGACAAATGGCGCCCCGGTTTCCCTGTGTGCAACCCTGTCCTGATGCCGCGGAATGGGCTGGATTGCGCAGGGCGTGCGGCTCAGTCTATTGCCCCAACACAAAATGGGAGAATGCCGTTTTGGATGGCGATATTTTGCGGATTATTTTTTCTCAATAATATTAATACCGTTAAAGTGGTAAAATAATATTTCGGGTGTAAACTTGTTTTCCCATGGGCCGAGGTGGAATTTCACAAGCTGAGTCGAATTCCTGCAGAACACTCAAGCTGTAGGCCTGTGAGGCAGTATTCGGAGGACGAGATGCATTCTGCCAGTCCGATCCTGTTGTCAAATGCGATGTGCGCGGTGCTGCTGTGTTGTGTTGCCCTGATGTGTGGCCACGCGCAGGCGGCGACAAACTATTGTGAGGATGTCGCGACTTACTGTTCGGCCGCGCCGGTCTGCTCCAATGTCGGTGGCGGTGTCAGTTTTGAAGGTCAGACGATTGAAAATGTGAACTTCGGCGACAAGGGGCCGGGATACCTGCTTGGCGCGGATTTCTCGGGCACGACCTTGATCGGTGTGAACTTTGGAAATCAGGATCTGACTGGTGCCACGTTCAAAGAGGCCGTCTTCAAGGCAAACAACGACGGGACGCGGACGGACCTAAGCAATACGACGCTGAAGGGCGCGTGTTTTACCGGCGCTGACCTGTCGGGTGCTGACCTGCAATTTGCGAACTTCGAAGGCACGGATTTCACCTGCGCGAATGCAATTAACGCCAAGTTCGGGCCCATGGTGACAATGACCGGTGGACCGTCAAAGCGAACCAATTTCGCCTACTGTGAACGGCGGAGCAATACTCGGCCACGGTAGCGACGGCATAGTGTTGTCGCGGGCGGCGTAAAAGTCGTCCACTTTTGCCCTTTCGGATTTCGGGAGGGCTTGGGGATATACACCGTGGACTT
>Ga0256829_1000092_pt1 | contig 118986 bp, 117 predicted proteins | sample 131447metaG_FD_185979 | JGI IMG/M metagenome (GOLD analysis project Ga0256829, IMG submission 185979) | Hydrothermal vent microbial communities from Lau Basin, Pacific Ocean - 131-447 | ecosystem: Environmental > Aquatic > Marine > Hydrothermal vents | place: Pacific Ocean: Lau Basin... | reverse complement strand
ACAAAGCGGCGTAAACATGATCTCAATCGGCGCCCTCACCCACAGCGCCCCGAACTTTGATTTCGGCCTCGACATTGAATAAACAAATCCTGCAGATCAAGCTCACCCCTAAGGCCGCAAAAAATGCGATCCTTGGCTGGGAGACAGATCAAAATGATAACCCTTACCTGAAATGCAGCGTCACCGCCGTCCCCGAAAACGGTAAGGCCAATGCGGCGCTGATTAAGATGCTAGCCAAGCATTTAAAAATATCAAAATCATCCATAACGATTACAGGCGGCCATACAAGCCGCCTGAAAAAAGTCGAAATATCGGGAATAAGCGAACTGTGCTTATAAGGTGCGTTTCTTAAACGCGCGCTGCCATCAATTTCTTGATCTCGGCAATCGCCTTTGCAGGGTTCAACCCTTTAGGGCAAGTATTTGTACAGTTCATAATCGTATGACAACGATACAGTTTAAATGGATCTTCCAGTTGATCCAAACGCTCGCCCGTTGCGTCATCACGGCTATCCGCGATCCAACGATAAGCCTGAAGCAAAATAGCAGGCCCCATAAACTTATCGCCGTTCCACCAATAACTTGGGCAACTTGTCGAACAACAAAAACACAAAATACAGCCCGCAGGACCATGACCATCTGCACCGTTTAAGATTGTTGCATCCTCAGGTGTTTGCAAACGCTCGCGGTTTGGTGCAGGCGTATCAGATTTCAACCAAGGCTCGATCGATGTATACTGCGCATAAGCATGGTTCAAATCAGGAACCAAGTCTTTCACAACAGGCATATGCGGCAATGGTGTCACCTTTACCTGCCCTTTGACATCGCAAATATCCTTGGTACACGCCAAAGTGTTCGTGCCATCAATATTCATTGCGCAAGACCCGCAAATCCCTTCACGGCAAGAGCGGCGCAACGTCAATGTCGAATCCACATTGTTTTTAATGTAAAGCAGCGCATCCAAAACCATCGGACCACAATCATCCAAATTGATTGTGTAATTATCCATGCGCGGGTTTTCTTCGTCATCCGGGCTCCAGCGATAAACACTGAATGTCTTGGCGTTTTTCGCGCCCTCAGACACATCAATATCGCGTCCTTTTTGAACTTTGGAATTCTGCGGTAATTTAAATTCAGCCATGATTTTCTCTTACTTCTTATCTTACCTTAAAAAAATTAATAAACACGTTTCTTCGGTGGGAAGACTTCAACCTCATCGGTCAATGTCTCCATAATCACCGGACGTGTACCCAATGCTACTTTGCCGTCTTCATCGATCCAGCTGAGCGTATGTTTCATCCATTTCTTATCATCACGATCAGGATAATCTTCACGGGCATGCGCACCGCGGCTTTCCTGACGATTAGCAGCAGAATGCATGGAAACAACCGCCTGTGAGAGCAGGTTATCAAGCTCAAGCGTTTCAACCAAGTCTGTGTTAAAGACCATGCTGCGGTCTTCAATGCCCAGATTTTCTTTGGCTGCAAAGCATTTATCAATTTTCACAACGCCCTCATCCAATACATCACCTGTACGGAAGACTGCCGCGTGATCCTGCATTGTTTTTTGCATATCCATGCGCAGTTCAGCCGTTGATGTTGATCCCTTCGCGTGACGGAAGTGATCCAAACGCTCGATCGCTTTACCACCATTATCACTGCCAAATGGACGGTGAGATGCACCAGGCGTTACAAGCTCGGCGCAGCGATTTGCCGCCGCACGGCCAAACACAACCAAATCAAGCAACGAGTTCGAACCCAAACGGTTAGCACCATGCACAGATACGCACGCCGCCTCGCCGATCGCCATCAAACCAGGCACTGTCGCATTAGGGTCTTTGGCTGTCGGGTTAATAACCTCGGTCATATAGTTCGTTGGAATACCGCCCATGTTGTAATGCACTGTTGGCAAGACTGGGATTGGTTCTTTCGTCACATCAACGCCCGCGAAAATGCGCGCGCTCTCGGCAATACCCGGCAAGCGCGAGTAAATAATTTCAGGCTCAAGATGCATAAGGTTCAAGTGGATGTGATCCTTATTCGGGCCAACACCGCGACCTTCGCGAATTTCAATTGTCATCGAACGTGATACAACGTCACGGCTGGCAAGGTCTTTCGCCGATGGCGCATAACGCTCCATAAAGCGCTCACCTTCGCTGTTGGTCAGGTAACCACCTTCACCGCGAACGCCCTCGGTAATCAAGCAACCTGCGCCGTAAATACCTGTTGGGTGGAACTGCGTAAATTCCATATCCTGCAACGGAATGCCTGCACGAACGACCATACCGCCGCCGTCACCAGTACATGTATGCGCCGAAGTACAAGAGAAATATGCACGGCCATAACCACCTGTTGCCAAAATTGTCTGATGCGCACGGAAACGGTGCAGCGTCCCTGTATCCAGATCCCACGCCATAACGCCAAGACATTCGCCGTCATCGCTCATAATCAGGTCCAGCGCAAAATACTCGATAAAGAATTCTGCCTTATACTTCAAAGCCTGCGTATACAGCGTATGCAAAATCGCGTGACCAGTACGGTCAGCCGCCGCACATGTGCGCTGCGCGGTGCCTTTACCGAAATGCGTTGTCATACCGCCAAATGCGCGCTGGTAAATTTTACCCGCCGCAGTACGTGAAAACGGCACGCCATAATGCTCAAGCTCGATAATCGAAGGAATCGCTTCGCGGCACATATATTCAATCGCATCCTGATCGCCCAACCAGTCTGACCCTTTAACAGTGTCATACATGTGGAAACGCCAGTCATCTTCACCCATGTTCGCCAAAGCAGCAGAGATACCGCCCTGCGCAGCCACAGTGTGTGAACGCGTTGGAAATACTTTTGAAATAATGGCTGTTTTCAGACCTTTTTCTGCGCAGCCAAAACCTGCACGCAAGCCAGCACCACCAGCGCCAACAACCAACACATCATATTCGTGATCAATAATTTCGTAATCTTTTGTCATCGGATCCCTCTTCCTACATACCGGCCGTAAAGGCAATTTTTAAAACGCAAACGATGCTGGCCACTGTGATCAACGCAAAGAATAGCTTCTGCGCAATCAGCTTGGCTTTTTTCAACGCGCCGCAAGACACATAATCTTCGGTCACGACCTGCGCGCCCAATTTCGCGTGATAGAAAACAGATATAAACATCGCAACCAACAATGTCGTATTCAATGGCTGCGCAACCCACGCGGTAAAGGCTTCATAACTTGCGCCCTTCGCGTACAAAGAAACGGTCGAGCAAATAAACCACAAAACCAAAGGCAAATTCGCAAGTGCCGTAATTTTTTGGCTGAGCCAGTGTTCAACACCATGATGCGCCGAGCCCAAACCCTTCGCAGTCTTCAATGGTGAATTCATCATATTCTTTTCTTTAACTGTTGGCATCGTCACTTACCCCTTCCAACACGGGCAAGCCATCGCCCATGTTCCAATCGTCAACAAAGCCGCGCTCAGCAGCACAACATAATTCGCCTTCATTGCTGACGCCTTCGTCAACAACGCGCCCGTATCCCAAATCATGTGACGAACACCGTTACACATATGATAGTAAAGCGCGCCAGACCAAAGGAACAAAATCACCTTGGCGATCGGCATCTCGGCATAATCAAGGAACATATTGTAGTATTCCTCGCCACTGGCTGCGGCAAAAAAGAATCCAACAACAATCAATGAACCAAAAATCAACGCCATCCCTGTAAAGCGGTGCGTAATAGACAAAAGCGCCGTCAATGGCAGCTTATAAACCTGCAAATGAGGCGACAGCGGGCGTTTCGCCTTTTGTGAAACTGTATCGGACATAGGTTCCCCTTAAAAATTGAATAACGTAACACTGGCATGCCAAAACGGCATAAGCACAACGGCGATCATTATATAAAGGATTATATCAGAACATCAACCCGCTTTCTGTGTGATAATGACTCGCAATAAATCAGTGTTTCCAAATGATTAGCCTCGAAATAAATGCGGCCGCCTCAAACACCGCTAAGGCGTTTATCTTCGCTGCGTTTATAGACATAGATCCCTAAAACTGACAGGCCGATTGCCCAGATGCCTGTCAGTTGCCCCATCCCCGCCAGCACATCACTGGCGCGCGCAGGGTCAAACACAATCACATAGGCCACGCCCAGCATCTGGCACGCCCATGTCAGCGCCATCAGATATCCAAAAGTCGGCCGCATCCGCCGCACAAAGGCATCTTTGGATATGATTTCGCGCTGAATCGTTTTATTAACCTGCGCCAGCGCACTACCCTCTTGCTCCATCTCCATCGTGGCAAGCTCTTGCGCGCCTTTATTGGCCTGCGTAATGGCTTCGCTTGGCAAATCAATATCCAAATCCGTTAGCGCCTTTGCCGCCTGCCGCGCGACGGGGTGATCCACACGTGCCAGCGCACCCGCAATTATCTTACTCAGCAACGGCACCCCCACCGCCGATAAAATCATTGGTAACATCTTGTCATCTCCTTCATTCACTGTGCTGTTATGCTGTCAGGCGGTAGAAAATATGATCCCCAATCACACAACAAGGCTTCTCCCCGCGCGCCCAAAATGGTGATACGCCCTTGGCATGATAATGCGTTGCTCCCTCGGTCATATCAGGCAAGCATCCAATCACCGCTCGCCGCGCATGGCGCAGCGCCGTTGCAAAATACAAATCCCCCTCATCAACGCCGAGAAGCTTTTTAAAATTCGGATCACTGCGGTTCCAGCACGAAAATTGATACGGCTTTTGGCAAATACTCACCACATCACGCCCCCACCAATAGCCGCCCTCACACATAGAAATGCGCACACGGTTCATCACGACATTGGCAACCGCCGCCATCCCCGCATCGCCTTGATTGCGTGCCTCGCCCCATATCGTGCGCGCCAGAACATCTGCCTGCAACGCCTGAAAATACTCGGCCTCGCTAAGATCCTCACGCACGTAACCGCCGTCACGTGCAATCAATGTTGGCTTATCCTGTTTCATCGTTTTTACTCCCTCTTCCTGATTGTTATTCATGTTTCTGTGAGGCGACCTCGGCCTTCAGCGCCGTGGCATCCAATTTCGATTCAATGCGCAATAAATGTGACACCAAGCGGCGCTCAAGATCACGCAAATCCCCTTGCGAGGCATAATGCTTGGCGACCTCTAACTTAAACGCGCCCAGCGCATCGCGCAGCTGATCAGACCGGTGGTCAATCAAATGCCGCATCGAGGACAGCGCATCGGCATTATCACGGCGCGTGCGCCAAATCAGCGCCAACAGCCCCGCCATAGCCGGCACATCAACCACCGTGATCCACCAGATTAAATCCTGCGAAAACATCCCTGCCTGCCTTTCTGTGTTATACCTGAAAATCCGAAGACGCCTTGTGCGCCCCGCCTTGCCCGCGCATCCAGCGATGACCGCCGCGCGCGTATAAACGCTCAATCCTCAAAGGCGACTGCATCAGCGCCCCTGCCACCGCGTCCAGCCCATCATCATGCCCGCGCGAGCGCTCTGGCCGCCATTCGCGCATCTCTGCCACAAAGGGGGTTGATCGTACTTGCCCCGATGCATAAAGCCGCCGCGCCGCCAAAATCGCGTCAAAGGCCTCAAGAATGCGCACCTCTTTTTTCTGTGAAGATACAACCTCCTTCACCGCGCAAGGCGCGCCCGCCGCCACCAACGCATTGCGCAGCAAGCCCGGCAAAAAACGGCCAATGCCGTTAATCTCAACCGCGATTGACGGCAAGTAAAAGCGCCGCGCCAAATCCGCCACAATGCGGCATTGCTGCGTGGCTTCGTCCATGTCGCTGCCCTCACCAGCAGCCTCCGCCGCAGGGGTAATGCGAATATATTCAACGTGATGCAGATATTTCAGGCCCTTAGCATCCTCGAACACGATCGCCACGACCGAGTGATCGCCCTTCGCACTGCCAAAGGCAGGATCCCAATAAGCCGACGCGCCGACCATTTGTGTCTCGCCGATTTCTAGACGGTTTAAAATGCGGCTGTAATGCACCTTCGCATCATAGAAATGTAACAAATCTGGGTTCAAGCGTCCCTCGGCAATATTGGTCGGGCGCAGCATCATTTGTGAATTAAACTTGGCTGGCCCGCTATGTGCGCGCATGTTCTTGAGCTGCGCCAAGGAAAAGCGATCAGGCCATGCGCTTTGCCCCTGCGCATCCAAAACAGGCACTTCTAAACGCTTAAACCCGTGAAGAAACGGCGTATCCTCGCCAATTTCATGGCGTGCCTCGCGTGCATAAATCGAAAAATAATGATGCGGCGTGCCGATATAAATCTGCGTACCGCCAGGCACCAAAATAAACGAGAGCTCGCCCAATTTTTCGCGCAGATCAGCGCGCTTGTCCGCGCTATCACAGGTATTGGGGACCTCAACATCATCACAAATCACCAGATCAGCACGGCTCCCCGTCAGGTTTGCCTGCACCCCGCGCGCCAGCATCGACGGATCGCGAAGCTCAAGCCCACGGCGCACCGTAAAGCGATCCGACGCCCATTGATCAGGATTTTTCGGACGCATCCCCTCACATAAAGGGTGCCGTTCAATCACGCGCTTTACATTGCGCACCATCTTCCCCGCCAGCGCCTGATCCGCCGCCAACACCAGCATCCGCAAATTACGGTCACGATACAGCAACCACGCACAAAACAGCCCCATTAACGTGCTCTTCCCTGCCGAGCGAAACACCATCAAAAGCAGGCTTTTATCCCCGCGCTCCCAACTATATTCCAGCCACTGCGCAATGCGGAAATGCAAATCAGGTGTCTTTAAATTTTGCCCCTGATTCCACAGCGCCAAAAACAATTTAAAATCCGCATGCGTAATGCTTGTCGAACCCATTTTTTCAATGGGCTTACTGAAATAGCTCATAACGATTTTTCCCTTAAATATAAAAAATGCCCCCTTCACAACCGAAGGAGGCACAACACACAATACAAAACCTAAACACCCAAGGCGCACATGCGATAATTCTGTTTCTTTTCCGCCAAGCAAGCGCTAACATCAACCTATGGTTAAACGCTCTTTCATACACGTAATACGCACATAAATAAGATTGGACAGCCATGAGCAACGCAAAAACAGCATATACACATGTCTTACAAAAACACTGGAAATCCTTCTTTATCGCATCCTTAATTTGGACAGGTTTTCACGCTTATTTATGGTTTACCGCAGTCTTTCATTATAATCCTGCCGCAGCCCTTGAAATGATCAGTTGGGACGTCCCAGCCGAGGAACTAGATAGCTACAAATTACGCACCTATGCACAGTCTATTACACTGATCATCATCCTCACCATCACCACATTTGCCCCTCTCCCCTATTTGCTCTACTTACGTTTCAAACGAAAAGGTCGCGTCTGAAGCTTACGCTTCTCATATAATTCTTGAATCACATCCACCGTATCCCATTTTTAATGGTGCCCACTGAAATAGCGCAAGACTAAGCCTTATGTTTCAATTTTTGATACACCTTGAAACACATCGCAAAAACAAAAAACGGCACAAACACACACAAAGCCCACACGCAAAACACAGACATCAGCGCAACAATATCTCCCTGATAAAGACCTTGCGGGTTATGCTCCCAAGCCGCCCATGTTGCCAGACTGCCGACAAGCAAGGCCAACACCGCGCCAACCGTCAAAACAATATAATCAAATCTCTTCACTACTCTTCCCATGGCTTATCTTTATACAATTTTTCAACCCTTCGGCCATAATTGCTCTCTTTTCTAGCACTTAAATTATTATACACTGTAGCAACCTTAGCAATAGAAGCCTTTGGCATACGATCCTGTATACATTTCAATAACAAAACACCTACCTGTCGCATCTACATGCTCAGCCAATTGACCAAACCCAGATCCAAATAATTGGTTTTTATTCTTTATTGGCATATTTATCCTCGTATCGTTGAATTTCTTGTGCGCTGGCGATCATTTGGCTCATCAGGGCGTCGTCAACGCCTTCACGCGCGGCATCCTCGCCAACCCATTGGGTTAACTTAATCAAAAGCTCAATATGCGCGATCGCCACTTTGCAGGCATCGTGATGCGCCTTGAAACTTTTGGCATCTTCACTGGCTTCCTCGGCGGTGAACCGCTGATAAGACAGGAGCGCCGTCTTAATCGCCCGCGGCAGGGCTTCGGCAATCTCTTTTTTGGATTGCCCATGTAGGGTCATTGAGGGCATAAAACCTCCTTTTATAAAACATCATGAAATTATTACGGATAGCGCGACAGCACATACCACTGCGCCCCGTTGGACACGACCGTAATGGCGTCAAATTGCGTGGCCAGAACCTGTGAGGACAAATCCGGCCCTGCGCCGCCTTGCTCGGTCACGGTGACGGCGTTGGATGATGGGTCAGTCTTTTTCAAGGTAATCACGCGGCCTATCGCCTCGGCCGCATTGGCAGGCGGCAATCGGGTAATCAGCGCGCCGTTATAGCTCGACACCAGATACGTATCCACGGCCATATCAATATCCACCGTGCCTGATGCATCAATATAGCGCGTTGACCCTGGCGCCCTGTTCGAGGCAATCACATACCACGCCGCGCCATTGGAAATCACCGTGACATAGTCATTATGCTCACCCAGCAGCACCGCAATACCATCGGCGCCATCACCGCCATTTTCATCCAGCGTTACGATATGATCGCTTTGATCGACCTTTTTCACCGTCATCACCGCGCCATTATTCTCAAGCGCCGCCTGCGGCAAATTCACAGTAATCGCGCCATTAATCGCGTTTACGATATTCACACTGACCGACAGATCCAAATCATGGGATCCTGCCGTATCAATATACCGCGTTTCATAGCGCATAAGCCCCGCCGTCAAATCAGTAATGCTTGTCTTACGCAGGGTATTTTTCTCAGGGTATCCTGCATTAACCGCATTATACGCTCCGCCGGACAAATCCTCGATCGCGGCGCCATCACTGGTGGCGGTTAAATTCATCACAAACGTATCTTGTGATCCCGCATCCAATTTTAAATTGGACACCAAATTATTACTCTCGCACAGCAGGTTCACAATCATCACATTCGACGCACCGCCGCCCACGCGAAAGCAGCTCTGCGCCGATGCGCCGTTGACGTTACTCTCGCAATCGACAAAGGCATTATTCAGCGCACCTTCTTCGACATAAAAACCGCTACCTGATGTCAGCGCCCCTTTGGAGAAAACACGCACCCCGTAAAAGCGATTGGCATTTGGCGTATCGCCTGCGCCGCTGCGCATAAGATGCACGCCGTTGACGGTTGGTTGTTCAACCAAAATGCGGGTAAAACTGTTCCAATAACATGGCTTGGACGCATCCTTATAACCATCCAGAACAAGGCCATTTTGCGCGCCAATAATCTGCACATCCACCAGCGCATTTTGTACGCACGCACTATCTTGTCCGCGCAACAAAACACCGTTCAAACCGCCATCAATTGCAAGCGATTGCACACTGATAAACCCGCCAACCAGCATCAGCGCCGTAAAACTATTACTCGCGCATTTCAGGCGTGACGCCGCGCCCACGCCGTGCAGGCTCTGCCCCTCGCGCAGGGTAATCGTATCTGTAATTAAATAGCTCCCCGCTGGCACAAAAATGGCCTGATGCGCGCTCAAGGCCTGCTGAAACGCAAGCGTATCATCGTTTAAACCATCGCCGAGCGCGCCAAAATCCTTCACCGAAATGCAATCAGAAAACTTGTGATGCATACTGCGCAGCGCCCCGCCCGCACCAGACACGGTATAATCAGGCGCCGCCATCGCACCATCCAAAGACACCGCCACAGGGTGACCATCCATATCAAAGCCCAGCGCCTTCCCCGCGCGCACTGCCTTGTGCGGCAACACGACTTGCGCAGGTGCTTCATGGTCATCATAACGCAGCATCGCATCATTTTCGCGCGCGACCTGTTGCAAGGCCGCAACCAGATAATCAAGCTCGTTATTAATGCTTTGCGCGGAAAAATCACCGCCTTGGATAAAATCGCTAATGCGCTCGATCGACAAAAAGCGCTCTAACGTCACAACCGCGCCTTCGGCTGGCGGCGTATCAAAGGTCACATAACCGCCAGCGGTTTCACCTGCCCCATCAATGGTAAAACTGCTGATCTGGCGCGCGCCATCAATATAAACGGACAGATCCTCGCTCGCGAAAATCGGAAAACTATAGGCAAAAGCCGTACGCACCCCATCGGCGACATAACGCACCAAGGGCACGATGGCTGGCATTTTAATATGCTCGGGCATCGTAAAATCCTTTCTGTAAGAGAAGGCTCAAAAATTTAAAACAAGTTATTCAAGGACTGCTTTTCCGCCAGCTGCGTGGCCTGAAGCAGATTAAGCGATTTGCTCTGCGCTTGATTTTGCTCCAGCGCCTGAAGCTTTAGCGCATCTGATTGCTCGCGCTGTGTGCGTTCATCCTCGCTTTCCTCAAACAGCCCCAGCAACACCGCCTCGGACGAGCCACCATTGCCACTGCTCACGCCGCTCGCCCCGAACGAGGCACGCTGCGACGCCACCGCACGGCGCAAGGCGCTCAGGCGGTCTTCTTCTGCCTGCGCACTGCTCAGCGCAATTTCTTGCTGCTTCAATGCGCTTTGCTGGGCAAGCTGCTGCGCCTGCAAGGATTGTTGTTCGCGCAGTTGGCTCAACGCCAAATCCTCGCTGCGTGATGATTGCGTTAAATCCTGAATTGTATCAATCGCACTATAGACGGTTTGCGCCGCCCCCAGCGTCGTTGTTAATACGGGCAACATCTGCCCGAATGCCTGTAATCCTGCCATTAGTCATTTACCTTTATCTGCGTTGTTACTGAAAGAAGTGAAAAAGAAAGCGGCGCGTCTTGTTCGATCCGCCAAAGAGCCTGCGTTTTATCATGCGCCCAGCCCAGCGCCCGCACCGTGATATCACCACTGATACGTGGGGGCGGCGTATCAAGATTGCCCCCCACATCGCTTAGCGCTATATCGCGCAAACCCTGCCCTGTATCAAGGCGCAGCGCCGCTGTGTCCTGAAGCCGTAAATCCAGCTTCACCAAGCGCACACGCCGCCCGCCGCCTGGCGCGCCAACATCATTGGGCGGCAAAGGCTTAATCTGATGCGTAAAGCTCACCCCGACCTGCACGTCACTGGCTGGCGCGGATAAGGTAATCCCCCCATCCGTCACAACCTGATCTGGAAGAGGCAGTCCATCGGCGACAATGCTAACGCTTTGCCCCTCTAGGTGGTCAAGACCGCTCCACGCGCTCGCAGGCGTTTCAACCTGCCCCGCCAAGGCCAAATCCATATGCAAATCATCATCGAATTGCTGCACGATGTAATCTGCGCCGCGCTGCGTCAGCAGATAAACCGTATCCCCCACAACCGCGACCGAGCGCACAGCTCCATCCGTTTCATGCAGCGTCCACGCCGCAACCTTTTCCGCGCGAAACACCGTCAGCGCCGCAAAACGTCCATCACCGCGCACAATAAACAACAGCCGCCTGCGCGGGTCGTAATCCATATCCTGCGGGTCCTCCACCATATGCGGCGACAGCAACGCCAAATCCGTTGACTGATAGGCTTGCTCAAGATCGGTATACAAAAATTCCTGCACCTGTTGCTTGTTACGCGCAACATACAGCGTCGCACCATCAACATTTACTGGCGGAATATGACGATCAACAACCGATCCAACGCGCGTTTGGCGTAAAATCTGCACCGCCGATGGCGTAAGCGGATCACCCGTTACCATCCACTCCGCCCCCGAGGTAAAGACCTGCAAGTGTCGCCCTGAAAAAATGCCGCGAATGGCATTAACCTGATCTGACAAAATCGAAAATTCGATTGCCTCGTCATCAAGGCCTGTGCCCAAATCAAAATTAAACAAATCGCCCGAGCGCGAAAACCACAACCGGTTTGGCAAATCACGCGCCCCGCCAATCACCAAACGATCCTGGTGAAAGGCAACTGTCACAGGATAACCACGCGCGGGGCTAAAGGCTTGCTCTTGCCAGTCAATGGTCGCATCACTGCTGCTCAGGTCTTGCATGGTTTCGGCGCTGACCACCGTTGCGGAATCAAAATCTGTCACAACAACCTCGGCCCCGCCAACGCGAAGGCGCGTGCCCTCATGCGCTTCGCTAAAGATCGCCTGCGAACTGGTCAAGGTAATCGCGCCGCTCAGGCCGCTGGGCGTAATCGTGGCCTCAGCCGCCGCAAACTTATAATACGGTTGATGCACGATCTCTTCATCGGCAAAGAAATCCCACGGCGCCAGCGCCCATACCCCGCCTGATGAGCGCGTTAATTTCTGCGGCGCAACGTCTGGATGCACCATCAGCAGTGTATCCGCACTTTGCGTCCAGGCCAGATGTGCAATTTGCCCCTCCGCCCATGGCGCGGGTAATGTCGCCTCAAGCACACCGCCCGCATAAACCGCAATTTGCGCGCCCGTCACCACCAGCAAATATGTTTGCTGCGTATTAAATTCAAACGGGATCAAACGCCCCGCGCCCGCAACCGTATCAACATAGCCCAGCCCCGCGCGGCGTGTCACACCGCCAGTGGGCTTAATAAACACATTACGCAGCGCCAGCGCCCCGTTTTCATAGGCGGACAAATCCCCCCGCCCCAGCAAATCAGACGATACCTCGCCCGCAGTAAAACTGGTTTTAATCTCTCTAATGCGCGTCATAACCGCGTCCTTTCCTGATTTTAGGCATAAAAAAAGCCGCTTCCATGATGAAAGCGGCAAAAAAGCTGTAGACAACTCAAAAAAACATACGAAGAAGGACCTTACCACATACCTACATATGGTAAAGTCACAAAGGTTGGAGGGCTCTTTTAACTCGAATCAGCCGGTCATTTTCCCTTCCACAAGGAAAATGAGATTTCTTTTAAGAGAGCTAGAAGGCGGCGTTTCAAACCACCTTCGTCTTCAACATTTAATATATAAACGGGGAATATCCCTTTTGCTTCCTAATATTATAAAAGGTTATGTCAGCCTGATCTATAAAAAAACGAACATTTCTCATTTTATACTCACATTTTTATTTTATATGACGTTTTCCCTTTAGTTACGAATATCCACCAGTGGAAAGCGCTCAAGCGCGGCTGGCGTATCTTGCTGCGCGTCAATTTGACGGGCGCGCTCAAATTCCTGCTCTGCCATGCGAAACATGGCCTCGGCGCGGCTTGTGCTTTCGGTAATGGGGATTGTAAATTCTGCGGCTAACCGCGCGATTAAGGCCTGATCGAAATATGGCGGAAATTCCTCTTCCTCGGGCCGAAAAATATAGGTCAGCACAACCTCTGGCGCGTTGGCATGCAAAGCGCCGCGCGCAATGCGGTACGAAACGCCGCGCCCTTTGCGCCCTGCCCCCGCCGACAATGCCCGCAAATAATCCGCAGGCAATTCATAGGCGCGCGCATAATCCGCCAGCGGCGCATCCGCAAGTTCCGTTAAGGCGAGCTGCCCGCTCGCAAAGCTCCACCCATAGGCCGATAAAAGCGCATCGCGCACAGGCGCAAACAACGCACCTGCGACCTGCGATTCAACGCTGCCATCGTCAAAGGAGCTAATCGGCGCGGCGCCAATACGTATCAACGCGCGCGAGGCCAAAGCCACATCATTCAAAGCCATCTTGTTCTTTCCTTATCTCTTGGTCTTAAAAAATTCTGTTCCAAAGAAAAAAGGCCGCCCAGCTTGGGCGACCCTCTCGTATGTATTGCCTTAGACAATTTGACTAGGCATAGGCCGTAATGCTGACCGCGCTGCCATCATTGCCCGTCACAATATAAAATGACGTGACTGGCGTGCCGCCGGTATCAACATTGGCAATCACCAAATCATTCACGCGCAGCATATCAACCGCCTTATCGAAATAATTGGCAACCGTCACATCCCCATCATCCGTAGTGTAATGCCACAATGTAAAATTATTGGCATAGGCCAAAACGCTGAGATCACTTGCTTGAAAAGCCATCTTTAAAATCCTTTTTCTTTAAATTAAATCAGTGCAATAAAACGGCTTAGTCAGGCGTTTCATCACAGTTAATAACAACAACGCCTGCATCATCGATCAGGCCTGATCCTTGGCTCATCATGTTGTTCACAAAATGCGCTGCGCGATCACCATGCCACGTGATATCCGTTTCGATATCCGCCGCAATCGCATGACCAACCGCCGTTTTGTGGTAGAAATAACAACTGCGAATATCGTTAGCATCGATCGGCAAACCAGAATGCGGAATCCACAGCGTACCAAGCCATTGCTTCGCCTGCGTGATAGTCGAATACGGCAGCGCATCTGCGCCGACATAATCCGCGTTCACAAATTCTTCTAGAGACAGCAAATCGCTCCACTGCTTCCAGCCAACAATCGCAAAACGCTGCCCATCGTCAGGCACGTCATTTTCCCCAAAGGTTTCAAAGGCCTGCAAGATTTTATCCTTGGTCAAACCCGTATTGGCATCAGACAAAACATGAGATGATGCCTGAGATAATGCGCCGATAATCATCTCGTCAGACTTACGGCCCAGAGCATGCGCGCCCGCATTGGCAATGACTTGGCGCTCATCGATATTGGTTTTCAGTTCATCCAAACGGTCAACCCAATCCCCTGCGTAATAGTCGCTTAAGGTCACTTCCACCGTTGAGTGATCTAAATTCATCACCGGCACCATGCCGCCTGATGATTTTGTTGCAGCGGTGCCAACGCCAACCTTTTGGAACACGGCGCTTGCCCCGTTCACATTGTTAATGGTGCGCACAGTATTGCGCAATTTCGACCCCTGACGCTGATAGGCATCATGAACCTCGCGCTCAAACTGTTTAATGAACGCTTGATCAATTGATGTAGACATATTTCAATCCTTTTTATGATATATCAAAATGATATGATTAAAAATCAAAGCCCTCGCAGTTCTCTGCCGCGCATGCGCCAGGCCACAAAAACTTCACAAAAAAGGCGTCCAGCCATCTGAAAACAAATGGTTATTGGACGCCCAAGAAAACAAAACGTGATTCGATTTCAGATCAAATCACACGAACTTATTGATTATAAAGACCTTTAAAACCCTCGGTAACTTTGCGCACAAAACCCGGATCACGGTCACGCCAGTAACGCGGATCGCGCATCATATTTTGCAAATCCGCCTCACCATCGCCAAGGCGCGCAGCATCTTGACCATCATTAGGCAGGCTTGGCTCCTCGGACATCATCAAACGATGAAGCGCAAGCACCCCTTCGTAAGAGGCGCTCATATTCGCAAGCACATCGGCAGGCAGGCTTTTCTGACCAAAGGCCAAAAGCTGACGCGACACGCTTTTCCATTGTTCCGCACCGCCGAAGTGATTGATCAATTTTTCTACCTGACGATCGGCCTCATAATCCGCAGAAATTTGCGCAATAATCGGCATAAGCTTTTCCGCCGCCAGATCATAAAGCTCTTGCGCTTGATCTTGGCTAAAGCCCTTTTGATGCAAACGCATATTCACATCTGGATCAGGCTCAAACATGCCATGATCGCAGGTAATGCAATATTCATCGGGCGTTTTGGGCGCTGATGGGCGCTGCGAAAACTGCTTTTCCAGTTCCTTATAAGATTTCACAAACGCATCAATTTGCACGGCGCCTGTTTGCGGGTCTTTAAATTTTTCAGGCACATCGGCCACAAGTAAATTTTCATCACTCATTGTTTCTTCCTTTATCTATGTATGATGGTAAAAAAGTTTGCCGCGCCCTAACCGCGGCCACGGTCAATCAGACGCAAGATCTGCGCGACCAAGGCGCGCTGCCCCTCGGCATAGCGCAGATCGGATTCGGGTGCGCTGGCGGCAAAGGCACGCTGGAACGTCATCGCCTGTAAATGCGATAGCACCACACGGCCATCATCACTGGCGAAAGTGCGAGCAAACGCGCGGGCAATTTGTTCTCGCTCCATTTTGCTGACATCGATGCCTTGGGTCACTAAATGATGGTCGTTCACCCCTGCCAAAGGCGCCCTACGAAACAGGTGCTTCATGTGCGCCTCCGTCTTGGACAGCAGCTTGCAGCGCTGGCACAATTGCCGTCAAATCAACGTCTTGCTTGCGCATTAAATCACTCGGCACGCCAAGGGCCTCACCCAAAAAGCGTGCAGCTTGCGCCAAGTCCACTGCGGCAGAGGCCTCTGCCCCCATCCCAAGGACCGAGTTAATCCAGCTGAGCGTATTTTGCACATTGCGCTGCCCTTGCGAGCGCGCAAGCGGAGAGCGATAATCAACCACCACCAAACGCCCATCCAGCGCAATATCCGGCACTTCACCGCGGCGACGTAAAATCGCAAAAGCGCGTTTGATCAGCGGGGTCAAAAGCTCACTTTGCAAACGTCCATATGTCGCCCCCAGCAACATTGCCATCTCGGCAGAGCGCTCTAGCACCTCGGTCGCCGTCATCCGCGCGCCCGTCACAGGCCCTAAACGATCCGTCAGCAGCGCATGACGAATGCGACTTTGTAAACTTTCCAAAACCAATTGCGACACATCAAAGCGACCCGGCATATCCAAGGGCTGAAGCCCCTTCGACCCCATCGCCTTGGGAATAATACTGCCCGGTGTCAGCTCGATATTCGATGGATTTAAAACACCATCATCATCGGCTTGCCAAATCCCCGTCACGGCAATAGACGCATTTTTCAAGATCAGCTCAACCACCTTATTCGCGGTTTTAATATCAGGAAGCGCCTTCATCACAGGCGATCTGCCATACATTTCGCCCGGTGATTTTTGCCAGCGAAAATTGATAAATGGCGCGCTGGCATAGCGCCCCTGAGCCAGCACAATATCCTGCCCGCCCTCTTGCAAGACCGCATCATAACGATAAGTCAAACCATCAGGCTGCACGATCTCAAGCACAGGCACGCGCACATCCGCATTATCCTGCAAACGGCGCAGCACATCTGCAGGAAGCTTCGCCTCAGGATAGCGGGCAAAAATCTGCGCAGGCGTCAGTGATAATGTGCGATAAGTCTTATCCAAATAACCACTTTCGCCTTCCTCAAAGGCTACATCCTGCAAGGCAATCGCCTTGAATTTAAAGGCTGAAAATTCGCCGGGCTGCGCCTCTTCGAAATACAGCGATCCTGTCCCGCCAACAATCAAATCCAAATAACATTGATGAATTTCCACTGCAAAATTAGACCTGTCAAAATGATCTTGCACGGTTTTTGCCGCCTTCTCTAAAATCGGTGCAAGGCGATCTGCCTCCGCATCCGATAAATCAGGCCCAGGCTTTAAACCAAACCACTGCGACCAGATCGGCGTTAAATTCCCCAGCATACTCGCCGCCAGTTGATCAACGGCATCCATCGCTGTCGCATCAAATATTTGATCTGTGCGCACGCGTCCAGCTTGCGGTTGATGCACAAAGCCGCCGCGTTGCGGCAAGGTCAGATCATAACAATCCTGCCACAGGCGCTCCCACCCTTGGCGGCGCGTTTTCGCACGCTCATAGCCCTGCACCAAATCTGATGCAGTGTTTTTATTCATCTCATCCATTGTGAATTATTCCCCTAATAAAGTTTTACGGCCATTGCCATTTGCCGCCCCTGACGAGGCAAGCTCTAATCCGCGAAATCCTGTTAAAACTGTTCCGCCGCGGCCGCGCTGACGGCGAAGCAAATCATCACTGCGCACTTCGCTGGCGGTCGTTTCATCAGATGCGCTCTCGGCCGCACTGTCTGTGCTTTCACTGGTTTGCGACACTGTTGGCTGCTGAACAACGTAGGTCACCGGCGTCGTACGCGGGCCACTTGATATTCCCCCCATAGTCAAATCTCCTTATATGATTGATATATTAAAAACTCTACGCGGCGCGCAGACCTGAAAACGGCACTGAACCGCCCGCCACAGCAGGCCTATCCTGCGTTAATCGCTTATAAAGCTGATGCGGTGTCATCACCCAAAAATCATGCAGCCCCAAAACGCGCTTCACCACTTCAACGCAGCTATGCGCAAACCAAGGCGCACTTTGCGTTTGCGGGGCAATGCGCGCGGGCACCACCGTCAAATTGCGTGAGCGTAACCACCCCGGCAAATCGAAGGCTGGCGCAATATGGTGGACCATAACCTCGGTATGACACGATAGCGGATCGACCGAAATCCAATGTTCGCCGTCATTAATCAAAACATAACAATGACGAAACCCCTTTTTAAACAAACGAAGCCACGGCAAATCCGTCTGCCCAGAAAAGACAACCCATGCGCGCTGAACCTTTGGTGAGGACACTTGTTGCAACAAAGATGGTGAAATATAATTTGGCGTTATCTGCATGAATATTCTCCTGCGCTTAAAAGTTCGTTACGGCTTAGACGTGATAGCTCGGCAATCGGAATCCCCGACCAAATCGAATTATTTTCAGAGAGGCGCACTCCCTCAACAATACCTTTGTTAATCAAAGCGACCTCTAAGACCTGCATCGCCTGCCCCCAAAGGAAAGCTGCGCGTTTTTCCTTGGCACGGCGCGCATCAGGCGCCATTTTACGGCGGCCATAATGACGTAAAACCAACAAATGATCGCGCTGCACTTTGCGCGCACGATACAGGCGGTCGAGCACATTTAATATATCCACAGGTTCGCATGGTCGCTCGCGCCTGCGCATCCCCTTAACCAAACGCGCACCCGCATTACGTGCCTCTTGCGCATCAATAAACCAAAACCATGCATCCTGCGCACAAAGAAAAGGCTCAGCATTTTCAACGCCATGGCTTGCTCGATAAGTATTTTTTACTGTCATACGGTCATCCTTTTCTCTTTTTGACTTGATTATTCAAGTTAGTTTTGTTCTTATTATGTTCTCATTTATGACTCGATAATTTTCAAGAGTCAACTAAAAAATAGGTTTTTTTTCCTATTTATTTTTGCGCGCCTTTTTGGGATTGTGTTCCTATGTTTTCACACGAGGAAATTTGGGACGGGATCGACACCCTCGCCGACACGTTCGGCTACTCTCCATCGGGGCTCGCCAAAAAGGCAGGCCTGGATCCGACGTCCTTTAATAAAAGCAAACGCAAAAGCCCAGACGGCAAGCCGCGCTGGCCCTCGACAGAAAGTCTTTCAAAAATTCTAAACGTAACAGGAATAACGATGAGTGAATTTTTCACATTAATGAACAAAGCCGAAGCCAGCAACGACGCAGGCGGCCTCGCCCCGACCAGCCCCATGAGCACACAACGCCGCGAACAAATCGCCGCGCACGCAGCGCAAATCTTGCTGGATACAAAATCTGTCCTTTTCAATGCTGAGGAGCCATTCACTCTGACATCAGGCAAGAAAAGCCCTGTCTATATTGACTGCCGCAAGTTGATCGGTTTTTACGATGCACGCACACAATTAATGGATTACGCGGCTGAGATGCTACTGTCTGATATTGGCGGCGATGCGCTTGATTATCTTGCTGGCGGCGAAACCGCAGGCATCCCATACGCAGCATTCCTATCCGAGCGCCTAGGCAAGCCAATGGTCTATGTCCGCAAAAAACCTAAAGGCTTTGGCCGCATGGCACAAATCGAAGGCAACTTCCCCGAAGATGACAGCGCGCCAAAGAAAACCATCCTGATCGAAGACCTGCAAACTGACGGCGGGTCAAAGAAAGTCTTTATCGACGCCCTGCGCGATGCTGGTGCCACGGTTGAACACGCCTTTGTTGTCTTCCATTACGGCATTTTCCCCGCATCCAAAGAAAACATGGACGCCATGGGCATTAAACTGCATACTCTGACAACATGGTGGGATGTTTTAAAAGTCGCACGCGACGCCCAGTACTTTGATGAGAACACACTAAAAACAGTCGAGGCCTTCTTAGAAGATCCAACTGGATGGCAAGAGGCCAACGCCTAGGAACCTGAATGAAAATTGCTTTTCACGCATCACGAAAACTCCGCGCCCAAAACGCGCTGGCCGAACTGAAAAACCATTATCAGTCCGCCCCGCCAGAAGAGGCCGATGTTATCGTCGTTTTAGGCGGTGACGGATCTATGCTGCATGCGCTTCATCACTATATTGATTATCAGGCCCCTTTATTCGGCATGAATTTAGGCACGTTGGGCTTTTTGCTGAATGATTATAATATCAAAAAACTGCAAGAACGCATCGCCAGCGCCGCACACTTTAATATTCATCCGCTAAAGATGGAAGCCATCGACAAAGACGGCAACAAATCAAAACATTACGCCTTTAACGAGGTTTCTTTACTGCGTGAAACGCACGCGTCGGCCAAATTAAAGGTGCACGTCAATGATAAGCTCCGCATCAAGGATCTTGTCTGCGATGGCGTTATGGTGTCTACCCCTATGGGCAGCACTGCCTACAATAGCTCAGCCGGTGGCCCAATCTTGCAGCTTGATGCGAATGTCATGCCGATCACACCGATCAGCCCATTTCGCCCGCGCCACTGGCCTGGCGCCGTAGTCAGCAACAAATGCAAAATCAAATTTGAAGTGTTCAAACCCAACGAACGCCCCGTCAGCGCAACTGCCGACACAACAGAAATACGCGACGTTCGGGAAGTAAACATTCAAGTGGCAAAACGCATCACTAAAACACTGATGTTCGATGACGCAGAAAGCCTGCGTGAACGCATCTTCCGCGAGCAATTTGCCGGCGGACAGTGCTAACCCTTTTTAGATTTAAAATTGATAAATTTTAACGCTCTGAAAACGGACGACTAAGCATATCGTCAATGACCTCTTCAATGGTCATCTTACCGCTGAGCAATGCGTTCACCGCCTGACAAATAGGCATTTCAACCGCATTTTGCTTGGCAAGCTTAAGAACAGCCTGCGCCGTATAAATGCCCTCGGTCACGCTATTGCGGCTTTCCAAAATTTGCTCCAGCGTCTGCCCTTGCCCAAGCAAAGTCCCCAAAGAACAATTACGTGATTGCATAGATGAACATGTCAGCATCAAATCACCAACGCCGCACATGCCAAGTAATGTCTGACGCTGCCCGCCCATGGCCACACATAAACGCGCCGTTTCGGCAAGGCCGCGCGTAATCAGCGCCGCGCGCGCGCTGTCACCCATTTCACGGCCACTGGCAATGCCCGCCGCAATGGCAATCACGTTCTTTACCGCGCCGCCCAGCTGCGCTCCGACAATATCCGTTGATACATAAGGACGAAATTTTGGCGCGCCCAGTGCCTGTTGCAACATCTTGCCCAAGGCTTCGTCTTTGGCGGCAATCGTCACCGCCGCAGGCATATTGCGCGCAATTTCACTGGCAAATGTCGGACCTGTCATGACGGCAATAGGATGCTTTGCACCCAAAACTTCCTGCGCCACCGGCACCAACAGTTTACCCGTTTCAATTTCAATCCCTTTCGAGCAAATCACGACAGGCTGATCTTTGCGAATATGAGGCTTAAAGCTCTCAAGTGATGCGCGCATATATTGTGCAGGCGTCACCATCAACAAAATATCTTGCTGTGCGACCTCTTCCATCGAAGCGGTCGCCTTTAAATTTTCACTTAGCGTAACCCCCGGTAAAAACGGTGTGTTCTCATGAACGGAGTTGATGGAATCAACGACGTCTTGCTCACGCGCCCAGAGAAGCGACGAACCGCCTTCAACGGCCTGCGCCTGCGCCTGAGCCAAAGCCGTCCCCCATGCACCTGCACCAATTGTTCCAACTGAATATGACGTCATAAAAATCCCTCTCTGTTTATAGAGACAAAGACTATGGTTTTCATGCGCTCTGGTCAAGAGGCCATCGCGGACGCGCCTTAAAATCCAGACCATCAACCATGCCCAAACGCAAGCGCTCAAGCCCCGCCCACGCTATCATTGCGGCATTATCACCGCACAGTTTTAGTGGCGGTGCAATCATCTGGGCATCATATTTTTGGCACTCTTCGCTTAGGCGCGCACGAATTTCACTATTCGCTGCCACGCCGCCCGCAATCACTACAACAGGGTTGGTGACTCCATATTCTTGCGTAAAGCGCTGAAGCGCTCTGCGCGCGCGATCTGCCAAAACATCCGCAACGGCCGTTTGAAAAGCACACGCCAAATCTGCAATCGCACTGCGATCAAGATCACCTTCATCTGGCATTTTATCAACATGCGTACGCACCGCCGTTTTCAACCCTGAAAAAGAAAAATCCAGCGCCGTCAGGTCCTGCTTATTACGCTCGATCAATGGGCGCGGCAAAGGAAAGCGCTCTTGCGCGGCCTGCGCATCAGTGCATTCTTCGGCAATCTTCTGAACATTCGGGCCGCCCGGATACGGCAGCCCCATAATCTTGGCCGCCTTATCAAAACACTCGCCCGCCGCATCATCAATGGTTGTGCCCCATAACTTATAACGGTCAACGCCCTCGGCGATAAGAATTTGCGTATGACCGCCAGACACCAAAAACAAAATATACGGAAAGGACACATTATCACTCAGGCGTGCGGTTAAGGCGTGCCCCTCTAGATGGTTCACTGCGATAAATGGCAAGTCATGCGCGGCGGCGATGGCTTTGCCTGCCACCATGCCGACCATCACCCCGCCAATCAAACCGGGGCCACATGTCGCGGCGACGCCGTCCAAATCAGAAAAGCACACGCCCGCATCATCCATCGCCCCTTTGATCAAAGTATGCAAATGATCCGCATGCGCGCGCGCGGCAATCTCAGGAACAACCCCGCCAAAGGCACGATGTTCGTCCAGTTGGCTCAGCACCAAATTCGACAAAATAGTGCCGTTTTCATCGACAATCGCCGCCGCCGTTTCATCGCAACTGGTTTCTATACCTAAAATCTTCATAAACACTCTGTACCAAGCATCGGTTTGGAATTAAAGTGAATTTTATGAATCAGATAAAGACACTTAAAATCGGGACGCGCGGATCAAAACTTGCCCTTTGGCAGGCGCATCATGTGCAATCCTTGATCAATCAGCATTGGCCTGACATCACAACCGAAATCGTTACCATTTTAACCTCTGGCGACTGGTCGCCATCAGATGGCGAAAAACGCCTAAGCGAGCGCAAGGGCGGCAAAGCACAATTCGCCAAAGAAATCGAAGAAAACCTCTTAGATGGGCGCATTGATATCGCCGTTCATTCAATGAAAGATATGGATTCCATCTTGCCCGATGGACTGGAAATCGCCTGTATTTTACCGCGCGAAGATCCGCGCGACTCAGTGCTGCTAAGGCATCGCGGCAAAATGAACGCAGATCCCAAATCGTGGCCCGAAGGCATCACCATTGGCACGGCTAGCATCCGCAGGCAAGCCATGATCCTCGCCCGCAACCCCAGCCTTAAAACCACCGTGCTGCGCGGCAATGTGGGAACGCGCATCAGCAAATTACGCGGCGAACTAGCCAACGACTTCCCTGAAATGGAGGCCACATTTTTGGCTGCTGCGGGCCTCAACCGCCTTGAAATGACCAGTGAAATTGATCACATCGTCCCCGAAGATGTCATGCTACCTGCTGCGGCGCAGGGCGCGATCGGCATTGAAATCGCCAGCGACCATGCCCAAGACCTCACCCCGATTTTAGCACCCCTAAACTGCCTGCAAACGCAGCAATGCATCACGGCAGAGCGCGCGGTCCTGCGCGCCCTGAATGGCTCTTGCCGCACGCCTATCGGCATTTACGCAACATTCGGCGACGACAGCGCAATGACACTGCGCGCACATTTACTCACGCCTGATGGACAAATGGACTTCAAACATCACGATAAGGCGGTCATCACCAGCCTAGATGAAGCCGAAACATTTGGCCGCAATATTGGGGATCATATCCTGCGCAGCGCCCCTGAAGCCTTATTAAAGGCCGCACTATGAGCGGGGTTTTAATCACCCGCCCAAATCCGGCAGCACAACAAACCGCCCGTGACCTGCAAGAAATGGGCTTCACACCCTATAGCGCCCCAACTTTAAAAATCGAACCCTATGACTGCACCCTGCCAGAGGCCAGTCGTTACGCCGCCCTGATTTTCACCAGCGCACAGGCGATAAAACACTTAATGGCGCACCCGCAATTTTCACCTACTTACCTGTCCTTGCCTGCGCTGTGCGTTGGCGACAAAACGCAGAGCACCGCCATAAAGCATGGCTTCACCCGCGCGCGCTCTGCCTCAGGCAACGCGCATGATTTGCTTGCCTTAATCAAGCTTCATCACGCCGAAAACGCCCCGAATTTGCCCTATCTATATCTGCGCGGCAAAAACACCTCACAGCCCCTCGAAGAATGGATGAACGCAGAAAACATCAAAAACCACAGCATCATCATTTATCAAGCCACGCCAACTGAAACACTAGAACAGCCAATCATTCAGGCCATCAAAGACCAAAAGATATCCTATGTTTTATTTTTCTCAGGCCGCAGCGCCGAAAGCTTTGTCACACTGGTCAAAAAACACACATTACAAAACAATCTCAGCCACATAAAAGCCTTGTCAATCAGCAACAGCGTGCTAGGATACGTACAGGAACTTGGCTGGGAACGTACGCTTCACGCCGACACCCCTGACAAGCAAGGGCTTTACGACCTCTTACAACGCGACAACCTCAAGGCCTTGTAGCGCAAAGCCCTTTAAAACAGGAATTAAAGGAATCACAATGACCGATCAGCCTTATACCTCGGATTCTTTGGATAACGCAGAAGAAATCATCGAGCGTTTCGGCGGCATTCGCCCCATGGCAACTAAAATTGATGCGGCGGTTACAACCGTTCAAGGATGGAAAAAGCGCAACACGATTCCCCCGCACCGCATTGATAAAATCATCAAGGCCGCGCAAGATCACAACGTTGATCTAACAGGACTTGTCGACATGCCCGAGCCCGAGCCTACTCCGCAAGAGCCCCCTACCCAAGAAACACCTGCAGGCGCCACCGTCGCCGAAGTCGCTGCGCACGCACTAGAAAACCACGATGCGCAGAGCACGCAAACAAGCGCCGCACACACAGACCAACAACAAGACCATGACAGCGAGCCCTCAGTCTTCGCATCCATGCTCCACGACGATATTATCTACAGCATCCAACAAGCAGAAAGGCGCGCCGTGAACAAAAGCACTTGGACAACAATCATTCTGGTTGCCGTATCCACTTTGGCGTTAACACTCATCTTCGGCCTTGGCAGCAAAGGGATGAGCGAAAAAGAACGCATCGCCGCATTAGAAGAAATGCAGGCCGATCTTGAAAAAACAAAAACCGAGCTTAACGACATCAAGAAAAAGCAAGGCTTCTTCGGCAGCGTCATCCCTGATGATCTGGATCAAAAAGTCGAAGTCTTGAAAAATTCGGCAAACAACACCGCCAAAAAGGCCGCAACCCTTGCCAACGAAGCCAAGGTCATTTCGCAAAACCTGATCAACGGCAACAGCGAAGAGGTTATGGCGCAAATTCAGGCGCTTGACGGATATCTGTCAAAACTTGGATCCTTCCCATCAATGGCCAGCGTCACGCAGCGTTTTTCCGCCTTCACCGCTACATCAGGCGGACGCGCCCTATTAGAACAATCAACAAGCGAACTTTCAACAGTTCTAAGTGACCTCAAAGCACCGAGCGAAAAAGCCATCGAAAGCACAATCGACAAGGCCCGCGCGACCAGCCCATCACTACAACAATCCCTAGAAGGCGTTCCTGCAACTGACCTTAAGGCGGCTGCGCTCCTCCTGACGATGACACAACTGCGCAGCGCCCTAAACCGCGACGGCGAACCGTTTAACGAAGACCTTGCCCTACTTCAAAAGCTTGTCGGCGATGATGACGCCGAACTGCAAGGCGCACTGTCCAAGCTTTCTCCGCACGCGCAAAACGGCATCCTAACATCCGCTGGCCTATCCAACGAATTACGCAGTCTGACTGGCGAAATCGTTGTGGCCTCTTTAAAGGGTGAGGATCTTAGCATCCAAGACCGCGCCAAAGCCCGCCTGCAATCTGTTCTCCTCCTCGAAGAAGAAGGCGGAAACGTCACGACCAGTTCCCAAGCACAACAAACGCTAAGCGACGCTGACAAGATGCTGCAAAAAGGTGACCTCGAAGGCGCCATTTCGCTCATTGGGTCACTCGACGGGAACGCCGCAAAAGTCGCCGCACCATGGATGAAAAAGGCACAAGCCAGCCTCGAAGCACGACAGTTTAAAACCGCCCTTTCTGGCATTTTAGACTCGCGCGCCGCAGGCCTAAACGGCTACAGCGCGACCTTAAACAATGCTGGCACAGGACGTCCTATTTATTTAAAACCTTAAAATGACTGGCCCGAACATATGCTGCGCTCCTTATGGTTTATTTTACAAATCGCGATCTTAACAGGTCTGCTGATTTGGGCTGCGCAACATCCTGGAACAGTGACTTTTAACTGGCTATCTTACGAGCTCACCATTCAAATTGGCCTTTTCTTATGCGCCGTATATGCCCTGATTTTCTTAACTGTACACGCGCACAATATCTGGCGATACATCACGGGCATGCCCCGCGCCATTTTGCGCCGCATGGAACAGCGCGCAAAAATCCACAGCCACAATAACCTTGCCAAGGGTCTAAGCGCCCTTGCCGCAGGCGACCTAAAATCTGCCGCGCGTCTCAGCCACAAAATCAACGATGACCACTTTAATGAAAGCCCCGGATTACTGTTACTGCTGCAGGCACAAACCGCACGCCTAAAAGGCAATGAACACGATGCCAAACGCCTGTTCTCACGCCTTGCAAAAGATAAAAACGCAGGTTTTCTTGGCGTGCGTGCGCTCTTGCAAAATGCACTAGAAAATAACGACTTCGATACGGCCAAAACACTCGCGCAAGAAAGCCTGCAACGCTTTAAAAACAACCCTTGGCTTTTGCAGGCGGCCTATAAAATCGCACTTCAAAGCCAGCAATGGGACGAAGCCCTTGCCCACATCAAAAAACTTGAACAGTTTAAGGTCTTACCGCAGGGCACAATCAATAGTGATAAAACTGCGCTTTATATCGCAATGGCCGATCAGGAAACGCGCGATGCATCCGCACTAAAGCTGCTTCAAAAAGCACATAAAATCACGCCAGAATTTCCGCCATTAATTGCGCGCCTCGTCAAAATCTATCAGCAGAAAAATCAGATCACCAAGGCACAAAACCTGATTAAATCAGCATGGAAAAAATCCCCTCACCTAACGCTTGTACCGCTGTGGGTTGCACTGATGCCCGAAAGCCGCAACAAAAAAAGCAGTGATCTGGCCTTATCAAAATGGTGCAACAGTTTACTCCCCCTTGCGCCCGATGCCCCTGAAAGCCATTATGCCGCCGCGCAAGCCGCGCTTAAATGCGGCCTATGGGGCGAAGCACGCGGACATTTCCTTAAGGCCTATGACCTGCACGACAAAAACCCGCCGCAACATTGGTACCGGTCTATGGCTGCGCTTGAACGTGCAGAAAAATCCGATGAAGACGCCGCCCAAGAATGGCTTATCCAAGGATCACACGCCCCCGAAGATAAAGTATGGCTCTGCCAGCAAAGCGGCCATATCTATCCCGAGTGGACACCCGTCGCCGCGCCGCATAACAGTTTTAATACCATTCACTGGCAACGCCCATTAGATGTGGTGCATACAACCACGCTGCATCAGCTACAAGGCCAAGACCGCCTGTCAGGCCTGCTGACCTGATCCCCCCATCTAACGACAAAAGAAAAATCTAAAAGCGCACATAACCGCGGCGCATCCCTTCGTAAAGGGCAAGGCCGCTCAAAAAGCCTGCAATATGCGATGGCCACGCAATATGCCCGCCGCCCATCAAACCTGTCACAACCATAATCACAATCCAGATGATAATCATCACACTGGCGCGCGGACGTTTTGCAAAAGAAACGCGGCGCATCTGCCCGTCCATATGCAAAATCAGCGCACCAAACAAGGCACTAATGCCTGCCGACGCGCCCATTAACGGCCATGCGCCATCAACATTCAGCCCCCAAAAGATAAGGGCGCCAGCCAAACCGCCGACAAAGAAAAACGCCGCACATATACGCGCGCCAAAGGCACGCTCGATCACTGTGCCAAACACCACCATCATCAATGTATTGAAAAAAACATGCATCCAATCCGTATGCAAAAACATATACGTAACCGGCGAAAGTAAGCTGAGCAGCGGTATCACACCATTTTCACCAGAAAACACCGCCGGAACAAAGGCAAACACCGTATAAATCTTCGCCACAGAATCCTGCGGCACAATCAATGTCAGCAGCGCATGAACAATAACAAAGGCCAGCGCCAGAAATCTGACAAAAGGCGGAATTTTGGAAAAATTGAAAAACGGCTGCTTGCCACCACCGCGGACAAAGCCGCTATTGCCTTGGCTGTTTGGGGATACTTTATCGCCATTGCCTGAACCCCACTTTTGACTTTTATAGCTAATATCCCATTTCTTCGCGCCAACAAACCGTGACGCGGAATTGTCCTGACTACGCTTGGCCTTGCAGGATGTAAAATCAACCACTTTCGGGTCAGATGCCTTGTCGGCCTGCCCTTTTTTATCCGCACTGGAATCATCTTGATTGCTCATGCTCTGTAATGTGGCGCAAGGCCACTGACAAAGCAAACAAAAAAAAAGCCGCAAAACTTTTGCAAGTCTGCGGCATTAAGGAGAGAGAAAAATGTGTTCTTAATGTTAAGCAATAAACCTCTTATCCAAGGGTTTGCTTCAAACCAATATCGGCGTTTTTCGTGCGGTCATATTTATATGTCGCCTGCTCGTCGCCTGTTGGCTGCATAAAGGATGGCGGCGTATAGCGCGTTACAAGGTTACTTGCCTTCGCCAGCATATCCGTTGCAGAAATCTTCATATGATCAATTTGATGCGCCAGTAAATCCATAACCTGACCATAGGCCTCGCCTGCGATTTCTTTGCCCAAAACAACCATCTCTTTAATCTTACCAAGCTCAGGCACTTTACCTTCAATCGCTTCACCAAAGGCACTGGCCATATCTGCCATCAAACCTTTCTTTTTCTTAGGTGATTTACCACCACCACCTTTACCAGATGATCCTTGTGCGCCTTCTTCGTCTTCATCGTCAGCAACGCCGCCCTGAATAAGCGCAAGCGCATTATCATTAACCACGTCAATATTCACGTAAGTCGGGCTTTGGAAGCTCACTGGATAATATTTCAATGCATCAGGCTCTAGGTCACGTCCACTCAGGCCTGCTTTAATCTCGATGCGGATCTGATCTGGGTTACGCCAATCAAATACAACGCAGTGACTTTTATATTCCCCTGTCTGACGCATTTTATGCACCAAACGTTTACCTGGATAAAATGGCTCCTTTACGCCAGCTTGTTCCAGAAATTTTTTCACATTCACACGCATTAATAACACTCCTTTTTCTTGTCCGGCATTCGTCCGTTATGTGTCGCGATTTATTTCGCGAAGCTTCCCGTTTTTATTTGTTTTGTACTGCGGAAGTGATCCCATCATGCGTCAAATTCCTTAAGGAACTCTTAACGCCCAGATCAATTTTGACCACCTCGCCTGCTTTTTTTGATACAATAAGAATATGACAGACAAAAACATCTTTACTCGCGTATCTATCTCATTGTTTTTATGTGCTTTTATACTAACGCCAGCGCATGCAGATTTTTTAAATTTTTCTAAGATGAAACAAGAAAAAGAAAAGAAATCTTTGTGGAGCGCCCTACCCGCCGCGCCGCTGACTTCAAAAAAAGACACCGATTCTTTAATAAAAGATCAAACACTCAGCAAAGATGAAATTGAACAACGTAAAAAAGAAAACGCTGCGCTGTCGGCAAAAACAGGCGTGGATGTGCCAGAGCTTTTCGATCAAAAACTACTCTCTTCATCTGGCCCAGGCCCGAGCAACAGTGAAGAGATAAAAACGATGCGCGCCATTAAAATGTCAAAAAATGCGCAGGCACTTAAATCTATGCGCGAGGCAAACGCCAAAAAACAAGCGCTACAAAATTCGGCAAAAGCACGGCAAAAATCTCAAAGCAAAAATATTTATCTCAGCCCGAACAATAAAAACGCCAAACAACAGCGCACGAATACGCTGTTTCAATTCAAAAAGAAAAACACTGGCGTATTCAAAAACTATTAAGGCTAATCTTTATTATATAGACGTAAAGTTCATGAGCGTTTCTGCGCGCTGAAGATCACGATCAAGCGCCGCCATCACCTTAACCATCTCTGGGCTGTCGTCTTGCATTAACAGGTAAACGCCGCGCAAATATATCCCAATCAAACCGCTCAGCTTAATCGCGCCGCGCACACCGCTGCTTTCAATGCCTGCACTATCCAGCATCACTTGCATCGAACGCGCAATATGTGGCAAGCCTAAAATCACTTGTTTTGGGTCACCTTCAAAGGCCTTAAAAACCGAAGCCATCGCCGCGCGGTGCGCATTCAGACCTTCATAACGCTCCATCAATAAATCAAACAAGCGATCACGGCATGTCTCGGTTTCGCGTATAGGGCCAATCGCCGCGCATACTTGCGCATCAAGACGCGCACCAAACCCTGCCAGAATGTCAGACTCTTGCGCAAAGTGAGCATAAATCTGGTCCAAGGTTAAATCTGTCTGCGCTGCAATATCCAAAAAGCCGATATCATCCCAGGCCTGCACACTAGCCAGATGCAACGCCGCATCTATGATTTTGTCCCTGATCTTTTGTCCGTCATCCATATCGATGCCTTGCCCTTATCTATAACTAGCGTTAGAAATATAGGGAATAACCTTTGAGTTCAAGAGCCAAAGAAAGGCGCCCCTCATGTCCAAACCAAAATACGGCGTTGTCGCCATCGGAAATGCACTCGTTGACGTCCTATCCAGTGTCACTGACGACTTTCTGCAAGAGCAATGCGCTCAGCATGGAATCGAAAAAGGCACAATGGCCTTAATTGAGCCTGACCGCGCGGTTGAGCTCTATGCGCTTTTGAAAGATTGCACAGAAACCTCTGGCGGCTCCGCGGCTAATACAATGGCTGGATTCGCATCTTTGGGTGGTCGCGGCGGATTCATCGGCAAAGTCGCAGATGATGAACTCGGCGCAACATTCCAAAACGATTTGCGCAGCCTTGGCATTGAATTCACCACACAGCCCCTCGCCATTGGCGCACCAACTGGGCGATGCATGGTTATGATCACCCCCGACGCGCAGCGCACAATGAACACTCTTCTAGGCGCCAGCGTTGAAATTAACGACCTCGACGTTGATGAGGCCCTTATCACCAACGCACAAGTCACCTATTTAGAAGGCTATTTGTTTGACAAGGACACTGCCAAGCACGCCTTTATCAAAGCCGCCGAAGCCGCGCATAGAGCAGGCCACCGCATTGCCCTGAGCTTATCTGACCCGTTTTGCGTTGATCGCCACCGCAGTGACTTCCTGCGCTTGGTCGAAAGCCATGTCGATATCCTGTTCGCCAACGAAGATGAAATTAAATCACTATATATGCGCGCCGATATCGAAGACGCGGTCAACGCCGTCAGCCAACATGTGGAAATCGCCGCCATAACGCGCAGCGAAAAAGGCGCACTCATCCGCAATCGCACAGAAGCTATTGCCGTGCCTGCCGCGCCAGTTGACGCCGTCATTGATACCACAGGCGCAGGTGACCAGTTCGCCGCTGGTTTCTTATATGGCTTTACCGAAGGCCTGCCTTTGGAAACATGCGGTCAACTAGGCACACTTGCTGCGGCTGAGGTCATCTCGCATATCGGACCACGACCACAGGTTAACCTCAAAGACCTCGCAATCAGTAAAGGCCTGATTACAAGCTAATGCGTTTCTTACTGCTTCTCACTGCGCTTTTTGCGCTTTGCGCCCCTGCCAGTGCCAATGATGGGCAAGATCTGCTTTACGGCCTTGCCATGCACGGCACGCCCAAACATACGCGCAATGATACGCACCTGAACTACGCGAACCCTGACGCCCCTAAAGGCGGTCATGTAAACCGCGCGGTCATTGGCAGTTTTGATACGCTTGTGCCTTATACCATCAAAGGCAAACCTGCCGCAGGCCTTGGCATGATCACAGACAGTCTGATGGCCAGATCATGGGACGAGCCCTTTACAATGTACCCACTAATTGCCAAGGGATACACCATCGCACCAGACAGGTCATGGATTACCTTTACCATTGATCGAGAGGCGCGCTTTCATGACGGCACACCCATCACTGTTGAGGACGTCATTTTCTCATTCGAAACCCTACGCGAATATGGTCGCCCCAATATGCGCCGCATTTATAAAATCGTGACAGAATATATAAGAATCGCGCCGAACCGTATACAATTTAAATTCGGCGAAGGATACGATCGAGAAACCGCCCTCATCATGTCCATGATGCCCATCCTTTCAAAATCATATTGGCAAGACAGAGCGTTCGACACAACCACATTGGAAAAACCGATGGGAAACGGAGCGTATAAAATAAAATCCCTTACTCCTGGGCGCAATATTTCCTACGAACGCGTTAGCGATTATTGGGCAAAAGATAAGCTCCCCCGCGCAGGGCATAACAACTTTGACACCATTACTTTTCACTATTTTCGTGATGATGGTGTGGCGCTTGAGGCCTTCAAATCGGGGCAAACAGATTTGCGGCACGAACCTGACGTTTCCAGATGGATGAACGCCTATGATATCCCTGCCGTGCGCGAGGGAAACATCATCCGCGAAACAATTCCGCACAAGCGCCCCGTCCGCGCCAAAGGATTAATCTTCAACACCCGCCGCGCGCCCTTTGACGACATCCGTGTCCGCGAGGCTTTGTCACTGTTACTTGACGATGACTGGATCAACAAAAACCTGTTTTATGGTGATTTCAAAAAAATCGACAGTTACTACCCCAACTCAGAGCTTGCAGCGTCATATCAAGCCCCCTCCTCCACGCAAGACGAGACAGACATAAGCAAACGACGCACAGATATGCGCAAGGCCTATGCCTTGCTTGAGCAAGCAGGATGGATCATCCAAGACGGCAAGCGCGTTGAAAAAGAGACACAAAACCTCTTCACCTTTGAAATATTGCTTGGCGCACCTGAGGATGAAAAAATCGCCCTGCATTTTGCACGCGCCCTTGAAAAAGCTGGCATCACCGCAAAAATCCACGTAATGGACTCCGCCGCCTACCGCGCGCGCATGAACGATTACGATTTTGATATGACGATCTATTACTGGCAATCCAGCCTATCCCCAGGGACGGAACAAATGCTGTATTTCAGTTGCGAGGCCGCAAACCAGTCCGCACGCTGGAACTTTCCTGGCATTTGCGACCCTGAAATTGATCGCCTTGCCGATTCCATCGCAAGATCAAAAACAAGACAAGATCTTGTCAACACCGTGCGCGCCCTCGACAGCAAACTGCTATCAGGTCACTATATGATCCCGCTTTTTTATAACAATGCGGACTATTACGCCTATTGGAAACACCTGAAACACCCTGACGAGCCATCCCTATACGGCGCCGTCATTGAAACATGGTGGATGAATGATCCCACTGCGCAATAACAAATTGCTGCGTGTTTTTCGCCTTGGTAACATAAACGCCATGACGCAAACTCCAAACAATGCCTTAAAAATAACGCTCTGCCTGCTTACGCTCGGCAGCATCGCGTCATGCGCACGCAACTACCCCGATCAACAATACTGGCAACGCAGCAACACATCACAGTCAATCTATATGCACGGCCCCAAGGCTCAGCAAATCTTGCACCGTGATATCCAAAATTGCGTATTCGAACTCAAAGAACTTGAACGCCTGCACGAGCTGGATAACCCAATCCCAACCACATTTGATGGGTACATCAAAGAGGCCGATCCGGAAACACTCTACCGCATCCAAGGACGCGAAGGTGGCGTAGCCCTCCTAAGCGGTAGTAACGATTACAGCAATTTCGACGGGTGCATGTATGCCAAAGGGTGGGAACGGATTAAAAACCTCCCCTACAGCGTCACTGACACGCTGAACATTCGTCCTAGACGAGAAAAACCAGATAAAAACGGCCTGCTGAGCGAGCCTGTCAGACCCCCGCCAATGTACGATCGCGACCCTGCACATTATAGCCGCACAAACGACTAAGATCCGCGCGCGGCCTCGATATTCACCTGCTTAAGATTGAAGAAAACCCTCTAAAGACTGACGCACCATATCGGTGCTGAGGCTGCCCATAAGGCATGGCGCACTTTGCGGCGTATACCCTTCATAGTCAATCAATTCGTCAAAGCTTTCTGGCGTGCGCGCATAGGCACAATGCTGCCCCCATGGGCTGTATAAATGGGGGTAGCTAGGCCCAAACAAACCAAATGTTTTAACGCCGCACGCCGCCGCCGCATGCATCAAGCCAGAATCATTACCCAAATAAAAATCACACTGCGCAATCATCGCCGCCGCTTCACCGGGGCTGCCTTTGGCAATCAAATCCAGCGTATCTGCCGCAGGAAATGCTGACAAAACCTGCTGACACACATCTTCTTCACCTGGCGCGCCAAAAACAGCAATGCGCGCACCTTGATACGCGCCGCCTTTACCAACCAAACCTGATAAAATTTCGATGAAGCGCTCTGCTGGCCATGTTTTCCCCTGCCAGTTCGCTGCCGGCCCCACGCCGATCGTCTTACGTCCCTGCGCATTGCCCATAAGCGCCAGAGCCTTCTCTTGTTGCGCGTCCGTAAACCATAACTTTGGCTCAGGCGCAGGTGTAACACCAATCACAGCCGCATTTTGCAAAACTTTGTGCTGCGTCTTATCAATATGCGGGCCAAAAATACTGCGCTTTTTCGCGCGCACCAAGCGCGAGACGGCAGAATTGCGCAAATCAATCACCCAGTCCCAATGCGTCCCGATACTCGCGCGCCATAAATCAATCCAGTGACGATGATACGAACGCTTCTGCAACGGAATAACAGTTTCAACAAAAGGACATCCCTCAAACAAACTCACGGCCAAAGGGCCGCACGCTACAGTGACTTGCGCCTCAGGATAGCTCCGCTCAATATGTGATAAAACGCCGCTGGATAACACGGCATCACCAATGCGGCTGGCTGTAATAAATAAAATCTTCATAACAACAGTTTATAAACCAAGGTATAAAGCCAGTAAACACGCCCTTTTCATTTCACCGCGTTTCATCCGCGCCTTATACTTATGAGGTGTTTGATTCCATACGCTTTTACTGCCTTATTATTGCGCTGCTGATCTATGCGGGGTTCAGCTCGCCGACACCGGACGCGCCTGCCTTTATCGAAGGGGTTATCGGCGCACTGCTGTGCTTTGCAGCCATTCCCGGCGCATTAAAACTGGCATACCGCTTTAATGCACCAACCCCAATACCCGCACTTTATTCATGCGGTTTAATCGCCTTACTCTACGCGCTTAGCATACCGCTTTTTACAGGTGTCACAGCCAATATGCCAATGACTGATATCGTGCGTGACGTCATCGCCGTTTGCTTTTTATTTATGCCGCTTTTTTATCTGGACCTATTGCACGATAATGCCGCGCGGCAAAAACGCCTTCTGATAACGGCCTGCATCATGGGAACACTCTTTGCCCTGCGCACACTTGCCCAAGACCCCAGCACATTTCTAGCGCACAGCTTTGCGCCGTTCTTGCACACCGGCACAAACGAGCTCACATATCTGGCGAATGCACCCACACTCTTTTTAACCGCTGCATTAGGATATTACGTGGCGCTCAGCCGCCTCAACCTGCGCGTCATAACAGCGCCGCATCAGGCATTAACAATGCTCATCCTTCTTGGCAGCAGCGTCGCATGCGTCGCAGCAATGTCCATCACGCTGCAGCGTGCAAGCCTTGCACTCCTCGCCATAACATGCCTTTACGCGCACTTGCATACAGCTAAAACAGCGCCGATCAAAAGCCCCCTTGTCTTTATCGCCGTCATTGCCGCGCTGCTTAGCATCTCCAGCTTTGCTTCGCCTGTCTTGAATACCATTACAGCGCTTAACGAAAAGACCCTGCAACATGGCGTCAATATGCGCGCAGAAGAATGGCAGGCCGTCATCGACGCCCTTCAATCCACCCCCTTTGGCGCCATTATTGGCCTCGGCTGGGGCAGTGGCCTTTTCTCGCCCGCGACAAGCGGCGCTTATGTCACATTTACGCACGGCCTGATCAGCGCTAGCCTCCTGAAAACCGGGCTACTAGGGCTGATCATCATAGGCGGATACCTGACATCCATTTTGTGGCCCTTGATACAGAAATTCCGGCGATCTCCCATTATGGTTATGGCACTTTGCGCGCCCATTGCCATTGATGTCACGCTTTATGGCGCTTATAAATCACTGGACTTCGGCGTTATACTTTTACTAGCTGCCAGCATGCATCACAACATTTCGGGGGAGAACTCCTAACACGCGGGGCGTCGCCCCTTGCACATCCACCGCAGCCCTGCAAAAATACCGTCATTCCTTAACGATTAACGCGAGACATAGCTGCACCTCATGCAACGGCCGTCCATTTTATTTATTAACCGCGTTTACCCGCCAATGCGCGGCGCTACTGGCCGATTACTGCGCGACCTCGCGCGCGCCTTTGCCCGTGAAGGATGGCGCGTAACAGTCGTAACCTGCGGCGATAAAAGCACACAAGAACGTGACGGCGCAATTCGGGTAATTCGCGTCAAAGGCACGCAAAAACCCAAATCTGCACTTGGATATTTATGGGCACTGCTCAAGCTCTCGCTCGCCGCACTAAAGCAACCATCAAACCACATCGTGGTCAGCATGACAGACCCGCCGCTCTCTATCCTTGCAGGTCAATTTATTGCCCGCCGCAAAAAATCACGCCATATCCACTGGTGTCAGGATATGTATCCGGATTTACTGCCCGTTTTAGGAACGCACCTGCCAAATGGTTTGATGCATATGCTCAAACGCAAAACGCAAAATGCCTTGGCCGCATGTGACCGCATCATTGTGATTGGACGCTGCATGGGGCGCATTTTATCTAACGAAGGCCACGACCCGCGCCTGATTACATTTATTCCCAACTGGCCCGATCTAGAACTGGTTAACCCTGCCCTTGCCAAGGGCACAAATAAACCCAGTGCGCCGCCGCATATCTATAGTAAATCTTATTCAAAGCCGCCCGAACAACAAATCAAAAGCAGCCCACGATTCCGCGTTTTATATGCTGGCAACCTTGGCCTGGCACACCCGATTGATACAATCATCGACGCCGCCGCAATCTTACAAAAAGACGAACCTAATATCGAATTTGTATTCGTCGGCGAAGGCAAAGGCCATGACGAGCTTGCCAAGCGCCGCAGTCAAAAGCAGCTCGACAACATTCGCCTCATGCCATACCAGCCCAACGCACATCTCAGCGATATCATGCAAAGCGGTGACCTGCACCTAATCTCCATGCACGAAGATGCCGCAGGATTGCTTGTCCCGTGCAAACTCTACTCCGCCTACGCAGCAGGACGCCCATGTATTTTTGTCGGCCCTTCCGCCTGCGAAACCGCGAAGTCCATCGAAGATTTTGAAGCAGGTCATGTCTTACCACAAGGCGATCCCAAGGCACTTGCCGCCGCAATCAGCAGCTACCTCCACAGCAGCGACCAGTGGTTCAAAGCTCAAAAAGGCGCCATGAAAGCCGCACAAACATACATGCCAAAACAATCGATCGAGGCATGGGTCAAACGCGCATGGACAGTCATCGAACCCGACCTAGGGCCAGCCCCATGACAGAAACCATCACCCTGTCCGACATTATGCGCGCCGCGCGCCATGCAAAAAAACATATTCTGATCGGCGCGCTGCTTGGCGCCATCGCGGCCTGCATCATTGTCATCACCGCCATTCCCGCGACGCGTGCAACAATGCTCCTTGCGCCGGCTGAAAACCTAAACCACACCAATAAATCCGCACCGGATGATAAGAACATGGCGATTTTACGCCTCCTCGCCAGCGCCTCTGGCAGCAGTAGTTCCGTTTATTTTGAACAATTCATCACAACCCTCACCGGGCCTAGCACTGCGCGCATCATCATGTCTGACCCGAAAATCATCGACGGCATTACAAAGGATGTGCGCTTTTCATTCACCCCGCACGTCACATCATGGACACCGGAGAAAATCAGCGCATATCTTAAAAAACAGGTCAAAATATCGGCCGTCGGCGTCACGCCCATCAAAAAATTAGAATACTGGCACCCCACACCCGACTTTGCCGTTTATCTACTTGCAAGACTGCACAGCGCCACCGATCAAAAAATTCGCGCTGCCAAACAAATCAGCGCCCAAGAGCGCAAAGATCACCTCAAAGCGCAAATCAGCACCATCCAGCAAACAGACCATAAACGCGTCATGGGCGACCTGCTGCAAGAGCAAGAACGCATCTTAATGTTCAGCGCCATCAATCAGCCCTTCTCGGCTAATATCATCGAACCTGCCAGCGCACATTACAAACCCCAATGGCCACCGCGCGCGATGCTGATCCTTATCTGCATTGCGATTGGCGCCATGACAGGATATGGTGTCCACTCACTACTACGCCGCACGTCTTAACCTGCTTACCCCCTTAAAATCATGGCTATTCGTTATTCGTCCCTACAGCGTCCGCAAAAGCTTCCCATTACGGTGATCATCACCACCAAGAATGAGGAGCACAACATCGCGCGATGCCTAAAATCACTCAGTGATTTCGAACATATCATTGTCGTCGATTCAAACAGCGACGATCAAACGCAGCAAATCGCCCACCACCATAGCGCCACTGTCATCCCATTTGAATGGAACGGACAATACCCGAAAAAACGTCAATACTGCCTAGATCACTTTGCGCACCACATTCACCATGATTGGGTCTTTTTCATTGATGCCGACGAAGTCATGACACCCAAATTAGTGAGTGCGTTGCGCACCATAGGACAAAGCGAACAAGCCACAAATATTGCAGGCTATTTTATACGTGGACAATATATCTGGAAGAATAAACCGCTCAACTTTGGTTTAAAAAACAATAAAATCGCACTCTTCAATCGTCATGAAATGGCATTCCCTGCCGTCAACGACCTGCCAGCCAGCGCCTTTATGGGGGAAATCGAAGGCCATTATCAACCTGTTTTAAAAGAGCCCTTTACAACGCGCAAAATTGGCAAGCTCCGCCCACCTCTATGGCACTATGCATGCGAGGATATTAATAAATGGCGCGAACGCCACCGACGCTACGCCGCGTGGGAAGACTATATGGACAAGCACCAAGCATGGCCTCAAGAAGATAACCGCATGCGCGCACGCCTAAAAAACCTATTCAAGAGCATGCCCGCCCCCATCAAGGCCATCACGGCCTTCACGCACTGCTATATTCTTTGCCTTGGTTTTCTTGATGGCATTGCAGGATTTCAATTCGCATGGCTGCGCGGGTCATATTACTGGCGCTAATGGGTGCTCACACCAACGCCACGCTGTCCTAAATATACAACATGCCGCATACAACGCCTTAACCCACAAAAAAACGCCCCGCATGATGCGCAGGGCGTTTCAAAATCCATACATCAAAAACGGCGTTTACTCGCTATCTTTTTCTTTATCTTCACCGCTTTCAGGGCCAACTAACATCGCCTCAGAAACCAGCCCTGCATTCGCGCGAATTTGCTGCTCCAACTTTGCGGCTAGCTCAGGATTTTCTTTCAAGAATGTCTTAGAATTCTCGCGCCCTTGGCCAATGCGCTGCCCATCATATGAGAACCATGCGCCAGATTTTTCAACCAAACCTGCATTCACACCTAGATCTAAGAGCTCCCCACGTTTAGAAATCCCCTCGCCATACATGATATCAAATTCAATCTGGCGGAACGGAGGCGCCATTTTATTTTTAACAACCTTCACGCGGGTTTGGTTACCGACAACCTCGTCTTTGTTTTTAATGGCACCAATGCGGCGAATATCAAGGCGCACTGACGAGTAAAACTTCAAGGCATTACCGCCTGTTGTTGTTTCTGGTGATCCAAACATCACACCAATTTTCATACGGATCTGGTTAATGAAGATCACAACTGTGCGTGAGCGTGAAATAGAACCAGTCAACTTACGCAAGGCCTGTGACATCAAACGTGCCTGCAAGCCAACGTGAGAATCGCCCATATCCCCTTCTAGTTCTGCGCGCGGTACAAGCGCCGCAACAGAATCGACAACCAAAACATCAAGCGCACCACTGCGCACAAGTGTATCGGCGATTTCAAGGGCTTGTTCCCCTGCATCAGGCTGCGAGATCAACAGGTCTTCAACATTCACGCCTAATTTGGCTGCGTAAGATGGGTCAAGGGCATGCTCCGCATCGACAATTGCACATGTCCCGCCGGCTTTTTGTGCCTCGGCAATCACGTGCAGTGCCAATGTCGTTTTACCAGAACTTTCTGGGCCATAAACTTCTACAATACGGCCGCGTGGCAGACCGCCAATCCCCAGGCCAATATCCAATCCCAAAGAGCCCGTTGAAACAGATTCCACCGCGATAGGGTTTTCATCACCGCTGAGCTTCATAATAGAGCCCTTACCAAATGCGCGCTCGATTTGAGAAAGCGCTGCGTCTAATGCTTTTTGTTTTTCAGGATTTGCGTTTGCCATTTTTTGATCTGCCTTTAGCGGTGTTACTGTTGCCATGAATATATTTCCTTCTTCCTGAATTACAGTGATAGCACAGGTGCGTCAACACGACATTACATTCCCTGCGGCCTTATGCACATCAAGATGTACGACTTTTGTTCTTGCGTCAAGAAAAAAGAACAAAAAAGAAACATTTGTTATAAAAAACTATTCCTGAAGGATGTCTTTAACCTTCGCGGCAAGCTGCTTCAGGGTAAATGGCTTTGGCAAGAAATGAATATCCTCGCCTTGATGATCTGCCAATTTATCCTCGGTATAACCCGACATAAACACCACCTTTAAGTCAGGATATTTCTCGCGCACTTTCTTCACCAATGATGGCCCGTCCATGCCCGGCATCACAACGTCTGTGACCATCAAATCAAGGCGATCAACTTCGCCGCTTTCAAACATTTCCCATGCGGCATCACCCGATTCGGCAGCAAAAACCTCATACCCTTTATTCGTCAGCGCCCGTTGCGAGAATGTACGCACGGCGTCTTCATCTTCAACCAATAAGATACGCTCGCTGCCTGTAAGGTCGGCTGTAACCTCTTCAACGACCTGCGCTGCCTTTTCTTCTTCAGCGTCTTTATTATCTAGTGTTTGCGGCAGGTAGATCACAAAGCTTGTCCCCTCGCCCACTTCACTTTCAACATCCAAAAAGCCGCCCGTCTGACGCACAATTCCGTATACGGTCGCAAGACCTAATCCCGTGCCCTCACCGACCTCTTTCGTGGTAAAGAAAGGCTCAAAAATGCGGGAAAGGTTTTCTTTTGAAATGCCGCAGCCTGTATCACGCACACGAATGCGCACCCAGTCCCCTGCAGGCAAATCTTCGGATACAAGCTCAATCATTTCCGCGTTCGTATAGTTATCCGTTTCAATCGTTAAATGTCCCGTGCCGCCCATCGCATCACGTGCATTCACGGCAAGGTTAATAAGGACTTGCTCCATCTGGCGTTCATCAACCTTAACAAGCGCAAGATCATGCCCATGGATCAAATCAAGCTCGATACTGACGCCAATAAGACGGCGCAGCAAATGCGATACTTCCGTCAAAATATCAGTGACATCATGCATCTTAGGCTGCAAGGTTTGCTGACGTGAAAAGGCCAAAAGCTGACGAACGAGCGCGGCTGCACGCTGTGCGTTTTGTTCGACCTGTTTAATATCGGCAAAAGACGGATCACCTGGCTTATGGCGTAATTGCAAGAGATCACAATACCCGATAATCGCCGTCAAAAGGTTGTTAAAGTCATGTGCTACGCCGCCTGCAAGCTGACCAATCGCTTGCATCTTTTGTGACTGAACAAACTGTGCCTCAAGAGATTTTTTCTCGGTCACGTCAATAAAGTGCAGCACAGTGCTGTGGCTACCTTGGAATTTACGTGCATACATCTGCGCCGTAACAATTTTATCATTCCGCCCTTTCAGCGTGACTTCCAGTGCCTCGTGATGGCGGTCAACACTAATGCGGCCAATTTCCATCATAACGCGTTCAAGGTCCTCGGCGCTCAGCCAGCGTTCAAATTCCGTTTGCTGAATATCATCAATGCTTTTTCCCATCATCTCGGCAAAGGCATAGTTGCAATCACTAATCAAACCGCGGTCATCCACCTGAATAATGCCAAGCGGTGCTTCCTCAAAGAAACGCTGGAAACGATCTTCCGAGGCTTCAAGGGCTTTGCGCATTTCACGCTCGCCAGTCAAATCACGCACAACCGCGCGCGTGCGCACATGGCCACCATCCTCGATCACGACAATCTGGTTAATCGACGCCAAAAAGGCTTTACCGCCTGGCCCTTTCATCTTGACCTCAACCACCTGACGGGCATTACCATCTGACGTCAGATCATACGGTTTTACATCCTTTGGCGGGTCAATCAAATATGTGTGCAACCGCCCTGTCGAAAGCAAATGACGTAAATCCTCACCCACCCAGCGCGCAAAGGTCGCATTCGCAAACACAAACGCGCCATTTTCATCCAGCGAGAAAAACCCAACAGGTGCATTATCAGTAAAATCAATCAACTTCTCGCGCTCTTCGCGGATGGCGCGGTCAACTGTGTGTTGCTGCGTCACGTCATCAATGCGCCAATGCACAAAATCCGGATACCCCGGAACAGGTTGCGCAGTAATACTGAACCAGCGCTCGGCATCTTCATGTTTGGAAAACAAATCGACAGAATCCGTTGATCCATGCGAAGCCTGCCCCATTAAACGATCAAATGCTGCCGCGCATCCCTCGTCATTTTCAAACAAGCGTGCCAGCGTCTGAAGCGATGCAGGCCCCACGCCGCGACATAGGCGTTCAAACTTCTTATTAAAGTAAAGCGTTTCTTTTGAATGATCTGTCACAAGGCGCGCACCGCGGCTGCCTTCGAAGATCTCTTTCATCATGCCGTAATTATGCTCACGCCCTGTTTTGCGCATTAATGTGCGCACAAGGAAAAATCCTGCTATAGCACTGCCAATGGCACTCCCGCCGGTAAGAGCGCACAGCCACAGCGTATCCTGAACGGCCCAACTAACACCAGAAAACACACCGGTAATCGCGGCAAAAATAATGCCGCAAACCCAAATACTGCGCCCGGTTCTACGCATTGGCGCTTGTGGCTCTGGCTGGGCTTCGGGCTTAGATGTGGCATAGTGCCGCGATACAAATTCATGATGGTCTAGATTCATGCCCACATCATGCCATAATCATCAATAAATACAAAGACTTTAACGCGCGCCAACACCGCCGCGCATCTTGAAAACATAGGAAATAACTTCGGCGACCGCCTTGTAATGTTCGGTTGGGATTGATTCATCAATCTCCACCGTATCATACAGCGCACGCGCAAGTGGTCTGTTTTCAAACAGGATAATATCATTCTCTTTGGCGACTTCTCGAATGCGCAAGGCAACCTCATCAATCCCCTTCGCAACACATAGCGGCGCTTCCATCGTTTCAGGATCATATTTCAGCGCAATCGAAAAGTGCGTCGGGTTTGTAATCACAACATCAGCGCTAGGAACATTTTGCATCATACGCTGGCGCGCACGCTCGGATCGTAATTGGCGCAGACGTGCCTTCACATGCGGATCACCTTCTGATTGCTTATGCTCGTCTTTGACCTCTTGCTTGGTCATGCGCATTTTCTGATGATGCTCGTGTCGCTGGTAGACCAGATCAATCAGCGCAATAATCAAAAGCGTAATCAAAATACCGACCATCATCTTAAAAATCAGGGCGTGAAGCTCATCCATCAGATAAGGGATCGGCAGGCCGATTAAATGCTCGAACTGGCCAAAATATGGCTTCATAATCACAATACCAACCAACGAAACAACCGTGATTTTCAAAATCCCTTTTGCGAACTCCATCAACGAGCGCATAGAAAACAAACGTTTAACGCCGCTTGCGGGGGATATTTTCGACAAAGACGGCTGAATAGATTCTGGCGCCCACAAAGGGCCAATTTGCAAAAATGGCGATAGAAACGCTACGATCAGTAAAAATAAAAAGGGCAACGCCAAAATGGCCATAACATGCTTAAATCCTTCACCAAGCGCAATTTTTACACCGCCCGCCCCAACAGGAAAGGCATAGGACTTTTCAATATAGGCAGTTAGGATTTCGCTCATATCGCCGAAGACTGTTCCCGCCATCGCCGTAATCACCATCGTGCCCGCAAATAACATCAACCAGTTATTAACCTCGCGCGACAGGGGAACCTGCCCCTTCTTGCGTGCCTCTTGCAGTTTCTTGGGGGTGGGTTCTTCGGTTTTCTGTGCATTATCCTGCTCTTCGCCTTCAGCCATCTCTCTATTATACTCCTAAGGGCTTAACAAAAAGATCATGCCTTGCTCGAACTGCGATAGCCAATACGCAAACAAGGCCGACAGGCTTAAACCCATCAAGATCACCGACAAAAGAACCTGCAATGGCAATGCAAGCATAAACACCTGAACCTGCGGCATCACACGCGACAAAACGCCCATCCCGACATACATCAACAACGTCAGCACAATAAAAGGCGCGCTCATCTTCACGCCGATGGCAAAACTGGCAGAAACAACCTTCGCCACAAACTCCGCCATAGAACCCAAATCAGGCACTTCCTGCACAGGGAAAGTCTGATAACTATCCAGCGCCCCTGCAATCAACAGATGGTGCAAATCCGCTGTAAACAGTAATGTCACCCCTGTAATCGATAAAAACGCACCAACCAATGACCCCTGCGTTGCCAAAGACGGGTTAAAGACCTGCGCACTGCCCAAGCCAGACATCGTTGAAATCACCATACCTGCCGTATCCGTGGCCATCATAAAGATACGGGCGATCGTGCCAAAAAATAAGCCAATCAAAAACTCAAGAAAAACGAGAACAACCAAGCCAAACGTACTGGGCATTTCTGCAGGCAGGTACTCTGCCGTGATCGGCATTAAAACAAAGCTAATCGACAGCGCCGTCCACAGGCGAATGCGCTCGGGCACGAAGGAATCGCCTAAACCCGGCATAATCATAAAGGCACTGCCAAGGCGCACAAATGTCAGAATAAAGGCAAAAACGCCAGTGCTAAGAAACTCTGTGAGGGTGGCTTCCATATCCGCCCTACCCCAGACCGATCATGCGGTCCATCAAGGTCTCCATAAACACGGTCAATGTTTTCATCATGCCAGGAAGAAAAATAAACAAAGCCAAAAAGATCGCCAAAATCTTTGGTACGAAAACAAGCGTAATTTCCTGAATTTGGGTCAATGCCTGCAACAGGGCAACGCTCACCCCGACAAGCAACCCAACAAGCAATGTTGGCGCGCCAAGCTCGATACAAAGCAAAAGCGCCTCACGCGCGGTTTCGATGATTTCGGTTTCATTCATGCAGACATTATGAACCAAACACAGGCCACAGCACAAGGAAACCTCGGCCCTGCTTGCGCGTTGTCCACACGCGCATCATACGTCTTTAAACGGGATTATTATAAGATACCGCAGTATCGCAAGAGCTAGATAAAATTTGCAGGTTACGCCCATGCACAGATCGGCATACCGTATGGCTGATAAAATCACGCCCGCGCTGCCCACGGTAACGCGCATCCATAACCGCGCCGCTTTCCTCAAGCAAAATCGTTGAAATCATCTGGCCGCTACGCACATCAGGATCAATAGACACAACCTGAATAGAGGCATGATAATCCGCGACATGACGACCACCTAACAAAAAGCTATTGATATACCCTGCCTTATCAAGCTCAAAGCGGGTTGCATTTTGCGCGGGGCTTAACGTTGGGTTATCAACGCTGACCTGAAAAATAGCGCTCGGACTGATCTGATCATGCAAAACGCGCACCTTTTGCAATGGCTGCGCACGATTATTCAAGGCATCCTCTAATGCCTGAAAACGCTGCGCCAGCGCATGCGGCGCACTCCGCAGGTCAGCCGATGCGTCCAAACGGCTCCATGGCGTCAGTGCCACCAATAAACATATCACTGCGATACGACATAAACCTCGCATAGCAAAAACCCTCGCATTCATCTTTTGATTGCGAAGGCTTATACATCCATAATTGGAATATGTCCAGCTTTCTGTGGATAAAGGCCGTTATCGCCTTATACAGATGGCCCTGGATAATAAGAAATAGTCTCACATGTCAGACCTGAAAGATGAACCTGAGAGCGCGTTTTCTCCAAATACATGCGGCACTTAGAATGCATTTGCAGGGCATTTTCAATCAACCCGGGATAAGTCTGTGAATAACGTGCGCCATATTCGCGAATCGTCACATCAACGGCGGCCTTACTTGCCGAGGCTGGCATCGTAAATCCTTCGACCACTGTCTTTTGAGAATACCCCGGAATTTGAATTTTCTTATTTTGGAACACAGTAATAATGCCCGGCTTTGTATCGTAATAAGAGCTTACCTCTTGCATATAAGGCGTATTCACCGATGGATATGGATACCGGTAATACACACCATAGGCATGATCTTTGTAATATACATTCCCGTAATCACCGCCTGCCGTGCGCGGCACAACAAGGCGCGTTTCAAAATGCGCGTCCTCTGACAGATTATTAATCAGAAAAGATTGCCCGACCAACGTATCTTGGCTGCTCACTGATTGATCAAAATTCTTGATAAACTTATTCACCTCATACAGCGTTAACCGCTCACCAGCATGAGCAGATGAACCGCTCATCCCTGCTGCGCATAGAACTGCGCCAAATAACACTGCCTGTAATACCGATTTCATTTTCATCACCCTTTATGGTTTTCTTATGCGTAAACGTGAAGAAATCCCCACACACACCAACAGTGTACGGGGCAAAAGGTTAAAAAATGTTAAATGCAAACGCGGAAAAATGTGCCTAGATCGGCATACGCATAATTTCCTGATAAGAACTAATCATACGGTCACGCAACGCCACAACAGTTTGCAACGTAACTTCGGCGGCTGTGACGGCTTCGACAACTTTCGTGATGTCTGCCTCACCCGTAATGGCCTTGGCACTCATCACCTCACTGGCGCGCATCGTATCCAAGGCATCCTCGGCCTTACCTTTAACAAGGTCGGCAAAAGAAACACCGCCCGAACTGCCGCTACCGCTGCTTGAGGATGTGTCCTCACTCTCGCTAGACGACGATACTGCAATTCTTTGTGAATTCGCATAAGCACTCGCAGCCATATTCGGGTCAATCATCATATTCATTGTTCGTCCTTAAAAACTAAGTCTCTACTTTATTATATACTCTTTTTTATACGCGCAGCAAATCAATCGTGCGGTTAATCATACTGCGGGCCTGTTCGATCATACCAAGGTTCGCTTCGTAAGAGCGCTGAGCCTCGCGGATGTCCATCATCTCGACCATAACATTAACATTCGGCAACTTCACATAGCCATTCTCATCCGCCGCAGGGTGATCGGGTTTATATTCCATCGGAAATTCTGCGCTATCATCCACGCCAATTTCATTAACGCGCACTGTCTTAACGCCCAAATTTTTGTCCATTTCATTCGCAAATGAAATTGTCTGGCGCTGATATGGGTCTGCGCCTGGCGCTGTGCCTGTTGTCCCCGCATTGGCAACGTTTTCTGTGACAACGCGAATACGTGTTCCTTGTGCGCGCATCCCCATCGCCGAAATTGCAATTGAATCCATCAAATCATAAGCCATCGTTCAATTCCTTATCCTAAATCCTAGTTCCCGCGCCCGATCGACGTTTTAATCATACCAATATTTTTCTGGTACAAACTGGTCATCAAACCATAATCCATCGATGTTTTTTGCGAGTTAATCATTTGCTCTTCCATGATGACCGCATTGCCAGTTGGCGCGACCTCGTAGACTGTTTTTTGATCATCTGTCTTTGGATCACGCAAAGATGATCCTGGGCTCATGTGGCCAGACGATGTTGTTGATACCGACGCCTTTGCCATGCCGCTGCGCTTATCAACGGCCTTTAACACCTTATCAAAGTTCACAGCAGTCAAATCTTGCGGCTGATATCCCGGTGTATCCGCATTGGCAATATTTTGCGCGATCACGCTTTGGCGGTGGTTCAAATACCCCATCTTTGCGCTTAGGCCTTTTAATAATGCTAAATTTTGCGTTGTCATTTTCAGTTATTCCCCTCAGAATAAGTCATATGTCAGGGAAAGAATTGCACAAACCATGCCAAAAGACGTAAACCATTCAAATAAAACAATAAAAAAGAAACGCCCCGCCGCCGTTGCCGTCAAAGAACGCCAATCGCAGGCCGAATTACCGGCGATTACTGCCGCTGGGCGGGGAAAAATTGCCGAGGCCATCGTTCAGCTTGCCTTTGAAAACGACATCAAGGTCCGTGAAGACAGCGCACTGGCTGAAATGCTGGTCGAAATCGACGTCGACAGTCCTATCCCCTCCGAAGCCTTTATGGCGGTGGCAGAAATTTTATCCTACGTTTATCGCGCCGATGGCAAGCCAAATCCTTTCGATATCACCTTAGATAGTGATACAACGGAAGAGTAATGGAAACTGAAACGCTAAACGTCCTACCAATGCTTGTTCGTATGCTGGTTGCGCTGACCACTGTGGTTGCGCTGATGGGTGGTCTTGCGCTTTTAATGAAGAAATTCGGCCTTTCAGGGGCGCAGCCAACACAACAAGGCAAAAGCAAACGCCTCAGCATTATCGAACGCTTGCCACTCGACACGCGCCGTCATCTCGTCATCATTCAATGCGACGACACGCAGCACCTTGTCATCCTTGGCCCCAACGACGAAACAGTTTTGCAAAACAACCTTGGCACCCTTCCCGCCGCAAAGCCCAAAACAACAAAAACAAACAAAAAGGATAAGGCCGCATGACCTTGTTTCATAAACGCATCCTGTTCACTGGCCTTTCTCTCTTCGCCCTTGCGATCCTTTGCATCCCAAGCAGCAGTTGGGCGCAGGCAATCACACTCGATCTAGGCAATGGCGCTGATAACGGCACTGTCACAGGACGCATCGTGCAAATGGTCATCATCCTGACAGTCTTATCACTGGCGCCGTCCATTTTGATTATGATGACATCTTTCACGCGCATCATTGTGGTCTTGTCCTTCCTGCGTACCGCTATCGGTATTCAACAAACCCCGCCGAACACGGTCATGATTTCACTGGCGCTGTTCCTGACATTTTTTATCATGGCGCCCACCATGCAAAAAGCTTACGAAACTGCATTACTGCCGTTAATTAACGAAGAAATTGATGAAATGCAGGCCTTTGAATACGGCGTAGAGCCTTTTAAAGAGTTTATGCTACAACACACGCGCGAGAAAGATTTACTCCTCTTCACTGGCGTCACAAAAACAGACATCCCCGACGACCCCATGGCACTGCCTATTCAGGTTGTCATCCCGTCCTTTATGATTTCAGAACTGCGCCGCGCCTTTGAAATCGGCTTTATGCTGTTCCTGCCATTTTTAATTATTGATATGGTCACCGCATCCATCTTGATGGCCATGGGTATGATGATGTTACCGCCGGTAACAGTGTCCCTGCCCTTTAAAATTATCTTCTTTGTGCTGGTCGATGGATGGTATCTGATTACAGGATCAATCATGCGAAGCTTTGACGCGGGGCTAACCACAACGGTTGCGGGGCCACTGGCTGGTGGATAGCCATTCACACTAAGCAGCACGAGCCGCTGCTGCGCCTACCGCATCATCACATATCATTACATTAAAAGGATATAGCCTACTCAGCTTGCCCGTCTGACTCTGCGCCATCTTCATCGTCTTGAAGGTAATCTTCAATAAAGTCTGCAAACATATCAACCTCTGCCGCGACCGAGAACAAGGTTTCACGATCGGCAAGCTCCGCATTCTTACGCATACGGGTCACCACATCAAAGGCACGCGCACGCGGCGTTTTCTTCATTGTGTCGGCAAACTTCTCACGAATATTGGCCAAGCGAATACGATCCCCCGCCAAATTCAAGGCCACTGCGCGGCGTAAAATCAAATCCGCTTGCTCATCGGTTAAATGGTTACCTGCTAGAACTTTCTCATCTTGCAAAACATTTTGCAGTGCCTCTGCCGCGTCATCCCAAAACGCATGACGCCACGCAATGTCAGCACGTAATAGATTAATCTCTGGCGTTAAATCATGCTCCATCAACAAATCCAGCGCTTTTTTCGGCTGATCCGATCGCGATAACGCACGCGCTGTCAAAAGCGTCAGTTCCTGATTGACATCTGGGTCTACCGCTAAACTGGGGATCGTCGCTTTCAGATCTTTTGCCTGCGCAAGCAAATCAAGCGCCTTCTCATTGTCACCTTGCAACTGATGCACAACGCCTAACTTCACCGCAACGCGGTATGCATCTTCGCCCTGTAATTTGTTTTCTAATTGATAAGACAAAATTTCAATCGCGCGTTCATATAAATTGGCCTGAACCAAACGGTCTGCCAATCTGCGCCCCATCAACTCGCCGACATCTCCGCTGGGGACAAGCTCAGAGAAATGCTCATAAAGCGCCGCAACATCAGGGCCAGAGAGCTTATATAAACGCTCGCCTAGATACAGGTTGCGAAACTCCTCGCTCATCTCTTCGATAATGCGCTGCCCTAAATGGACACCAGTGGCGTAACTGGCCGCATCACGCATAATATTCAGCCCCTTAACATACTGCCCATCATCAAAATATGTCCGACCCAGCCAGTAATTGACTTGCGCCTCAAGATCATCACCGCGCCACGCATAACGCAATCGCTCCAAACGGTCGATTGCCTTTTTCAGTGGCAAATCTTTTTCTTCTTGCTCTAATCGGGTCAAAGCAAGACCTGCGCGCACGCGGTACAAATCATCGTCACCTTCATAAAGCTTTTTCCATGCGGAAATCGCTTTATCTGTCTTCCCCTCTTGGCGCAATAGTTCGCCTTTCAAATAACTATAGGCCGCCTGATGTGGGCCGCGCATAAATTCATGGTGTTCAAACCCATCTAAAATCCCAAACAGCTCCTTCGTGCGCTGTTTATCGCCGGCGCGCAAAGTCACCTCAGATAATGTCAACGCCAAAGGCACCGCGACCTCAGCAGGATAATGATGCACATCATCAAAGTTCGCTGGCAAAATATCGGCAGCTTGTTGCCAGTCATAAAGCTTGGCCAACGCATAACTGCGCCAATAACGCACTTCATCCTTATTCTTTAGCAAATCACCTGACAGCGCCTTAAATGACGCTTCATAATGTCCGTTGATTGCCTCCAAAACGCCTTCTAGTGCTTGAAACTCTGGGCTAGAGCTAAGATCCGGCAAAACATCTTGCACAATAAGCAGAAAACCTGCGGCCTCAGCGCCCATGCCATTGGCAATATACATGCGCGCCAAATCCATTAAACCGCCGACCTGACCATCACGGTTCAAACCGGGAAGCGTCGCTAAAACGATCGCTTTATTTTCGGCTAGTCCGTCAACACCGCCAAGTTGCCAGTTTTCAAATTCAAATAACCTTGGTTCGCGCGATTGCTGTTTCTCCGCATCACCTTGGCCATGTGCATCCTCACTGCGTTTTGCATGCTGCGAGAGCAAGGCCGTTTCAACCATACCCTGCTCACTCACCGCCAAGGGAACCCTGCCTGTGCGATAAACCACAACGCCGCCATCAACCGCCTCAACTTTTAAATCATCAACCTTGGGTACAATGGCTAGTCCCGCAGATGATTCCAGTGTCTTAAAATCAATGAAATCGAGTGCAGGCCCGCCATAAGCATGCGCATCAGGCACTGTGACAACAAACATCATCGCCTTAGAAACCGGGTCTTCAACGCGGAGTACTTCGCCAACCTCAGACATCTTCCAAAATACCTGCCCGCTGCGCCCTTGGTGAGGGATAACGCCCTGACGCACAGCCTCAACCGGTTTCTTTTCTGGGCGCAAATCATGCCCAACCAAAATGCGCCAAGCCAACCCGCCGCCTTGCGCCATATATTGCGCGCCGCCCAATGCATTGACCGTAAAAATCTTGGCATCATCATGCTTCACTTCTTCAGGCGTTCCAAAATCATCTTTTTGCTCGCCAACGATATGGGGGCGCAGTAACATTTTCTCTTGATCATTGACCAGCCACAGTTGGTCATTCAAAACAAACGCCGCCATTGCCGTTGGCGTCACAGATGTCACCATAATCAAATTCGGATGACGCGAGGATGTATCAATCGAAGGCACTGCGCGTTTTGACGGCAGACGAAAACTATGGCTCTGTGCTTGAGTGCGCGGTGCCAATGATGCAACGGGCGTCACATCACGTTTAAGCGTCCTTGCAGGCTTTAGACCATCTTGAGACGGCGGACGCGCGGCAGTTTCAGGAACCTTTTCCACCTTTGCCGCAGGTTCTTTCACTTCTGAAGGCGCATGATCATGGCTCGCTTTTTCAGGCTGTTTCGCGGCAGGCTTCGGCGCAGCCGATGCAGGTGCAATCTTTTTAGCCTGCGGCGGATTTACTGGTCCGGGCTTGCTTTGACTTTTAACATCCACAACGACGCGGTGACCTAATTTGAAATCCGAAATCGCCTGCCCCGGCGCCATTTGAATAGCCACGCGCAAAGGATGGCTCGACAATGATGTAACCGCACGCACATGACGCAGCGTATCAACATGCAAATCTGCCGTATCAAGGGATGCGTTTTTATTAAACGACAAATGCACCAGACCATCTTTACGCAGATCTAAATCATATGTGACAGGTTCTTTCCAATCAAAAACAAGGCGAGAATATGTATCATGTTCTCCGCCGCGCACACGCACCGCGCTTGCCGCATAGGCAAGTGCTGCGGTCAAAGACCCAGCCATAACAATCACAAAAAAAGCAGATTTAACGCGCACAGAAACCATTTATTAAAATTGCCACAAACCCCGACAAAGAACAAGCAAGCCCCGCATGATTATCGCCGTATACTAACAGGCGTAAACGCCAGCGGATTACCACTATCTTGCATAATGACAATATCGACCCTGCGCGCCATTTTCTGGCGCATCATCGCAGGAATATCTTCGGACAATTCATCAAAGCGCCCACTCGACACTCCGCGCACCACAACGTCGCGCTTATACCCTGATTGCCGCAGCAAGGATGCAATGCTTGTCGCCCGCGCCAAAGAAAGCGCCCAATTATCCTGATACAAACCACCCGAAATTGGCGTTGGGTCGCTGTGTCCAACGACCTCAATGCGGTTTTTAATGCGGTAAAATAAATCACCCAAGGCCATCAATGCGCGTTTTGCTTCTAGGCTGACCTCGGTATCACCCGCAGCAAAAACAACGTCCGTTGGCAAGGAAATGATCAAGCGCCCAGCCCCTGATAACAGCAAAGCACTTTGCAAACTTTCCTCTTCCGCGAATTGCCGTTGCAATACATTTTGCAAATAATTCAAATCAAGCGCGCGATCAGGGCTAATTTTCTCAATCGATATATCTTGCATCTGCCCAGAGAAATTCTGCAATGTTTTTTGAATATTGATCCCCTCTTCAACGGAGCGGATCATTTCTTCCCACTGATTTTCATCCGGCACAGCCATCGAATAAAGCAGCACAAAAAACGTCAACATCAACGCCATAATATCAGTAAAGGTCAACAACCATAAAGGCGGGCCAAAACTTTCATCGCCACCTTCATCGTCATACATCGCGTAAAAATCTATATTTTGACCATGAAATGTGTCTGCCGTGGCTTCGGAAAATTCATTACGAAAGTCTGACATTTGTGCCCGCAAGGCAGCGTTAACCTGCTCGGCGCCTGTTTTAAAAGACCCTAGTTCATCGCGAACCTGCTGACCAATGCTCTTGCCTTTATCCGCCATTGGCACTGGCCTCCGTGCGTAATTCTAAACGAACCGGCATATAACGGCGAAACAGCAAAAAAACCTGATCGTCATCACCATGCGCCAAACCCGTTGTAATCAAACGCGAACGAACGCCTTGATCTTCCAATGTTTGCGCATAACGTCCCGCCGCATTAATCAGCTCTCCCGCCACTGACGGCGCGCGCCCCTGCAACGCCGCAGGGTTCGCATCAATATTCAAAACAATATCCATTTCATACGGCACGGAATCATCCAGATCCATCAGCCCCGCAAGCGCCGCCGAAAAACGCTGCCCATCTGGGCCTGCGCCTACCAAAGCTTGCTCAAAATCAGCGCGCGCCATCTTCATACGTAGTTCTGTACCGAAACGATTTTTCTGAGCCTTAACGTCGGGAATACTTGCGTTAAACAAGGCCTTAATTTGCTCGAGCGCATCACCCTTGTTAGCATCTTCCCCCTCATTAGCGATAACGGGCGAAGGCATATCTTCTTGAAAAGAATATTGGGGAACCAGCGCATCAGACAGACTGTCGATAACAGCGCGCGTTTTCGATTCCTCAAATGTAGATAAGCTGTTCAATACAATAAAGAATGACAGCAACATAATAAAAAGACCAAGGCTAAGGAATTGATTACCCATGCCCTTATTATACCGTGACTATGATAAAATAAACAGCGCGAAAAAGGCTAATTAATCAAACAGATCATCCAGCAACGCATCAATATCATCCTGCGTAACGCCCTGATTTGGCAACTGCGGGCCGTTCAACAATGCCTCATCACCTGTTGCCTCTTCTTCACGGACATAATCAATACCAGGAATTTTTTCACCAAGAATAGACAAAAGACCACCCACTTTTTCCTCGATAATCTTCAAACTGCTGACTACCTTGGTAATGCGCTGCCCCGTAATATCTTGAAACGAGCATGCCTCATATATTTTCATCACCTCACTGGCAATGGCTTCGCCTTGTTCGCCCTCAATCTCAGCACTCTTATCTTGAATAGCCTCACATGCATCCATGATTTCACCCGTTGCAATGGCCGTCGCTTCCACAACCGCATCTAGCTCATCAGTAGCGGTAGGAATATGCTTTTGATTAATATCCGCCGCCCCAGTGCCGCCCAAATCACGGCGCACCTGATCAATCACATCTTGCAAGGCATTAATTTCTTGAAAAATAGCCTCACGCGAAATGTTTTCAGACGTTTCAACCTGAGAAACAACAGAATTAATAATTTGCACGACCTTATCACGCTTGGTCGAGTCACCATGATGACCATCAGTCATAGCTATCCCCTCATCTGATAATAAGAATAATACTAAATTCGTTTAAAATTCACCCAAAACACTTGAAATCTTAGTCTTCAAAGTCTCAGCATTAAATGGCTTTACAATATAGTTATTCACGCCGGCTTGCTTGGCTGCGATAACGTTTTCTGTCTTACTTTCAGCCGTCACCATAATAAAAGGCGTATCTTTAAATGACTCTCCTGATGCGCGAATTTGTTTCAGCAAATCAAGCCCTGTCATTGGCTCCATGTTCCAATCGGAAATAATCAGGCCATATTGCTTGCTCTTCACTTTTTCATACGCAGCAGACCCATCCGTTGCCTCATCTACGTTATTAAACCCTAATTGCTTCAGCAAATTTTTAATAATACGAAGCATCGTATTATAGTCATCCACAATCAAGACATTCATATTTTTATCTACGGCCACCTGGTCCCCACTTTCGATTTATATTGTATCTCATTATTTATTTTCAAGGATCTGACTTATTGCAAGCCACGTTCATCATATTCCACTGTAAAAGCAAAATATTGACAAAAGATTAACGCATCATACAGAAGAATTCAAAATAACAACAGAGCAAATCTAAAACTTCAAGAAAATTGAATACGATAAGATGCCGCTAAGGTAATGAGGGCAATGACTTTTGCTCAGCAAGCATAACAGTCAATGTTTTTGCGCGCTCTGGGTTCATTTTTGCCAAGATAGCCGAAGCCTTCCGTTCAGACATATTCATCGTCACGCGCAGCAAAATATCAATATCAAGCGTATTAAATATCGCGGCGGCTTCTTTGGCCTTCATCCCCTCGTAGATCTTCACCAAACTCATAATCTGAGCCTGCTCTTCATCTTCTTGCTGCCTTAACAAGACCTCGATCTGATTACGAATTTGCTTAAGCTCAACATATTTACGCTCCATCTCCTGCTGAGTTGCATCCAGCAGAGCTTCTCTGGCGCGCAAATCACCTTCACGCGCCTCCAATGCTTTACGGCGCTCTTCCAGATCACGCAAATAATCCATTTTGGTATTTTCAAAGCCGTAATCCTCTTCAATGGCATCGCGCCAAACCACATCTGATTCATCAAAATCATCACCGTGATCATCTTGGTGCGCTTCCACCTCATCATGCCCTTCATCTTGACCATGATATGCGCCCGCATCTTCCTCATGCTCAGCTTCTAAATCCGGCTTTGCTTCAGCCGCCGCAAAAACTTCACCTTGACGTGAAAGGTCTTGCACGCCGACAAAAACGCTCGACAAGCGCACAGAAAATGCCAAAAAAGCAACCAAAATCATCATTGGTAAAATCGACAAAGATCGGCTGTTGCCCTGCATAAATCAAATTCCTGTATAATTAACTGCTCACCTCATGCAAGCGTGATATTCACTCTAACGCTTTTTCCCCTGCAAGGCCTCATAAAGCTCCTGCTCGGCTTTGCTAGAAAAAGCATCATTACTGCCCGCATCCGCATCATGATCTGGATCACGAATAGAAAAGATAGACGCACCTTCATTGCCAGTGCCTTTAGCCGCCTTTGGCGCGGGCGCATCATCGCGCATCTTCACCGAAAGCGTACTTTGCCAAGAGCCGTCTTTCTCTGCTGCCGGGGCGACCTCTTCACTCACCTCAGGCATCGAAGGCGTTTCTGGAACAGATGGCGCTGGTGACGTGACATGACGCCCCTTCACTGCCAGATCCTCCAAACGGCGCGACAAACTATCGCTGGCATCATTGACCATACGCAGCTCATCAATCATATATTGCGAGTCATTTAAGGCATCTTGCAAATCGCGCCCTGCCTTTTCAGAAGAATCTTTCAGTTCATCAATCGCGCGATAGGCTTGCTCGATATTATCTGACAGCACCTTAATCAGCGCATCAAATTCACTGCGATGCTGCTTAAATGCGTTCAAACTGTTGGACAAGCGCACGGCATAAAAAATCGTAACCCCCAGCGCCAATAAAACAACGATATCCATCACTAAACTCAGTGTCATCCCTATCAATCCTGATCTTCTTGTTTTTCAATATAACGTTCGATCTGCACGGCAATAGCCCCCTGCTTTTGCCCCACAGGCCCCTTAAACATTGGAAAATGCCCGCATCGCAGTTCAATTTCATCTTCGGTTTTGGTCGAGAAAAAGACCTGCGAGCCCACTTCCCAATTCAACATTTCATCTAATGATACAATCTTTTCACCCAAAACCGCCTGCAGCTGCACATCAGTTTTATACAGCTCCTCGGTCAAGTGGTTTTCCCAAATTGAATCGCGGCCGAATTTCTCACCCATGAACATCTGCAAAAGAAGCTCACGAATAGGCTCAAGCGTCGCATAAGGAATAAGAATTTCAACGCGGCCACCACGATCCCCCATATCAATGCGCAAGCGCGCCAAAACGCAGGCATTGTTACTTTGGGTAATGGTTGCAAAACGCGGATTTGTTTCAATACGGTCCAAGCCGAAACCAACTGGTGACAATGGATCAAAGGCCGAAGATAAGTCACCCAAAATTACTTCAACCATGCGCTGAACAAGCTTGGTTTCAATCGTCGTGTATGGGCGCCCTTCAACGCGGACAGCTGGCGTCCCCTTACGACCACCAAGCAACACATCCACAATGGAATAAATCAGCGCACTGTCGGTCGTCAAAAGACCATTATTATCCCACTCCTCGGCCTTAAACACCGACAGCATCGCCGGCAACGGAATCGAATTCATATAATCACCGAAACGTACCGTTGAAACCTGATCAAGACTTACCTCTACGTTATCAGAGGTCAAATTACGCAATGTCGTTGACATCAAACGCACCAAACGGTCAAAGACGATATCAAGCATCGGCAAACGTTCATAGTTCACCATCGCCGAATTCACCAGCGCCATCACACCAGAGGAACTGCCGTCACCTTCTGCGCCTTCATCAAAACCTAGAAGACTGTCAATTTCTTCCTGGTTCAAAATGCGCGCATCAACTTCAGAACCACCAGCCGCAACATCATCATCTGACGCATCATCAGATTCGCCGTCATCTGCAGCCATGCCTTCCCATTGCTCCATTACGGCGCGCTCTTCGTCGCTCATCTGATCTAGTTCATCGGTACCGTCAGCCATTACCTTTTAATCCTTGACCTAAGTTACATAACATCATGCTGATTGTAACCTAGCAATTTTCTTGCCAATTACACCATTATAGCATTATTGAACCAATATTTCTTGAAATAACACATCTTTGACCTCTACTGGCGCTGCGGCCTGATTAACCCGCCACAAAAGCTCCATCTGCAAACGATAAATCCCGCCAGAACCGCGCAAGTCCTTTACGCGCAATTCGCGCAAATAGGTCTGAAAACGGTCAATAACGCGCGGCATCACGGCTTCAACCGCAGGCGCATCATCTGGGTTTTTCAATTCCAATTGAACACTCAAACGCAAATAACGCGGAACACCATCATCAGAATTCAAACTAATATTCATGGTCGGAACAACAACAAAAGCAGACGTTGCATCGCCATGACCGCCGCCATGCCCATCACCGCCACCGCCATGGTCATCTTTCGCACCATGATCATCAGGCGCACCGTGCTCGTCACCGTGACCTTCTTCAACATGCTCGGCTGTTTCTTTTCCTAAAACGCCATCCAGCATACCTGTAAAATACAAACCTGCACCAACGCCAAGCAAAAGCAAAATCACGCCGACAATCGCGATAATCAGCTTTTTCTTACCATCGCCTTCCTCTTCAGAAGCATCCGCACCTTCAGCGCCTTCATCTCCACCTTCGCCTTCAACGCCCTTATCTTCTTCCAGATCTTCATCAGCCATTCGTCAACACCTAACCTTACATAAAACTTAAAAACAGTTATTCACGCTTATAATACCCCAAAGATCGCAGAAAATAAACAATCTCAGCGCAAAGTTTCGACATCTGTACACACCGCGCGCAACGCGACAACAAATACATGGGCAAAATTTACCGCCACCGACAAGATTGCCGACCAAACAGCCCAAGAAGACAAGGACACAACGCGCCACAAAAACAAGGCAAGTCACTGAAATAGCAGCAAAAATAAAACTGGCACGCTGCATGCAATACATTCTGCGAAGGGGTTTCAAACCGCTACTGACAATTAACAAGGATTATTCCGCAATGGAAAACAGTATTTATATAGGCCTGTCCCGCCAAATGGCTCTCAGCCGCGATATGGAGATCATCTCCAACAATATCGCGAACCTCAGCACGCCAGGCTATCGCGGCCAAAATCTAGTGTTCGAAGAATATTTGTCCGACCCAAAAGGCACAGATGATCCTTTGTCATTCGTTAATGACCGCGGCCAATATGAAATCACAACGCCCGGATCAGTGCGCTCAACCAGCAATCCACTTGACGTTGCCCTTAACGGCCCCGGCTTTATGGGCGTCCTGACTGAGGAAGGCGAAACCGTCTACACACGCGCCGGTGACTTCACAATGGACGCAAACGGCACCCTCCTGACCAGCGCCGGATACAGCGTCGCAGGCAATGGCGGCGGCGGCATCACCATCCCGGCAAATTCTACCGAGATCAAAATCGATGAAAACGGCTATATCTCGAACCAAGATGGTCAAGTCGGACAAATCATGATGGTTGAATTTGAAGACCTACAAGAATTACAGCCCCTCGGCAACAACACATACGCAACGAACTCTGCGCCCATGGATCCACAAAACACATCCATGAAACAGGGCTACCTTGAAGGATCAAACGTGCAGCCAGTTTTAGAAATGTCCCGCATGATCGAAGTATCACGCACATTCCAGCAATTACAACAAACCCTGCAAGGCGAGCACGAGCGCCTGCGCAACGCAATTCAGAAATTATTGGCAAGCTAAGCCAACATACGTTTAAAAGGAGCAACCAACCATGATTAGATCACTCGATATCGGCTCAACAGGAATGCTAGCACAGCAGCTCAACGTTGACACAATCTCGAACAACATCGCCAACATGACGACCACTGGCTTTAAACGTCAGCGCGCCGCCTTCCGCGATTTGCTATATCAAAACATTGACCGCCCAGGATCAACATCCTCAGACAGTGGCACAACACTGCCAACAGGCTTGCAAGTCGGCCTCGGTGTTCAAGCTGGCTCAGTTTACCGCATCCACTCGCAAGGCACATTACAAACAACTGAAAATACATTAGACCTAGCCATCCGCGGCGAAGGGTTCTTCCAAGTCTCAATGCCAAACGGCGATACTGCCTACACACGCGACGGTACATTTCAGCTGAATGAAAATGGTGAAATCGTAACCCTGCAAGGTTATGTCGTTGATCCAGGCATCACAGTTCCCGCCGACGCAACAAGCATCGACATCAACGCGGAAGGCGAAGTCCTCGTCAGCCTGCCAAACCAGACCGCCACCAGCAACGTCGGACAATTACAACTGGCAAACTTCATCAACCCAGCCGGCCTCAACGGCATTGGTGACAACCTGTACCTAGAAACTGACGCCTCAGGCAGCGCCACAACAGGAACAGCCGGAACAGATGAATTTGGCACACTGTTGCAAGGTGCCCTCGAACAATCAAACGTCAACGTTGTTGAGGAAATGACTGAATTGATCGCCGCGCAGCGCGCCTATGAAATGAATTCAAACATCATCTCAACAAGCGATGAATTACTGCAAACAGTCTCTCAACTTCGATAAGTAATAGACTTTGATTAAATAACAAACCAAGGACAAGGAATAAAAATATGCTTCGTTTCGTATACATTTTAGCCGCACTTGCTTTCTTCAGCACAGATGCTATGGCTGTATCCCTGCGCCAGCAAAGCGTCATCAGCGGGGATGTTATCCGCCTAGGCGATCTATTCCACGATCTTGAACGCAACCAAGATCGCGTCCTTGGCGCCGCCCCTCGCCCCGGAAAAAGCACAACCCTCAGTGCAAAAACGCTGCAACGCGTTGCCATAGCCATGGATCTACCTTGGCGCCCAAGCAGCGCAAGTGACTACCTGACGGTGACGCGCGCTGCGACAGTCGTCTCACCAGAAACAGTTGAAGGCGCCCTGCGCACGGCTTTATCCGAAACCATGACAGATAGCCTGTTTAACATCACATTCACTGGCGCGCAGCCAGAGGTCATCCTACCGCCCGAGATGCCAGACGCAGCCGAAATCAGCGAACTTGAGTATAATGCGCAATCACGCTGGTTCGAGGCCACAATCATGGCCCCATCAAAGGACAACCCTGTTATTCAAAAACGCATCTCGGGTAAAATCATCCCGCTTGCACAAATCCCAACGCTTAAATCAAGCCTGCGCTCTGGCGATGTCATTGGCAGACACGACATCCGTATGATCACAGTGCCTATGCACAGCGTCAATCATGACACATATTTGCGCGCCGAAGATCTATACGGCCTGACACCGCGCCGCATTATCACCGCTGGCAGCGCCATCAAAGAGATGGACGTCGAACAACCCCGCATCGTACAGCGCGGCGAAAGCGTCACAATGATCTATCAACATGGCGGCATGCGCTTAACCGCCACAGGTAAAGCCATGGAATTTGGCGCAAAAGGTGACCTGATCCGCGTGGTCAACAACCAAAGCAGCCAAAGCATTGACGCCATCGTGACAGGCACACAAGAAGTCACAGTAAAAACATTTTAAGATTTAACCACCAAGGACCAAAACCATGAAAACACATCGCACACAAAAATATGCAGCACGCTTTTTGGCATTGGGCCTGTGCGCTATGCTCAGCGCATGCAGCGCCGTTGACCGCCTCAGCAACATTGGCGAGCCTCCTCAAATGACGAAAATCAGCAACCCCGTAACGCAGCCTGACTACCAACCTGTCAGCTTGCCGATGCCGACCCCTCAAAACATCGTCAAACAGAAAAACTCGTTATGGGCATCTGACCGCGTCACTTTCTTTAAAGATCAGCGCGCGAAAAATATCGGCGACATCATCACAGTCATGGTTGATATCACCGACGAAGCCACGCTTGAAAACGAAAGCGAACGCAGCCGAAGCAGCAGCGAAGGCGCAAACCTCAGCCGCCTTCTTGGCCTGGAGCAAGACATCGACATGATCACGCCCGAGGCCATTAACGACTCTGCAACTGGCTTGCTCAACCCAGAGCTAAGCGCATTTGATTCAACCTCCAGCCATAACGGCGCAGGCTCAACCGAGCGCGAAGAAGAAATTGCTCTGGAAATCGCAGCACTGATCACGCAGATTTTACCAAACGGCAATATGGTGATCAGTGGCCGCCAAGAAGTGCGCGTCAATTTTGAAAAACGTATTTTGCAAATTGACGGTGTCATCCGTCCAGAAGATATCTCGACACAAAATACAATCGACCATAACCGCATCGCCGAAGCGCGCATCGTTTATGGCGGCGAAGGACAGCTTACCGACGTGCAACAACCACGTTACGGACAGCAACTCTATGACATTATCTTCCCGTTCTAATCATAAAGACACCCCTCAAAAGAAAAGCCCGTCAATCATGGCGGGCTTTTTTGTATAAATGATAAACGTAAAAACGATTAATCGTCGCGGTGCGTTTTTTCCATACGCTCATGAAGCTCTTGCGCTTCTAATGTCATGGTCGCATTGGGACGCGCCTTCAAGCGTGCAATAGAAATGGGCTCGCCAGTTTCTTCACAGTAACCATATTCACCGTCTTCAACGCGCTCCAGTGCCTGATTAATTTTCTTAATCAATTTACGCTCGCGGTCACGTGTACGCAGCTCAAGCGCGTGATCAGTTTCTGCCGATGCGCGGTCTGCAATGTCAGGCTTTTGCAACTCAGTTGTTTGCAATGTGTTGTGAATAGTTTCTTCTGATTCTTTAATCAGTTCATTTTTCCAGCTTAGCAATTTCAAACGAAAATACTCCAGCATCACAGGGTTCATAAACTCACCCTTGTCATTTTCTGGATCATAATCTGGAGGAACAATTACGCTTTTGGGATTGGACATCTGGTCAACGCATCCTTATTCTAAGTTAAAATTCAGCCTGAGGGAATATAAGCGCGCATCAATCAAAGCGCAATAAAAAACACATTCCTTAGTCTAGTTACCTGTTTATTATACACATTTATTTTGCATCGCGCTTATCAATCGCAACGCGCAATTTCGCAAGCTCCACCTGCGCGCGCAGGTCAACCTCATCCATGAGTGCCGTTAATTCAGGGTCATCTATGCGCTCGCGATGTTCTGCCACCACGTCCGCCATATTGATCATATCCCCCACGGTTAATTGACCGCTTAACATCTTAATGCGCACAGCCTCAAGCGCATCTAAAATCTTGTGCGAGCGCTTTTTCATGCGCTGACGGGTCTTGCCCTGTGTTGGATCATCAGCCTCTTGCGCCATCAAAAGCACATCAATCTGCGCAATCGAGCTCGCATTACCGGATTGCTGCGTTGTCTCCGCCTGCTCTGCCGAGGCCGAAGCAATCAAACTGCCAAAGGCTGCAACACTGGCATCACCTTGCGCGGATGGCTTCTTCGACGTTTTAGACGTCTTCCCTGTTTCTTTACTCGACCCTGGTCCTTTAATTTTCATGGCATAATCCCTTTATCACTCCCCTTTAGGTGTAGCACAGCCCCGCCCACACTTAAAGTCTGTTCTCTCACGGCAAAAATTTCCTGCCGCGATATTTCTGCCCAAAATGACATGCGTTCCTAACACCAAAAACCGTAAAAAACGCCACAAAACCACACGCCAAAAACACTCGCAAACCATTGTTTTAAAACACTTTATATATCACACATAAAAACTGGCACGCCACATGCATTGATAACTGCGAAGAAAAGGAAAAATAAACCATGCGTAGTTTTATGACATTTTTGAAAAACAAGGCACAAAATGATCACGCCGCCGATAATAAAGGCCGCGACAATCTCTATACGCGCTTTGATGCTTTGCGTGCATCAGAAAACAACACGCCAAATAAAGAACACACAAAAGATCACCTAAAAACGCTCTCGCTAGCGCTCCTCGCTGGTGGGGTCTTCGCCGCATCATCTCTCCTCTTCTCTCTCCCTGCTCAGGCGAAGACCTCCCGCATCAAGGATATCGTGAATATCGAAGGCGTTCGTGACAACCAACTCATCGGATACGGCCTTGTCGTGGGCCTCAACGGCACGGGCGATAGCTTAAATAACGCACCCTTCACACAAGAAAGCCTTATTTCAATGCTTGACCGCCTGGGCGTCAGCGTCCGCGGACAAAATTTAAACACGGGCAACGTTGCCGCCGTTATGGTCACCGCGTCCTTGCCTCCATTTTCCAACCAAGGATCACGCATTGATGTCAGCATCTCTGCCCTTGGCGATTCCACCAGCCTTCAAGGCGGTACACTTCTGGTAACGCCGCTTCTTGCTGCTGATGGCGAAGTTTACGCAGTTGCCCAAGGCGAGGTCAGCATCTCTGGCTTCTCCGTATCTGGTGACGCAGGAACGCTGACGCAAAACATCCCAACATCTGGTCGCATCGCCAGTGGCGCGATCGTTGAACGCGAAATCGATTTCACACTCGAAGAACTTCAAGAAGTGCGCCTAGCCCTGAAAAACCCGGACTTCACAACTGCGCGCCGCATTGCGACTGCGATTAATGGCTATACTAATGTGAATGTTGCAGATCCTGAAAACTCGGCCAGTATCGTACTGCGCCGCCCGGCAAATTATGCCGGCACGATCGTAGACCTGATCACTGATATCGAACAACTGCCCGTGCAACCTGATCAACCTGCCCGCGTTGTCATCAGCGAACGCTCTGGCGTCATCGTGATCGGATCAGAAGTGCGCATCAGCAATGTTGCCATCGCACAAGGCAACCTGACCGTACAAATCAACGAAGCCGCACAAGTATCGCAGCCTAACCCATTTGCCTCGGTCGGTGAAACGGTCACAGTGCCACGCACAAACCTAAACGTAAACCAAAGCACAGACGTGCACCTTGCCGAGCTTGAAACCGGCGTCAGCCTTCAAGAGCTTGTCACTGGCCTAAACCGCCTAGGCATGAAACCACAGGACATCATCACGATTTTACAAGCTGTAAAAGCCGCTGGTGCCCTGCAAGCAGATATCGAGGTAATGTAAGATGAACGAACTTTTCGGCCCCACTTCATCATCGATCAGCCTTCTGCAGGCACGCCAAGATCAGGCACGTTCTGCCCAGGCCGCAAACAACGCCACGGCAAAAAATGCCCAGATGCTGAAAGATATTGACGCAACAGCAACAGAATTCGAAGCCGTCTTCGTCGCAGAAATGATGAAACCAATGTTCGACGGCATCAGCACGGAAGCGCCTTTTGGCGGCGGCAAAGGCGAAGAAGTCTTCCGCGGCATGCTGATCCAAGAGTATGGCAAGGAAATTGCAAGGACAGAAACAATCGGTCTTTCCAGTCATATCAAACGGGAAATGATCCGCATGCAAGAGGAAGCATCAGGCACCAGCCTCACGCCAATCGCGCCTGCAAATGACGACACTGAGACAACAACAACGATAACAAAAGCAAATAACTAGAGGAGCACTGCACATGACAAACAACGTGAGTAACGCAATCGACCCAACAACGCTGACACCGGAAAATGCATTGAACAACCTTTGCAAGATCTCTCAGTCACTCCTCGACCTTGCCGAGCAAGAGTCACAAGCGTTGATCCAGCAAGACATGCTGTCGTTTGCGATCATCCAAGATGAAAAAGAAGCGCTAAGCCTGCGCTATTTGGATGCCTCACAAGATTTCCGCAACCGCATCAATGTGTTCCGCCGCATTAACCGTAATCAGTTAACGCGCCTTGAAACCATCCAGGACGAGCTAAGCGTTCGCACAAATGACAATAACGCCTTGATCGACCAGATCAAACAAAAGGCCGAACATGTCGTCAGCCACGGCCTGATGACTGCACAAGAATACGCCCGCAGTGCACGCCTGAAACGCGCACCATTGCCGTCACAAACAGGCGCAAACAACAACATCGAAACCCCAGCAGGAGCTTAAACCATGACAAGCCACGCAAACATCAAATTGCCAAATTCGCCGCAGAAGGCCGCAGAGGAAATGATCGTCATCATCAATGACCTGCAAGCCATCTACGAACGCGAAACAGAAGCCTTAGAAAAAACTGACACCGTCACATTTAATGCCCTGCAAGATCAAAAAATGTCTGCCGCGCGCAAATATGAACAAGGCATCGCACAAATGGCAAAACGCCGCGCAGAAATGGGCACAGTTACCGAAGCAACAAAACAAACACTGCGCGACATGCAGGAAAATTTTGCCGCGCTGGCACACAAAAACAAAAACCTGCTCGAGCGCATGCAGCGCACGACCCAGCGCTTAGGCGAAACCATTCGCAACGCGGCGAAAGACGCCGTGCAAAAACGATCAAGCATCGGATATTCCGCAAGTGGACAGGCGCAAAGCGTCAGCAACCGCAACATGTCCGTTGGCATTAATGAAACTGCGTAAGGCTAAGACGAAAGACAAAACGTAAAGAGAGCATCACCATGGATACAACAACAATCCAAACTGTTCAGCCCCAAGGCCAACAAGGCTCAGGCACGCAAACCGCCGCTTCTGCCGTTGCGGCAGGCAACACCACAGGTGTATTTGGCGCCCTATTCGCCGACCTGATGGCCGCGCAAACACAAACGCAGGCAACAGGCACAAAGGCCGAGCAAAGCATTGAAAGCATGCTGGCTGAAACGGGCCTATCTGCCGAACAACTCGCCGCGCTGAACGACAATGGTGAGGCCATCACACTGCAAGATCTGCAATCCGGCGACATTCAAAACCTGATCCCTGCCCTGCAAGGCCAGAATGTTTCAGATGCACAAAACGCTCTTGATGCACTCAAACAAGCTATCAGTGCCTCATTAAATACAGACAGCGCCGACATCACAAAGACTGGGGAAACTGTAACAACAGAAACAACCCTTACTGTCACTGCATCTTCGGCGCAAAACAGTGAAAACACTGTGAAAAACATCAATGACATCTTACTCATTGATGGCACAGATCTAGGCTCAGAGGCTGGCTTACTTGAACGCCTGACTGCAAAAATCGAGAACTTGCAAGAACAATCCGAAGCACCAGGCATTTTCTTTAACCTCACGCCTGAGCAAATGACACAGTTAGACCAAGACATCAGCGCCGCTATTGAAAATGGCGACCTGCCCCAACCACCAGAAGGGTTCAGCTTCGTCGTCGTCAGCCTTGTACCGCCACAACAGCTTGCCAATGGTGGTAAAGTTGATGACCTTACATTCATCAAAACTCTGCCCTTCACCCAAGGCGCGAACGGCATCAACATTGCCGATGCCGCCATTAATGGACAGGCCGGCGACCAGCAAAACATCAAAGGACAGTTAAATAATCTGCTGCAAAACCCTGCGGCAAACGCCAATAACGCAACAACAAACGCGTCAGGCACAGACACTGCAGAAAATCCTCTTGCAGGCGGCGCCTTTGATGACTTGCTCGACATCCAATCGTCAACGGATAAGTTCAGCGCCCTATTGAAAAACGCCTCAAAATTAAAGGCTGGCGATCAAACTGGATACACGCCGCTGCAAACAAACAATAACGCCGCCAGCGCCGCAACGCCAAGCAATGCCGCAGCAAACGGCAATGACGCGGCTCAGGCCACACTCGGCGCGCTTAGCGGCCAAATCTTTGGCGAAGGCAGCCTTGTGACAGGCTTTGGCTGGGATAACGAAACCCTGTTCAACATGGGACTGACCACAACAACAGGCGCTAGCCAAGCCGCCAGCAGCGGTGATCTGGTCAACCTAACCCTGCAATCGCGCCATGCCGCGCAAGGTCATCCCTCAACCTCTATGGTTGCAGCCACCCTCACTAAAGGCGCAGCCAGCGGCGAGAATAAAGGCATCACATTGCAATTAGATCCACCCGAGCTTGGCCGCATCGAAATTCGCATGCAATTCGGCAAAGACAGCAAAATGCAGGCCACAATCATCTCTGAAAAGCCAGAGGCACACATGATGCTTCAGCGCGATTCACAAGCCCTTGAGCGCGCACTGCAAGAAAGCGGCCTAGAAGCCGAAGGCAATCTGGAATTCGTCCTAGCCGACGATAATCAGCAATTCTCGCAAGATGGGCGCCATGATGGCTCCCGCAATCAAGCGGGCCGCGGCGATAACGACGCAAGCGGCGATGATGAAATGATAATTGAAACAACCATGAACTGGGTAGTCAACCCCGACACAGGTCACACACACTACAGCATCTTGGTTTAAAGGAAGTAAAGAACAATGGTTTCTGACGTTACAATTCAAAGCGCGATTGATCAGCAATCCCAAACCAGTGCATCCAGCACCGCTTTGGCCGAGGACTTTTCACAGTTCTTGACGCTGTTGACTGTGCAATTGCAAAATCAGGATCCAATGTCGCCTATGGACAGTGCGGATTTCACCAACCAATTGGTGGCCTTCACACAGGTCGAACAACAAATCAACAGTAACGAAAAGCTCGACAGCCTTATCGCTCTAGGCCTCAGCCAATCCATGAGTAACGCCCAAAGCTATGTCGGCAATGATATCAGCTATATCAGCTCGGAATTCTATTTCGATGGCGCTGAAAAAACGCTGCGTTACTCTCTGCCAGAAAGCGCATCTAGCGCAACCATGCGCATCTATAACGAGGAAGGCGGTATCGTCTACGAAGAAAATGTAAACGCCTTATCTGGCGCACATGATGTCACATGGGATGGCCGCCTAACAGGTGGTGGCATTGCCAAGGACGGCACATATGAAATTGTTATTGATGCATTGGATGCAAACGGTGATGCGATTGATGCAACAACCGTTGTGACCGGCACGGTGCAAGGCGTGGAATCGCAATCAGGACAAATCTATCTATTAGTCGGCGAACGCGCCGTGGCCTTGGGCAACGTCCTCAACAGCTCGGTCAGCAGCGTCAACAGCAGCAACGCTGAAAACGTAACCGCCGCCCTCAACTATGTCGGCTTGGACGTTGGCTACGAAAACAACAGCTTCGTCCTCAGCAGCAGCGGCGAAGCGACCATTGACTACAACCTTGCCGAAGAAGCCGAGCGCGCCAAAATCATGGTTTATGACGATCAAGGCGAACTTGTCTTCACCGATGACGTCCATACTGGCGCTGGCGACCAAAGCTACACTTGGGATGCTGACGGCTTTGCCGCAGGACAATACACCTTTGTCATCGACGCGGTTGCCAAGGCCACAAATACAATCAAAAACAGTACACTCAACTATGGCGGTGATGGCGATTCCAATATCTCATACACACTGCAAGATAACTTCGAAAGCGTCGACATCACCATCGAAGATGCGAACGGCAACGTGGTCTTCACCGACGAAGGAAAACGCACAAACGGCGCACATAGCTACATATGGGATGGAAAATCCAATACAGGCGACCAAATGCCTGCTGGCGAATATACGGTTAAAATCAATGCAACCAGCTCAAACGACACGCGCATTGACTATACCTCCAGCACAACGGGGCGCGTCACCGGCGTGGAAATTGATAACGGCGTGATCTTCCTTGAAATCGGTAATACGCGCCTCATCCCGCTAAGCGAAATTTCATCTGTCAAAGTCCCTGAAGAGGACGAAACCACAGGAGGCAGCGCATGAGTTTATTTAGCTCCCTTTACACTGGCTCTGCTGGCATGCTGGCGCATAGTCGCTCGACAGAGGTTATCTCAAACAATATCGCTAACACGACGACGATCGGCTATAAGCGCAGCGATACATCCTTTGGCGATCTTATGTCGGATGCAACAAATCGCTACACATCACGCAATGCAAGCAATGGCGGCGTTATGGCGACAACGGTCAGCCGTATTCGCGACCAAGGCGCTATCCAACAATCCAGTGTCGAAAGTAACCTTTCCGTGACGGGTAATGGCTTCTTTATCGTCAGTAATGTCACTGATGGCAGCGAAGATTTCCTTTATACGCGCGCTGGCCAATTCGACGCAGGGCCAGATGGCATTTTGCGCAACACCGCAGGATATGTGCTCTACGGTTATGCAACAGATGCAGACGGCGTCACACAAGGCGATGGATTAGGCTCTCTCGTCCCCGTAGATCTCAGCCTCTATCCAGCGCAATTCTTTGAAACAACGGCCGTGGAAACATCCATCAACCTGGACGCGTCAGACGACTTAATCGATACGCATCGTTTTTCAACGCCGCAGCAACTTCCCGCCTCGGAAGGCGTTGATGCAGGCTACTCAAGAACCGTAACGATTTACGACGCAGACGGCCTTGCGCAAGATGTCACTTTTGAATTCCGCCGCATTGTTGGCCCTATGGCGCATTTCTCGACAAACACATCAGATGACCTGAACGGCGATGATGTTTTGGTCGACAACACGAACGGCCCTACTCCGGCGATTGTGAACGGCGATATTCTGCAAATTTCTGACGGCACAAATACGCTTGACGTGACCTTCACAAGCGGCGCTGCCGACACCAGCCTTAATCAGGCACAAACAACAACGGATATGATTAACGTCATCAACAATTATACGGGCGCAGGCACAGATCAGCTTTTCCTTGCACGCCTAACAGACAATGGCGAGCTTTTGATCCAGTCCCTTGATCCGGCTGCAACAATGGATATCTCAGGCAGTAGCGCCTCAGTCCTCAGCAGCAATGGCCTGAACATCACACAAGACCCTGATGCAACGCCTGATTATACATACGAACCCGATTTCGACATCACAACAACGCCAACGGCAACCGACGCATACCCTGGCCAAGGTGACTTCCCCGCGATCAGCAACACCACCACCCCTAACCCCTATACATGGTGGGAGATGAGCGCAGTCCAAATCGATGAAACCACTGGCGCGCGCACGATTTTAACGCAAGGCCTGCTCAACTTTAACGGCGATGGTAGCCTTAACGCTGACGGCGATGCCAACGGCAACAGCATCCTCAACCTTAGCAGCGATGACATGCCCTTCAACACCAGCGGCGACATCACCGTAGACATCACCCGCCTCACCCAGTTCAGCGGCAATTACAATACGCTGGATATGTCACAAAACGGTGCGCCTGAAACATCCTTCAAAGGGATCGAAATTCAAGATGACGGCACAGTGCTGATCCAGTTCCAAAGCGACCTGACACTGCCAGCATTCCGCATTCCATTGGCGACATTCACCAACCCTGATGGACTGGAAAGCGTTGACGGAACAGCCTACCGCGTTGGCGCAGACGGCTCCAGCGGCGAACCCACCGTCAACGAAGCAAAAACAGGCGGCGCAGGTGTTCTCAATGGCGGAACGCTTGAGGCATCAAATGTTGATGTCGGCGATGAATTTGGCGGCCTGATCGTGGCGCAACGCGCGTATTCCATGAATTCGCAGGTCGTCACCGCCATCAGCGAAATGACACAAACCCTTAGCCGACTAAAAGGATAAGAAAGGACACATCATGACATTACCGTTTTTAACCCCACTAACCCGCAAACCAACCATGAACCCAAAACAAGCAAACGACAACAAACGTAAATAACACCGCAGGCAAAACTGCGACCACTCAAGTAAAGTAAAGGAGAAAACTTATGGGACTATTTGGATCACTATTTACCGGCGTATCCGCACTGGGCGCGCAATCACAGGCGACATCGATCGTATCGAACAACATCGCCAACGTGAACACAATTGGCTTTAAACGATCAGAAGCCAGCTTCAACTCACTCGTTACCAGTGAAAGCCGTCTAACGCGCTATTCTCCTGGTACAGTATCCGCAGGCCGCGTTCAGCGTGTTGACCAGCAAGGATCAATCCAGCAAACATCATCATCAACAGATGCTGCGATTTCTGGAAACGGTTTCTTCCCTGTGAAACGCTCAACCGATTTCGGTCAGGAATTCTTGTACACACGTGCAGGCCAGTTCAGCGAAGATTCACAAGGTCTTCTTCGTAACGCGGCGGGCTTTGTGATGTATGCATGGCCAATTGATTCAGACGGCAACCTGCCTGCCAACCAAGGGGACTTAACATCTTTGGTTCCTGCCGATGTGGCCTTCCTTGGCGGTTTGACTCGCCCGACAAATACGGCTGAAATTGCATTGAACCTTGACGCGGATGAGGCCAAAATTGACGGATACGGTCAATCTACGGCGCAAAACCTGCCCGTTGATAACATTGCATCGCACTTCTCACGTGGTTTGACGGTCTTTGACTCCCTTGGTTCATCACAAACGGTGACAATGGAATTCCGTCACATCGTCGGCCCGATGGCGCACGCCGTCAGTGGCGCAGGCGTATCCTTAACCGCAGATGACCTTATCGCCGGAAATGCAGGCGCAGGCCCAGGTGAACTGGACGGCATCAACACTGGCGATGTTATGCGTGTAACGCTAACAGATGTCTCTGCTGGAACAACTGATATTGACATCACATTTACCGCCACAACAACGGTGCAAGATGTTTTGGATCAAATTAATGCCTCTGGCGTTGCCGAAGCCCGCATTGATGGTGCTGGTCAGCTTTTGATACAAGCCATCGACCCAAGCGACACTCTTACGCTATCAGATCAAGTTGGCACACCTGTAAGTGCCGCAACAGGCTTTAACTTTGTCACTGACCCATTGGCTGATGACGCGGCACCTGACTATACGTATCGTCCAGAATACCGCATTACTGATGATACAGACACAGCCGGCACAGGGTACACACAAGATGACTTCCCCGAGTTCAGCAACACAACCTCACCCAACACACAAGGCTGGTGGGAAATGACATTGATCCACCCAGACGGATCAACAATCTCACAAGGCTTGATCAACTTCAATGGTGACGGTTCGATCAACGCACAGGCCGACCCAAGCGGTAATGTCGACATCGAACTTGCCGACATCAACTGGGGCAATGGTTCTGACTTGCAAGACTTCACCATCGATATCGAGCGTTTCTCACAGTTCGCCGGTAACTATGACGTGATTTCATCCGATCAAGACGGCGCCGAGCTTGGCCTGCGTACAGGTATCGAGCTCACCCGTGAAGGCCGCGTTGTTGCCCGTTTCTCAAACGGTGCATCTGCCGACCTGTATCAGGTTCCCTTGGTGACATTCGCAAACCAGAACGGTTTGACCGAAACATCAGGAACAGCCTACAGCGAAACATCTGAATCCGGCGAGGAAAACCTCCGCGAAGCTGGACAAGGTGGTGCGGGCTTCGTCGAAGCCTCAACGCTGGAAGCCTCAAACGTTGATCTGGCTGACGAATTCGCCAAATTGATCGTCTCGCAGCGCGCATTCGGCGCAGGAACACGCGTTATCAATACCGTGGATTCCATGACCGAAGACCTGCTGCGTCTGAGATAAGCCATTCTCTAGAGCCTTGCCATGAACACAGGATGTGGCAAACAAAACACAGGATGTGGGCAAGGCACTTAGAGTTTTGGGTTTTGAGTCTTGGGCTGCAATACCTTATGCAATCCCTAACCCCAAGACCCAAAATCCATCCTTCACGCGGGGGCTGGCAGAATCCGTCCCCGTGTGAATACCTTCCCTAACCCACGGGCATACCGGCCCGCCGCCGGTGTGTCCGTTTTAACAAAAACATGTTAGAATAGAAAAAGAATGGCCGCGATAACGCGCCGCCCGCACAAATACATACAAAACGACGACAAAGGTTTCACACAATGACAACCAAGAACAGACAACAAAAACGCGCCCAGAAAAAAGCCCACGAAAAAGCGCTGAGCAAAGCAACGCGGGCAGGAAAAAGTCAGGGCAACAAGCGCGAAGAACAAAAATCTACAGGCGAAGATATCAAAACACAGATCGTCAATATCGCCCGCAACAGCGCCGCAACCATCAAGCGCGAAGGGAACAAAACAACCTATTCCATTCCTGTCGGCGACAACGCCCAAGATTTAATCAAAATTGGCAAACTCCCAAAAGCACGCCGCATAGAGCAAGGTAAAAATGATAAGCCTATTCTTGACCAAATCAAAGAACCGGGCTTCTTAAAAGACCCGATTACGGGCACGCTAAACCGCGAAAATTACGGCAAAGCTTTTTACACTGGCAAACATATGATTGAAAACGATAATGTCGCCGAAGGCATGCCAATCATGATTGAATTACTAAAGACCCGCCCTGACGACAGCGGGGTTATAAAAATGATGGCCGCCGCCTCAGCCAATATAAACAATTATCACTCAGGCATTAAATTTGCCGAAGAGGCCATCCGCCGTGACCCTAATGATATGATTATTCGCATTGCATTAGGTGGGTTTTATTCACAAATCGATCAAATTGAAAAAGGACAGGAAATCCTTTTAGAAACCCTGAAAAACCCACGCATTAAAAACGATTCACATGCACAGTCCGAAGCCTACGCCGCAGCCTCCCATAATTACAGCCTACTTGGCGAACGCGATAAAGCGACCGACTTCATTACCAAAGCATGCGATCTGGAACTCAGCAACGTAAACCACCTATACGCGATGGCCACACAAGTGCGCGCAATAAAAGACAAGAATAATAAATACTTCAAAGCATTAGACCAAATGCAAAAAGACAATCGCTTTCAAAACGACCCTGATAAAGCTGCAAAACTCTATTACGCGTTATTTGATGCCTACGATCAAATGAAAGACTATGAAACCGCTTTTGATTGCGCAATGAAGGGCGCAGAAGCAAAATTACAGACACTCACCCCCAGTTTTCCACCAGAAACACTCAAAAAAATATACAGTGACATTATTGAATTTTTCACGCACCCCTCTTTGGCAGAGATGAATATCAAAGGATGCGAATCCGACACCCCTGTTTTCGTCTTGGGGATGCCGCGTTCTGGAACGACATTGCTGGAACAAATTGTTCTCTCTCACCCAGACATGGAAGGTGTGGGTGAAGACGCCTTTTTAAATACTGTCATCTACAACATGTCATACATTAACAACCCGGATTGTCCTGTTGGCTACCCACTGCGCTCGGCCAAGGCCAAAAGTAAATATTTATCGCCCGAGGCGCTAGGACAAAACTACGTCGATTACATTCAAAAGAAACACCCCAATGCCAAACGCATTATCAACAAATCCATTTCAAACTATATCTGGATTCCTTATCTGCGCATTGCCTTTCCAAATGCAAAATTCATTCACATTCGTCGTAACGCGATGGATAGCTGCATTTCAACATTCTCGAAAAACTTTACAGATAACGCACAAGATTATTCTTATGATCTGGAAACACTTGGCCATCAATACAAATGCTATGTCGAAATGATGGACAAATGGAACGAAGTTTACGGCGACCACATATTAAATGTGACGTACGAAGATATCGTCGCGAACCTCGAAGGCGAAGCCCGCCGCATCATCGACTTCCTTGACGTCGAATGGAGCGATAAATGCCTAGAATTCCACAAGGCAAAAAGTACCGTCCGAACAGCCAGTATTGCACAGGTGCGCAAACCCATTTACACCTCATCCGTAGGGCGCTGGAAACGTTATGGACCAAAGGTTATACCGCTTATCAAGGCCCTAGACCACGCTGCCCCACCCGAGGCCCTCGCCTACATGCGCGAGCATGAAAAAAGTGAGTAACTTAAGAATTATCTTAACAATTTATTAAGAATTGTGTTATAAGATAAAAAGAGTGACGCCCAAGGATCGGGCTCATGCAGAAAGCATACACTAAAACCTAGGAAAGGAAATTATCATGTCTTCTGATGTTGTACTTACGTCCGCATTGCGGTCAAACCTTCAATCCCTCCAAAATACGCAGCGCCTAATCGACGAAACGCAGCTTAAACTCGCTACGGGTCTGAAAGTTAACTCTGCTTTGGATAACCCACAAAGTTTCTTCGCAGCGCAAAGCTTGAACAACCGCGCAAGTGACCTAACACGTTTGCTTGACGGTATTTCACAGTCTATCCGCACAATCGAAGAAGCCGACAACGGTATTACGTCCCTCACTAACCTCGTAGAACAAGCTGAATCTATTGCGATCGAAGCACAATCTGAAGCACGCGCTTCAGAAGGTTTCGCACGTATCCGCGGTGATGTTGATCTATCTGGCGTTGAGGACCTTAATACGTATCTTGGTGGAACAGATAGTGCCACATTTACATTCTCTATTCAGTTCACTCCAGACGACGCAACTGGAACAGGTGATGTAATTTCTCAAAACATCAACATTACTGGTACAACTGCTACCAATGAAACTGTTGATAATATTGTAGCAGACATCAACTCCAACACAGCTATCAATGACTACGTTAAAGCCTCTGTTTCATCTAACGGTCAACTTGTTCTAGAATCTCTAGAAGAAGGCGGCGTCATTCGTTTAGAAGACAGTGCTGGCGCGACAGCTCTTGGTGCTGCAGGCTTTGATGCTCTAGGCCTAAGCGGTGTTGTTGGTGCAGAATCCCTCGGCACAACTGGCGCCACAGGTGCAACGCAGCGTGCTGGTACTGTTATTGCTGGCCGTACGGTTTCTTCTGTTGCAAGTACTGGAACAACGGTTAACAACGCTTATCAGGCAAGTGACACACTTGTTGCGGCAGGCTTTGCAACCTTTGGTTCAACAACGCATGCGGCGTCTCTGGATATCGAAGTTGATGGCGCAGCAGCAACATCAATTGCTTTGGACAGCACAACAACAATCCAAGAAGTTGTTGATGGTATCAATAACGATGCCACACTGGCAGAGGCTGGCGTAACTGCGTCATTCGACACATCAACAGGTGAACTGAACATCACAACAGCAGATTCAGTTAATCAGTTGGAAATCGAATTTTCAGTTGCAACTGGCGGTTCAGATTCGTTCACTTCTGGTTTCGGCTTTGGTTCTTTCCAAACCGACCTTGCATTGGACGCATCAGGCACTGATGTCAGCGTAAGTGAACTCTTCACTTTCACAGGCAGCTCTGTTGACCTTGACCAGTACGAGGAAGACTTCAACAACATCCGCTCTCAAATCGATGATTTGGTCGGCGATGCCAGCTACCGTGGTGTAAACCTTCTAAACGGTGATGACCTGACAACGGACTTCAACGAAGACCGTACCAGCTCCCTCACAACAGACGGTGTTGACTTCACATCACTTGGCTTGGGCGTTGATGAAGCATCTTTCACCAACTCTTCTACAATCCAAGAGTCAATCGACGAGATCCGCGCGGCATTGGGCGAAGTACGTAACTTCGGTCAAACAATCGCAAACGACCTTGCCGTGATCCAGACACGCCGTGACTTCACCGAGTCAACAATCGGAACACTGGAATCAGGTGCCGATGACTTGACCGTTGCAGACCAAAACGAAGAAGGTGCAAACCTACTTGCCCTTCAGACACGTCAAACATTGGGTGTTACTTCCCTATCATTGGCGTCTCAGTCTCAACAGGCAGTTCTACGTCTATTCTAATCTTAACAGAACAGACACTTACAAATACGACAAAGCCCCGTTTCAACGGGGCTTTTCTTTTATCCAAAGGCTAAAACAACCGCTCACCTTTCCTAAAATCTCCTCAACATAAAGCATCACGCGCAACGCTCTCCCGCGCGCGCGCTTACCAATTACAAAGCAACACGAGGCAGAGAAACCTCGTGCTCTGGCAAACACACATCAAAAACAAAAAGAAAACAGGCTAGACACTCTTACGCGGGTCAAACGCATCACGCACAGCCTCTCCAATAAAGGTCAAAAGCGTCAGCATCACCGCTAGCGATAAAAACGCCGTAATGCCCAGCCACGGCGCATGCAGGTTATTCTTACCCTGCGCCAGCATCTCACCCATCGACGGCGAGCCTGGCGGCAACCCAAGCCCCAAAAAGTCCAGTGACGTCAGCGCCGTAATCGACCCCGTCAAAATAAACGGCATAAAGGTCATCGTCGCCACCATCGCATTAGGCAACACATGTCGCCACATAATCACAATATCCGGCACACCCATCGCCTTGGCCGCGCGCACATAATCAAAATTACGCGCACGGAAAAACTCCGCCCGCACCACATCAACCAATTGCACCCACGAAAACAGCAGCAAAATAAGCAAAAGCGTCCAAAATCCTGGCACGAACAGCGCCGAGAAAATAATCAGAATATATAAGCTCGGCATATTTGCCCAAATCTCGATCACGCGCTGCATGACCAAGTCCAGCTTTCCGCCAAAATATCCCTGCACGGCCCCCGCGCTCACCCCGATAATCGAACTGGCAATCGTCAGCGCCAATCCAAACAGCACCGACAAACGAAATCCATACAAAACGCGCGCCAGCACATCACGCCCTTGATCATCCGTGCCCAACAGGTTTTCCGCGCTTGGCGGTGACGGCGCAGGTGACGGCAAATCATAATTAATCGTGTCATACGAAAAACGAATAGGCGGCCACACCATCCATCCCCGTCCCTCGCCCACAATTAAATCCTGCACAAACGGATCACGATAATCGGCTTCGGTATCAAAATCACCACCAAAAGTCGCCTCAGGATAAAAAGAAAAAATCGGCGTATAAATGCCCCCCTGATACCCAATCAATAATGGCTTATCATTGGCAACAAAATCCGCCATCAACGCCACCAAAAACAGTCCCATAAACAGCCATAAACTCACATAGCCACGCTTGTTAGCCTTAAACTGCTGCAATCGTCTTTGCGTAATCGGTGAAAGCCCTGACATGTCTACCCCCCCTGCCCTTCGAAGCTAATGCGCGGATCAACCCACATATACACAACGTCACGTATAAGCATGCTCACCAGCCCAATCAGCGAAAAGATATAAAGCGTCCCCAAAACCACAGGATAATCGCGGTTAATAATGCTCTCATACCCTAACAGGCCTAGCCCATCCAATGAGAAGATCACCTCAATCAATAATGATCCTGTAAAAAAGATACTGATAAACGCCGCCGGGAACCCCGCAATCACAATCAGCATCGCATTGCGAAACACATGACGGTAAAGCACTTCACGCTCGCCCAGCCCTTTTGATCGCGCCGTCAACACATATTGCTTGCCGATCTCATCCATAAAAGAATTCTTCGTCAGCAGCGTCAATGACGCAAAGCCGCTAATCACCATGGCAGCAACAGGCAATGCCATATGCCAAAAATAATCCAGCCAATACGCAACAAAGCCCATCTGATCGGCATTATCAGAATGCAACCCCCGCAGCGGGAACCAATCCAAATACGTACCGCCCGCAAATACAACAATCAATAAAATCGCAAACATAAAAGACGGTATCGCATAGCCCGCAAAAACCGCCGCGCTTGTCCAAAAATCAAACGCCGTGCCATCACGCACCGCCTTTTTAATGCCCAGCGGTATCGATATCCAATAAATCAATAAAGTCGACCATAGCCCCAGCGAAATCGAAACGGGCATTTTTTCGGCCACTAACTGCAACACATTCACATCACGGTAATAACTCTCGCCCAGATCAAAGCGCATAAAATCCCAAACCATCGTAAAGAAGCGCTCATAGGCAGGCTTATCAAACCCATACATAGCCTCAAGCTCGGCAATAAAGTCAGGGTCTAACCCCTGCGCGCCGCGATATTGGCTCCCCTGCCCGACGGCTGCTCCTGCTGGCGACCCTGCGCCGCCGCCAATGCCAACGTCAGATCCACCGCCGCTAAAACGTGCGGTTGCGCCGCCGCCATGCCCTTGCAATTCGGCAATCATACGCTCAACCGGCCCACCAGGGACAAATTGCACAATAATAAAGGCAATCAAAACGATGCCAAACAATGTCGGCACCATCAACAGCAAGCGTTTAAGAATATAAGACAGCATGCAAACAGTCTAAAAGAACGCCCCCACCAAAGTCGAGAGCCAAGCAAGCAGCGCACAAACCTATGCACAATCCAAACACAAAAAGGCCAGCCCCTAACATCACGGCGCTGGCCTTATGTATTCACATTCTAAGATTACCTATTATGGCTGGGCAGGCTCTGGTGCGGCTGTCTGCGTACTGTTACTACATGATGACTGTTTGGCCTCTTCGCCGCTGACTTGTGGAAAGTACTGCGCATAATCAGGATGGGTATTTGCCGCTGTTACGCCTGCAATATTCCCCTCATCATCATAGGAAATGATATAGATATCTGCGCCGCTCACCCCTTTATCAAAAGCATAACGCGGATTTTCGGACATTTTATCCTTCCATGGCCCATCAACTTCTCCCGAATCATCCATCGTAACAATTTTTCCTAAAAATTTATTGGTAGCACATGTCGCCTGAATACCAGGGATTGCTGCCGCAGCATTACGCACATATTTTTCATACGATAGGCGTTCAATAACGCCTTTTTCAATACCAACATCCGATAAAGCATCGCGCAAAGTATCTTGAATGCCCTGATCTTCTGACGCGACAAAGGCGCTCATCATTAATGTATAAAGGCCTGCCTCGCCCTGTTGCGCCTCTAATTTTGCAGCTGCGGCAATGCGGTCGAATAGAAATGATTTACGCTCGCCCTCGGCGATGCGCTGCGCTGCGCTGGCGGCCTCACGCACTGTGCGCACCCTACTTTCTTCTGCCTGAGAAATAACTTGCTCTTGCGCTTGTTGCCACTGCGCAACAGGATTAACGTCTTCATCCGCTGGCTTTTCATTCGGCATAGATGCACATGCCGCAAGTGATAAAGCCGCTGCGCCTGTGCCTAATTTCTTCGCCGCGTTATAAATTCTTTGTGATCCAAAAACGTTTCTTAATGTCATAGTTCTTACCCCGTATGCCTTACCACACAATTTTAATTTACATAACTATACACAAAATAAGACGTGATTACAAATAAAAAAACAGCCCACCATCAAATGAGGCGGGCTGCTTGTAAAATATATGTCGTCTCTTGCTCTAGAAATCTAGATCAAGTGTATAAGATTTCGCCTCTTCCCAAGCTTCACCTGCACGTTTTTCTACTTGGTGATGCTCTTCACTCAAGCGAGGCAGTGATCCTGCAACATAACCATATGTCGTTTTAGTCGTGCCCCCCTCTTGAGTCGTCGTAATGCTTTCAAGTAACGCGCCTTTGTATCCAGCATGTTCTTCAGCTGCTTCCAAACGTGCATCAAGGAAATCCAATTTCGCAATAAAGGCATTCAACTTGGCATTGATTTTTGCAATTTCAACATCCGCCGCAAGTTCTTGACCACGAATTTCTTTCTGTGCATCCAACTGTAATGTTACAAGCTGCAAGTCTTGGGCAAATTTCTTACCCATTGTTTCATCAGACCAGTTATTTTGTACGGCCACGCACAAACCAACACTGATGTCTGCAAGCTCCTGAGCATCAAGTCCCTCTGTCGCGAATTGTAGATCCTCATCAGACATAGATACATAGTCAGCCAATGATGTTTTGACTTTCTTTGCTTCACCTGTTTCAGGATCTTCAACAAACTTGCTCAGCAAGAAACCACCAGCTACGCCTTCTTGCGTTTGCTCGGAATTACTGCTCCCCGAACCAAAGATACTCCAAGAGCTTTGCTCACTAATGTTTGATGTACATGCTGTTTTATCGCGTGCGACAAATGCTGCAACATCTGTATCTGGTGGTGTAATGCTAAGCGCAAGTGCTGTTGTACGCGCATTGTAATTATCACCATCCAAATCAACACTGCCAACGCCTTGACCACCAGCCGCCGTGCCACCAGTACCACCTTGGCCGCCAGCACCACCGTGTGACACGGAATTCGATGCAGAGTTTGAATTCGCGGCAGAATCACCTGCTGCGGCTGCGGCTGCGGTTGTTGCCACCCCGTTTTGGTTACTTGCAGATCCAGACGCTGCGCCTGAACTTGCGTTTGCTGTCAAAGGTGTCAAAGCCGTTGCAGCTGTTACCGCTAAGGCTGTTACATATCCTTTAAATTGTTTCTTTAATGCACTCATTTTTTTCCTCCTAATATCCGGTTCCACCCGGAAGATCGTAAATTACCGCCTCTTCATACCCCACATCACACCTTGCGATTGATCATATGAAAAAACTTTCGAAGAGTTATAATTTACATAAGAACTTATGTCAAATATTTTTTATTTTTTATTTAATATCAGCAACTTAAATCAATCAACCTAATCCACCCTATCAATTTCCTTGCATTTTTTGTGAAAATTATGTAAAAGATATGCACGATAAAGGAAAAAATATAAGGCAACTGATTAAGCCCTATATAAGGTGTGTAAAAAAATGGCAAATAATAACGACGATCAAGAGCAAACTGATAAGGTCCGCGATAACAAGGCGGCTACGCAGGATAATGCCTATACAGACAATGTCTCGCCGGCGCATGAAGATACATCACCCGATGATACGGCACGCAAAAGCACACGCGCGGCCTATCTACCAGGCAGCAACCCGAAAGGTTCTAAGAAGTATAAATCAAAGCATAAGGCCCTATATAAAAAGAACAAATCTGGCCTTCTTAGTAAACTCTCAAACGCGATCAGCCTTTCTGACAGCTTCAATAGCGTCACAGGATCTCCAGTTAAGAGCTTTTTGTTTAAAACAGGCGCCGTTTTTGCGGCGACAACAGTCTTTGGTGGCGCCGCTGCTTTATTTGCAGGCGTAACCTTCACCGCATTCAGCATTTTCAAAGACTGGCGCGCAGAAAAAGAGCGTGAAAGCTTCCTGCAATACATCAAAGACAATAAACAAACAGTTTCACAAAAGTTTTTACTCTCCGCCAGCGCCAGCATCATCGGCTATGGCCTATCTGATTTCTTTGGTTTGAAAGACATCTTTGCCGCAGGCAATAACGCTGCGCCCCCGCCCCCCATTCCAACATCGTTGAATGTTGGCGAAGGCGTTAACTATTCTGAACTCTATGCTGACTTCATGGAACCTGTGCAGGCAGAAGTCCCAGCAGAAAATATCGAGATGAGCACTTGCGTTTCATCTGACCATATCGCAATCGACGGCTGCCCTGACACGGACACACCAACTCTGGCCGAAGAGGATAGCCAATTCCTAGGCGATGTCTTTGCCGAAGAAAACATGGCAGATGACAGTGATACATTCACTTTAGACAGCAACGACACAATCACAATAGATGACCTCAGCAGCGTTACTCTTGACCAACCAGAGATTGACACGACAACCGAGGCTGAGCTTGAAACGAACACCGTTATCGCAGAAGACCATGAAATCATCACAAGCGAAGAAACTGCCAGCATGACACTTAGCACGACGGATGAGTTCCTAAGTGCATTAGAAAACAGCAGCGAGCTATCACCACAAGCACAAGCCATGATTGATGCAGCACAACGCGGCGAAACATGGGCAGTGCGTGACACAGCCATCGGCATCATCAATGGCTCATACGGTTTTGATAACATCCCAACTGACCTAAATGCGCAACAATGGGCAGGTCAGCTATTAGAGCAAGCCGCACAAACAGGTGATGAATGGTCACGCATTAACCATGCCTATTTACAATATCACGGTATCAACGGTATCTCCGCAGACCAAGACGCAGCCTTGAGCACTATCAATGAACTAGGACGCAGCTGGGTTGGTGGAGAATCTCTCCTTGATCAGACTGATCTAGATCAGCAACCCCTTACACAACCTGAGTCTCAACCAGAAGCGCAGCCTGCCGCAGAAGAAGTCACCCTGCCAGATACAACCGCGCCGAAACCTGCCGTAGAGGAAGTGGTGCTACAGGACACACCGGCACAGCGCCCTGCGACCTTTGTAGAAGAGGTCACCCTGCCAGATACGCCTGCGCCGCAACCTGCTGCAGAAGAAGTTGTCCTACAGGATACGCCTGCGCCGCAACCTGCTGTAGAAGAAGTCATCCTACAGGATACGCCTGCGCCGCAACCTGCTGTAGAAGAAGTTATCCTACAGGATACGCCTGCGCCGCAACCTGCTGTAGAAGAAGTTGTCCTACAGGATACGCCTGCGCCGCAACCTGCTGTAGAAGAAGTCATCCTACAGGATACGCCTGCGCCGCAACCTGCTGTAGAAGAAGCGGCAGAAGAACCAGTACAAGGCCCGACCTTAACGTTCGTGAATGAACATGGCCAAACCATCGCAAATGACAACCTCAACAGCGATGAACAAACGCGCCTCAATGTCTTTAGTCAAATTCTGCAATCTCGCGGTATAGATACACAAGATGCGGCCGTCATAGCAAGCAATGACGGCACATATACACTGCGCAAAACATTTACCCCAAGCGCAGAGCATCAAGCCTTCTCCGAGCATTTCGGCGTAAACCTAAAAGGGGCAACAGTGCATAAAGATTATATTGCCACGCAAATCGAAGAACCTGACGCGCCGCAAGTCGCCGCGTTACATTAATCAACGACCGCTGGCAGCGAGAACACAACTTCGGCGCCAATATTATGCTCACGCGGCTTAATGTGAAGGCATCCGCCATGCATACGCACGATCTTATCCGCAAGCGTCAACCCCGCCCCAATGCCCGCGTAATCATCGGGCCGCAAACGCTTAAACATGGTCAAAACACGCTCGCACTGCTCAGGCTTTAGGCCTATACCGTTATCTTTTATTGAAAAATGCCAGCGCCCATCATCAAAATAAACCGACAGTGAAATAGCCCGCGTATCCTGTATCACAGGATGAAATTTCATCGCATTGTCTAAAAGACAATAAAACAAACGCGCGAGGCGCTCCTCATCCCCCCATACGGCTGGCATTTCATCACATGAAAAATCGACTTCAAAAGCGGCATTACTGCCCCATAAAGACTGCACAACCCGATCAACAATCACCGCCACATCCACGCGCCCAAAAGGTGACAAGCGCGTATTAAGACGCGAAAACTCAAGCAAAGCAGCTTGCATCGCCTCCACCTTATCCAGCGCCATATAAATAAAATCAACGCACTGCACCTGATCAGCGTTTAACTTTGTCTGATCACAGCCATCCAACAACAGTCCAGTAAATTGACGGATATGACGCATAGGCGCGTTTAAATCATGCGATACAATATAGGCAAAATCCTGATATTCTTTGGCAATATCAGCGCCATGCTCTGTAGAAACCAAATCATTTGACATGCGCACTATGATGACCTTTCCCCAGCGCGGTCAGGCAAAACCACGACATTAAACCAAAAATCTTCTAGGGATTGAATAACCTCTTGAAATTTATGCAAATCAACAGGCTTCACCAAATACGCATTCGCATGAAAATTATAACTGCGCACTACATCTTCTTCGGCCTGTGACCCCGTTAAGATTACTACAGGGATGCGGCGTAAATCATCATCGGCCTTAATTTCTTGCAGCACCTCACAGCCATCTTTCTTGGGCAAGTTTATATCAAGCAAAATAATATCTGGCCGCGGAAGATTGTGAAATTCACCGCGCTTATAAAGCATATCCATCGCGACCTCACCATCCTTGGCCACAAAAATTTCATTCCCAACCTTGGCCTTTTGAAAGGCCTTTTTGGTTAAAAACACATCCCCATCGTTATCTTCAATCAACAAAATATCTGCAAATTTCATCGCATGATTACTCATAGATCCCTCCTTTTATTCCTTATCTGCTTTATGTCCTTTAGGGATAGTAAAATAGAATGTTGTCCCTTTTCCCGTGCGCGATTCAGCCCAAATATCACCGCCAAAACTTTCAACAATCTTCTTACTAATCGCCAGCCCCAAACCTGTGCCTGGATATTCTGTTTTCCCATGCAAGCGTTTGAAAATTAAGAAAATGCTCTGCAGGTATTCATCCTTAATGCCGATGCCATTATCCTGAACGGAAAAAGTCCAGTGCCCAGGCGCAGAATCAACATGGACGCGAATTTCACACGCCTTATCAGTCGAACGATATTTGATCGCATTACCGATCAAATTCTGCATAAGACGTAAAAAACGCACAGGATTAGCCTGCACAACGGGCAAATCATCAAGGTGAATTTTCGCGCCAGAATCTTGAATAGACGCACTAAGATTATCCAGCGCCATTTGCGTATGCGTCATCGTATCGACAGGCACCAGGTCAAGATTACTACGGTCAATTTTAGAATACTCTAACAAGTCACACACCAAAGATTGCATGCGCTCAACCGAAGAAAAAATATAAGACAAATATTCTTTTGCTTCTTTTGATAAGTCACCATCACATTCTTCAGAAAGTAATTTGCTAAAATTACTGAGCATACGCAAAGGCTCTTGCAAGTCATGCGATGCCACATAGGCAAAGCGCTCTAATTCCTGATTAGAACGCAAAATTTCCTCCTCGGCTTCACGGCGCAATGTAATATCACGCACAATACCGCTAAAGATCTTTTGTTGATTAACATGAACCTCACTGATCGACAGCTCTAATGGAAACTCGCTACCATCTTTCCTGCGCCCATAAACCTCACGACCAATGCCAATAATTTTACGCTCACCCGTTTCATGGTAATTCTTCAAATAACCATCATGCTTCAGGCGGTCTGAAGAAGGCATCAACATTTTGACATTTTGCCCGACAACATCATGCGCGCTATAACCAAAAATCGTTTCGCACGCGGCATTATAGTGCAGGACAATGCCTTGTGCATTGATCGTAATCAGGCCATCAACCGTATTATCCAAAATCGCCTGCAAGCGCCCGCGTGTTTCTTTTTCAGCATGATTAATCGCCTCTAAACGCCCTGTCAGGCCTTGAAATTCACATGCAAGCTCGCCAATTTCATCACCGCGGCGCACCAAATTTTCCCATACCAAGCCATTATCATCATAATTTTTAATTTCGCGCACCATTCGCTTTAACGAGCGTTTAAAAATATTCGCCAAAAATACTGAGCACATCACGGCAAACACTATTAGTATAAAGGCAATAATACCGCCATAAAGCCGCACTTCATGCACCGCAGGCAATAATTGGCTCTCTGGGATGACACGGGCAAAGGTTAGATAGCGCTCCGTATTATCAGGGGAAAAATACATCCGGCGATAGTAGACAAACATCTTCTCATCCGCTGTTTGCAAAATATCATAACCATCACGCACCTGAACGCGCCTTAGAACATCCAAAACACGGTTATCCAAGGCAGGCGACGATGCATAATTAAAGCGAAAATTTTTCTCCACGCGATCAGGGTGATACACCAAATAATCATCTTGATCAGTCATCACATAAAAACTGTCAGCTAATTGTAAGCGCAGGACAATATCCTGCACCCACTTATCAAATGCAACGTTAATAACAAGCATGCCAAACAAGTTCGCAGACGAATCAAAAACAGGCACACCTGTGCGAAAAACCGGCAAATAGGGAATCTGCACTTCGCCATGCTCACGGTTTAAGGTCACAGGTGAGAAATACAAATCCCCCAGCGCAGTATTTGTAATGCCCGTAAAATAAGGCTCCTCACTTTTTTGCTGATAAGCGCCCTCTTCCGTCACTTCAATGCGGCCATCCATTGCGCGGTTAACGCGGACAAGTTCCCGCCCTTGATCGGCAACGCCAATATAACGCAATTGCACATAAGGTGAACGTGGTGTCAAAAGTGATATAAAAATCGTTTCAAGGCGCTCTCGCCACAAGGCTACTGTCGAGCCATCCAAAGGGTCAACACCTTGGTTTTGTATACTGCGAACAATGCCTTGTATCGGCGGCAATTGCGATAAAATGCGGACATCATCTTTCAGGACATCCAACGATGCCTGAAATTCACGTTCAATCACCTGAGCCTCCAATGAAAGGCCTGCAATTTCACGCTCCAACATCAGGGCTTCAACTTTTTTGGAATACCATCCACCAATGATCACGCAGGTAAGCATCGTCACCCCGCAAATGGTCAGGAAAATTTTGGTACTAAAAAGATTCAGCCTCTCAAGAAAATCGACCTCACGTCGGCCATTTTTTCTCCAGAATACATTAAGATTTTTGAACATCACAAAAAACCCAATCGGCGCGCTTTGCCCCAAAACGCACGATCATCAAAATATGAAACTATAAAATATGTCTAAGCGTATCCGAAAAATCACCATCGGTAATCTTCGCCTTCAACAGCACATCATTGGCACCGTTTTTAAGCGCTTCCAAAATGGTCAAATGCGTGCCCAGCCCCGTCACAACAACAATAGGAACAACACGGTTAAAACGGCGCACCTCCCGAACCGTTGAAGGGCCATAGCCATCTGGCAAATTTAAATCCAGTAAGATTAAATCCAGTGGTGACTTCATGTAAACGCTGTATGCATCTTGCACACATGACGCGGCCATAACCTGAACATCTGGGTAAATTTTTCTCAGCATCCGCGTGAGCAAGAACAGGTCAGATTCGTCATCTTCAACGATCATAACCTTATAAGATTTTGGTGTTGCCTCGAATGTAATATCAGACTGCATATGAATAAAAACCCTAACAAAAGACAAAAAATAACGCAGCAAACAAAAACAACGCCATATACCAATGTATACGAAAGAGCCTTAAGCAAGTCTTTAAAATAGATAAAATGCTGTACACTCAGGCAACAAAACAACCATAGCGTGAAAACACTCTACACACATTTATACAAAACTGCAAACAGTGATGACTACGATAGAAGGCAGTACAACAAAACACAAAAAAGCATCCGTTAGCCGCGCATATTACCGGATTACAAGATATACCACACCATCTTCATAACTTTGCTCAGGCAACGATACAAAATATGGTGTTTTAACGGTTTCATAGCTTGGCGTTTCTTCGCGTAAAACACCAAAAACACGCTCACGAACACTATGCGTAATGCGCTCTAATTGCCCTTCCGTAAGCTTCCGCCCAACCGCATCACGCAAAACGGATGTCACCGCATCAACATAACGCGGCTCAACGCCCACTGGCATCATAACCTGCCCTGTATGATCACGGTTAAACGCGTAGAAATTCTTTAAATCATCCATATCGACAAAGGCTTCATCCACCACAAGAATAAACCCTTGAACAGTCGGCAAAACAGGCTCCACCGCATCAGGGAGCTCCGGCATACCCACTGGAATTTTATCTGGTTCAGTGCGCTCTAATCCGGTTGGCATATTGACATCTACTCCCGCAGAAGGAGCGTCTTCTTTTTGATAGCGCGCAACATCCCCCAGCACTTCCAAAAAGCTTTCCGGAACGGCCGCTTTGCGGACAGGAACAGGTATAACTGGACGTCGGGACGGCGCAACAATAGGTGCGGCCTCATAAAACCGTGCGTGATGAATGTCCCGCTGCGTCAGACCAGACTTTTTAATCACCACATTCAGAACCCCATCAGGTGCATTTTGCTTAGGTATATAAACACTTGCACGCTCGTACCCTTTGGTCGCGCGAACATAGCCTTGGACCTCTGTCAAAATGCCCTGCAAAAGGCTTTCCGTCATGGGGCGCCCAACATAGGCCTCTCCTACTGGCACAAGTGCACGATCATCAAAATCACGAAAGCCTATTACAATCACTGATTGCATTAGATTTTTCTGCACAAAATCAAAAAACATGTCCGCATCAGCCATATCAACAAAGCTAACATCGGGTGCGATGATCACCCCCTGCAGAGCCATCGGCCCTGCTGTTTGCGGAACGACAGCGCGACGCTGAACCTTCACCTGATCGATCGCATTAAAAATAGGCCCAACAACAAAAGCACGCCCCTCAGGCAACGCCGTCTTAACCGACGACACGTCCAGCGACACGTCAACAGGCTCATCTGGTAACGGCGCATCAGCAACGGCATCTTCGCCCTGATAATGCCGCAAAATATCAATCGCTTGGCCAGACGCATTATCCGCCATATCCTTGGGCACGTCAAAGATACTTTGCGCAGACACCGCAACGGAACCCCCTCCCAAAAGCACGCCACAAGCCGCCGCACACAACACAGCGCGCGCGCCCAGCATAACAACTTTTAAAAAGCGATTTTCCAAAACCGTCTCTCTTTGCAAAGAACTACAACACAAAACTTCTAGCATAAGCACACCAGCAGCGCCATACACCCGCCATGCGACAAGCACAGTTATCAAGAATGAATTATAATTATTTACATATACAAAGAACTTTGCTACCCCTAGAGATACGGAAAAACAGGTTCAGAAATATAAAACATATGCAAAAATTATACTGCGTCTTCAGTGACGGCAGCTACGCCAAGCGCAACCGCGCGGGGCTAGGCGGTGTCGTCGTATCCAGCGATATTGATATCAGCAATAATCGCCCCCTCACCCACAGCAAAGCCAAAGTAGAAACTCTGATCTCCAAAGCATTTGAAGGTGAAACAAACTCTTTATCCAGCGAAGCACTCGCCGCAGCAGAGGCCCTCAATGCCGTCCCCGCGGGTGAGAATATTCTGCTCCACCTCGACCCCGATAGCTTGGTGCGCTTGATCAACAACAATAGCCTAAAATCATACAAAGACACCTGCAAACCACATAACCAGCACGCGATAACAGAGCTGAACAACGCAGTCGAGCGCCACAAATCCGTACGCGCGGCCTACCAAAGCGATCAAAAAAATGCCCTTGTCAGGCTTTGCCATCATTTTGCGCGCGCCGCAGAAAAAGGACAAAGCCTTTCCTTTGAAACCCCCTTTTATCTGCCTGTCAAAAACGATGCCCGCATTATTTTTTCATCCGCAAACAAAAAAGGCAAACACTACCGTCAACAAAATAGCAAGGCACCGCAAAAACAAGAGATTAAGGCCGAAGCCAAAAAGCGCGTTCACAGCGCCCTGCCGCATCTTTCAACCGCAAGTGATAACGAAGCCACAAACATCAAAAGCACCTTTAATAAAATCAGCAAAAAACTTGAGCAGCGCTATCCTGGATATAAAGTCAAAATTAAGATCAAAAAGGACAATCTCGGCAACAACAAACTTAAGGTAAAGGTAAAGGTAAAGGTCAAAGACAAAAGTCAGAAGCAAAAAACATCGTCCGAACATTCACTCGCCAGAAAAACGCTGTCCCGCGCATCAGAAAAGGACGTATTTTGCGCTTTGGACGATGCTTTCACGCAGGCCCATTGGATCAACGACCTGCTGCATTCATAGCCTAGCAATATCAAAACCAATCTTACACATGACAGCGAAATAACCCTCGCTCCCTTAAAGACAAACAAATTATCGCAACTCAAACACTTACATTCGTTTGTAAAAGTCTCAAGTTTCTCAAGAAAAATAGAAAAAGTTACTGGCGGAGATGACAGGATTCGAACCTGCGAGGAGTTGCCCCCAACACGCTTTCCAGGCGTGCGCCTTAAACCACTCGGCCACATCTCCGTTGTAAGGGCAAAGCCTTACGAAGGTGTCAGCACACTAGAGCCTTGATTTTCAAAGATCAAGAGGGTAAATATTAACTCCTCTGTCATATAATAAATTAATCAAACAATCAAAAGAGACACCATGATGAAATTTCTATTTTTGCTTCTATTAATTCCTGCTGCGGCGGCGATGGGACACGATACATATCTGTATTATATCGGTAAGAACGCAAATCTAGATTTCAGTGCTCTGGGTTTCCTTTGGACGCAATACCACCCAAGCAGCTTTGAATATGTGGCCAGCAACCTGCCCGAAGACATCTGGGCACAGGTAAACCCTATTTTGTCTTACCCTGCACTGTACGTTGCCCTGGTATTTGCGGCAATTATGTTCACCTTAATTTGGCTTATCACAATGCCGTTTCGCAAGAAGACAGACAAAGACTTTAGCTTCTCTGCGCAAAAGAAATGGAACCGCGGCGGATAAAACGCCTCGCGTTTCCCCTCCCCTAGGCAATCTTTTCGACATATTTTTGCAAAATCTGCAACTGATCTGGCGCAGACAGGCGATGATCACCACCGTCTATAATCACCACGGCATCACGTGGCAAATCAAATGCCTGCTGAATGGCATACGCGGTCTTAGGCGGCACATCGATATCAGCGCTCCCCTGCAATAAGGTCACAGGGCATGCCAAACGCGGCGCACCGTTTAAGATCAGATGCTGTTTTCCATCTTCATAAAACGCGCGGGTAAAGGCATAGGGCTCATCACTATAATCATTCGGCACATAAACAATGCCGTCCTCCATCAAGGCGCGCTGCTGATCCGCGTTCAGGCGCGTGTGATACATATCCTCGGTAAAGTCTGGCGCCGCTGCAATCCCGACAAAGCCGCGCACATAATCCGTATCGCGCAATGATAGCGCCAGTAACAATCCGATCCACCCCCCCATCGACGACCCCACGATCACAACCGGCCCGTTAATCAGCGCATCAAACACTGCGCGCGCATCGTCAAACCAATCACCAATGACGCAATCCTCGAACACGCCGCCCGATTGCCCATGACCGCGATAATCAAACCGCACATAGCCCTGCCCGCGTTTTTTGCAGGCCTCTTCCAGAAAAATGGCTTTCGTTCCGCCCATATCCGAACGATAGCCACCGCAAAACAAAACCGTTGGCAAAGCCTTATCCTCGCCTTGGTACGCATGATACGCAATGTCGGCCTTACCGGCGCGCTGTAAAAAAGAAACCATATTTCAAAATTCCACCTTAACTTTATAGAACAAGCAGTATAAGATCGCCACCGATGCAAAAACAACCCACGATCCTGCAAATCATTCCTGAACTTGGCCCCGGCGGGGCAGAGCAAGGCTGCATCGACGTGGGCGCGGCGCTTGTCCGCGCGGGCGCAAAGGCCATCGTTGTATCACACGGCGGATCGCGCCTGCATGAACTGGCGCGCACAGGCGTGCAGCACATCAACATGCCCGTTCACAGCAAAAATCCCTTGACGATTTTAATGAACAGCGCACGCCTACAAAAAATCATCAAAAAACATGACGTCGACATCGTCCACGTCCGCAGCCGCGCCCCAGCGTGGAGTGCCTATCTCGCCTGCAAAAAGACAAACGCGCATTACATGACGACATGCCATGCGCCCTATAACATCGGCGGCGAAATGAAACGCCACTATAACAGCATCATGACCAAGGGCGAGCGCATTATCGCAATCTCGAACATGGTGGCAGATTATATGCAGATGAATTACCGTCTGAACCCGCATAATATTCGCCTTGTTCACCGCGGCGTTGCGATTGACCGCTTTAACCCCAACGCCGTCAGCGCAGAGCGCGTCATCACACTGGCAACACAATGGCGCATCCCCGATGGCAGTAACGTTGTCATGCTGCCGGGGCGTTTAACACGCTGGAAAGGCCATCATGTCCTGATCGATGCGATTGCCCGCCTGCAGCGCAAAGATATTTTCTGCATCATCATCGGATCCGACCAAGGGCGCTCAGCCTACCGTCAGGAACTGGAAGACAAAATTGCCGAAAAAGATCTTTCTGGGCAAATCCGCATCGTCGATCATTGCAGCGATATGCCTGCGGCTTATATGCTGGCTGGCGCAGTTGTTTCCGCCTCGATCGAGCCTGAAGGCTTTGGCCGCATCCCTATCGAAGCACAAGCCATGGGTCGCCCCATCATCGCCACTGATCATGGCGGCGCGCAAGAAACCATCGTGCGCGGCGAAACAGGTTGGCTTGTTCCGCCTTCTGATTCAGAGTACATGGCCGAGGCGATCAAAGAAGCCCTTACCCTCAACCCCGAACAACGCGACATCCTGGCAGAGCGCGCCATGGAACATATCGCGGAAAATTTCTCGGTCGATCTGATGATCCATAAGACACTGGGCGTCTATAACGAATTGCTTGCCGATCACGGTACGCAAATTCAAATCTAACCTCACGCTCGCCATCAATCCCCAGCGTTAAGCGCCCTGCCCGCACAAAATATTTGCCTCGCGCGCGCAACTATCCGACAATCAAAATGCTCCAATTAATCAAAACAGGATCTCACCGTGCGCAAGCCTTCAGCGACATTATTGACCTTAACGCTATCACTTGCGACGTTAACGGCATGCGGCAAAACCCGCCTCGAACAACAGCTTAACCACGCAAAATACTGGAAACGCACCGATGTACGCGAGGTCACATACATCAATGGCCGCACTGCGCAAAAACGCCTCAACCAAGATCTCGCAAACTGTGTCATGGAAATCCGCCAAGCCAGCCGCAGCCAAGCGCTGCGCGATGCGATTCCGGCGAATATTTATGGCCTCGAAGACCAATACGGCGAAAATTACAAAGACGAACTCAGCCTCAACAAACATGACACGCCCGAACGTGATGGGGCTCTGCGCGCCGAACACACGAATTACCACAATTTTGAAAGCTGCATGTTCGACAAAGGATGGAGCCGCACAGCCTATGTCACATACGACACTGAAATCCGCGCGCGCAAAGCATACCTATCAAATATTGGTTACGAAGAAAATGAAACGCGCCTAAGCCAGAAGCGCAGAAAAAAACAACAAGAGCTTAAAAGCACAAACAACCCCGACTTTGTTGACCTCAACGAATAAAGGGGTGTTTCAGAAGGCCGTCTTAATCGCGGCCTTCCATTGGCTTAAATTCAGGCTTATAAGGCTCATCACTTTTAAAACGTTTATACGACATGATCTGACGAATTTCTAAATCTGAACGCACCATATTCGCGGCAGTTTTCTGCCCCATCATCATATCCCAACCATCAATTGTCTGTTCATTATCACGCATAAAATTAACCTCTTGTTAAGTGTTATGTAAAACAATATACACAAACATGTCCATTTTGGCAACTTCTTTACAAAGAAATAAAAATTATATAGTAAAATCAGCCACTTCTGATGTTCGCAAATGCTTGCTCACACTCATATAAATACAGCAAATAACACAAGGCCTCACTACGCTCGCCTTCTAAATTCGGGTCACGCTGCACAATCAAACGTGCATCATCGCGCGCCGTCGCCAGCAAATCACCATGCATATTCAAATCCGCATTTTTAAAGACCGGCAAGCCACTTTGCCGCACGCCTAAAACATCCCCGCCCCCGCGCAGCATCAAATCTTTCTCGGCGATGACAAAGCCATCTTCACTATCACGCATGATATTTAGGCGCTCTTTCGCGATTTCACCCAGCGGCCCTGCATACACCAAAAAGCAATAAGATTGGTCACCGCCGCGCCCTACACGCCCGCGCAGCTGATGCAACTGCGACAAGCCAAAGCGCTCGGCATGCTCGATCACCATGATGGTGGCCTCTGGCACGTTCACGCCAACCTCAATGACAGTGGTCGCCACCAACACATCCAAATCACCTGCTGCGAACTTAGCCATCACAACGTCGCGCTCATCAGCCTTCATCTTGCCATGAACAAGGCCGACACGCTCACCGAAACGCTGCTTCAAAATGTCATAACGTTCCTCGGCCGCGGCCAAATCCATCACATCAGATTCTTCAACCAGCGGACATACCCAATAAACGCGCGCGCCCTCTGAAATGCGGCGCTGTAATCCCTCGGCAATGCTTTCGATTTTATCCAAGGAAAACAGGCGCGTATCAATAGGTTTCCGTCCAGGCGGCTTTTCGTCGAGGCGCGAAACCTCCATATCACCATACGCCGTTAGTGTCAGCGTCCGCGGTATCGGCGTCGCTGTCATCACCAGAACATCCACGCCCTTGCCCTTTTCGCTCAGCATCAGGCGTTGCTGCACGCCAAAGCGATGCTGCTCGTCAATGACGGCAAGACCAAGGTCTTGGTAAGCAACATCCTTTTGGAACAAAGCATGCGTGCCAATCACAACTTGCGCTGCGCCGCTAGCGATTTGTTTTAAAATCGTTTCCCGCGCCGCGCCTTTATCACGCCCTGTCAGCACAACCGCGCGCACGCCTGCGGCCTCTAATAAGGGCTTCAGGCTTTCGCCATGCTGACGCGCCAAAATTTCGGTCGGGGCAATAATCGCGCCTTGCGCGCCGCTTTCCACCGCTTGCGCCAGCGCCAGCGCCGCCACCACGGTTTTACCGCTGCCGACATCACCTTGCAACAAGCGCAACATCCGCGCAGGCTCTGCCATGTCGGCGCTAATATCGATCAGCGCTTTTTCCTGCGCACCGGTCAGCTCAAACGGCAATGCCGCACGCAGGCGAGCGCGCACCGCGCCATCACCATCATAACTGCGCCCTGCCAGTTTCCTTTGGCGTGACCGCACTAAGAGTAACGTTAATTGATTAGCTAACAGCTCATCATAAGCAAGGCGCGCACGCGCAGGGTTTGCCCCTTCTAAATCAGCCTCGCGCATGGGCTTATGCACGCTGGCCATGGCCTCATCCCAACTTGGCCAATTCTCACGCTTTTTATGGGCCTCATCCAACCATTCTGGCAAAGGACGCACAAGACGCAGCGCACCTAATATGGCCTTATTCATCGTTTTATTCGTCACGCCCGCCGTTAACGGGTAAACAGGCTCCACCGTTTCCAGTGTCTTACGCTCGGCCTCGGGCACGAAATCAGGGTTCACAATCTGCGCGCGACCTTGGTAATAATCAACCTTACCGCTAACAACGCGGCGCGCACCTTCGGGTAATTGCTCCTGCAGCCATTTCTTACGCGGGTTAAAGAAAACAAGGCTCATCGTGCCGCTGGCATCACTACAGGCAATGCGGTAAGGCTGCTGACGCCGGGCATTGGGGGCATGCTTGCCAATCACAACACTGATCGTGGCAATCTTACCGGCGGGCGCTTCGCTGATCTGCGGGGCAAAACGTCTGTCGATATAATCAATCGGCTTATGCCACAGCGCATCAATAACCTTAGGCCCGCCAACAAGACGTTCCATCAACGGAGCAATACGCGGCCCAACACCAGGTAAGGTCGTCAGCGCACGAAAATAGGGATCAAGATCAAACGGTCTAGGCATTGTTTTCTTCCTATTAACCGTGTAAAACATCTGCCATGAACAAGCAAGACATTGAAAACTGGCGCAAACGCCTCATCTTTCGCTCTGACCACCGCGGAACCAAGGAAATGGACATCATTATGGGCAAATTCGCCCGTGAAAATGTCCCGCATTTTACCGTGGACGAATTAGGCGCGTATGACGAGCTCCTGAAAGAAAATGATCCAAACCTCTATAACTGGATCATTGATAAAGAGCAGCCCCCCGCCAACATCCCGCTTGAGATGCTAAATAAAATCAAAGCAACATATATTAAATAGTAAATAGCCCTAGAAACAGGCATGAGCGTATCTATCAACACAATCTACGGCGCGCCAACTGGCCAAGACGCACGCATTTTGGCTGATCGTGCGCGCGCTGCCATGCGCGAAGATCGTGTTATTTGCCACATTGCACTGGATGATAACCGTGCACATACGCTGGAAAGCCTATTGCAATTCTTTGCGCCCGATATAGATGTTCTCATTTTTCCTGCGTGGGATTGCCTGCCCTATGACCGCGTATCACCCAGCGCCGCAATTGCCGCACGCCGCGCCGCTACGCTGTGCAAGCTCCTCGCGTGGGAACAAACGCCCGATCGCGCCCCGCGCATCCTCATCACCACAGTGAATGCAGCCCTGCAGCGCGTATCGCCCAAATCTCTCTTTGATAATGCAGGCTTTTCCGCCACAAAAGGCAGCCGCATCAACGTCGAAAGCCTGCAGGCCTACCTCACCGATAACGGCTATACCCGCACAGACACCGTGCGCGAGGCTGGTGAATATTCAATTCGCGGCGGCATTATTGATATATTCCCGCCCGAAGACGAAAACCCTGTGCGTTTCGACCTGTTCGGCGACGAAGTTGAAACCATCCGCAGCTTCGATCCCCTATCACAGCGCAGCCTTGATCCTGTCAAACATTTTGCCCTCACGCCCGTGAATGAATTTCACATGGACGAAACAGGCATTCAAAATTTCCGCAGCGGCTATCGCGATCACTTTGGCCTGCCACAAGGCAACGACCCCTTATACGAGAATATCTCACAAGGGCGGCGCTATAACGGGATGGAGCATTGGCTTCCCCTCTTCTTCGATCAGATGTGCACACTATTCGATTATATCCCCGCGCGCGAGATCAGCTTTGACCTGCACGTTCGCCGATCCCATACCGAGCGCCTCACCCATATCGAAGATTTCTATCAAGCCCGCAAAACACTGGAAAATGCCGCCAACCGCAAAAAGGGCCGCAGCAAAGATGTCAGTCTCTCTGGCGGGACATACCGCCCCCTCCCGCCGAGCGAACTTTATCTGGAAGAAAAAGAATGGCTAGCCCTTACGCACGATGCGCTTTCCCTATCGCCCTTCAAGTCACCAAACGACGACGAAGAAGATAGCGGCGCGGTCAAAGGGCGCAATTTCTCGGACATTCGCGCACTGCCTGATGGCAATGTCTTTGCCGCGCTGAAAGATATGCTAGCGGGCGAGCGTAAACGCACGCTGATTGCATGCTATTCACACGGCGCGCGCGAACGCATCAAAACCATGATGGAAGGCGCAGGCTTTGATAATCTCGCCACCATCAATGACGCTGCGCAGTTTAAAAAATTACAGCCCTATCAAATCGGCCTATCTGTATTACCGCTAGAAGATGGTTTTGACGCACCAGATCTGCGCATCGTGACAGAACAAGACTTGCTCGGCGACCGTCTTGCCCGCGCCAGCAAAAAGCGCCGCAAAGCCGATGATTTCATCACTGAAATTTCATCCCTGCAGGCAGGTGATTGCGTTGTTCATGTCGATCACGGCATAGGCCGTTTTCTGGAACTTGAAACAATCAAAGCAGGCAAAACGCTGCATGACTGTTTAAAAATTGAATATGCTGGCGGAGATAAGCTCTTCGTGCCAGTTGAGAATATCGAGGTCCTCTCGCGCTTTGGCGACAGTGAATCCACCGTGCAACTCGATAAGCTTGGCGGTGCAGGATGGCAAGCGCGCAAGGCTAAGGCGAAAAAAGATCTGATGGCGATGGCCGATCATTTGCTTAAAATCGCCGCCGCGCGCCAGCTCAAAAAGGCACCGTCCCTGCATATTTCAGAAGGGCTCTATAACGAATTTGCCGCGCGCTTCCCTTATAACGAGACCGAAGATCAACTGCGCGCCATTAACAATGCTATTGCGGATATGGGCAAAACATATCCAATGGATCGCCTTGTTTGCGGTGATGTTGGCTTCGGCAAGACCGAGGTCGCCATTCGCGCCGCCTATGTCGCGGCAATGAACGGCGCACAGGTTGCAATCATTGCACCCACAACGCTTTTGGCGCGCCAGCATTATAAAAACTTTACGGATCGTTTTGCCGGAACAGGCCTGCGGATCGAACAATTCTCACGCCTTGTTGGCGCGGCAGATCTAACGCGCGCGAAAAAGGCACTGGCCGATGGGGACATTAATATTGCGATTGGCACGCATTCCCTGTTTGGCAATACGATTAAGTTTGCCGACCTTGGTTTGGTCATCATTGATGAAGAGCAGCGCTTTGGCGTCAAACAAAAAGAACGCTTGAAAGAGCTCAAAGAAAATGTCCATATCCTGACCCTAACTGCAACGCCTATTCCGCGCACATTGCAAATGGCCCTCACAGGCGTCAAGGAAATGAGCCTCATCGCAACCCCGCCCGTTGACCGTTTGGCCGTGCGCACCTTTGTCTTGCCATACGACCCTGTTGTTATTCGCGAAGCCCTCCTGCGCGAGCATTACCGCGGCGGGCAAAGCTTTTATGTCTGCCCGCGCATCAAGGACATGGAAATCCTTGAAACCGCGCTCAAAGAAATTGTCCCTGAAATTAAGGTCGTCACCGCGCACGGACAAATGCCGCCTGCCGAACTGGAAGACCGCATGAACGCGTTTTATGACGGGCAGTATGGCTTATTACTGGCGACAAATATCATCGAAAGCGGCATCGACATACCAACGGCCAACACGATGATCATTCACCGCGCTGATATGTTTGGCCTAGCGCAGCTCTATCAAATTCGCGGACGCATTGGACGATCGAAACAGCGCGCTTATGCGTACCTCACCTACCCTGATAATGTGCCGCTGGGCGATACGGCGCTAAAACGCCTCGAAGTCATGGAAACGCTCGACACGCTGGGCGCAGGATTTCAGCTCGCCAGCCATGACATGGATATTCGCGGCGCAGGAAACTTGCTGGGCGATAAACAATCCGGCCACATCAAAGAGGTCGGGGTTGAGCTATATCAACAAATGCTGGAGGACGCTGTTGCCGCCGCGCGCGAAGGACTGGACTACAGCGATGATGACAACGCCAACGACACATGGTCACCGCAGATCAACTTGGGCACATCTGTCCTCATCCCAGAAACCTATGTAAAGGATTTGGGCGCGCGCATGTCGCTATATCGCCGTTTGGGTGAACTGGAAAATGCAGAAGAAATTGATGCCTTCGCTGCCGAGATGATCGACCGTTTTGGCGACCTGCCTGATGAAGTTAACAACTTGCTTGAGATCATCAGCATCAAACGCCTATGCCGCGCGGCAGGCATTGGCCAAATTGACGCAGGCCCCAAAGGCGCGGTCATCGCATTCCACAATAACGCCCCGCCCAATGTCGAAGGCCTGATGAACTGGATCACCAGCAAACGCGGCATTATCAAACTGCGCCCCGATCAAAAATTGAGCCTCATCAAGCAATATGACAGCGCAAAATCACGCGTCAAAGGCATCAAGTCGATTATTCAAGAAATGGCGAAGCTTTAGCCTAAGATTCCCCTCATGCCTAAGGCGAAAACCAACGGTCAGTAACAACATTACAAAATCTCTCGCCAACCAGACACTATCCTTCATAAGCGTCCAGCTATTGAAATAATCAAGCCACTTTGTTGCGGTGAACAATTTATAATTGCAAAAAAACACTAGACTCGCCCCAATAAAAATTCTAATCTGGAAACTGCATACCTTTGTAAACGAGAATAAACCACTTTATCATGCCGAAAATGACAGAAACAATGACAAGCGCCACGCAACTTTTAAAGGCGCTCGCAAATCAAAAGCGTTTAGAGATTTTATATATTCTAGACAAAGAAAACGAAAAAAGCGTTGGTGATATTTTACCTGCTGTTGGCATTACTCAATCTGCTTTATCACAACATTTGGCCAAACTGCGTGAATACAATCTGGTTAAAACACGCCGCGACGCCCAGACCATTTATTACTCGATAAAATGTGATAAATTGCGTTCTTTACTTCGCTCAATCAGAGATCTCTACAAAGAAGCCGCCTAATATTCAGGCAACTGGAACGCGCCTTTCAAAAACACCAATAACTTCGGCATGGGTCGACCATATAAATTGGTCTACGATCTGTATCGTTTTCAAATCATACCCTCCTTCAATCAAACGCCCAGCGTCACGCGCAAAGGTTGACGGGTTGCATGACACATAAATAACGCACGGCACTTGCGAGCGCGCAATACACTCCGCCTGATCCCGCGCTCCGGCACGCGGCGGATCCAAAACAATCACATCATAGCCACTCAACTCTTTTCCGTCTAAAGGATACTTAAACAAATCCCATTCTTTGGCCTGCGCATGCCCTGCGCGGCGCAACGCCGCCACCGCGCGCTTATCATTTTCAAAGGCATCGACCTGCAATTTTTTGTCGCGCATATACCCCGTAAATGTTCCATGCCCCGCGAACAAATCTGCCGCGCGCTTTGCGCCCTCAGGCACGGCGTTCATCACCGCCTGTGCCAGTGCCTCTTCCCCTTCACGGCTGGGCTGCAAAAAGGCAAGTGGCGGCACAGGCACCTGCAACGCCCCTGCGCGTTTAAATAATGGGTGTGCCTCCAGTAATAATTCAGGCTCTGCGCGCTCCCGCATACGCCAGCTTATCCGCGCGATATCCGTTTCATGCAACATCCTGCCGCATGCCTCTTGCACCGAAAAATCAGGAACGCCCTTTTTGTCTTTGCCAACTGGCCCCGTAATCACACAATCAATGCCACCATCCAGCACCTGCAAGAAGACATCAATCACGCGGTTATCTTTTACTATCTCCATCAAATACGGCTTTATTTGCTCGCGCACGCGCATCAAAACAGGATCAACAATCAAACATTCATGAATATCCGAAATATGCTTAGATCGGCGTTTGTGATAGCCCATAACAATCTTATTATTGGTTTTAACGCATGCAAATGTCACGCGGCGGCGCGTTCCTGCGGGGATAGAGATATCAGGCGAAAAATCAGGTAAATCAAATTCATCAATATGCTGGGACAAGATGCTCTCAACCTTGTCATGCTTCCACGCGCGATACGCATCTTGCGCCATGTGCTGCATCTGACATCCGCCGCACGTATCATAATGCGGACATGGGGCCTGAGCGCGCTGCGGTGATGGCGCGACCACCTCGGCGATAGTGCCGCGCAGCGCCCCATCCTTGGTTTTAAACAGCTTAATATCAAGAAGCTCACCCGGCAAAGCGCGATCAATAAAAACCGTGCGCCCATCATCCAAACGCGCAACGCCGTCGCCTTTTTGGCCAACATCAGAAACCTTTACGCGGTGCATATCAAACCCTATCTAGAACCATTTCATCTTGCGGAACAAAGCCACCTGCCCCACAACAACTGCAATCAAAATGCCGCAAAAAATCAAAAACGACCAATCATTTTCCGCCCCTGGAATGCCGCCCACATTAATCCCCAAAAGCCCAGTCAAAAACCCTAGGGGCAAGAAAATCGCGGCAATCACTGACAGGACATACATATTATGGTTCAAACGATCGTTCAGCGCAGCCTCAAGCTCATCTTTAATAACCTGCGCGCGCTCGCGAAATGCGTCTAAATCTTCGACATAACGGATCGCACGATCCAGTGCCTCTTGGATATGGCGCTTATGCGCATTATTCAGCCACGACACGTCACTGCCGCGCAGCAACATCAGCGCATCACGCTGCGGCAACAAATAACGGCGGAACCAAATGACCTGTTTACGCAAATCTGATACATCTTGCCGTTTGCTGGCATCAGGCTCTTCGATGACCCCTTCCTCCATCACGTCCAGCGCCTCATCAACATGTGCAAAAACAGGTTCCATCCGCTCAAGCAACCGCACGACCAGCATTGCAACAAACTCCCCCGCATTTTTAGGGCCGTTCTGTGCCTCGCTCATTAGCATAGCCTGTATGTCTGACACAGCCTTCAGCGACCGGCGCTGCAAACTGATAATGCGGCTATCATCAACCCAAACGCGCAGCGACACCATATCTTCGGGGTCTGCGCCTTCATTTAAATTCACACCGCGCAAAATCAACAAAACGCCGCCTTGAAATTGTGCCACGCGCGGGCGCGTCTCATCTGCGACCAACGCCTCTACCACCAAGGGATCCAGATAGTTCAGCTCACGCTTGAGCCATTCACGACTTTCCTGATGATTGGCATCCAAATGCACCCAAGCCAAAGATTTCTCTTTCACTTTTTGCGTAATGGCCATCCCATCCAAAGGCGTCGCCCCGCCTTTCCCATCAAACAGTGATGCATGTAAAATAAAAGAATCAGGCATTTATTCACCCCCCTTATTCGTCTTTGTCGTTTCTGTCGCCTTAGATTTTTTCGCCGCCACTTTCTTTTTCTTTGGCGCATCTACCGCAGTGACAGTGCCTTCAGCCAGTGCCTTGTCTGGCATAGATTTAATATGCAAGTCGCGCTGCGGGAACGGGATCTCAATACCGTTTTCTTTGAATTTGTGCCAAATGGCAAACATCACCTCGCTATGAGGCTCAAGACGGCCATAAGTAATATCATCCACCCAAAAATGCAGTGTAAAATCAACCGAGCTATCACCGAAATTCATCAAAAAGCATTTCGGATCAGGGTTGTTAATGCACCTGGGATGCTCGCGCGCGGCCTCTAAGATCAGTTCACGGGCAAGATCCACATCCGCATCATACGACACGCCAATATTCAAACTGACACGCCCTTGTGTACTGGTGAATGTCCAGTTCACAACGCGGCTGACAATAAAATCTTCATTCGGAACAAGGATCTCTTTGCCGTCAAAGGTTTCAATAAGCATATAACGCGCGCGTGCCTTGCGAATAAAACCAAAAGTCCCGTCAGCAAGCTCAACCAAGTCACCGACCTCAATCGCGCGCTCCAAAAGCAAAATCAAACCACTGATAAAGTTTGAAGCAATCTTTTGCAGACCAAAACCCAAACCAATACCCAGCGCCCCACTGAAAATCGTCAAGGCCTTCAGATCAATCCCCACCATATCCAGCGAGAATAAAAACGCGATCACATAAACAATGATATTAATGATCTTTAAAATCAGCGTACGGCTGGTCGCCCGCAGGGATGTAATACTGCGCACTCTGGCCTCGATAAACTCCAGCAATATCGCGGCGCTCCAAAACACCACCGCAACCGTCGAAACCGAAATCAAGATCGCATAAGCGCTCATCTTAAAATCGCCGACATGCACCGTTAACTGGTCCGTATCCAAATATTGCTTAATCACGCCTAGGTGCCCAGCGGTCCCCAGCAACAAAACAATAACCAAAGTCGCGAAAATCAGCCACTTTGCATGGCCACTTTTCGGTTTTAACAGATTCATCCAAAATTTCTTCATGCACGCAGCATAAAACATTCTTAAGCGCTTCAAAACCAAAAACCGTACTGAGCGCCCAAAAAGGCAAGATTCGCTGCACTGCACACATAAATCTTGCTGCGGCGCAGCGAAAAATCATAAGGAAATCAATAAGATATTAATATAATATTAGCAATAGCACTCCATAATCGAATAAGGGGTACAAATCTATTCTGCGTTTACGCAATGCTCGGTTCATATCTGTATGAACGACCCTTTGCACCCCTATTTGAATATATCAGGTCACAAAGAAACGAGGTTATAACATGACAACAAGCGACAAAGAGAATGTAGTTTTCCCACCGTCACCAAACACACGCGCCCATGCACTGGTTAGCGTCGATCAATATAACGACCTCTACAAAAAATCGATCACAGATCCTGATTCCTTTTGGAAAGGCATGGCCGAGCGCCTGCACTGGTTTAAAAACCCGACAAAGATTAAAAATGCCGATTACAATGGCGACGTCGATATCAAATGGTACGAAGACGGCGTACTGAACGCATGTTACAACTGTATTGACCGCCATATAGACACCAAAGGCGATAAAGTAGCCTTCTATTGGGAAGGTGATGATCCAAACAGTGATGACACCGTCACCTATGCGCAATTAAAAGATAAGGTCAGTCAAACCGCTAACGCTCTTAAAGAACTGGGCGTTAAAAAAGGTGACCGCGTCATTATTTATATGCCAATGGTCCTTGAGGCCAGCTATGCCATGCTGGCATGCGCCCGCATTGGCGCGGTTCATTCCGTTGTCTTCGGCGGATTTTCACCAGATTCACTTGCAAACCGTATCCAAGATTGCGGCGCAAAAGTTATCATCACAGCCGATGAAGGCCTGCGCGGTGGACGCAAAGTCCCCTTAAAGGCCAACACTGACGAGGCCTTGGAAAAATGCCCTGACGTTGAGCATGTTTTAGTGTTCAAACACACAGGATCAACGGTTAAATGGAACGATAAAACAGATGTCTGGTGGCGTGATGTCGTAGACAAACAATCGACCGATTGCCCGTGCGAGGAAATGAGCGCCGAAGATCCGCTCTTTATCTTGTACACATCCGGATCAACCGGCAAACCCAAAGGCGTCTTGCATACCACTGGCGGTTATATGGTCTATGCATCCCTCACGCACGAGATCATCTTTGACCTCAACGCAGACAAAGACGTTTATTGGTGTACGGCCGATGTTGGCTGGATCACTGGTCATTCATATTTGGTCTATGGCCCGCTGGCAAACGGCTGCACAAGCGTCTTCTTTGAAGGAATACCAAGCTATCCTGACTATTCACGCTTCTGGCAAGTCGTTGATAAATATAAAGTCAGCCTGTTCTACACCGCGCCAACGGCGATCCGCGCCCTCCTCAAGGAAGGCGATGAATATGTCAAAAAAACAGATCGCTCATCTTTGCGCATTCTTGGCACAGTCGGCGAGCCAATTAACCTAGAGGCATGGCTTTGGTACTATAACGTGGTTGGCAAGAAAAACTGCCCTATCGTTGATACGTGGTGGCAAACTGAAACAGGCGGCATCATGATTACACCGCTTGCTTGTCACGATCTGAAACCGGGCAAAGCCTGCAAGCCGTTCTTTGGCATCGAACCCGTCTTGGTTGATTCCGAAGGCAACATCCTTGAAGGCGAAACCGAAGGACGCCTATGCATCACAGGCTCATGGCCGGGGCAAATGCGCACCGTCTTTGGCGACCATAAACGCTTTAAAGAAACCTACTTCTCACAATTCCCTGGCAAATATTTCACTGGCGACGGCGCAAAGCGCGATGCAGACGGTGATTTGCGCATTACAGGGCGCATCGATGATGTGATCAACGTATCCGGCCACCGCTTTGGCACGGCAGAGATTGAAGAGGCCATCAACGAACATGCTGATGTTGCGGAAAGTGCCGTCGTCGGATACCCGCACGAAATCAAAGGACAAGGTATTTACGCCTATATCATCCTACGTGAAGGCGCTGCAGAAAGTGATGAAACAAAGAAAGACATCGTTAAACTGGTCCGAAAAATCATCGGCCCAATCGCTTCCCCCGATGTCATCCATTTTGCATCTGACCTACCCAAAACGCGTTCTGGCAAAATTATGCGGCGCATTTTGCGCAAAATTGCCGCAGGCGATTTAGATAGCCTAGGCGATATTTCAACACTGGCAGATCCAGGCACTGTAAACCGCCTGATAGACAGCAAATAAATACAACCTTAGGTTGATAAAATAAAGCCATTACAATGCGTTACACGAAAGGTGTAGCGCATTGTCTGCGTTTATGGGAAAATACAAGTATATACAAAAGGTTGTACCGCATCGCAGCACATCTAGTTCTTCGGTCAATAGCACAAAATATGGTAATATATAAAGATGGGAGCAGTCCAATACGGACTTCAATTAACAAAAAGAAAGAAACGCTATGGTTGAGAAAAAACTAAATGATCTGCGCAATAGCGATGAGTATAAAACGTTAGTAGAAACCCGCAAAAAAATCGTCAAGCCTTTGGCAATTTCAATGCTGGCAGTTTACTATGTTTATATTCTCGTAATTGCCTTCGCACCAGAGGTACTGGCCAAGCCAATTGGCGATGGCCCGACGACTCTGGGCATTCTTGTCGGTCTAGGCATCATCTTCTTCAGTTTCATCGTAACGGGCATCGCAGTCCATGCGGCGAATACCGAGCTTGAGCCTCTTACCGAAAAATTACACGAAAAATTCGGGGAAGGAGAATAATCATGACAGGTGACATGAATACAACTGCCGTGGGTATGTTCTCGGTCTTCGTAATCTTGACATTAGGCATTACCTACTGGGCAGCCAGCAAAATGACCAGCACCAAGCACTTTTATTCGGCTGGCGGTCAAATTACAGGCTTTCAAAACGGTCTCGCCATCGCGGGTGACTACATGTCTGCAGCCTCCTTCTTGGGGATTTCAGGCCTTGTTTTCGCGGCTGGCTATGACGGATTGATCTATTCGATCGGCTTTTTGGTCGGGTGGCCTATTATCCTGCTCTTGATTGCAGAACCCCTTCGCAACCTTGGTAAATTTACCTTTGCGGATGTGGCATGCTATCGCTTGCAACAAAAACCAACTAGAACACTGGCCGCACTTGGCACACTTGCCACAGTTGCCCTGTATCTGATCGCTCAAATGGTCGGATCAGGTAAACTGATCGAGGTCTTGTTCGGCATGGAATATACCTACGCGATTATCCTCGTTGGTACATTGATGATGGTCTACGTAACATTTGGCGGTATGATTGCCACCACATGGGTACAAATCATCAAGGCATGCTTGCTACTGTTTGGTGCTTCACTGATTGCCTTTATGGTCTTGGCACACTTTAACTTTAACATCGGCGCGCTGTTTACCACAGCTGTCGAACACCATGTTAAAGGCGATGCAATTATGGGACCTGGCGGATTGGTGTCTGATCCAATTTCGGCAATTTCATTGGGCCTTGCCCTAATGTTTGGTACAGCAGGCCTTCCGCATATCTTGATGCGCTTTTTCACAGTGCCGGATGCAAAACAAGCACACCGCTCTGTGTTCTTTGCGACAGGGTTTATAGGGTATTTCTATATCCTGACCTTCATCATTGGATTTGGCGCGATCGCATTCCTTGTGGGCAATCCTGACTTTATGGATGAAAGTGGCAAGCTTATCGGCGGTAACAACATGGCCGCGATTCAGCTCTCCAGCGCACTAGGCGGCGACCTCTTGCTTGGCTTTATCTCGGCAGTGGCCTTTGCGACAATCCTTGCGGTTGTTTCTGGCTTGACGCTGGCAGGTGCCTCGGCAATTTCACATGACCTTTATGCGAATGTGATTTGCAAAGGACATCCTGACGAGAAAAAAGAAATGCAAGTATCACGCCTTGCAACAATTGGCCTAGGCTTACTAGCAATCATCTTGGGCATTTTGTTTGAAAAGCAAAATGTGGCCTACATGGTTGGTTTGGCCTTCGCAATTGCCGCAAGCGCAAACTTCCCGATCCTGCTGCTTTCTATGTACTGGAAAGATTTAACAACACGCGGCGCCGTTATTGGCGGTGGCCTTGGCTTGTTAACGGCAGTGATCCTTGTGATCCTTGGTCCAATCGTTTGGGTAGATATCCTCGGCAACGTCGAAGCGATCTTCCCTTATAAATATCCAGCGCTCTTCTCGATGACGGTTGCGTTCGTTGGTATCTGGTTCTTCTCGAAGACAGACACCTCTGAAACCGCAATCGCCGAGCGCACAGCCTTTGAGATGCAATATCTGCGTGCCCAAACAGGCATTGGCGCAGAAAAGGCCTCAAAGCACTAAAGTTTAAGGGGCGCCCCTATTCATTTCTACGCGCCCCTTAATACAACGACTAACTTGGGCTTACCCTCCTGTTCATAAGGGTAAGCCCTTTCTTTTTAGAAAAAACGACCTATACTGTGCCGTCATGGACACTGCGACAGAAAATATCCTTGCAATCAAGCTCAGCGCACTGGGCGACTTTATTCAAGCACTCGGCCCTATGCATGCCATTCGCAAGCATCACCCCAATGCCAAAATCACCCTTTTAACGACCAAGGCTTTCCAAAAATTCGCGTTGCAATGCGGATATTTCGACGACATATGGATCGATGAAAAACCATCTTGGGCAAGCCCCCTAAAAATACTCGCCTTCCGAAACAAACTAAACAGCGCACACTTCACGCGGATCTATGATTTGCAGAACAATGACCGTACAAACCTGTATTTCAAGCTCCTCAAACGTCCCAAACCCGAATGGGTTGGCACAGCCAAAGGCGCATCACATCGCAACACATCACCCCACCGCACTGCTGGGCACGCTTTTGATGGCCACGTACAAACCCTTGCCCTTACCGGCATTACAGATATCCACATAGATCGCCTTGCATGGATGGAAACGGACATCTCACAGTTTGACGCCCTAAAGCGCCCTTACGCCCTTCTCGTCCCTGGATGCGCCGCCGCGCACCCGTATAAACGCTGGCCTGCACAACATTACGCCGCGCTGGCACATGACCTAATAAAGGCAGGCATCCAACCTGTCCTGATTGGCACGCAAGAAGACAAAATCGCCACTGACGAAATTGCTGCAACATGCCCAGGGGCACTCAACCTAAACAGCCAAACATCCCTGCCGCAGATTGCAACGCTCGCACGCGGGGCACGCATTGCTATCGGCAATGACACAGGGCCAATGCACCTGATTGCCGCAACGGGCCGGCCATGCGTGTCTTTATTTTCTGGCCACACAAACCCTGTAAAGCACGCCCCAAAAGGCGATAATATCACCGTATTACAAGAAGATAACCTCGACAACATGCCCCCTGAAACGGTCATCGCAACGGTTCATAAACTTTTAGATCAAAATTAACGCGTTTTTAACCTGCCTCCCCCATAATAAGGGCAAATACAGGTAAAAGAGCAAAAACGTGACCGATCGCGAAACACAATTAGACGACAGAACCCCGGAAGACAAACCAACAAATACTGATGGTTTTCGCGCTGCCGTGCGCGGTGAAACCACGCCTATTGATCTGCGTGAAGCGCCTGAAACGCACACAGCTAACCCCGACAAAAAAGCCCCTGAATTTCAGCGTGCAGCAACGCAAAAACCCAAAGACGGCGAAAGCTTGCTTAATATATTCCTCTTAAACTTGCTACAAAACCAAAACGAAGGCACAGAACACTCGATGCAAGCCTTTGAAATTTTTGCACAGATACTCGGCTTCGTAACCGGGCAAGATGCCAGTACATGGCTCTCACAGGCTGCAAACGAACCCTCCCCGGGTCAGGCCAAACAAGATTTACTTGAACAATCATCAGGCATTAATTACGGCGCACTAAGCGACTTAAACAATAGGCGGCCTGATCTCTTCACTACGCGTGAAGCTACTTACCCCGCCGGGACAGAAGGCTTACTCGCAATGATCCGCGACGCCGAACATTCCGTAGGCAGCCCTGAATGCTATAACATTGCCTACGGCAACAGATCAGCTAACTTTACAGACATGACTATTAATCAGGTCATGCAATGGCAACGTGAAAACAACCCAGAAGGCCTCGGCACCGCGGCGTGCGGCGCATATCAAATTATCCTGCCAACGATGGAAATGCTGGTTGACCGCATGGGGCTCAGCGGCAATGAAAAATTCGACATCGCCATGCAAGACCGCATGGCCGTTGAACTTGCAACAATTCGTGGCCTTGGCCGCCTGCAAGGACAAGACTTACTGACCAATCTCTCCAAAGAATGGGCTTCAGTGCCAACAGATAGCTCGGGCAAAAGCTATTACGACGGCGATGGCATCAACAGCGCCCAAATCGCATATCACGATGCCATGCGCGTCATCGACAATCTCGACAATGCCAATAACGGTCTTGATCCAACATCCCCAACGATGATCGCCTAGCCTAAATCTCGACAGGAGCCCACAGCACTTGATCGATATGCTGCGCCCCGCTCATCACCATCACCAGACGGTCCAGCCCAAGCGCATTGCCACTGCTGGGCGGCATACCATGCGCCAGCGCCGCAAGAAATTCTTCATCTAAAGGATAACGCTCCCCATACAAGGCTTGTTTATGCGCCATTTCCGTTTCAAAGCGCGCGCGCTGCTCATCCGCGTCGGTCAGCTCACTAAACGCGTTGGCTAGTTCGACCCCGCACACATAAACCTCAAATCGTTCGGCATAGCGTTCATCATCAGGCGACCTGCGCGCAAGTGATGCCATGCACACAGGATAGTCATACAAAATCGTCGCAGTGCCCTGCCCCAAATGTGGCTCGATCTTATCGGCCATCACGCGGAAAAACAAATCATCCCACCCATCATCAGGCGCGGCATGCCCCGTCACCGCACGCACCTGCGCGCGAAATCCCTCGACATCATCCAAATACCTATCCAGGTCAATCCCCGCATAGTAATCAAAAGCCTCGCGCACTGATATTTTTTGCCAATCGGCGAACACATCACAAACACGTCCATCAAAGCGGCACTCGCGCACATCTATCGCCGTTGCCACATGGCGCAGCAATGCTACCGTATCATCCATCATCGCCGCGTAATGCGTGCCCGCGCGATACCATTCAAGCAAGGTGAATTCAGGGCTATGCAGCCGCGATTGATCACCATTGCGAAAAACAGGCGCAATTTGGTAAATACTCTCGCACCCTGCAACCAACAATTTCTTCATCGCAAATTCAGGACTGGTATGCAGATACATATCGCGCAGCACCGATAAATCAGGCCCCTTCAGCGACGTTTGAAAACCGTGGATATGCGCATCCATCACGGGGCACACCTGCAAAACAGGTGTTTGAACTTCATCAAACTCGGCCAAATCAAACCATTCACGCACCGCACGCAAAATACGTCCGCGTGCCTGTAAATACGGCCTTTTCGCATCAAAATGATGCGGCAACCACCAACTCATCACGTTTTCCTATATTTTTTTCAATAAAGTTCTTGCAATCCGCCTTAATAGACGTTAAAAATCCGCTTCATTCAAGTAAGGATTGAAAACTATGAAAGCTGATACACATCCAGATTACCACGAAATCACAATTGTGATGACTGATGGAACAGAATACACAACCCGCAGCACATGGGGCAAAGAAGGCGACGTTATGAAACTGGACGTTGATCCTTTGACACACCCAGCTTGGCAGGGTGGAACAGGTCGCGTTGTTGAAAAAGGCCAGCTTTCAAAATTCGAAAGCCGCTACGGCTCTTTGTTCGGCGCAAGCGACTCGTAAAATACAGTTCTCCTCCACAAAAATGTCTCGGGGATGCGGTGACGCCCTCGGGGCATTTTTTTATGCGCATTTCAAACGCACACTATAAAAAGGGCATACCATCATCACAATGGCATGCCCCTTCTACGCAAAATCATATCGGCCGCGGCTGTTAAGAAATCAAATAATTCAACTGGGTCGCGGCGTAATAAATATCCTCTGATGTCGTCAAATATCCTAGCACATGACGATCACCATGATCACCGTCATGCGCGTCTGCAAACACAGGATACAAGTTCTTGCCGCGATTCGTCACAAACCCCAGCGCATGCTTCGCCGCGCTTGCAATTTCCTCTTGCTGATATGTGGGCAACTCCATCAACGGGTAATGACTGCGCAGCGCCGAATAAAACGGATTACCATCTTGTTCCTTAGGGGGCGTACACCCCATATTCAATTCAGCCGAAGCCAACGGCAAACCACGCGATAATAAATCAACAACCTTTGGCGCACCTATGGCACCGACCAAGCGCGCCTCACCGCGTCTTGATTGCAAGACAACCCCTGACACTGTGCTCTTTTGCACGGCTTGGCGAAAGGCATAAGCAACATTAACCGCAGCAGTCGTCGACCCAAACGCACATGATACCGTATGAAATTGATCGCGGTAATTGTCTGGCGTTTTATACATTAAAGGCGGCACGTCATATGCATCATCTAAAATTGATGCAATTTCATCAATAGGCTGCGCACCTACCGCGAGCATCAAATCTCTCTTCACAGGGTGTCTTTGCTGCACAACCGAAATTACATCCCCTTCCAAGGAAGAAGTACGATCACGAAGGTCACTCACCGTGATAGATTTCACCTTCACACCAGCCTGCACAAATTGATCCAACTGCGCAAGTGGCGCCAACCGTGCCTGAACGGTATCATGATGCGCCGTCACCAGCACAGGCTTACCCAGCGTATTCACTTCTTCTGCCAACTGCACTGGCGTGCCGTTTCGCATATAATCAACCATTTGCACATGCGGCGTTGGCAAGCGCCAATTATGTTGCAGCAATTTATAACCACCTGCATCAATCATCTGATGCGGATAAGCATCGCGCTCTAAATGCGACGTCAACCCAACCGCCAAATGCGACGACAGGTTAAGCATCACCTTCGACCAATGCTTGGCAATATATTTTTCATTTAAAAATACAAAGGCTGGACGATCATGCACAGTTATCGCCTTTGACGAAGGCACAGACTGCGCGGCTGGGCGCAACAATTCCTCCAAACGACTGATATGGTGCGCATTGGTACGAGAATAAACTTCAGAGTCACCTAAAACTTTTTCTGCTTCTTCCAAAGACAAGATAGCGCCACCAATGTGCCCCGAGCATTCTTTTTCCAGCGCCGCGCCGCCTAAAATTCTGATTTTTTGATTCAAACCATTAGAATTGTGCAAACGAACATCCGACGGCGTGATACGATAATCCCACGCGCGATCAGCAAAAAATGCTGCCCCTTTCATAAAAATACCCTCTATAAAGCATAGTTATTATATTATTTCAGAAAAGACATACACAAATGCATGGCATTATGTCAAGAAAACTATCTTATTTCAGAAAAACAAATCCATAGGCAGGCAAAACATAGCCCTCGCCTTCAACGTTGACAACGGATTGATCAAAGGCAATCTCGGCCGCCTCAGGCACCAGTCCCAGCGCCTCACACGACACCTTCATCTCATAGGCCGACAAATTGAAAACGCAAAGAACGCGCTGATCACCGAGCGACCGGTAAAACGCCAGCACATCCGCAGGCAACCCATCAATGAAGGTGATATCCCCCTTGGCCAGCGCCGGAACCGTCTTCCGCCACGCCAACAACGACCGCGTAAAGTGTAGCTGCGATTCAGAGCGCTCTTCCTGCACTGAAACGGCAAGATCACGATGCGTTTCTGATGCGGGAAGCCACGTGTCATCAGCCTTAGAAAAACCCAAATTCTTTTGCTCCGCATCCCAAGGCATCGGTGTGCGCTCCCCATCGCGCCCCTGCCATTTAGGGTACAAGTATCGCCCCCAAGGGTCTTGGATATCCGCGTAAGCAATCTCAACCTCTGGCAGGCCAAGTTCCTCCCCCTGATAAATAAATGCCGTCCCGCGCAAAGAACATAGCAGCGCCATCAATAGCCGTGACAAACGCGGATCATGATCAAAATCCGTCCCTGACCAGCGGCTGGCGGCGCGCACCACATCATGGTTAGAAAACGCCCAGCTAGGCCAGCTATCCCCCGGATAAGATGCTTGCTCTTCAATATGCTTACGAAAGAAGTTCGCATCAGGCAGGCGCCCCTTATTCATCATGAACGAAAAACTATACGCGGTATGCAGCAAATCATCACTGGCCGTATAAGCCGCCGACACCTTAACCGAGTCATCATCACCAATCTCAGCCAGTGACATCGTGCCTGGATACTCATCAAGCAGCGCACGCAATTTACGCAAAAAATTGAAATTTTCGGGGCGTGATTTGTCGTACACATGATATTGCATGCTATACACGTCAGGGAAATCCAGCTGTGACGCCGCGCCATGCTGATCACGGTGCGGATTGTCCAAAAGCTCCTTATCGTGCGTGCAAAAATTAATCACATCCAAACGCAGGCCATCAACACCTAAATCCAGCCAAAAGCGGCACTCCCCCAAAACAGCCTCAACAACCTCTGGGTTGTGGTAATTCAAATCAGGTTGATCCGTCAGAAAATTATGCAGGTAATATTGACCGCGCAGCACATCAAAATGCCACGCCGATCCACCAAAAATAGACACCCAATTATTCGGCGGCGACCCGTCAATTTTTGGATCCGCCCACACATACCAATCCGCCTTGGGGTTAATTTGATCCATTTTCGATTCAATAAACCAAGGATGCTCGCGCGAGGTATGGCTCAACACCATATCAACGATAATTTTAAGCCCCAAATCATGCGCCTTCCGCAGCAAAGCCTTAAAATCATCGAGATCGCCAAACATCGGATCAACAGAGCGATAATCGGAAATATCATAGCCAAAGTCTTTCATCGGCGAACGAAAGAAAGGGCTAATCCAAATGCCCTCCACGCCCAACGACGCAACATAATCTAATTTGTCGATAATACCTTTTAAATCACCAGTGCCACTGCCTGTCGTGTCCAGAAATGATCGCGGATAAATCTGATACATAACGGCGCCGCGCCACCAATCCTTGGGGTCATCCGCCATTGTGTTGCACCTTTATTACTTTAATGAATACGCGCTGCATATATGCCGATTATAGCACAAAACACACATCATTTGAACAGACACGAGAAAAACACTCGCCACAGCTCTTACACAAGAAGGTGAAGCAACTTAACATGCCCCCTCATATTTTCCTTGCCTACACAAAAATATTATGCAAAACAATGCTCAAAAAAAGAAGGTGTTTAAAAATGTCCACACGTCCCTTTTACGATCAGGCTAAACATGCTTGCTACAATAAGCTCAAGACCCTTTTCAATCTGGAAGCACACGCGCAACACCGCGCCAGCATGGATAAAGAATTTGGACGACATATAGACAAATACCTCAGCAGCGAAAATTGGCAAAACAATCTTACACGCGCCATAACATTTTCAGGCATCACAGATAAAATCTCATCGCAAGATCAGCGCGACATAACAGATCTCACTAAAAACCTGATCCTCGATCTGCTCGTTGGATACAATACAAAAATCACAGGTGGTACGCTGCCAAAAGCGCGTCACGCCTCATCCCTTGGCAGCAAACGCAACCCTTCTGGCATGCTCAATATGAGGTCTTCCGGCGAACTGATCGTTGACGCATATTTAAACCACACGAATAACGATTATCTTAAGACACTCAAAGACGAATACGGCTTCACAACACGCAGCGCCCTATCACTCAGCGGCAAAGCCATCGCGCAGTCATGCCTTATCCCTGAAGATCTCGCACATAAGATATCCATGTACGCCCGCGTAGAACCACAACGCGGCCCATGCCCAAGCGATCGCGCCGCCGAAGTTGAATATTTCACACACAAGCGTTACTGGCAGCGCCCCAAACAAATTCTAGAACAAGAATATAAACTGCGCACTATGGCTGCTAGTATGAATATGTAAGACATCATAAAAAACAAATATGTTCACTTTTTGTTCTTGACTCTTTTACCCTTTATCGGCAAAAATCAAGAATGACATCCAGCGCAAACAACAACACCTTCGCCCCTGTTGGCGAACTCAAATGGCTTTTCTTCGACTTGAACAGCTATTTCGCAAGTGTTGAGCAACAAGACCGCCCAGAATTACGAAACAAACCGATCGCCATCGTACCAAGCAACACCGATGCGACCTGCGCCATCGCCGCAAGCTATGAAGCCAAAGCCTACGGCATAAAAACAGGCACAAAAATCTACGAAGCCAAAAAGCTCTGCCCCGACTTAATCTGCGTTCTCGCACGACACGACAAATACGTTGAATACCATCACCGCATATTCAACGAAGTGGAAAAGCACATCCCTATTACCAAAGTGTGTTCAGTCGATGAGGCGGCCTGCTTGCTCCTAAGCAATGAAAGGCAACCAGAACAAGCCACCGCCCTTGCACACAAAATTAAGGCAGGCCTAAAAGCCAACATTGGTGATTACGTGCGCTGCTCTATTGGTATTGCGCCGAATATGTTCCTCGCTAAAACAGCCACCGACATGCAAAAACCAGATGGCCTCGTCATCTTGCACCCACATCAATACCGCGCACAATTATTCGCGCTCGAGCTGAGGGACCTATGCGGGATCGGCAGAAACATAGAAAAACGCCTCAACAAAGCCGGCATTGTAACAGTTGAGCAATTTTTCAACCTCTCCCCCAAGCACGCCCGCAAAATTTGGGGCAGCGTCGCCGGAGAACGATTTTGGTACAATCTACGCGGATATGACATCCCCGATCAAAGCACCGAAAAACGTGTCGTCGGACATAGCCGCGTCCTCGACCCTGAGCACCGCGCCAGCGATGATGCCTACAACATCGCCCGCAGCCTAACCATCAAGGCATGTACACGCCTCAGACGCCACAACATGTACGCCAAAAGACTCTCCCTTGGTATCTGCACAACACAGCGCACATACTGGGGCGCCGAAACCACCTTTTCACCAACACAAGATAACTTTACAATTTCCCAGTCATTCTGCGAACTATGGCGACGCATGCAGCGCGACACGCGCAAAGCAACACTTCTTAAAGTCTCCATCAATCTACATGATTTATACAAACAACAAGACGTCACACGCGACCTCTTTGACACACCTCAAACACAAAGCAAACTCAACAAGGCCGAACTTTCACAAGCTATGGATATTCTTAATAAACGTTTTGGAGCTGGCGCAATCAACCTCGGAAGCTGCCCCAAAACGGATGCAGGCTTTGTCGGCACAAAAATCGCCTTCACACGCGTCCCCGAACAAGTCGAGTTTAGCGAGGAAATATAATCACTGATAAAACTAAATTCACTTTGAAAATTGGTTGCGGGGGCAGGATACGCTACCAGCAACAATATCTCTTGTAAACTGCGAGTTACAAGGCCTACGGTTAACTATAGGTTACACATCAAGGTCGCACTTATAACAGAATCTGTCAAGAAAACTTAGCAAGATCCTCAAACAGTGGAATAGCATATACTGAACTTAAAACTCCTTGCACGATGCAGTGCTTGATCCCATGAAGGAACAACACATTCTCCTGCTTAATAAATTATCCCTCAAGTCAACACAACATTTTAACAAGCTCAAACCGATAGCCATCCAATCAAACAATAATACACAAAAATTATGCAGCAGAAGCTTCATAACCTTTACTTAACTTCAAACTAATCTAATCTTGAGTAGATTGATAACATTAACAAAAACAAGATCTCAAAAAAATGCCCCTTCGCCTTGTCAACAACATTTCAATCCGCACTAAACTCTTAAGCGTTATTCTTATTCCGATTATCGCCATGATTATTTTTGCAGAAATTGAAATTACAAATCTGCACAACGAAACAGTTAAACAAGATCGTTTGATCGAATTAATGCAAATCTCCGTGTCAGGCAGTCAGCTTGTCCATGAATTACAAAAAGAGCGCGGCGCTTCCGCTGGCTTTACTAATTCTCAAGGACAAAAATTTGCAGATACACTCCTGTCCCAGCACAAAGCCACGAATGCAGCCCATAAAAACTTCCAAGACACCCTGAATACAACGCCGACAGACTATCTTGGTGAGGATTATAATAAACAGATTCAATCTGCATTAAATGAACTGAGAAAAATCGAAGATATGCGCGCACAAATCACGCAGTTATCTTTGCCTTTACCAGATGTTGTTGGTTACTACACCAACATGAACGCGCAAATTTTAAACATCACAAAAAAAGCAATTTTCCTCACGGATGATGCTAAATTATTGCGCGATATATCTGCGTATCTAGCCTTCATGCAATCATGACGTGCCCCCTATAATTCAGTCCAGTTTTTAGTTAGTAGTTTTTAAGCTATGCAGATATTGGAAAGGATTGAGAAATGGGTAAAGGCATACGCCGCACACCGGAACAGATTATTCGTAAATTGAG
>Ga0256829_1000091_pt1 | contig 120211 bp, 108 predicted proteins | sample 131447metaG_FD_185979 | JGI IMG/M metagenome (GOLD analysis project Ga0256829, IMG submission 185979) | Hydrothermal vent microbial communities from Lau Basin, Pacific Ocean - 131-447 | ecosystem: Environmental > Aquatic > Marine > Hydrothermal vents | place: Pacific Ocean: Lau Basin... | reverse complement strand
GCCGGAAGGCGTGACCGCGCGGCCGGGATGGTGCCGTGAGATTGGGGCCTTGCCGCTTCGCCGGTCGCGGCTGCCGCCGCTCCCACCTTCGGGAGGGCGAACATGGAACCTTTGTGGGAACGCCGGCAGGCGTGACGGCGCGGACGGGGTTGTGCCGTGAGATTCGAGGCTTGCTGCTTTGCCGGTCGCGGCTGCTGCCGCTCCCACCTTCGGGTGGGCGATCATGGAATCCCTGTGGGAACGCCGGCAGGCGTGACGGCGCGGCCGGGATGGTGCCGTGAGATTGGGGCCTTGCCGCTTCGCCGGTCGCGGCTGCCGCCGCTCCCACCTTCGGGTGGGCGAACATGGAACCTTTGTGGGAACGCCGGCAGGCGTGACGGCGCGGACGGGGTTGTGCCGTGAGATTCGAGGCTTGCCGCTTTGCCGGTCGCGGCTGCCACCGCTCCCACTTCGGGTGGGCGATTATGGAATCCCTGTGGGAACGCCGGAAGGCGTGACCGCGCGGCCGGGATGGTGCCGTGAGATTGGGGCCTTGCCGCTTCGCCGGTCGCGGCTGCCGCCGCTCCCACCTTCGGGAGGGCGATCATGGAACCTTTGTGGGAACGCCGGCAGGCGTGACGGCGCGGACGGGGTTGTGCCGTGAGATTCGAGGCTTGCTGCTTTGCCGGTCGCGGCTGCTGCCGCTCCTGCAACTGGGCCGGGAGCCTTCCCGGCCCAGGTTTGGATGGGTGACTTCAGCCGTTGAGGTTCTGTTGGTCCAGCCAGCGTTCGGCATCGAGTGCGGCCATGCAGCCGAAACCGGCGGAGGTGACGGCCTGACGGTAGACCTGGTCGGCGACATCGCCGGCGGCAAACACGCCTGGCACACTGCTCATCGTGGCCAGGCCCTGCAGGCCGCTGCGGATGGTGATGTAGCCGTTCTTCATGTCCAGCTGGCCGTCGAAGATGCCGGTGTTGGGCGTGTGGCCGATGGCGACGAACATGCCGGTCACGTCGAGGTCACGGGTGCTGCCGTCCTTCACGCTCCTGACCCGCACGCCGTTGACGCCGCTGTCATCGCCGAGCACCTCGTCCACGGTGTGCTCCCAGACCATCTCGATCTTGCCGGCGTCGACCTTCTCGAAGAGCTTGTCCTGCATGATCTTTTCGGCCCGCAGCGCATCGCGGCGATGCACCAGGTAGACCTTGCGGCAGATATTGGCCAGGTACAGGGCTTCCTCGACAGCCGTGTTGCCGCCGCCGATCACGGCCACGTCCTGTTCGCGGAAAAAGAACCCGTCGCAGGTGGCGCAGGCCGACACGCCCCTGCCCTTGAAGGACTCCTCGGAAGGCAGACCCAGGTACTTGGCGGTGGCGCCGGTGGCGATGACCAGCGCATCGCAGGTGTATTCGCCGCTGTCGCCCTTGAGCCGGAAGGGGCGCTGTTTCAGGTCGGCGGTGTGGATGTGGTCAAACACCATCTCGGTGTGGAAACGCTCGGCATGTCTGGCCATGCGCTGCATCAGTTCGGGGCCTTGCACACCCTGGTCGTCGCCCGGCCAGTTGTCGACGTCGGTGGTGGTCATCAGTTGCCCGCCCTGTTCGAGCCCGGTGACCATGGTCGGCTTCAGGTTGGCGCGGGCGGCGTAGACCGCTGCGGTATATCCGGCAGGTCCGGATCCGAGGATCAGGAGGCGGCTGTGCTTGGGAGTGCTCATGTATAATCCTTGCGGTCTGGTACGGCGTTTCGGGTCGTGCCCGCCGGCTCTTCATCTGAAGCAGATTCCGCCTGTTGCATGCGGTGCCCCTGAAGGTACCGCAGTGTCGCGGGCAGATGCAGCGGATCCGCAAAGGATGGGGAACATGGCGCGCTGATTCAAGACGTACCGGTTGCTGCGCCGCGCCCTGCGCGAGGCGCGTTCCCATTTCAGCATTGCACGCGAGGTTGCACGCCCCATGCGTATCGGCATTCCTTCCGAAACCAAGACCCTGGAGGGCCGCGTGGCCCTGGTGCCGGCTGCTGCCGGCGATCTGGTCCGACGTGGCCACGAGGTGTTCATCCAGTCCGGCGCGGGCGAGAAGAGTGGCTTCTTCGACGAGGCCTATACCCAGGTGGGCGTGCAGATCGCTGCCGACGCCGCGGCGCTGTACGAGGCCGGGCAACTGATCGTCAAGGTGAAGGAGCCGATCGCGGGCGACCTCGAGCATCTGAAGAAGCATCACCTGCTGTTCTGCTACCTGCATCTGGCTGCCGAGCCGGCGTTGACCGGGCGCTTGCTGGACATCGGTCTGACCGGCATCGCTTTCGAGTCGGTCGAGGATCACGGCACGCTGCCATTGTTGACGCCGATGTCGATCATCGCCGGTCGCATTGCCACCCAGGTCGGCACCACGCTGCTGCACCGTCCGCAGGGTGGCAAGGGCAAGCTGCTCGGCGGCCTGGCCTCGGCCGAGCGCGGCAAGGTGGTGGTGCTGGGTGCCGGTGCCGCGGGTGGTGCTGCGGCCGAGCTGGCTGCGCAGGCCGGTGCCAACGTGGTGGTGTTCGACAAGCGCCAGGACCGCATGGCCCAGATGATGGCGCTGGGGCACAACGTGACAGCGTTGTATGCCTACGAGCAGGCCGTTGCTGAACAGGTGGCCGATGCCGACCTGGTGATAGGTGCAGTGCTGATTCCCAGTGCCAAGGCCCCGCGCGTGGTCACCGAAGCCATGGTCAAGAGCATGGAAAAGGGCAGTGTGCTGGTGGACATCTCCATCGACCAGGGCGGCTGCTTCGAGACCTCCCGGCCAACCACGTGGGCCGAGCCGACCTACGATGTGCACGGCGTGACCCATTTCGCGGTGACCAACATGCCCGGGGCGGTGCAGCAGACGTCCTCGCAGGCGATCTCCGCGGCCATCTTGCCGTATGTGCAGCGTCTTGCCGCCGGCACGTCCTGGCGCGAACATGAACCCCTGCGCACGGGAATCAATGTCGAGAACGGCAAGATCGTGCATCCGGCGCTGATGGCCGATGCATGATGCGCTGGAATTCGCTGTCGACGTGCGGGGCATGCTATAACGTTCCTTGTATTTTCATACGCTTGCCCTGAATTGCTGAGGTAATACACCACGTGGCGCGCAAGAGCGGAGCGATGGCCAAGGCGAAACCGGTCGAAAGCGACGGTGGTCTGCACGAGGACCTTCGCAGGCGGCTGCGCGAAGCCGGCGTGCTGCTGCTGGTGCCGCTGGCGGTCTACCTGCTGGTGTGCCTGATCAGCTACAGCCCGCAGGATCCAAGCTGGTCGCATGCCGCCGGAAATGATGCAGTACACAATTTCGGCGGTATGGTGGGTGCCTGGATCGCCGACCTGCTGCGTTACCTGTTCGGCGTCGTAGCCTATGCATTTCCCCTGTTGCTGCTGGCACTGGGACTTCGGGTCCTGCGCCGGGACACAGGGGCGCCGGAAACGCCGCCCTATGAGCCGGCCTTGCGTCTGGTCGGCTTCGTCCTGTTCTTCATCGTCGGGCCGGCACTCGCGGCGCTGGACTTCAGCCAGTTCGAGGCGCAGCCGGAGGGCACCGGCGGGGTGCTTGGTCGTGCCGTAAGCAGTGGACTCGGACACGCCTTCGGCGGTGGCACCTCGTTGCTCCTGCTGGCCCTGTTGCTGGTGGCCGTGACCCTGGCCACCGGGCTCTCCTGGTTCCGGGTCATGGACACGATCGGCCGTGGCGTACTTGCGACCACGACATGGCTGGGTGCCCGCATCCGCCGTGCCCCCGATTACCTGGCGGCACGGGCGGCCCGTGCCGAGCGGACCGCCGTGAAGAAGAGTGAAGCGGTCAAACAGGCCCGTCGCGAGCCGATCCGCATTGAACCGGTCGCCAAGCCCGTGGAAAAAAGCGAGCGCGCGACCCGCGAATCGCAGATTCCTCTGTTCAGGAGTTCCTCGGGCAAGGGCGAGCTTCCGCCGCTGTCGCTGCTGGACGAACCTCCGCCGCAGGGGCCGGGCTACAGCGAGGAGGCACTGGAGGTGCTCTCGCGGCAGGTCGAGCTCAAGCTCAAGGATTTCCGCATCGAAGCCCGTGTCATGGGTGTCTACCCGGGACCGGTCATTACCCGTTTCGAGCTGGAACCGGCGCCGGGCGTGCGCGGCAGCCAGGTGTCGAACCTGGACAAGGACATCGCGCGTGGACTGTCCGTGGTCAGCGTGCGCGTGGTCGACGTGATTCCCGGCAAGAACGTGATCGGCCTGGAAATTCCCAATACCAGGCGCGAGACCGTGTACCTTTCCGAGATCCTGCGCTCGAAGGAATACGACGCGGCCCGTAGTGCGCTATCGCTGGCACTGGGCAAGAACATCGGCGGTCGCCCGGTGGTCGTTGATCTGGGCAAGATGCCGCATCTGCTGGTGGCTGGTACCACCGGCTCGGGCAAGTCGGTGGCGGTCAACGCCATGGTGCTCTCGCTGCTGTACAAGGCCAGCAAGGACGATGTGCGCCTGATCATGATCGACCCGAAGATGCTGGAGCTGTCGGTCTACGAGGGCATTCCGCATCTGCTGGCGCCGGTGGTCACCGACATGAAGGAAGCCGCCAATGCATTGCGCTGGTGCGTGGCCGAGATGGAACGTCGCTACAAGCTGATGGCCGCAGTTGGCGTGCGCAACCTGGCCGGCTTCAACAAGAAGGTGGCGGAGGCCGAAAAAAACGGGCAGCCGATCCCCGATCCGCTGTTCCGGCCCAACCCGGAATTGCCCGAACTTGCTGCCGAGCCGTTGCAGGCGCTGCCCAACATCGTCGTCATCATCGACGAATTCGCCGACATGATGATGATCGTCGGCAAGAAGGTCGAGGAACTCATCGCGCGACTGGCGCAGAAGGCGCGCGCGGCCGGCATTCACCTGATCCTGGCCACGCAGCGACCGTCGGTGGACGTGATCACCGGCCTGATCAAGGCCAATATTCCCACCCGCATCGCCTTCCAGGTATCGAGCAAGATCGACTCGCGCACCATCCTCGACCAGTCGGGCGCCGAGACCCTGCTGGGCCATGGCGACATGCTGTACCTGCCGCCCGGCACCGCTACCCCGGAACGCGTGCATGGCGCTTTTGTCGATGACCACGAGGTGCACGGGGTGGTCGAATGGCTGAAATCCCAGGGTGAACCCGACTACATCGAGGGTGTCCTGGAGGAAGTGCAGTCGATGGGCGACGGCAAGATCATCAACGAGGCCGGGATACCGCAGGATGCCGACGATGGCAGCGGTGGCGACAATGCGCTTTACGACAAGGCCGTGGCGATCGTCACCCAGACCCGCCGCGCCTCGATCTCCGGTGTGCAGCGCCACCTGCGCATTGGCTACAACCGCGCTGCGCGCCTGATCGAACAGATGGAGGCCGACGGCGTGGTCAGCGCGCCGCAGCACAACGGCACCCGCGAGGTGCTGGCGCCGCCGCCGCGTGACTGATGCCTCTTCAGCTGCGCTTCAAGGCGCCCACAACACCATGAGCACCTCTACCCGCAGGAGCGGCGGAAGCCGCGACCGGCGCGATGCTTTGCAATGCATTGTAAAACGGTGCGCTCATCGCGGCTTTCGCCGCTCCTACGGTTGCTCCCGCCACGGGTATTGGTAACCATGAAAAACCGCATTGCCCCATTGCTGCTTGCCCTTTTCCTCATGCCGCTGATCGCACCACGGGCATTCCCTTCGGTCACCCATGGCGGTGACACGGCACGGGCGCGCCTGGATGCCTTCGACCATGGCCTGCATGCCCTGCGCGGCCGCTTCACCCAGACCCTGACTGATGCCAATGGTCAACACAGCCCGACCACACATGGCACCGTTGCTTTGCAGGCCCCGCGCCAGTTTCGCTGGGAAACCACCAGCCCCTACAAGCAATTGATCGTGGCCGACGGTACCCGGGTCTGGACCTGGGATCCGGATCTTGAACAGGCTACCGTGCAGCCGCAAAGCCGCAACGAGGCCCATAGTCCGCTGACCGTGCTTACCGACCCGTCGCGCCTGGACAGGCAATTCAAGGTGACCGAGCTGGGCATGCGCGACGGACTGGCGTGGATGAAACTGACGCCACGCGATCCGGGGCAGAACATCCAGTCGGCGGAACTCGGATTCGGGCCGCATGGTTTGGCCGAAATGCGTTTCACCGATCATCTTGGCGCCCGCTCGGTAATCCGCTTCAGCGACTGGCAACGCAACCCCAAGCTGCCAGCCTCTTTATTCACATTCACGCCGCCCAAGGGCTCGGATGTGGTCGGCAATGCCGGCAACATGCCGGACGTTCGCCCGTTGCACCCCTGATTGATGTGCTGCAACGGCTGGCGATCTTCAGCCTTGTCCGCTTTGCGGCATGCCAGTGGTGACATCGACGATGGCTTGCATCAGCGCGGTGGGTGAGGGCGGGCAGCCGTTGACCATGGCATCGACGGGAATGATGTTGCCCACACTGCCGCGGCTGGCGTAGCTGGTACCGAAAATGCCGCCACAGGCTCCGCAATCCCCCACGGCGATGACCCATTTCGGTTTGGGCATGGCTTGGTAGGTGCGCTTTAGCGCCTCCTCCATGTTGACCGACACCGGACCGGTGACCAGCAGAAGGTCGGCGTGACGTGGGCTGGCGACGAAGTGGATGCCTGAGCCTTCCAGGTTGTAGTAGGGATTGCCAAGCGCCTGGATTTCCAACTCGCAGCCGTTGCATGATCCGGCGTCAACCTGGCGGATGCACAGTGCACGCCCGAATGTTTGGTGAAGTTTTGACTGCAGTGGGTCGGACGCAGTCGCCTTCCCGGCTTGCGGCCCGGTTTCACTCAGCCGACCGGTACGGCGTATACGCGAAAGAATGTCGAACATCGGTGTCTATCCGTCGTGTCCGCTGTAGGAAAGGTTGAAGGACTTGTTGATCAGCGGGAAGTCGGCCACGATGTTGTCCAGCACCGCCCGCTCCAATAGCAGCCAGTTCTGCCACGACGGATCATGGATGTGGCAGCGTCTGATTCCCTCGTTGACGCCACTTTCCACTGCTGCAAGCACGGGTCCGCGCCAGCCTTCGATCATGCCGATGCCCTGCTGGCCGGGTTCCGTATCGGGAAGATCGACACAAATCGCGCCAGCAGGCATGTCGCCCAGCCACTGACTGCACAGTCGCAACGATTCCAGTACCTCGTCGAATCTCACCTGCAAGCGTGCCGCAACGTCACCGTCTGCGCAGATGGCTACGGTTGGCAAAAACTTGTCATAGGGTGGCCACGGCAAGTCGACGCGAAGATCGCGTGCGAGGCCGCATGCACGCGCAACCAATCCCAACGCACCCATTGTCCGTGCTTGAGCCGGATCAACATACCCAGTGCCCTGTAGCCGGTCCTGAAGACCGGCATGGTTGGTATAGAGTACACGCAGTTCATTCACCTCCCGCTTGATGTCCGAAAGCTCGGACGACAGTGCAACCAGGGCGCGTTCCGGGGGATCCTTGGCTACCCCACCCGGAACCACCAGATCGAACAGGTAGCGTTGACCGAATACTTCAGCATTTTGTCGCAGCAGGCGTTCCTTGAGCGCGGAGAACTGGGTCTGTCCGAACGCCAGTCCGGCATCGTTGCCCAGCGCGCCCAGATCACCCAGATGATTGGCCACCCGTTCCAGTTCCAGCGCAAGTGCGCGCAGTGTCACTGCACGCGGTGGCACGACAGTGGCGTTCATCGACTCCAGCGCCGAACAGTAGGCCCAGCTGAAAGCTACAGTGGAATCTCCGCACGCGCGCGCGGCCAGTCGGTGACCATCGTCAAGGCGCATCGATTCGAAACGTTTGGCAACGCCCTTGTGTGCATAGCCCAGACGCTGCTCCAGACGCAGCACTTTTTCGCCGACCAGGGAAAACCGGAAATGTCCGGGTTCGATGGTGCCGGCATGCACCGGGCCGACTGGGATCTCGTGCACTCCATCCCCACTTACGTGCACGAAGGGATAGGCGCTGCTTTGGACAGCATGGGCATGTGCCGGATCGACGTCGCGACGCAACGGGAACACCGATGCCGGCCAGCCGCCATGGCGCAACCATGGACGATCATCACCGCCGTCCGCATGTATGCCGAGCAGATCGCGGACAGCGCGTTGCAGACGATCGGCAACCGGGAACAGCCTTGATAACGAGGGGTAGACGGGGGAATCGGACGGCATGGCATGGCCGATGATCCACAGCCGTTGGGGCATCAGATAAGCGGCATGGATACGGAAATGGCCATCGCGATCGCGGTCGTCGCTGCCCCAAAGTGTCAACAGGACCGCGCCAGCCTGCTGCATGGCGTCGGCCGCCTGGAGCCAGCTCTCGGCACCGAACGTGATACATGAAACGGCCACGTTCGACGGTACTCGCACGGCCTCTTGTTCAAGGGTGTCCAGGTTCATCGCATTTACCCGATCAGATGGGCAGCCAGGCGGTACCAGCGCGCCAGTGCCGGCGGCATGTACAGCCCCAGCATCAACACCAGGGCCAGATGCACGAATACCGGAAGCAGTGCGGGCGAGTGCGGCAGGGGCTTGGCGTTGGTATCTCCGAACACCATGGGCTGCACGTGGCGAAAAATGCCGGCAAAGGCCACGGCCAGGGCAATCAGCAGCGCCGGGATGGCCCAGGGATGTTCGCGCATGGCTGTGGTCAGTACCAGATATTCACTGGCGAAGACGCCGAACGGCGGCGTGCCGAGAATGGCCAGGGTGCCCAGCATCAGGCCCCAGCCCACCGTCGGGCTGACTGCAAGCAGCCCTCGGATGCCATCGATACGCTGGGTACCGGCCACCTGCGAGGCGTGACCGGCGGTAAAGAAGATTGCCGATTTGGTCAGCGAGTGCACCGTCATGTGCAGCAACGCGGCAAAGTTCGCCAGCGGGCCGCCCATGCCGAAGGCAAAGGTGATGATGCCCATGTGCTCGATCGATGAATAGCCGAACAGGCGCTTGATGTCGCGTTGGCGCCACAGGAAGAATGCCGCCAGCAAGGTGGTCAGCAGACCCATGGCCATCAGCATGCGCCCCGGCAACAGTGAATGCATGGCACCGTCGGCCAGTACCTTGCAGCGCACCACGGCGTACATGGCCACGTTGAGCAGCAGGCCCGAGAGTACTGCCGAGACCGGCGTCGGACCTTCGGCGTGGGCGTCGGGCAACCAGTTGTGCAGCGGCGCCAGGCCGACCTTGGTGCCATAACCGACCAGCAGGAACACGAAGGCCAGGCCCACCACGGTCGGTTCCAGTTGTCCCTTGACGGCATCGAGGTGCGTCCACAGCAGGGCGCGCATGCCCTCATGGCCAAGCACGCCTTCGGCGGCCACGTACAGCAGGATGGTGCCAAACAGCGCCAGGGCGATGCCGACGCCGCAGAGGATGAAGTACTTCCAGGCCGCCTCGATGCTCTCGCGGGTGCGGTACAGCGACACCAGCAGCACTGTCGACAGCGTCGCCGCCTCCATCGCCACCCACAAGAGGCCCATGTTGTTGGTCGACAGCGCCAGCAGCATCGAAGCCATGAACAGCTGGTACATGCTGTGGTACAGGCGCAGGCGCACGGGAGTGAGGCGACCGCGCTCGTCCTCGATGCGCATGTACGGTCGAGAGAACACGGCAGTGGTGAAGCCCACGAAGGCGGTCAGGGCGATCAGGAACACATTGAACGGATCGACGAAGAATTGCTCATCTCCGACCATCATCGGCCCATGCCGAATCACGCGCAGCACCAGCAACACGGCAAAACCCAGGGTGGCCAGGCTGGTGATGACATTGATTTCCGGCGCCCGGCGGTATGCGCCGAGGAAGGCCAGCAACAGGGCGCCTGTCAGGGGCGTGGCGAGGACCAGCAGCAGTTCCACGTCATTCCTCCTTGAGCGATTCGAAGTGATGCAGGTCGAGGCTGTCGAACTGCTCGCGGATGTGGAAAAAGAAGATGCCGAACACGAATACGCCGACCAGCAGGTCCAGCGCGATACCCAGCTCGACCACCATCGGCATGCCGTAGGTGGCGCTGGTGGCGGCGAAGAACAGGCCGTTCTCCAGTGCCAGGATGCCGATGACCTGGGTGACCGCCTTGCGCCGGGCGATGATCATCAGGAATGCCAGAAGGATCACCGCCAGCGCGATACCCAGGGCCTGTCGGGTCACCGTTGTCGCCAGTGCGCTGACCGGTTGCGCCAGGCCGAAGGCGAAGATCACCAGCGCCAGGCCGACCAGCATCAGGGTGGAAACATTGACCAGTGGCTCGACCTCGCCGGCAATGCCCAGACGTTTCATCAGCCGCATCAGGATCCAGGGCAGGACGATCACTTTCAGTGCCAGGGTCAGCGCCGCCGAATAGTACAGGTGCGCCTGATGGGCGGTGATCGCCACCAGCAGCGTCGAGGCCGATAGCAGGGCGCCCTGCCAGGCCAGCAGTACGATCAGGCGCCGGATCCGGCGCTGGGCCAGCATCGCGAACGAGATCAGCAGCAGACCGGCAGCGAGCACATGCAGGAACTGGGTGGCGAGTGAAGGCATGTGCATGGTCAGGACCGCAACAGGAGGTGCACGAGGATGCCGAGCACGGCGAGCAGGAAAGCCATGCTCAGGAATTCGGGGGCGCGGAACACGCGCAGCTTGGCCGACACGGTCTCGATCACCGCCAGCACGGCACCGGCCACGGTCAGCTTGAGCACCAGCAGGGCCAGGGCCAGCAGCAACGGTGAGGCGGTATCGGCATGCAGGGCGATGCCCCAGGGGGCGAACAATGCAAACCCGATGCAGGCGTAATTGAACAGTTTCAGCCACGAGGCCCATTCCATCAGTGCCAGGTGGCGTGCCGAATACTCGAGCAGCATTGCCTCGTGGATCATGGTCAGCTCGAGATGGGTGGTCGGGTTGTCGATGGGGATGCGTCCATTCTCGGCCAGCAGCACCATGACGAAGGCCACGCCGGCGAATGCCAGGCTCGGTCGCAGGAGCAGACCGTGTGTGTCGAATGCAAGTGCGTCATGAACCACGGTGGGCAGCGCAGTGCTGCCGTACATCAGGAAGGCGTTGAACAGCACCATGAGCAGCGCCGGTTCGGCGAGAAAGCCGACCATCATCTCGCGACGCGCGCCGAGCGTGCCGAAGGCGGTGCCGATGTCCATGGCCGCCAGCGCCATGAATACGCGTGCCGTGGCGAACAGGCCGACCAGGGCAATCGCATCGGCCACCCGCGCGAAAGGCACGTCGGTGGTCACCGAGGGGATGATGGCCGCGGCCAGCATCATTGTGCCGAATACCACATAAGGCGTGATGCGAAACAGCGGCGAGGCCTGTTCGGCCAGTACCGCATCCTTGTGGAACAGCTTGCGCAGCGTGCGATAGGGTTGCAGCAGTGAAGGTGCCGAACGGTTCTGCAGCCATGCCCGGCACTGCGCCACCCAGCCGGCCAGCAACGGCGCCAGGGCGATGGCAAGCAGGGCTTCGGCCAGTTGGCGGAGCAATGCGATCATGTTCACAGGACGAATATCAGCAGCACGATCAGAGTCAGGAAGCTGTACAGCAGGTACACCGAAAGGCGGCCACGCTGCACTACGGCCACTGCGTCAGCAAGACGGCGCACGATCGCGGTGATCGGGGCGTAGATCGCACGCCAGGTGCGATCCTCGATGCGAATGGCATAGTGCGGCTGCGCATCGTCGGCTGCAGGCAATTCGCGCTCGATGCGGAAGAACGGCCCGAAAATGCGCCGGATCGGCTGGCCGAAGCCCTCGGCCGTGTCCTGCATGCGCGGCGTCAGCCAGCGGTAGCCACAGTCCCAGGGTGGAGAGCGTCGCACACGGCCGTGATAGAAAAGACGCACGATGACGAAGACCGCAGCTATCACGCCGAGCAGGCCTGCCAGCAACCAGAGGCCGCTGTAGGACGCCTGTTCCGGCGATACCGGAGCGATCCACCATGCCGAGCCTCCTCGGCGCACCACCGCACCGGTCAACGCATGCGTGACACTGGCCACGGCATCAAGCGCCGCCTGTGGGAAGATGCCGATCAGGATGCATCCCAGTGCGAGCCAGGCCAGGCCGATGCGTTCCAGGATCCCGGCACCATGCGCATGCCTGAGCCGCGGCTCGCGTGGCTGGCCGAGGAAGATCACACCGTAGAACTTCACCATCACGTAGCCGGCCAGCGCGGCCGTCAAGGCCACGAGGGCGGCGCCCAGCGGCACGATCATGTTGATGAAGCTGTGCGGGATCGACGGCGTCGACAGGAAGGCCTGCAGCATCAGCCATTCGGACACGAACCCGTTCAGCGGCGGCAGGCCGGCGATGGCCAGGGTGCCAACCAGTGCCAGCATTGCCACCCAGGGCATGTAGCGGATCAAACCGCCGAGCTTGCCCAGGTTGCGCTCGCCGGTGGCGTGCAGCACCGATCCGGTGGCCAGGAACAGCAGGCTCTTGAACAGGGCGTGATTGAAGGCGTGGATCAATGCTGCCGCCAATGCCAGGGCAGCCAGCAGGTCCATGCCGAACGAGCGCGCCAGCAATGCCAGACCCACGGCAGCGATGATCAGGCCGATGTTCTCGATCGACGAATAGGCCAGCAGCCGTTTCATGTCTGTCTGCACAGCTGCGAACACCACTCCGAAGAGTGCGGTGAACAGTCCAACCAGCATGGTCAGCATTCCCCACCACCACGGTCCGGTGTGCAGCAGGTCCATGCTCACGCGGAGGAGGCCGTAGATTGCCGTCTTCAGCATCAGCCCGCTCATCATGGCCGACACCGGCGAAGGCGCAGCCGGGTGCGCCTCGGGCAGCCAGATGTGGACGGGAAACAGACCGGCCTTGGCGCCGAACCCGAACAGCGCCAGGCAAAATGCTGCTCCGGCCCAGACCGATGACAACGATGCTCCACGCATGGCGTCGAAGGTCATCGTCCAGTTGCCTCCATGCATGGCACCGAAACACAGCAGGATCGACAGCGCGCCGATGTGCGCCATCAGCAGGTAGATGAAGCCGGCGCGCCGGATTTCCGGAATGCGGTGCTGCGAGGTCACCAGGAAATAGGAGCTGAGTGCCATGGTTTCCCACGCCACCATGAACAGATAGGCGTCATCGGCCAGCATCACAAGTGCCATGCTGGCCAGGAATACGTGGTACTGCAGCCCCATCAGGCCGGGAGCGGTTCCTTCGCCCTGGCGGAAGTAGCCGGCAGCGAAAATGGATATGCCAGCGCCGGCGATGCCCAGCAGCATCAGGAAGAAACCCGACAGCGCATCCAGGCGCAGGTGGAAAGGGAGGTCGGGAAGACCGAGCGGCAATACCAGGGCCTGTGGCGTGAAGCCGCTGCCCAGTGCCAAGGCCGCCACCGCGGCCACGCCCAGGGCCACCAGGGCGCCGAGCGGGAACAGCACGTGCGCCACCCATCCGACACGGCGCGGCTGCAGCAGCCCGAGCATGCCCAGCAACAGCCATGCGCTGACCAGGGAGATCAGCACCGGCAGCGGTTGGGCAAGGGTCGGATAGGTCACTCTGACGTCCCGATGGGGGCGGTGTCGAAGCAGCGCCAGGATGTGGCAATGATGTGCAACAAATGATAATTATATTATCATCCAATACGAATCTAGTGTAAGCCGGGAAATCCCATCATGGCAATCGAAAAACGCACGGCCCGCCTGACCGTTCTTATCGATCCGCGCAAGAAAGCCGTGTTCGAACAACTGTGCGCCGAAGAGGACGCCACATCCTCCCAGGTCGTTCGCCGGCTGATCCGTGACTACATCGAACAGCGCACCGGCAGCCCCTGGACGCCCGAGGACAACGAGATCGCCAAGGTCACGCCGCCCATGCGCGGCAAGCAGCGAGGCCAATAGGCAGGTACTGCGGTCAGGGTTACTACGGGACCACATCCGTGGTGTCGATATCGACACGCAGGCGCTCGAGTTCGTCAGCCTGAGGCTGAAGGCGATCGAGCATGGGCCGTGGACCGCGCCAGATGACCAAAGCCACAAACATGCCGAATCCAGCACCGGGAACAACGGTGCGTCACTATGGATGCCCCCAGTTGATAATGTTCATGCGATCCATGCAGACGTGACGCCGAATCTCTATCATGCCGGCATGACGCAGCGTTATGCCCCCGCCACACCGGGCCTGTTCGCCGAGCCGGAGGTGCTCAAGCCGCTGGCCGAGCGCATGCGCCCGGTCAGCCTGGACGAGATTGTCGGCCAGCCGCGCCTGGCCGGACCGGACAGTGCGCTGCGCCGCGCGCTGGAGGACGGTCGCGTGCATTCGATGGTGCTGTGGGGGCCGCCCGGTTGTGGCAAGACCACCCTGGCGCTGCTGGTGGCCAGGTACGCCGATGCCGAATTTCGCGCCATCTCCGCAGTGCTCTCGGGTCTGCCGGATGTGCGCAAGGCGCTGGCCGAGGCCGAGGTTCATTTCGCCCAAGGCCGGCGTACGGTGCTGTTCGTCGATGAGGTGCACCGCTTCAACAAGGCCCAGCAGGATGCCTTCCTGCCGCACATCGAGAAGGGCGTGATCTTGTTCGTCGGGGCCACTACCGAGAACCCCTCGTTCGAACTCAATTCGGCGCTGCTCTCGCGCTGCCGCGTGCACGTGATGGATGCGGTTGGGCGCGAGGACATCGTGCTGGCGCTAAAGCGTGCGCTGGACGATACCGGGCGTGGCCTGGGAGGGCAGAAACTGAGCGTCGACGACGATGCACTGGCATTGATCGCACAGGCCGCCGACGGCGATGTGCGCCGCGCATTGACGCTGCTGGAAATCGCCGCCGAACTCGCCACCGACGGATGCATCGATCCGGCCACCCTGGAACAGGTGCTGGCTGATCGCACGCGACGCTTCGACAAGGGCGGCGAGCAGTTCTACGACCAGATATCGGCGCTGCACAAGTCGGTGCGCAGCTCCGACCCGGACGCCGCTGTGTACTGGCTCACGCGCATGCTCGACGGTGGCTGCGACCGCGCCTACCTGGCGCGGCGCCTGACACGCATGGCGGTCGAGGACATCGGCCTGGCCGACCCGCGTGCATGGCAGATGGCGCTCGATGCCTGGGATACCTACGAGCGTCTGGGTACGCCCGAGGGCGAACTGGGGCTGGCGCAACTGGCAATCTACCTGGCCATCGCACCCAAGAGCAATGCGGCCTATGCGGCCTACAACAAGGCGAGGGCGGTTGTCGGAGAGACAGGTACGCTGGAAGTGCCGATGCACCTGCGCAATGCGCCGACGAAACTCATGAAGGGACTCGGCTACGGCAAGGGGTACCAATACGACCACGATGCTGCCGGTGGCGTGGCGCTGGACCAGCAGTGCTTTCCCGATGAACTGGGCGACACCGTGTTCTACGAACCGGTCGGGCGCGGCCTGGAGATCAAGGTGAAAGAGCGACTGGATGCCTTGCGCCAGGCACGCCGCAAGGCCCGCGGAGAACCTTCCGATGACTGAGGGCGTGATCCGGCTTGGTTTCTTCGCGGTCCTGCTGGCCGTGCTGCTGCTCGCCGAATGGCGCTTCCCGCGCAATCGCGCCGAACCAAGACGCACGCGTCGCTGGCCGGTGAATCTTGGCTTCGGCCTGATCGACACCCTGAGCCTGCGTCTGTTCACCCCCTGGCTGGCCTTCGCGGTGGCCCTGCGCCTTGAAGGCACGCATGTGGGCCTGTTTCACCTGATCGACGCACCGTACTGGCTTTCCGTAAGCCTGAGCGTGCTGCTGCTCGACCTGGTCATCTATTGGCAGCATCGTCTGATGCACCGGGTGTCCTGGTTGTGGCGATTGCACCGGGTGCATCACACCGACCTGGCACTGGATGCGACCTCGGCGGTGCGCTTTCATCCGCTGGAGATCCTTTTCTCGCTGGGCATCAAGCTCGGCGCAGTCGTGGCCCTGGGCGCGCCGCCGCTGGCGGTGCTGATCTTCGAGATCATTCTCAGCAGCCTGGCCCTGTTCACGCATGCCAACGTGGCGCTGCCCGAGCGTCTGGACCGCGTGTTGCGCTGGGTGGTGGTGACCCCGGACATGCATCGCATCCACCATTCGGTACATGCCGACGAGCACAATCGCAATTTCGGCTTCAATGCATCCTGGTGGGATCGCTGGTTCGGCACTTATCGCGAGCGTCCCCGCGAAACCCAGGCCGCCATGCGCCTGGGCCTCGACGTCTTTCGCGAAATGCGCGAACAGCAACTGCCACGGCTGCTTTGGCAGCCCTTTGTGCGTTCGGGGCGGGACGGCGACCGGGAACGTCCCGCCAGCGAGAGCTGAAAGGCATCAGCCCGGGGCGCGAAGGCGTTGGTCAATACGGCTGCGAAAGTCACGGATGCGATCAGCATTCTTGCCCACGTCGCTGACACCGATGCGCGAGGCGGAGCGGATATCCAGCCGCGTGCCCGTGCCGTCAGGCTCAACGCGGATCACCACGTCGTCCTTGAAGCCGAACCAGAACGTGGTGGCGGTGGCCTCGATGCGCCCGGCCTTCGGATGATCGGCATCGATGTGCCAGTCCATGTCCTTCGCCACCGCGAGTGCGGCGGCGAACACCTTGTCCGGCGGCTGGGCAAAATGCAGCGGGCGGATGTCCGGATAGGCGGCATGCTGCTGCGCGGCCAGCTTCGGTCCGGCATAGACCGCACTGTTGTCACCGGGCTTGCGCAGTGCCAGCACGGCCTGGAAGGCCGGCGGGTTCCGGGTGTCCGTGCTGATGTCATGGATCGGCGGCACACTGCGCGCCTTGTGCATGAACAGCCACGGCGGGACAAAGGCCAGCGGGCCCATCAGCAGCCCCAGCCCGGCGATCCAGGCCAGGCGCGATCGTCTTGCCAGCAGACTCAGGATCAGCCCGGTCAGGGCAATCACGGCAGCGCCCACGCCGCCTTTGGCCGCCATCCCCAGCAGCGAGAACGCCGTGCCGAGACTGACGATGTGCAGCCGGTAGGCCGGCCCGGCCAGCAGCATCAGCAGGCTCGCTGCGAGGCCTGTCCAGAATCCCAGCCAGGCGACGTAACGCGCCCAGCGTGGCAGGTGTTGCCGGGAGGGGTGATCGTATCGGGTCGGTGTCATGGCCTTGTGCCTTGTCGATCGGAGTCGATGCTCCGAGAGGACTAGCGTAACCCCAACATGCACATCGCGCCCAGCAGTGCCCCTACCGGCAAGGTGACGACCCAGGACACGATCACCCGGCCCAGCACACGACCGTCCACACCCTGTCTGCCACCGGCTCCTGCCAGTGCTCCGACCGATACATGGGTGGTCGATACAGGTAGCCCGTTGAAACTCGCCGTACCGACCAGCAATGCCGTGGTCAGGCTGGCCGACAGGGCATTGCCCGGGTCAAGGCGGGTGATGCGGTGGCTCATGGTGCGAGCCACGCGGTGTGCCCCCACGAGTCCTCCCACCATCATGGCCACGCCGACCAGTCCGGTCGAGGTGGATGCATCCAGCGATGCCAGGGGTAGCAGCAAGGCCGCGATCTTGGGCGTGTCGTTCAGGCCTCGTGCGAAGCTGGCAGCACCCCCGGACAGAAACAGCAGGCTGTTCACCGCCCCGCGCGCATCCGGTCGCAACCAACGGTTGCGGACACCGTGCCTTGCGCATGCGACGTGGCTGTCGGATACGGTTTCGCCGGCCATGTGCAAGGTTTGTCCATCCGGGGTTTGCACCATCGCGCCGGGTATCCGGCACACGCATTCCGGCATCCGTGCCGCGCGTTCCGCCAAACCCCGGAAAACCGGGCGCAGCAGCCAGGCGGGCAGCATGGCGAGGATCGGGCTGGCCAGCAGCGGCAGCAGAAAGGACGTTCCCAGCGTGGCGAAATGCAGGCTGCTGCCGGCCACCACCAGGCCGGCTCCCGTCATGGCGCCGATCAGGGCATGGGTGGTCGATATCGGCAGCCCGCGCCAACTCGCCATGGCCACCGTGAGTCCGGCGCCTCCGGCCATGGCCAGGGCAAAATTCGCTTGCGTGGTCACTGGCCCCGGTACCAGGCCCGCACCGGTGAAGGCATGCAGCAGGGTCCCGGCCACCAGGGCCGAAACCAGGGATCCCGCGAGTGTGGTCAGGCTGGTCCAGGCCAGGCTTGTCCTGTACCCGGCGACACCGCTGCCGTGCAGGGCGGCAACGCCCTTGAAATTGTCATTGGCGCATTGCTGGCGGCCAGCAGCAGGGCGATGATCAGCAGGGCGGTGTGCATCTTGGGGTCTCGTTGGAGTCGCTGCACCCTAACCATTTCTCCAGCCAGGCGCGCAGGGCCTGCTGGGCGGGGAGGGGTGCAGGCAAGGCGTCGAGTTCGCACACGAGTGCGGGCAGGTCCTCGGCATGGTCGAGGTCGGTCTTCATCGAAAGGTGCGCGATGCCGCCAAGCGTCGAAAGCCGATCCTCGAATATGCGTGCAGTCTGGCTGGAGGAGTAAGGCGGTGCATGCCAGATATCCGATGGGACCGGACAGCGGGCGCCGAACAGCCAGAAACCGCCGTCGCTGGCCGGACCGATCACGTGGGGTGTTGCTGGATCTTCCAGGGCGCGGCAAGCCGCATGCAGGATAGCGGTGTCGATTTGCGGCGTGTCCGCGCCCAGCAGCAGCACCTTCCCATGCCGGCGTTGCAAGCGGGAAAACACGCGGTCCATGCGCTCGCCCAGTCCGCCAGTGCCTTGCCAGATGGCAGGGAATTGCGTCCATAGCCGATGGCCGAGTGCCGCGGATTCGGCAACAGCCCAATAGGGCAGAATGTCCGGGCCGGCCGTACAGGCCACGGCGGCCACAGCCTGCGCAGCCAGGACATGGAAACGTTCGGCCTGCTCGCGCCCCAGGGTCTGCGCAAGGCGGGTTTTCACCGGCGATGTGCCGGGGGTCTTGACGAAGATGGCCAGCGCCGTGCTCACGAGCGCCGTCCGCGAAGAATGCGCCGGGCATGGCGGATCTGGGCCAGGGTCAGAACGGCGTGCCGTACGGTGGTGCGCAGCCAGCCGCCGCGTATGTAGGTCCGCGCACTGGTCAGGATCGGCGCGTTCAGACTGCGCAGCGGCAGCCCGGAGTGACGCGCCTGCCACACCAGCAGGTGATCCTCGCCCTTGCCCAGCGTTTCGTCGAAGCCACCCAGCGCCTCGAAGCGTACACGCGGCAGCAGCAGGCCCTGGTCGCCGAAGGGCAGGCCGAACCAGCGCGAGCGCAGGTTTGCGCCCCAGGCATTGAGGAAGGCAAGACGCGGGCCGTCAGTCGCAAAACGCAGATCGAAAAAGGCCAGTGCATCGGCCGGTCCCTCCAGATAGCGTTCGAGCACAAGCAAGGTTCTTGCGGGAAGCCGCGAGTCGGCATGCACGAACCACAACATATCGCCGCGCGCGACTGCAGCGCCCACGTTCTGTTGTCGGGCGCGTCCTGCCGGTGCGCGGTACAGGCGAAGCACAAGGTGCGCCGGCCAGCCGTGCGGCGCGGAAATCTCCTGGTGATCGGCCTGTACCACGATGACCTCGGCCCCCATGCGCAACGCACCCAGATCAGGCAACAGCTGCCGCCAGGTGGTGTCGCCTGGCGCTACCGGGACGATCACCGACAACGCCGGAACGGGTGCTCGCGCATGTGGAGCGTTCATCATCCGCAGCAGGCCTGGCCCGAGGTGGCCGGGGACGCGGATGCAGCCGGCGTGCTGCAATCGAACAGGCCGAAATGCCGACGCTTGTCGCCGGTGACGCGAAAGTGCCTGCGATAGCGTGTGTCGACCAGCATGTCCGCGGTGTTGCCGCAGACCCGCTCCGGCTTGCCGGTCTCGAAGGCGTGGTGGTCGTCCAGATCGAAACCATGCGGCTTGCCGACAAGCGTACCCAGGTACGTGGCGACCTGGCCGTAATCCTCGCAGCGGTCCTCCAGCGACAGCTTGAACGCACGCCAGGTGATCGAGTCGAAACGGGCAAAGCCGATACGCTCACGGATCAGCTCATCGGTGATGTCGATCGGCGAACGTTCGCAGATGCGCGGGTCGTGGATGCCGAGCGCAGCCAGGAGACGGCGGAAATCCTCGGTGTACAGGGCGCCGGCCAGGCACTCGCCCAGCAGCACCGGATCTTCCATCAGAGCGGCGGGCAGACGCCGGTCGGCGAACACGTCGGAGAAATACAACTCGCCACCGGGCTTGAGCACGCGAACGATCTGCTCGAAGGCGCGGGCCTTGTCGGGCACCAGGTTGAGCACGCAGTTGGACACCACCACGTCGACCGAACCATCCTCGATGCCCAGGCGGTCCAGTGCGGCCAGGTCGCCCGACAGCAGCGTCACATTGCTGCGCGCATGCCGGAAGGCGGCGGCATGATAGTCGCGGTGGCGCTCGGCGATCGCCAGCTGCTCGGCAGTCATGTCCACGCCGATCACGCGTCCGGACTCGCCCACCAGCCGCGACAGCACGAACACGTCGCGCCCGGTGCCGCATCCCAGGTCCAGCACGGTGGCGCCTTCCAGCGCATCGGGAATCGGCGACCCGCAACCGTAGAAACGCTCGGTCACTTCCGGATGCAGCAGGGCAAGTGTTTCGCGCACATGTAGAGGCACTTCCGTGTTGATACAGCAGGCGCTGGTGCGAAGGTCGCCGGTTCCCCTGAGGGTTTCGCCGTAATAGCTGCGGACCTTCTCGTGCACTGTTTCGTTGCCGGGCACCGGGTTGACGGACGCCAGGGTGTCGAGGGCATCGGATGGCATGGGTTGTCTCCGTACTTGGTGGGTAAAGGCTCAGGCCAACGCGCCGCCGCAGGAGCTGCCGCTGCCGGCAGTGCAGCCGAAGCAGTGTGCATCGAAGGCAATGGGCAGGGCTTCGATCTCCGACAGGGAGTGGATATCCCACAGCGTGCGGGACCGGTTGCCCAGGGGCAGATCGAGCGCCTGGTTGAAGTCGCAGTCGTACAGATGCCCGCGCCAGTCGACCGACAGCAGGTTGCGGCACATCACGCCTTGCGCAGCCTGCGGATTGAAGGCATCGAGCAGGGTCTGCATGTAGCTTTCGTAGCGCCCTTCGCGTTCGAGCAGGTGCAGGAAACGCCTGATCGGCATGTTGGTGATGGTGAAGAGATGGTTGAAACGGATGCCGAAATGCTCGGCCAGTTCGCGCTTGTAGTCGGCTTCCAGCGCGGCCTGGGCAGGCGGCAGGGAGGCACCGACCGGATTGTAGACCAGGTCCAGTTCCAGTCCGCTGCCGGGCTGCCCGTAGCCCAGTTCGCACAGCATGCGCAGGGCGCGGATCGAGGGGTCGAAGACGTGCCGGCCGCGCTGTTTTTCCACGTTGGCCTTGGTATAGCACGGCAGCGAGGCGACCACGTTCACGCCTTCCTCGGCAAGAAAACAGGCGGTGTCTTCCTGGCCCTCGCGCAGCAGGATGGTCAGGTTGCAACGGTCGATCACCTTCTTGCCCATGCGCCGCGCGGCACGCACCAGGTCGCGGAAATGCGGGTTCATTTCCGGTGCGCCGCCGGTGAGGTCCACGGTGTGGATGTACGGCGCCTCGGCGAGCAGGTCGAGGATCCGTTCCACGGTCACGCGCTGCATGATTTCCGTGCGCTTCGGGCCGGCCTCCACATGGCAGTGATGGCAGGCCAGGTCGCACAGCTTACCCACGTTGACCTGCAGGATTTCCAGCGGTGTGCGTGGCAGATCGAGGCCGTGCTCGCGCAATACGCGGGTGAAGGGTGGGCGCGAGATATCGAGAGCGCAGTTCAAGGCGATGCCTCCAGTGTCAGTCTTGCATGTATTCGTGCACCATCTGGCGGCCACGATGGATACGGCTCTTCACCGCTGCGCGGGTGAGCCGTAGCCGGTCGGCGATCTCGCTGATGGAGAACTCCTCAAAGTCGCGCAGGATAATGGCTTCACGATACTTGTCCGGCAGCGATTGAATCGCTGCGGCTAGATCGCTGCGCAGTTCGAAGTTGTCGACATAGGCGAACAGCGGATGGTCTGCCTCAGGCAATGTCGTCTCTCCACGCATCGCTCGCCAGAGTCGATGGCATTCCCGGCGCACGATTGAAAATGTCCACGCCGGGAACGACGCGATGGTGCGCAACGCCCCGATTCGCTTGTAGATCAACAGCAGGGATTCCTGCACCGCATCCTCCGCGTCCACCCCGGATGCGCATTGCGTATTCGCGATGCGGCGAAGGTCGGGTCGGCAAGCGGTGAGCAGTTGCTCAAGGGCGAAAAACTCACCCCGACGGGCCGCTTCCACCAATGTAGGGTCGTGCCTCATGCTGCACCTCCTGTGAGTGGGTCCGGAATCCGGATGGGAAGGTTCATGGTGACAGCATATGGACCGGTGGGGCAGTCGAAATCTTTCATGACGAGCCGACGCCTTGCATGGGAACTAAACGCGCTGTGTGATTCTTGGCCAGATGCGCTGGATCAGGCGATCGATCGAGAGCATGCCAGGTCCCCTGGGCAGGGGTCATTTGCATCTGCGCCGGCGCTGTTCATGATGCATGTCTCCGTAAGAGTGGGCCGGGAGGGTCCGGCAACCCATAGAGCTGGCCCGGGCGCAAAAGGATTCATTTGGTGCGAAATCCGGCGCACAGACGCCTTGTTCGTGGATGGAGGCATCGAGTGCACGCGCGCCGCTCAAATGGACGGATGCCGGCATGCGCATGATGCATGTCCCGACTGCGAAGGGTGGGTCTTTCGGCATGCTATTGATGGGGCGAATGGCATCTACCGCGCGCCTGGGAGGCTTGTAGTGCCTGCGGTTTCCGGGGCAGGGCGAGTCATTGGGCCGGTGCAGCATGCGGGAAACGTTTGCTCTGTCGAACGCGGGCATCATTTCCCATCGTTCTGCAAGTCCCGCAGGAACGACCGGAACTCCGGTGACTCGTCGAGCAACTGACCTGCCAGGGCGCGCAGGGCATCCACCTGCGCGGGCTGCAGATGAAAGGTCGTCGGCATCGCGTTGAAGCGTTGACGCTCGGCGGGATCGGTGATCTGGTTGAACGTCAGCACCACGAAGTTCACGTCCACCTTGGGCGCACCGGGCGGGCGCATCGCGTTGACGTGCTGCGCCCATTTCAGGAAACCCCTCTTGGCGAGTGCTGCAGTCTCGTTGTTGAGGATGCCCAACGCGGCATCGAACGATGCGCTCAAGGTGTCGATGAGGCCGGGCTCGCGGCCGTTCTCCGACCACGCATAGGGTGCATAGACCTGTGCATTGGCGACGATGACCAGCACATTTCGGACGCGGCGCAATTGTCCGGGCGTGAACGCACCGGCCATGTCCGACACGTCGCCGTACTGCGCCACCGGACTCATCATCGAGCCGCGCACGCCGAGGTTGTCGGTCACGCCGCCGTCGACCAAGCGCAGGATCGGCATTTTCCTGGGGTCGTCGTAGCGCGACAGCGCCAGTGCTACAGCGTAGCGGCGCGAAAGCCGGTCGTCGTGTGCCAGCGACTGTGCGACCCAGGGCTGGTGCCTTTGCGGACAATCGGCATAGTTGCGCAATGCCATCGGCGCGAATGGCCCTGGCACTGCTGCCGATGCCACGACCGCGTCGGCGACTGGATAGGTCGACAGGTCCGAACACAGGAAATCGAACTGCTGCTGGATGAATGAAAACGTGGTTGAGTTGTTCAAGTCACTCGCGTTGATGATGATCATCGGCAAGCCTGCTGGCGACATGTCGGCAAATGTCTTGCCATCGAAAAGGGTGCGATTAAGGTAGGCGGCGGCCAAGTCACTGCGGTTGTAATGGGAGCTGGCGATCGAGAGCAGATGGCCGGGGTGCAGCAGCAAATCCAGCAATTCGCCCTGCCAGTTGCGATACAGGAAACGTGCCGGGTAGTCGTCGAAGATGCGGTCGCCGAACAGGCCGTAATAAGCCGCGGTATAGCTGCCCCCGGATACCGAGGTGATCACGTCCACCAGGTCCAGCAGACGCGTCGGCTGCCCATCCACCGTGACAACGGTGTCGCGCAGCTTTTCCAGTACGCCGTAGCTGAAGGCGGCTGCACGGGTGCCGCCACCGGAGAAGGCAAGGACCACGAAGGTATCGCGGGGAAGGTGCGGGAAGCGCGTCCTGAACTCGTAGCGATCCTCCACGCCGACAGGTTTGATCCGCGTGTTCCATACGCGCGTGGCACAACCGGCTATGCCGAGCAACGCAGCCCCAAGCAACAGCCATCCCGCGCAACGCCGGCACCAATGGACGCTTGCTGGATGGCTGGCGCGGAGGTGTGCCGTGTTCAACGTGCATGCTCCATGGCGTTCATTGACCCGGGTCAGTCGCGCACTTTCACGCCCCGCCAGAAAGCAACATGGCCGCGAATCTGTGCGGCCGCAGGCTCGGGCTCGGGGTAGTACCACGCTGCCCCGGCATTGACCTCGTCGTCGACGACGACATCGAAATAGCTGGCCGTGCCTTTCCAGGGGCACGTCGAGTGCTGGCTGCTGTCGCGGAAATATTCTCGCTTGAGCGACTCCGGCGGGAAATAATGATTGCCTTCGACGACGACAGTATGGTCGCTTTCGGCGATGACGCAGTCTTTCCAGATGGCTTGCATGACGTTTTCCCGGTTTTGAATCTCTCGATGATGCCCGCTCGACCTAGCCGGACGTGTCTGTTGCATCGTCTTTTGCGCGAGTTCGGACCTTGATCTCTCCGCTCAGCGCCCGGTGTACCGGGCAACGGTCGGCAAGGTCCAGAAGCTGCCCGCGTACAACCGGGTCGATCGAGGCGGGAAAGTGTATCGTGCGCTCGATTTCCAGCACCTTGCCGTCGGTCGATTCGCAATACGCGCAATCGTTTGCGTGGACGTGCCGATGCGAAAGCGTGACCTTGAGCGGCGGCAACGGCCAGGCCTTGCGTTCGGCAACCATGCGCAGTGTGATCGTGGTGCAGGCACCCAGGGCTGCCAGCAGATAATCGAACGGACCGGGGCCGGCATCGTTGCCGCCAACATGGGTCGGCTCGTCTGCCAGCAGGTGATGCCGACCGGCTTGCACGTGCTGGGTGTAGCGCCCGGTGCCGCTCTCGGTCACGCGCACCTGTCCATCGTCCAGCACCGGCTGCGGGGCCGGCTCGGACAGATACGGCGCCACCCAGGCAGCGATCACGTTGGCTGCATATGTGGCGTGCACACGATCGGTCAGCAAGTGGTTGGCGCCGTCCAGTGCAACGAAACTCTTGGGATGCCGGGCGGCTTCGAAGATCCGCCGCGCCTGATCGATGCCGACCGTGTCATCCAGCGGCGCGTGCATCACCAGCAGGGCGCAGCCCAGCGATGCGATGCGTTCATGCATGCGCTGGGCCTTGAGGTCATCCAGGAACTGCCGCTGGATTCGAAATGGACGACCTGCAAGACATACGCTCACTTCGCGCTCGGAGTCGAGCTTCGCCAATGTATCGCCCCCCAGTTGCTTGGCGACATGCAGCGGCTCGGACGGTGCGCCCAAAGTGACCACGGCCCTCACTTCGGGAATCTCGTGTGCGGCCGACAGTACGGCGGCACCGCCCAGACTGTGCCCGATCAGAAGTTCCGGTGCCCGATAGTTGTCGCGCAGGAAATCAGCTGCCTTTACCAGGTCGGCCACATTGGAGCTGAAATTGGTATTGGCAAACTCGCCTTCACTCATGCCCAGTCCGGTGAAGTCGAAGCGCAGAACGGCAATTCCCTGCGCGTTCAGAGCCGCACTGATGCGTGAGGCGGCCAGCACATCTTTGCCGCAGGTAAAGCAATGCGCGAACAATGCGTACGCACGCGGTGGCGCAGGATGCAGGTCGAGCCGTGCAGCCAGCAGACTGCCGTCGTATCCGGGGAAATCCACGCGTTGCGTAATCATTCGATTGACTCCTGGCATGGCCGATTCCAGGTGTCTGGCGTCGACGGGTTTTTCGGTTTCACGCTGAAAGCCGATGATCTTCTTTTCGGAAAAGCTTTTCTTCACATCCCATCCCCTTTGCCAGGGGCTTGGCCAACAAATCGCCGTGCAACGCAAAACCGAAGGGCTCGGAGGAATTCCAGACCCGTCACGTGTTCGTCTGCTGCGAAGCACCTGATGCCGACCGGCCAAACAGCGTGTGGAACAAGTCATCGGGTGTCGATTTGGAGTGCTGTCCGACCCAGCCAAGCAAGCTGCCGAAGGCGATGTGTGCCAGGTAGACCGTCAGGGGGAACTTGACCGGTGCAAATTCCTGCCCGAAGTGGCCGGCGCCGATGAGGTTCATCACCGGACCCGACATGAAGACGGTGGCGATGGCCAAGCCGTAAAGCGTCCCGACCCACCAGCGCTGTCGACCGAACACGGCATAGAAGATGAACACGAAGCCGATTCCGTTCCAGAAGTGGTCGGCCCAGCCTGCGACGTTCGACCACACGTTCGGCCCGTCCATGAAACGGTCGGTGAGCAGTACACCCATCAGCATCGGCATCGAGCCGGGCATCGCCTGAAAGACCCGAAAACCGATGATGCGGACAGTTTCCAGGCCGATGACGGCGAGTATGCCGCCGACCACCGCCAATTTCCCCGCCGTGGCCAGCCTTCGCCATCCCAGCGCCGGCGCTGCCAGGATCAATACGGCCCACACGATGACGGCGGGTACGATGGCTTCGATACCCAGGGTGTGCATCGATACCGCGCCGGTGGCGGCCCAGTCGAACGCCAGCGGTGACACGGAGGCCGCCAGCAAGGCCAGCGCCGTGGCCGTCGCCTCGCCCAGCGAAATATTGCGGAAGTTGAACATTGCACTCTCCCGTGTTTGCGGAAAGGAATCGGGCAGGCGGATTAACCCGCCCGCCCGGGAGTTGTTCAACGAGTCGCGCCCTGCGTGATCATCGCGAATTTCTGGTCGAGCATGCCGGCCATTTTCCCGAAAGCCGGGGAGATTTGTGTCATCAGTGAGGATGGCTTGAAATAGCCGACATAGGCCTTGCCGTGATCGGACCACACGTAAATTCGCGCGGGCAGTACCGCACCTGCTGCCGGGTTCATGCCGAAGGCCATCTTGCCCATGTGCGGGCTGCCGACCAGGAAGCTCTCGGCGCCGGCCAGATGCAGCCCGGTCATCGACAAGACCTTACCCTGGTTGACGTGTCCCATCACCATCATCTGGTTGGCGCTGACCGCTTCCTTCAAGTGGTGGACGGTGCTTGCAAACGAATGCTGCGATTCGACCTTGATGAAATCGGCCCCTTGGGCGAACGCCGGCGCAGCGGTCACCAGCGCCAGTCCGAGGGCGATGGAGGCCAGGAAACGCGAAAGAAATGGACGTGTTTTCATGTTTGAACTCCTGTTGAATTAAGTGCTTGGACGAAGATCGACCTCGAGAAGGCCGTGGGTACGTGCCTCGGCGCCAAGACGCAGGGCATGCGGCGAATGAGAAAGAGATCCTTCACTATGCCACTCCATAGAGGCCGCGAACGGTGAAAAGGATTCAGGTGTCCGAGCGGATCTTGTTTGTTGCGCGTCGCGCGCGTTGCACTGCGAGCCGCGGGTCGTACTTGACCGCGCGTGCGACAACGCTTGCGTCATCGTATGACGCCAAGGGTTCTTGCAGATCCCTCGGGCCCTGTGGTTCAGCAGCGGCACGTGCGAAGGTGTGGCGCCCAGATATCCGTCGGCCCCCGGCTGGCTTAGGACTCCGCCGCCCAATTCATCCGTCGGTAGTCAAAGTTTTTGACGGTGTTGGGTTTGATCACAGCGAAGTAGGGTGAAACGTCGAAATCGCGCGGCACGAACAGGCTGTGATGACGGATGTGCAACAGTTCACGCACGCAATCGGCGCAATACCCGTCCGGGTCCGGAAGGGTCTCGATCAAGGGCAGAATCGGGAAACGCACCGAATGGAAGGCCTCGGCGATCAACGACGAACAGATAGCGCGGGTCGGGTCGCCGCTGCCCAGCGCCAGCATCCGCCTGCGCCAACGTGAGGGAACCGGGGGATTCGGGAGCAGGTAACGTGCCAGATCCCACACGTTCTTCAGATCGTAGCGGTCGCCGATGCGCGAGCAGACGTAGTCCACGACGCGGGCGGTGTCTTCCGGCGTCAACCCGATCGGCCGGCACAGGCGGACGTGCAGCTTTGCAAACGTGTCCAGCGGGACGAGGTGCACACCGGCTTCGGTGTCGGCCTCGACGAAGCAGGGTTGGGGCGGCGCTTCCGGGGTCAAGGATCTCGGGCCGACGTAGATGACCGCATGCGACCAGGTGGATTGCGTCAGGTATTTTATGGCCGTACTGATGCGCCGGTCGCCTTCCACCAGCAACACGTCGGCCGGTTGCAGCATCTCGCGCAAAGCCGGAAGGTTGGCGGGGGGATGGGTATAAGGCGCGCGGGTGGGGCGGTTGAGGTAGGCAGCCAGCCAGCGGCCGAGGGTGCTGAAAACGATGTTCATGATGTGGATACCTCTTCGGTTCATCGGATTTTGAATTCCACACCGAACAGCAGCATCGTCTCGCCCAGATTGGGCTTGCGTGTACTGGCGTTGGAGATATGTCGTACGAGCAGGACGGTGTTGTCATCGGCCCAACCCAGTGAACTGACAAATTGCTGGGCGCTGCTCAGTGCCGGTGTTTCGGGTCCCGCCACACCGAGCTGGAAGCTGAAGAACAAATGATACGGAAGTTCCGGGAAACGCACGCCCACAGCCCCTACACCGGCGCCCCGTGAAAAATCCCTGCTTCGTTGGTGATGACGTGCCGCGACGTAGGTCAAGCCGATATCCGGCTGGAAAACGATACCCTTCCACTGCCGGGCCTTGCCCAGCCACTCGCCTTCGACGACGGATGTAGTGCGTCCTTGGCTGGTGATGCTTTTGCCGCCCAGCAGCTCCATGTCGGCTGACCGAGCCATGCTGCTGGCAGCAAGCAGTGGGCATGCCAGTACAAGCATCTGCAGACAGCTGGCGACCCATCTGGCTCGAACCGGTCGCACGCAGTGTTGCCGGGACATTCTCGCAGGGGTTGGGCAAGAGTGCGCTGTGGTACCCGCGATCGTCGGGTATGGCATGCATGGTCTACCTTATGTCGTAGGCCGGGAAAAAACGGATGTTTCCAGTTCGGTCCGGGTGGCGGATGTGTGCGCGGATGACATGCCGAGCCGACGCTCGATTTCTGTTTGCGAAACCAATCCGCGCACCAGGATGCGTCCATTGCCCTGCCTGTCCGTGACCAGCAGATGGGTGTGTCGGGTGACGCGAAAAGTTTCCACGATGTCGCCTATCCGGGCCTTCCTGACGTCTTCAATTCTCAGGGTCGGCAGGGCCTCGATCGGGGTCATGATGTCCGCCACTTCGATGTTCTCGTGCCGGCATTTGTCGTGGATACAGCCGGAACCGCCCAGGAACTGCAGTGGCTTCGGTCCTTCAATATCGTAGGAAGTGATCAGTCCCGTCATGCGCTCCCCGGACATGACCAGCAGCGTGCGTACACAGGCACTAATCATGTTCTGAAGCGCGATGTCGATTTTCTGCTCCGCTGCGACCGTCAAGGGGCAGACTGAGTGAAAATCCACCATGGCAGTCCATGCCGGATCTGCTTTGACCAGAGGCGTTTGTTCGCCAGCACGACACTGGGGTACGGCAACGGGTACACAGTCAACATGGGTGGCAACAGCGTGAAATGACATTGGCCTGACCTCGACTGGCATGGATGTCCACTTGATGCGGTTTCGGGCGTCCATCGCGCGTCGAATGCCTGGTCCGGCCTGAGTAGTTGACTGATTCGCGATGGGTGAGGGCGTGCACAGCGGCCCCCGGGGGGGGTAGGGGATTCACGACCCGTGAGCAGGGGATAGCCGTGAATGGTTCGGCCGCTGTGCGACGTCCTCACCCCTATGGAGCAGGCCAGACACCGATTGGATTCATCGATAGCTCACGATGACCGTGAGGCCCCCGGCGAACAACCGTGGATGCGCTTGAAGGCGCGACTGAACGCAGCCTCGCTCGCATAGCCGGCAATCACCGCCGCCTCGGCCACGCTGACGCCGCGTTCGATCAGTGCGGTCCGCGCCTGTTGCATGCGCAAACCGGTGACGTAACCCATCGGCGTGGTGCCGATCGATTGCGTGAAACGCCTAGCAAACGCCGCGCGTGAAAGATGCACTTACTGGCAAGGTCGGCGACCGACCACGGATGCTGCGGATCCTGGTGAACGGCCAGCAGTGCCGGGCCGAGATGTGGGTCGTGAATAGCACCCAACAATCCTTGCTTCATGCTGCCATCGATCACGCACTGACGCAGTGCGTACATGAACAATGCATCGGAAAGCTTGTCCATCAGCAGTATCGCGCCTGGGCCGTCCGATTCCGCCTCGGCGATGATCAGTTGCAGCAGGGCCGTCGGCGCACCGCTGGCAACATTGCCGTGCATCGGCTCGTGTCGGAGCAGTACCTGCGCCGGCAGCGAAGCCAGCAAGACCTCCGATAGTGGCGACTCGAATTCAAAATATCCGCACAGCAACAGTGTGGTGTCGTCGTCGCCGGAACCCGCCGGGGCGATCAGCCGATGATCCTGCGGGCGATTGAACAGCACCGCGTCACCCGTCTCGAGCATCACATCGTCCGCGCCATCATCCGTATGCAGCACGCAACAACCGTTCGCGACCAGATGGAACATCGCCTTGCGTTCGATCTCGCCATCGAGCACCCACTGCCCGCAGTGCGTGATTCGATGAAACACGCGCGTCTGCAAACGCAGATGACGCATCAATTCACTCAGTTCATCCACGACGGCTCCGGATCAAGACGCTCGGACAAGTATGCGAGCTCCGCGGGCATGGTCGCAGCGCCGCGTGGCTGCCACAGTATGCACATGGTCGCGACGACGTTCGAACGACCACTCTTGCAATAGAGGAGCATGAACCATGAGCCAATTTACCTTGCACACCCCCGACTCCGCCCCGGAGGCAGCGCGTGCACTGCTGCAGGACACCAGGGAGAAGATGGGCTTCGTGCCCAATTTGTATGCCCACCTTGCCAACGCGCCAGCGGTGCTGGAGGCCTATCTGGGGCTCGGCGCACAGTTCGACAAGACCTCGTTCAGCCCAGTGGAACGCCAGATCGTGCTGCTGACGGTCAGCGTGGAGAACGGCTGCGAATTCTGCGTTGCCGCACACTCGATGATCGCACGCAAGATGGCCAGGGTCCCCGATGCCGTCGTCGATGCCCTGCGCAACCCCACCGCGTTGCCGGACGCGTGACTTCACGCGCTGGCCGTGTTCACCCGCAGCATGGTGAAAGAACGTGGTTGGGTCACTGGTGAGCCGCTGGAATCCTTCCTTGATGCCGGGTTCACCGACCAGCAGGCGCTGGAGGTCGTCCTGGGCGTCGCGATGAAGACACTCAGCAATTACGCCAATCATCTGACAGGAACGCTAACCAACGCAGAATTCGCCCACGAAGCCTGGAGCCGCACGGCCTGAATGAGGACCCATGCCGCCAGTGTAGGCTTGTCCAGAGCATCCAAGCAGCGATGAGCCAGTCCATGAATGTCGCAAAACGCCTGAGCCTGTCACTGTTCGGTATGCAATCATTGCATTCCATTTATCCATTGCTTGGGACGCGGCGGGCGCCACCGCCAGCGTCTGGAGAGCGCGCTGGATCAACCGTGCTGGCGAGTCAGCCGAGTATCCTTCGCTGGCGGTACCGGAGGTGCGGAATTTGACGCAAGTTTCCTGGCAACGCCCCTGAACAGGAGGGCCCCTGATGAGTTGGATCGACGAAATCCCCGATGCCGAGGCGCAAGGTCCGCTGCGACAGATCTATGACGCGGTCAAGGCACAGCGCGGCAAGGTGTCGCGCATCCTCAGCGTGCACAGTCTCGACCCGCCTGCATTGCAGCTTCATCTCGACCTGTACATGCACCTGATGTTCTCGCGCGGCCCGCTTAGCCGGTGCGAGCGCGAGGCCATTGCAGTCACGGTGTCGGTTGCCAACGGTTGCGCCTACTGCGTTGCGCATCACATGGAGACACTGCAGCATTTCGAGAAGGATGCAGACGTGCTACGCAAAGTGCGAGAGGCTCCCGAACAGCTTGCCAACCCGCGGTTGCGCGCCATGTTGCCGTATGCACGCAAGCTCACCGTCGCACCTTCGACGATGGACGAGACAGAAGTGGGCGCGCTGCGCGCCGCGGGGCTGGCCGACGCGGACGTGTTGCGCATCAACCTGATCACGGCGTACTTCAATTTCGTCAATCGGATCGCTCTGGGATTGGGCGTGCAGGTCGACGCGCAGGAGGTGTCCGGGTACAAGACGTGATTTCGCCGCGCGCGGCCAAGACACCCGATGCCTCGCCATGGTGAGCCAGCAGATAACCGGTGAAAGCGCGTCTTGATTATCAGGGCATCATGGATCCAATTTCCGATGCAGTGGTGGTGCAGGTGAGGATGACGTGGCGGATACCGTCCGGGGTCAGCGCACCGTGCATCGCAACGCTACGGGGATGGCCTTGACGGCATCCGACCCGTTAGGGTTCGGTTCCTCCCGATTCAGGTCCCACGCGGCGCGAACATCATGATCCCGGCACCGAGCAACGCCAACAGCCCGCCGATGACATCCCATCGATCCGGGACGGCGCGGTCCACGCCCCAGCCCCAGGCCAGCGAGAGCACGATGAAGACGCCACCGTACGCCGCATAGACCCGGCCAAAGCCTGCCGGCTGCAGGGTCGGAATGACGCCGTAAAGCGCCAATACCAATGCACCGAGCAGGCCCAGCCAGGCGCTCCTGCCTTCGCGCAACCACAGCCACACCAGATAGCCACCACCAATCTCGGCCAGGCCGGCGAGAAGAAACCACAAGGAAGATAGAAGAATACGCATACTTTCAATTGAACCCTATTGTGGAGGACCAGTTCGCGAGCAATGAAGTTTGCGGAGGGATGGACTTGGTAACACTCTGATGCCAGGACCGACTATTCATGCATGTCGATCAAAGCAACGTGGAGGGATTAAGGATCCATGATTCGTTGCAAAATTTCAATATTAGATGTAACATTGAAATATCTGAGTTAACCTTCTGGGTCGACTGAGCAGCAACCCATCAACCAGGAGATGCCTGCGATGCCACAACAATCGTCTTCGACTATGGAAAGCCAGCATGCCTGCGACCTGCTGACGGCCCTGGGTCATCCGGTACGGCTGGCGGTCTTCCGGGAGCTGATGGCGCACGGGCCGGACGGCGCTCCGGCCGGCACCTTGGGTCTTGCGGTGAACCTGGCACCCAACGCGTTGAGCTTTCACCTCAACCGTCTCAAGCAGGCAGGCTTGGTGTCGGCGCAGCGTGCCGGCCAGCAAACCATTTACCGCGCGCGCCTGACCACGATGCGCGAGCTGATCGCCTATCTCGATGACACCTGTTGTCGTGATGTCGCGAAGGGTTGCGGCCCGCAGTGCCCACCGAAGCAAACCCCCATCCGGCGGCTGGCAACGACCGCCGCCACCAAAACCAAGGAGACAAAACAATGAATGCCGTACTGCAACCCGATGTAAAAATCACCGGCAAGCGTTTCTGGAAAGCTGTCGCAGCCGGAGTGATCACCAGTATCGGTGCGGCCGCCATCATGGCTATCGGCATGAAAACCGGCGTGTCACCACTGCCCAAGCCGCTAGGTTTGGCGTTCGCGGAATGGGTGCTCGGTCGCGCGCTCCCGATGCCCATCGGACTGCTGTTTCATCTGGCCTACGTCACCGGCTGGTCGGTACTGTTCATCATGCTGGCGCCCGCGCGTTGGCTGCGGTTCGGGCCGATTCTGGGTTTTGGCCTGTTGCTCTGGATGCTCGCCATCTTCGTGTTCACGCCGCTGGTCGGCTGGGGCATCGCCGCCACCACCGTGGCGGGACCCAAAGGCATCGTGGCCACGTTGGTTGCGCACCTTCTGTTCGTCTTCTTCCTGTGGCTGAGCTGCCGCTGGCTGTTCCGCTCGGACACGTCAGGGAAGGAGCCCTCGGCATGATCGAGCTCTACGCCGCCAGGACGCCAAACGGGCGCAAAGCCACGATCATGCTGGAAGAAACCGGCTTGCCCTATCGCCTGCATACACTGGATCTGAGTGCCGGCGACCAGCACACCCCGGCATTTCGCCAGCTCAACCCCAATGGCAAGATTCCGGTGATTGTCGATACCGATACGGGGCAGACAATCACCGAATCAGGAGCCATTCTTATCTATCTGAAGGAGAAAGCCGGCGCGTTGTTTCCGGCTGATCCGGCCGCACGCATGGCGGTGCTGCAATGGTTGTTCTTCCAAGTCGGCAGCCTCGGGCCGATGGCGGGGCAGTACAATCATTTTCGACGTCACGAACCACGTGATGACTATGCGTTCGGTCGCTACCGGGATGAGGTGCTGCGCCTGCTCGGCGTGATGAACGATGCGCTGAAGGACCGGGGCTTCATGGCCGGCGATTACTCGATCGCAGATGTCGCACTGGTGCCATGGCTTCGCGCATTGCAGCGCTGGGAGCTGTCGTTGACGGACTACCCGAATGTTTCCGCATGGTATCAACGACTGATGGCGCGGCCTGCGGTCAGTCGTGGCTTTGCGATGTTGCACACGCCGGTCCGGTCCTAGGATGCCGGTGCCGATCCAGATACGGATGAAGGCATCCGGCGGGCACACATCGGGTCGATGACAGGTTCCGTGTGACGCTGCCAGAGCGACTGAGTAAAAACATTCATCAAGCCCGCCATGGTGCTGCTGGTACGCATCACGCTGCCGGCCTCGTTGACGGGCGGACATCTTGGCTGGGTGAACCTGCGATTCCTGAGCGTGGAAACGGGATTGTTCGCGCTGGCCATGAGTCTTTTGCTGGGGCTCACCGTGTTGCTGATGGTGTTCGTGTTGCGCGAGGGCCAGCGCGCACGCGGCACGCTGGCGACCGGTGGTGCACTGCTGGGCCTGCTGGCGCCCCTGCTCTGTTGCAGTCCCATCCTGCCGATCCTGTTCGGTTTGATGGCATCGGTGTGGCCCGCGATGGCCACCGCACTTCCGGGTCCACTGCAGGGTTTTATTTCCCGGCATGAAACGATGTTTCTGCTGTCGGCACTGGTATTGATGTTGCTGGCGTTGTGTCAGAATGCCCGTCGCGCGATGCAGGGGCCGAGTTGTCGGATCGACTGATCTCCTCCTGCTGCCGAGAAATCGGCAACACTTGACCCAATGCAGGTGTCGGCATGAATTCGTGGGGACAGACTCTGACTCGCTTTGATTTATAGTTCCTGTCGCACTGGAGGAAACCGGCATGCCTTACCACGTGGTCAAGTTAGATATGTGCGTCAACGAGCCGAAGCGGGAGGGGGGCAATCCCGACGACCGCTCACCGCTAATCGGCGAGCCGACGCTGCGGCCTCAGCGGCCGCACTGGCGTGACGCGCGAGCATTCGCTGGATGCGGGCAGCCGGCGATGTCGGCATGAGCGTCCGCGACGTCGAGGTGGCCATCATTGGCAGCGGCACCGCCGGCATGGCCGCCTATCGCGAAGTGCGCAAGACCTGCAATTCGGTCGCACTTATCGAGGGAGGTCCATTCGGCACGACCTGCGCGCGGGTGGGTTGCATGCCGTCCAAGTTGCTGATCGCCGCGGCCGAGGCGCGCCATCGGCTGGCCAGCTTGCCCGCTTTCGGTATCGACAGCGACGCCGGTCGCGTCGATGGCCGCGCGGTAATGCGTCGCGTGCGCGAGGAACGCGATCGCTTCGTCGGTTTCGTGATCGACGCTGTCAACGGCTTCAATCCGGGAGATATCGTACGCGCGCACGCGAGTTTCGAGGATGCCCACACCTTGAAACTTTTGCCATCGCTGCAGGGAGACGAGCCGGAGTTTGCGCGCATCCACGCCGAACGTATTGTCATTGCCACCGGTTCGCGAACGATGATACCTGAGTCGTTGCGTTGCGCTGGCGAACGCCTGATCGTCAATGACGATGTGTTCAACTGGCAGGATCTGCCGGAATCGGTCGCGGTATTTGGCACCGGGGTCATCGGCCTTGAGCTGGGCCAGGCGTTGCATCGCCTCGGCGTGCGCGTGCACCTGTTCGGGCGTGGCGGACGCTTTGCCGGAATCAGCGACCCGGCAGTGCGCGACTGTGCAGAGCGGATCATCGCCGACGAAGTGCCGACCAACCTGCACGCCGGCGACGTGCATGTCGAACGTGAAGACGATGCCGTCGTGGTGCACTACACCGATGCAGCCGGGAAGCCAGTCAGCGAACGCTTTGCTTATCTGCTGGCTGCTACTGGCCGCGTGCCCAATATTGACGGTTTGGCGCTGGAAAACAGTGGCTTGCGGCTCGATGCGCGCGGCATGCCTTCGTACGATCGACAAACAACGCGTGCCGGCGACAGTCACATTTTTATTGCCGGCGATGCCAACGTTGATCTGCCGCTATTACACGAGGCTGCCGATGAAGGGCGATTGGCGGGCGAAAATGCGGCCCACTACCCGAACGTCTATCGACGTGCACGCCGTACGCCGCTGGGCATCGTGTTTACCGAACCGCAGGTGGCCTTTGTTGGCCAGCGTCATGCGCAACTGGTCGCCGATAGGGTCGACTTCGCCATTGGCGAAGTCTCCTTCGAGGATCAGGGCCGTTCGCGGGTGATGCTGATCAACCAGGGTTTGCTGCGAGTCTATGGCGAGCGGTGCAGCGGGTTGTTGCTTGGCGCCGAGATGATAGGCCCACACAATGAGCATCTGGCCCATCTGCTGGCGTGGTCAATACAGGCTCGTATGACGGTCAGCGATGCCCTGGGTATGCCGTTTTATCATCCTGTGATCGAGGAGGGATTGCGCACGGCACTACGGGATCTGCTCGAGGCACTGGATATGGGTCCGCACCCGCCGTTACGCAGCATCGATTGCGGTCCTGGTGCGTGAACTTGTTGCCAAAAAACTGCAAAAAAGGTGTGTAAGAAGGAGCGAAATCACACTTGCTTATGGCGACGCTGAATAAACCGTCGTCATTATCGTTATGCCGCTTTGATCTGCTTCGCGTCGATCAGCTGGCCAGATCAAGACTTTTCCTGAAGGCTTTCACCTTTTTTCGTGTTGTGAGACGCGTTGTTGGCTCCCAACAGTCCATCATGCCGGTACTCGGGTGCGCGACAGGTACGGATTGGCCAGCCTGACGACCACCAAACTGCTGTTGACGTCCTTGTCCAATCATTGGCAATGATCTGTATCTTTCTGGGGCCGTAGCCGCGCTGTACAGAGGTGCTCCGAAAGAGGCGTTGGTCGATAACCGTCAGGTGTAAGCCGACCTCGCGGCAGTTGAAGGCGGTGATGTTGGCGGTGTTGCTATTGCCGATGAGGTCGTGGCGTGATGGGGTCGTGCAATAGAGGCACAAGGCAGCAGGTAGAAGCGAGGATCTCTGCCAGCGCACAGGTGAACAGCGTACCGCGACCACCTTTGTGCGTTGCGGGGAGGCAGGTTTGCATGATTGTTTTGTACACATGGCGCCTTGGATTGGGTAGTCCGCGGTGATCGAACGGTCGTACTGAAGTACAGTATCAAGCTGATGAAGTAGTCCGGGCATGCGTCGGGTGGCATGTCATCCGCCGCGATAGTGAAACCGGTGACGCGCGGGTAATGCCGTATCCATGCGACGCATCTTTCCGATCAAGTCCCGTGCAAGTGGCGTGGTTGCTGACGCTGCAGGACGGTGACCATGGCCAGCAGCGACAGCCAAGGGTGCTTGCTGCAGTCAAGGCACTCACCGCCCATCACTCCGCCGCGTCGGCTTCGGGTTCACCCTGTCGCGACACCAGGCCGAGATTGGCGACGACGAACGGCGTGAACACATTCATCGTGATCTTGATGGCCAGGGATGCATTCCACGGTCCGTGCAGCAGTTGCGCGTTTTCGTTGAAGGCAGTCAGCCAGATGCCCACTAGCAGCGCGATCAGACTCGTTCGTCGCAGATGGGACGGATGCAGTACCACACAGAGACATCGACGCAGCGTCGTCAGACTGGGGCTTGCCGGACGGGAGTGGGAGGAATCTGCTTCGACGGCCTCGCCTGGAGGAGCAGCCTTGGTTTCGTCAGAGCCGGTCCTGTGATCAGTTGCCATGCGTCACGCCTCTGTTCAAGTTATCGATGCATTGCGCCATGTTCGCGTTACCCGGGAATACGGCGAAGGCGCAAGCCCTCGCCATCGACCCGAAGCGGGTCAGCGATACTCTGGGTTTTCGAAATCGAACCGGCTGCCGGCATCCCAGGCGCGGCGCTGGTTGCCGTGGGCCGGAATGCCGCCGTGCGCTTTCAGCATCCGTGCCAGATGCATCAGGTTCCACGTCATGAAGGTGGTGTTGCGATTGGTGAAGTCGTTTTCGGGACCACCGGAGCCTTCGTCCAGATAGGACGGTCCGGGGCCGGCCTCGCCCAGCCAGCAGGCGTCGGCCTGTGGCGGGATCACGTAACCCAGATGCTGCAGCGAATACAGCACGTTCATCGCGCAGTGCTTGGCGCCGTCCTCGTTGCCGGTGACCAGGCAGCCACCCACGCGGCCGTAGAAGGCGTATTGTCCGGCCGCGTTCAGCAGGCCCGAGGCGGCGTACAGGCGTTCGATCACGCGGGTGCATACCGATGACTTGTCGCCGAGCCAGATCGGCGTGCCGATCACCAGGATGTCTGCTCCCATCACCTTGTCCAGCAGCGACGGCCAGTCATCGCGGGCGGCGCCGTGTTCGGTCATGTCCGGATACACGCCGGGAGCCAGTTCATGGTCCACCGGGCGGATCAGCTCGGTCTGCACGCCGTGCTTTTCCATGATCGCGCGGGCAATGCGGATCAGGCCCTCGGTATGCGACAGCTCGGGCGAGGGCTTGAGGGTGCAGTTGAGAAAGATCGCCTTGAGTCCGTCGAAATCCGGATCGATGTCCTGTTTGCCTGTCGTGTGGGTCATGGGTGTTTCCCGGTGGTCTGAATCATGGATGTGATCGGCAGGGTCAGCGGCGTTTCCAGCGATGCCAGCGTTCCAGCCAGGCGAGGATGCGTTCGGGCTTGTGTGCCTGCTTCCATTGCCCGGCGGCATATTTGTTGGCTTCGGCCCAGGTCGGGTAGGCGTGCACGGTGCCGAGGATCTTGTTGAGGCCGATGTTGTGCTTCATGGCGAGCGCAAGTTCGGCCATCCATTCTCCGGCATGGCGACCGACGCAGGTGGCCCCCAGGATGCGGTCCTTGCCACGTGCGGTGAGGATTTTCACGAAGCCGTGCGCCTCGTGTTCGGCCAGGGCGCGGTCCAGTTCGGCGAGGTCGTAGCATGTCACCTCGATATCGAGACCTTGTTGCCGTGCTTCGCATTCGGTAAGGCCGACGCGCGCCACCTCCGGGTCGGTGAAGGTGACTGCCGGGATCACGCGATAGTCGGCGCGGAATGTCTTCAGTGGCGCGAACAGCGCATTGACCGCCGCGTACCAGGCCTGGTGCGCACCGGCATGGGTGAACTGGAACGGTCCGGCCACATCGCCACACACAAGAATGTTGGGAAAACGGGTTTGCAGGAAGTCATTGCTTTCGATGGTCTTGTCCGTGTCCAACGAAATGCCCAGATCATCGAGGCCATAGCCGGTGGTGCGTGGTCTGCGGCCCACCGCCACGAGGATGCGGTCGAAGGGCAAGCGCAGCATGTTGCCTTCGTGTTCGCAGACCAGCACTGTGCACGCGTCATCATGCTCGACGGCAATGGCCTTGTGCGCAGTCAGCACATTCACGCCCTCGGCTTCGAGGCGTTTGCGCACGAAGTCCGATACCTCGTCGTCCTCGCGTCGCAGCAGCCGGTCGGCCCTTTGCACCTGGGTCACCTTGCTGCCCAGGCGTGCAAATGCCTGCGCCATCTCGCAACCGATTGGGCCGCCGCCCAGGATCACAAGTCGTGCGGGTAGTTCGTCCAGTTGCCACAGTGTGTCCGAAGTGAGGTATCCGCATTCGGCAAGGCCCGGCAGAGGCGGCACGGACGGCTCGGCACCCGCAGCGATGATGATGGCGCGGGTTGTGATTGGCTCGCCGTCCACTTCCACGCACCATGGCGAGACGATGCGCGCATGCCCACGGCGCACATCCACGCCCAGCGCGCGGTAGCGTTCGACCGAATCGTGTGGCGCCACGGACTGCACCGCTGCGTGTACCTGTTGCATCACTTTCCGGAAATCGACCTGTGGCTCGCACCCCTCGATGCCGAAGCGGCTTGCGCTGCGCGCCTCGTGTGCGGCGTGGGCAACACGAATCAGCGCCTTGGACGGCACGCACCCGGTATTCAGGCAGTCCCCGCCCATGTGCTGTGCTTCCACCAGGGTGACCCGGGCGCGGACGGTGGCCGCGATGTAGGCGCTGACCAGGCCGGCGGATCCGGCGCCGATCACGACCAGATTACGGTCGAAACGTCGCGGGCGTGGCCAGGCACGGTACAGGCGGCCGACCCGCAGCCGTTCCAGCGCCCAGCGCGAGATCCAAGGCAACAGGGCGAGCAGGGCGAAGGCACCGATCAGTCTGGGCGAGAGCAGGCCGGAGAGGGAATCGATCCGTGCCAGTTGCGTACCGGCATTGACGTATACAAAAGTTGCCGGAAGCATGCCGAGCTGGCTGACGCCGTAATAGGTGCCCAGGCGGATCGGGGTCAGGCCCATCAGCAGGTTGATGACGAAGAAGGGAAAGATCGGCACCAGGCGCAGGCCGAACAGATAGAACGCACCATCGCGACGGATGCCCGCATCGATGCGCTGCAGGCGTTTGCCGAACCGTTGCTGCACCCAGTCGCGCAGCAGGTAGCGGCTGACCAGCATGGCCAGAGCCGCGCCGATGCTGGACGCGAAAGACACCAACAGCACCCCGCGCCACAGACCGAAGATCGCGCCACCGGCCAGGGTCATCACCGCGGCGCCGGGCAGGGACAACGCCGTGACCACCACATAGACCAGGATATACAACGCTGCCAGCAGGTAGGGGTGTTCCTCCTGCCAGGCCACCAGCTGGATCTGTTGCGCCTTGAGCGTGTGCAGGTCGAAGAAGCGCCCGAGATCGAGCAGGTAGAAGGCAACGATCGCCCCAATCAGCGCCAGGGCCAGCGTGGTCCGCAGCAGTACGCCGCGTTTTTTCACGGGCGCGCCTTGGTGTAGGTACGTTTCATGGGCATGCAGGGACTTGGCAGCTTCTCCGGAACCTGTGCAGAAAGACCCGTGCGCGGGCACATCCATTACGCAGCGGATGGAGCCTGGCCGATGGGATCGTTGCCAGTGTGCATTCTCGGGCCCGTTACGGCAATGTGCGATGACAGGACGCGGTCACTGGCTTCGTGTGCACAATCCTGCTTCGACCGGCCCCGCGGCAGCTTGTGGTCGCCCGGACAGATCAAGCAAGATGCACCCATGGCCACCCGACATGGACACGATGATCGCCGCAGCGTGCTAGCTCGACGCGGCAGGAAAAGGCGGGCGTCTTGAGACGCGGCTTCGCCCTGCTGCGCAGTTTGCCTGCGACTGTCTGGTTGCTGGGGCTGATCAGCTTCTTCAACGACAGCGCCAGCGACATGATCTACCCGCTGGTGCCGCTGTACCTGACCTCGGTGCTGATGGCCGGGCCGCGCGCGCTGGGATTCATCGAGGGCGTCGTCGAAGCGGCCAGCAGCCTGCTCAAGCTCGCTGCCGGAGTGCTGGCCGACCGTACGCGGCACATGCGGCGCTGGGTCATCGTCGGCTATGTCGTGGCAGGCGTGTCGCGTCCCCTGATCGGATTTGCACACAGCTGGCCGGGCGTGTTTGCCGCGCGTCTGCTCGACCGCCTCGGCAAGGGCGTGCGCTCGGCGCCTCGCGACGCCCTGCTGAGCGCGAGCGTGGGGGCCGATCAACGCGGACTGGCCTTCGGCATGCATCGGGCGATGGACAACGCAGGCGCGGTGGTCGGCCCGCTGGCAGCCGCACTGATGCTCGGCGCGGGGATCGGTCTACGGGAAATCTTCCTGTGGTCGGTGGTTCCTGCGCTGGTGGTGGTCGTACTCGCTCTGCGGCTCAGGGAACCGCAGGTTCCGGTAGCGGTGCTGGCCACCCGGATGCAGTGGCATCCACGTGAACTGTCATTGCCGATGCGTCGTTATCTTGTGGCGCTGGGCCTGTTCACCCTCGGCAACGCCTCGAACATGTTCCTGTTGCTGCGCGCCTCGGACCTCGGGGTGTCGGCCGAGCGCGTGGTCCTGATGTGGGCCTTGTACTCGGGTGTGGCCGCGATCTTTTCCACTCCGCTGTCGGCGCTCTCGGACCGCCACGGCCGCGTGCACGTGCTCGGCGCGGCCTGGCTGGCCTATGCGCTGGCCTACCTCATCCTGGGTCTGCTGCCGGCCGCCAACTGGGCATTGTGGGCCTCGTTTGCCGGCTATGGCCTGGTCATGGCGGCCCTGGAAGGCACGGAAAAGGCGCTGGTCGCGGATCTGATGGATGCGCGTCGCGGCGGTACCGCGTACGGGTGGTACAACCTGGTGGCCGGAGGCATGCTGCTGCCGGCCTCGTTGCTGTTCGGCACGCTGTGGCAGTCGTTCTCGCCCCTGGTCGCCTTCAGCTTCGGTGCGTTGTGTTCGGCGCTGGCGGCCGTGCTGCTTCTGACGCGGGTACGCGTGGGCACGGCACATGAGGGCGCATGACGGTTTGCGCCGGTTTCAGGCTGCCGCGATAATGGCGCGCCCGTCTTGCCGAAGGATGCCCCATGCTCGATCCGGTCCTGTTGCGCACGCAACTTGCCGACACCGCCGCGCGGCTGAAGACGCGCGGGTATGACCTGGACACGGCCGCCATCGAGGCGCTGGAGGCCGAGCGCAAGCATCTGCAGTCGAGTACCCAGGCCCTCCAGGCCGAGCGCAATGCGCGCTCGAAACACATCGGCAAGGCCAAGGCATCCGGCGAGGACATCGCACCGTTGCTGGCCGAAGTGGCAGGCCTGGGCGAAAAGCTGAAGGCCAACGAACAGGCGCTGGCCGAGGTCCAGGGCAAACTGGCCGAGCTGGCCCTGGGCATGCCCAACCTGCCGCATCCCTCGGTGCCGGTGGGCAAGGACGAGAACGACAACGTCGAACAGTCGCGCTGGGGCGAGCCGCGCGCGTTCGACTTCGCGGTCAGGGACCACGTCGAGCTGGGCGAGCGCCACGGCTGGCTGGACGGCGAAGCCGGCGCCAAACTGTCCGGCGCGCGCTTCACCGTGCTGCGCGGGCAACTGGCGCGCCTGCATCGGGCGCTGGCACAGTTCATGCTCGACCTGCACACCGGTGAGCACGGCTACACCGAATGCAATGTGCCGGTGCTGGTCAACCCAGAATCCATGCAGGGCACCGGTCAGCTTCCGAAGTTCGAGGAAGACCTGTTTGCCACCGAAGTCGGGGAAACAAAGCGTTATCTGATTCCCACCGCCGAGGTGCCGCTGACCAACCTGGTGCGAGATACCATCGTCGAAGCCGATCGATTGCCGCTGCGCATGACCGCGCACACCCTGTGCTTTCGCGCCGAGGCGGGTAGTTATGGGCGCGATGTACGCGGCATGATCCGTCAGCACCAGTTCGAGAAGGTGGAGCTGGTGCAGATCACTCGCCCGGACGAGTCCCACGACGCGCTGGAGGCTCTGACCGGCCACGCAGAGACCGTATTGCAGCGGCTGGGGCTGCCGTACCGCAAGGTGCTCCTGTGCACCGGCGACATGGGTTTCGGTGCCGCCAAGACCTACGACCTGGAAGTGTGGCTGCCCAGCCAGCAGACCTACCGCGAAATCTCCAGTTGCTCCAACTTCGAGAATTTCCAGGCCCGCCGCATGCAGGCCCGCTGGCGCAACCCCGACACCGGCAAGCCGGAACTGGTACATACCCTCAATGGCTCCGGCCTGGCCGTAGGGCGCTGCCTGATCGCGGTGATGGAGAACTACCAGAACCCTGACGGCAGCATCACGGTGCCCGAGGCCCTGCGTCCGTACCTGGGTGGCACCGAGTGCCTGCAATAGCAACAGACCGCGTACAATCGAGCCGAACGATGCAATTCGATATCTGCGGTGCCCTGATCGCGCAGAACAGGAAGTCCACGGATAACCTGACGCAGGGCGCGCAGCGCGCGCCTTGTCGGGACAAACGAATACGGTGAGGTGGCCGAGCGGTTTAAGGCACCGGTCTTGACGCGGAGGCAGGATGCCGAAGCGAACATCGGCGTGAGCCGATGGCCCGAAGGGCGAAGGGCGGGACGCCCGGAGTCAAACCGGCGTAGTGGCGCGCAGCGCGCGCCTTGTCGGGACAAACGAATACGGTGAGGTGGCCGAGCGGTTTAAGGCACCGGTCTTGAAAACCGGCGTAGTAGCGATACTACCGTGGGTTCGAATCCCACCCTCACCGCCACCATTGCGCAGACTGCCTGTCAGGGAAGCTCACGAACCATTGCGGTTGCGCAACATCGCCAGGCTGGTCCCGATGCGCCAGGTCACCCCACTGGGATCACTGATCTCGAACTCGCGCACCCCCCAGGGGCAGTCGGCGGGCGGCTGCGTGTTCACCTCGTACTTCTCCGACAGGCATTGCACGCAAACGTGGTTCCACCACGCATCGACGTCCTCCACGAGCAGATGCATCCGGAGGCGTAGGGTGTGTTCCCGATGGCTGGCTTTCTGCAGTAGGAAACTGCAGGGTCCGGCATAGAAATAGGCCAGTTCATCGGAAGACCATGGCATGTTGAAGCCAAGATCACGGTAGAAGGCCTGGCTGAGCCTGAGGTCCCGTGCGGGGATGAAGGCCTTGAGTTCGATGGCTTCCAGATTCATGTGCGGCTCGTGTATCTGTAAGTGCGTGCATCATGTCGCATACGCTGCCATGCAGCTTCCCGGACATGTCCGCATTCCCGGGACGTCACATGCGCGGTGACGTGCATGACTTGGGTGCGTATAGACTGCGGGTATGCATACGATACGAAACTACATCCTTGGGCTGGTATTTGCCTCCCTGGCTTCGTCTGTCCTGGCGGCGCCGCCGACAGATACCTTCCAGATCGTCGAAAGCGTGCCACAGGCGACCGATTACGGAGCGAGCGGCGTGCCGCGCACCCAGGCAGTCTGGTTGCAGATGATCCGCGGCGCGCACCGGCACATCGACGTTGCTGCCTTCTATATTTCCAACAAGCCGGGGAGTGCGCTGGAGCCTGTGCTGAAGGCGCTGATACAGCGCGCCGGGGAAGGCGTGCGGGTGCGTATTCTCGTGGGGCAGAGCTTCATGCGGATCAGCCGCAAGAGTGTGGCGCGGCTGCGCAAGGTCAAGGGCATCACGGTGCGCGTGTTGCCGGTACCGAAGCTGACCGGAGGGGTGCTGCATGCCAAATACATGATCGTGGATGGACGCAGCGTGTTCGTCGGCAGCCAGAACTGGGACTGGCGCGCACTGACGCAGATCCACGAGATCGGCGTGCGCGTTCGCAACGCCCGTTTTGCACGAACCTTCGAAAGCGCCTACGACGCCTTGTGGACCCTGGCTGCCCGGCCGGACATGCCCGCTGCGGCGAAGCGCGCCGTGCGTCCGTTACCCTTCACTCCGGTGACGGCCCGTTCGCCTGCCGTGCTGCACGATGCCACCGGTGGCCAGGTGATTGCTTTCCCGGCGTTCAGTCCTCCCTCGATGCTGCCGCACGGGCTGGATGCGGAGCAACCGGCGCTGGTGCGCCTGATCCGCTCCAGCCAGCACACGCTTCGCGTGCAGGTGATGACCTTGAGCGCAATTCGCGAATTCGGCCCGAAGGGCTGGTGGACGCCGGTGGATGCGGCGTTGCGCGATGCCGCCGCGCGCGGCGTGGAGGTGCGCATCATCGTCGCCAACTGGGCCTTGCGCGAACCCATGCAGGCCTATCTGAAGAGCCTGGCGGTGCTGCCGCACGTGACGGTGAAGTTCAGCACCCTGCCGCTGGCGCCGCAGGGTTTCATTCCCTATGCGCGGGTCGAGCATGCCAAATACGCGGTGGCTGACGATGACCGCATCTACATCGGCACCGGCAACTGGGGCTGGAGTTATTTCAACAACACCGTCGATGCCTCGGTATTCGCCTACGGGCGCAGTGCCGCGCAGACCCTGGTCGGTATCTTCGACCACGACTGGAACGGCCCCTACGTGACCACGCTGGAACCGGGCAGGACCTACAAGCCACCGCGCAAGAGCTAGCCTCGGGATGGCTGTTCCGGCTTGTCCGGGATCGGTTTTGCAGTTGAAATGGCGTTGGCGGGGTGCGGTCGCGCCACGGGATTCCCTTCGGTCGCGGCTGCCGCCGCTCCCACAATGGAAGGAATGATCTTGTGGGAGCGCCGGAAGGCGCGATGGCGGAAAGTCTGATCGTGCCGCATACCGGATGACAATGTGCGCTGTCGCGGCTGCCGCCTGCCCCTGCAGGCCTGCAGGATTGGCCGCTACCGGAGTCCCCGATCCCGGGCCGGATCGGCCTGCCATCCGTACTCCGCTTTCCATGTAGGAGGCCCGGAAGGGCCGACAGGGGCATCGGTTCAGCCCGACATGTCGCGGCTGCCGCCGCTCCCACAATGGAAGGAATGATCTTGTGGGAGCGCCGGAAGGCGCGATGGAGGAAAGGCTGGTCGTGCCGCATACCGGATGACAATGTGCGCTGTCGCGGCTGCCGCCGCTCCTACAATGGAAGGAATGACCTTGTGGGAGCGCCGGAAGGCGCGATGGCGGAGAGGCTGGTCGTGCCGCATACCGGATGACAATGTGCGCTGTCGCGGCTGCCGCCGCTCCTACAATGGAAGGAATGATCTTGTGGGAGCGCCGGAAGGCGCGATGGCGGAGAGGCTGGTCGTGCCGCATACCCGATGACAGGGTGCGCTGTCGCGGCTGCCGCCTGGCGGTCAGCGGTGGCCCTTCTCCAGTTCCTCGGCCAGGCGGTTCTGGTGGTAGACCTTGCGCAGGGCCTGGTCGAGCGCGGCGGTATCCACGGCGACGGCGCGGTTGTCGGCGTCGTTGAAGTAGAAGTTGCCGCCCAGCGAGTGGATATTGCCGTCGAAGATCAGGCCGACGACACGCCCCTCGCGGTTGATGACCGGGCTGCCCGAATTGCCGCCGATGATGTCGTTGTCGGTGACGAAGTCCATCGGGGTGGAGAGGTCCAGATGCGGTCTGGCCTTGATCCAGCTTTCCGGAAGCTGGAATGGCGGTGCGCCGGTGGCGCGGCGGTACAGCCCGGCGAAGTGGGTGAACGGCGGCACCATCTTGCCTTTCTCCATCCAGCCTTTCACCGTGCCGTAGCTCAGGCGCAGAGTGAAGGTGGCATCGGGATAACCGCTCGTGCCGTCGCGCGCGAGGCGGGCCTGGGCGATCGCCTCGGAGGCCTTGCGCATGGGCGCCTCGACCTGGTTCTCGTATTCGCGGCGCAGCTTGTCGGCGATGGGCTGGATCCTGCGCGCCAGCTCGATCATCGGGATCTCGGAGTTGTGGATGGCCTTTTCCCCACCTTTCCACAGGGCCATGCGCACGGACGGGTCGGCCAGTTTCCGGCTGCCGTCGACCAGCTCACGCGCCAGTTGATCCGGCGACTTCCTGCCCAGGACCTCGTGCACGAAGGGATCGTCTGCACCCAGTGCCTGACGCATCTTCTCCAGCGTCCAGGCCAGGCGCGTTTCGTCGTACTGTGGATAGAAAGGTGTTTCCGCCTTGAGGCGCTGCAACAGGGCCGGGAGACTGGCGTCGCGGTAGGCGGGCAGGCGTTCGGCATCGGGCTTGGCACGCTGGACGGCACCTTCCACCAGCATGTCCGCATAGCCGTACAGCTTGCTGCCGAAACCCTGGCCGCCGGTGATCATGGCGTAGCGCTGGCGCAGTTGCGCGCCGCGGTGCAGTGCCTTGTCGAGCAGTTTCCACGGGTGGCCGTACTTTTCCATGCGCGCGGGGCTGGCGTCGATCCAGGCGCGCAGGGCCGTGTCCTGACGCTTCTTCATTGCCTCGAATTTCGGGTTGGTCAGCGTCAGCAGCCAGCCCTTGAACACCTTCAGCGTATTGTCGATGCCGAACAGGGCGTCCTGGGCTTCCTTGGCCTGCTGCGATCCCACGCGGCTGTATTCCCAGAGCAGGCCGCGCTCCTCCGACAGGTAGGCCAGGTACGGAATGACGATCTGGTTGCGCAGATACTGCAGCGCGATCCACGGGGTCTCGCGCTGGGTCGAGCCGGGATTGCCGACCACGAAACTCAGCTCGCCGGCCTTCGGGCCTTTAGGGTCGAAATGGAAGTAGTTCGGGGTGTGTGCAGGTTTGCCGTCGACGTAGGCGCGCAGGAAGGTGACGTCGAGGTCGTAGCGCGGGAAGTTGAAGTTATCCGGATCCCCGCCGAAGAAGGCAATGGATTGCTCCGGCGCGAAGACCAGGCGTACGTCCTGGAAGCGGCGGTACTTGTACAGCGCATAGCGTCCGCCGTGGTACAGCGTGACCACGTCGCAACGCCAATGACCGGGCTGGCCTGCCACACAGGCTTTCTCGATCGAAGCGTCAACCGCGCGTTGTGCCTTGATGCGGGCCGCGCCGTTCCTGCCGGCGGTGGCGGCATTCACTTGCGCGGTGACATCGGTGATCTTGACCAACTGATTCAGCTCGATGTCGGGGCATTTGGGTTCATCGTTTTCGTCTTTCGACATGAACCCATCCTGCATGTAATTGTGGTCCTTGCCCGACAACTGCGAAAGGCAGGCGTTGGCGCAGTGGTGGTTGGTCATCACCAGGCCGTCGGCGGACACGAACGAACCCGAGCAGCCGCCGGCCAGGCGCAGCGCCGATAGCTGCACGTGTCGCACCCATTGCGGGGTCGGCGTGAACCCGTATTTCTTCTGCAGTTGCTTGACCGGCAGGTGGTTAAGGGTCCACATGCCCTCGTCGGCCATCGCGGAACCGGATGCGGCCACCACGGTCATGGCAAGCAGGATCAGGAACAGACGTTTCATGGCGCAGGCCTCACGCGTTGAGGGTATTGCCATGATTATGCGGCCGACCGGATCTGCCGAACATGTGCCGGATGTCCCGTGTCGGCTCTTGCGACACGGGACATCCGGGTGGCCATTCAGGCTGCGCGTGCCAGCAACTGTTCGCGCAGGCCCTGGCGAGCCTGGCGCAGGGCCGATTCCCGATGCTCGGGACTGATGGCCACGCCCTCGGCGCGCACGAAGCGAATGTCGTCGATGCCGATGAAGCCGAAAAAGGCGCGCAGGTAGTTCTCCTGAAAATCCATGGCCGCGGCCGGACCCTGGCTGTAGATGCCGCCACGCGCGGATGCAACAACGATCTGTTTGCCGCCGGCCAGCCCGACCGGGCCTTTTTCGGTGTAGCGAAAGACCTGGCCCGGGACCGCGATGTGGTCGATCCAAGCCTTGAGCTGGCTGGGGATGCCGAAGTTGTACATCGGCACACCCATGACCACGATGTCGGCAGATAGAAATTCGTCCAGCAGTTCGCGGCCCATCTGCCCGGGTTCACGGCTGATGCCCGTGGACGGCGTCCAGTGCGGAAGCGGATCGGCCACCAGGTCCCGGTAGTGCACGATGGCATCCGGATTCTGGTCGCGAAGCTGGGCAACGATATCGGCACTGAGCTGGCGACTGACGGACTGTTCGCCCAGGGTGCTGGCGTCGAGATGCAGGATGTTCATGCGTGTACTCCCGTTTGGAGGTTGGGAAGAAGTGACTGGCATTCTGGATGCTGGACAATTGAATAAAAAGTAGGCATAAACGAACATATTGTTCATGAAGGGAAACGAACGTGGATGCGCGTGACGGTGCCTTGCACGACCTCAACGATCTGTATTTTTTTGCCGCCGTGGTCGATCACGGCGGGTTTTCCGCGGCGGGACGGGCACTGGGCGTACCCAAATCGCGCCTGAGCAAGCGGGTGGCGCAACTCGAGGAACGGCTGGGGGTGCGTCTGTTGCAGCGCACCACGCGCCGCTTCGTGGTGACCGATGTCGGTCAGCGGTTCCATGCCCATTGCCAGGCGGTGCTGGAAGAAGCGCGGGCAGCACAGGAGGCCATTGACGCGCTGCGCGCCGAGCCGCGCGGCACGGTGCGCGTCACCTGTCCGATCTCGCTGTCTCAGACCGTGATGGCGCAACTGTTGCCCGAATTCATGGCCGCCTATCCCAAGGTGCAGGTGCGTCTGATCTCCAGCAATCGACGGGTCGACCTGATCGGCGAGGGGGTCGATATCGCCCTTCGCGTGCGATCCCGGCTTGACGCCGATGCCACGCTGGTCATGCGCACCTTCGGAGAATCGCGCCTGCTGGCCGTGGCCAGCCCGGAACTGCTCGATCGACTGGGGCGCCCGCAATCACCGCGCGAGCTATCCGCGATCCCTGCGCTATCGCTCTATGAACACGAGGCGCCCCAGGTCTGGACGCTGCTCAATGGCAACGGAGATCAGCTCGAGGTGTCCATGCAGGCGCGACTGGTGTGTGGTGAATTTCCGGTGCTGCTGGAAGCGGCGCGAGCGGGTATGGGCGTGGCCCTGCTGCCTGCATGGATTGCAGCGAGTGCGATCAAGTCAGGCCAGCTCGAACAGGTACTGCCGGGCTGGGGCACCCCGCCGGCGACGATGCATTTTGTCTATTCAAGCCGGCGGGGGCTGTTGCCAGCGGTTCGCGCACTGGTCGATTTTCTTGCCGAAAGGCTGCCGGAAGCGGCCGAGCGCAATCACATGGACTGCCGCCGGACGGCTTCTGAAAAACCTTAGGTGGCCGCTCACTGCGCGGGCGCAGAGATGCCGGATCTGCATGCTAGTATCGGCGCAATGTGTCCTTGAGTCCGAGGCTTTCCGCCCATGCATATCGAGACCCGACTGCCCAGGGTCGGCACGACGATCTTCAGTGTGATGAGCCAGCTGGCGGCGCAGCACAAGGCCGTGAACCTGGGGCAGGGGTTCCCCGACTTCGATCCGCCGGAGGCATTGCGCCAGGCACTGACGCGCGCCATGCAGGATGGCCACAACCAGTATGCGCCGGGCATCGGCATGGCGCGTCTGCGCGAGCAGATTGCGCGCAAGACCGAGGCGGACTACGGCCGCCGTGTCAGCGCCGATACCGAGGTGACCGTGACTTCCGGTGCCACCGAGGCCATTTTCTCGGCCATCGCCGCCACGGTGCGCAGCGGCGATGAGGTCATTGTGTTCGACCCTGCCTATGACTGCTACGAGCCGGCGATCAACCTGCAGGACGCACGCGCGGTACATATTCCGCTCACGCCCCCGGATTTTTCCGTCGACTGGGACCGCGTGCGCGACGCGATCACGCCCCGGACCCGCATGATCATCGTCAACTCGCCGCACAACCCCAGCGGTGCCGTGTTCGCGCCTGCGGATCTGGAGACGCTGGCCGATCTGGTTCGCGACAGCGATATCCTGGTGCTGTCGGACGAGGTCTACGAGCACATCGTTTACGACGGCATGGCGCACCAGAGCGTGCTTCGCCACCCGGAACTGGCCGCGCGCAGCTTCGTGATCAGCTCGTTCGGCAAGACCTGGCACTGCACCGGCTGGAAAGTGGGCTACTGCGTGGCACCCAAGGCACTGTCCGCGGAATTTCGCAAGGTTCACCAGTACGTGACGTTCTGCACCTTCAGTCCGGCGCAAGTTGCCTTTGCCGAGGTACTCGAACGCCATCCGCAGCATGCCCGCGAATTGCCTGCGTTCTACCAGGCCAAGCGTGATCGTTTCCGGGAGCTGATTGCCGCCTCGCGGCTGCGCCTGCTTCCCGTGCCCGGCGGCTATTTCCAGCTGGTCGATTACTCGGAGATTCGCGACAGTGACGACATCAACTTCAGCGAATGGCTGGTGCGCGAAGGTGGCGTGGCGGCGATCCCGTTGACGCCGTTCTACGAAACGCCACCCAATACGCGCCTGTTGCGCCTGTGCTTCGCCAAGAACGACGACACCATGCAGGCCGCAGCCGAACGCCTTGGCAGGCTTTGAACATGGAAGCATTGCGACTGACACTCGTGCAGGGCGCCACCCGCTGGCATGACGCGGCAGCCAATCGCGACTACTACCGCGCCCTGCTGCTCGATCACGCCGACATCGGGGATCTGGTGGTGTTGCCCGAGATGTTCCTCACCGGCTTCACCAATGCGACCCGGACCCAGGCCGATACCATGGATGGCCCGGGTGTAGCCTGGATGCAGGAGCGTGCGGCCGAACTCGATGCCGTGGTCACCGGTTCGCTGGTCATTCGTCGTGATGATGGTCGGTGCGTCAACCGCCTTTTATGGGTGCGACCGGACGGCAGTCTGGAAATTTACGACAAACGACATCTGTTCCGCATGGCCGGCGAACATCATCACTATGCCGCGGGCGCCATGCCATTGTGCGTGGAATTGCGTGGATGGCGCATCCGTCCGCTGGTCTGCTATGACCTGAGATTCCCGGTGTGGTCGCGCAACCAGCGTGTTGAAAGCGCACCGGGCGGCATGGACTACGATCTGCTGCTGGTGGTGGCCAACTGGCCGGCCCCGCGTCGCCTGGCCTGGCGCACCCTGCTGCGCGCCCGCGCCATCGAAAACCTGGCCTGCTGCGCGGGTCTCAATCGCGTTGGCGAGGATGGCAATGACGTGTCCTATGCCGGCGACAGTGCCGTGATCGATGCTCTGGGCGAGACGCTGGTCGACCTCGGTGCTCAGGAGCAGGTGGTCACGGTGAAGCTGGATCCGGCCCCGCTGCAGACACATCGCGAGCGTTTCCCGGCATGGATGGACGCCGACGATTTCCGCATTCGCCAGTTGTAGCGAATACCAGGGCCGGTATGGCGGCAAGCATCAGGCCCGTGGCAAGCTCCCGACTGTGCGGTCAGGCCTTCCGGCCTTCCTACACGGGATTGCGAGGAATTCCGGACTGATGTGGGAGTGGCGGCAGCCACGACCGGTGAAGCGGCAGGCACCCAGGGTTCATGGCAAGCCTTCGACTGTGTGGTCAGGCCTTCCGGCCTTCCTACACGGGATTGCGAGGAATTCCGGACTGATGTGGGAGTGGCGGCAGCCACGACCGGTGAAGCAGCAGGTGCCCAGGGTTCATGGCAAGCCTTCGACTGCGCGGTCAGGCCTTCCGGCCTTCCTACACGGGATTGCGAGGAATTCCGGACTGATGTGGGAGTGGCGGCAGCCACGACCGGTGAAGCAGCAGGTGCCCAGGGTTCATGGCAAGCCTTCGACTGTGTGGTCAGGCCTTCCGGCCTTCCTACACGGGATTGCGAGGGCTTCAGGACTGATGTGAGGGCAGGCGAAGAAACGGATTTCGGTGGCGCTTTTGCAGACACGCCATCGGACTGCGGATGTTCATCCGGGGCTATGCGCGGGTTTGCAGGATCGTCAGTACGGCCTCGGGCGGGCGGCCGATGGCGGCGCGCTTGCCCTGCAGCACGATCGGGCGCTGGATCAGGATCGGATGTGCATGCATCGCTGCGATCAGTTGATCACGCGTCAGCGACGGGTCGTCCAGGCCGAGTTCCGCATAGACGGTATCACCCGTGCGCATCAATTCCCGCGGCTCAAGGCCCAGGGCATCGAGTATGCACGACAGTTCCGCAGCATCAGGCGGGGTGTCGAGGTAGGGAATGATCTGCGGCTCGATGCCGTGTTCGCGCAGCAGTGCAAGGGTTGCACGGGACTTGGAACAGCGCGGATTGTGCAGGATGCGTGTGGTCATGCGTACGTGATTCAGCGTTTGCTGTTGCTGTTGCCGTTGCCATTGCCGTTGCGACCGCTGCCGGGTTTTCCCTGGCGTTTGCGTGCAGGTGCCTTCCCCTGCCTGTTCGCCTTGCCACGCTCGGATGCGCCAGCGCCGTTTCGGCTGTCGCCGGCAAACCAGGTGCGCACGGACGGCAGTTCCTGTCCGGGTGCCACGCCGCGTCTGTTCTTGCGCTTGCGCGGTGCACTCTTTTCCGGGCGCGCCACATTTCCGTTGACGTCCTGTCTGTTCGCGCCTTTCTTTGCATGGCGACGCCCGCGGGCAGGGGTGTCGTCACGGATACGGTCATAGGCCGTCAGTTCGCGAGCTTCGCCGTGGTAGGCACCCGTCCAGGCACGCGGTTCGGCCTTGCCCGGTGGGTGGTATTCCTTCAAATGCCGACTGACGCGGCGTTGGTGCAGGACCGGACTCAGGGTCAGGGTCGGGCTGGGCTTGCCGAGACCGGCAAGTTGCCGCAGTTCGGTAACCGTCGTCTCGTCAAGCGTATCGCAATCGCCGCGACGCAGGCCACGTGGCAGGCTTACCGAACCGTAGCGGATGCGCTTCAGGCGGCTTACCAGAAAACCCTGCGAATCCCACAATCGCCGTACCTCGCGGTTGCGGCCCTCGCGGATGATCACGCGAAACCAGGAATGGCTTCCGCCACGGCTGATGACCGTGATGGCATCGAAACGTGCAGGTCCGTCCTCGAGTTCAACGCCTGCCTTGAGCTTTTCCAGGATTTCGTCCGGTACTTCCCCATGTACACGGCACAGGTATTCGCGTTCGATGCCGTGACTGGGATGCATCAGTGCATTGGCCAGTTCGCCGTCGGTGGTCAGCAGCAGCAAGCCGGTGGTATTGACATCCAGGCGTCCGACGGCAACCCATCGGGCGCCCTTGAGCCGAGGCAGTTGTTCGAACACGGTGGGCCGGCCTTCCGGATCCTCGCGGGTGGTCAGCACGCCTTCGGGCTTGTTGTAGATCAGCACTTCCGCATCGTTACGGGTGTCGGTGGCCACCACATACTGCTTGCCGTCGAGCACCACACGATCACCCGAGGACACGTGGGCACCAAGCGTGGCGGCTTCTCCGTTGAGCTGGACCTCACCGTCCTGGATGCGCTGTTCGAGCATCCGTCGCGAGCCCAGCCCGGCGTGGGCCAGGACCTTGTGCAGGCGTTCGCGCAATGTGGGTTCAGCGGCACCGCCCGAGTCGCGTTTCAGGGTCAGCAGGGTACGGCTCGCGCTCATGCGCGTTTCTCCTCGTTTTCGTGCTCGACAGCATGCGTGTCATTGTCTGTGGGGACATCGTCCGGCATGCCATGGGCGGCATCCGGGTGTTCATCGTCATCTGTATGTGCGGTGGGGGCATGGTCCCCTGGCGCAACCACTTCTTCGTCCGCGTCGGGGGCCGGCTCCATGTCGACGCTGGCCCTTGCAGGGTCGCCGTCGAGGTTCAGTTCGGGATCGAAGACTTCCATGTCGCGGATCTCGGACAGTGTCGGCAGTTCATCGAGCGACTTCAGATTGAAGTAGTCGAGAAATTCACGGGTGGTGCCGAACAGGGCGGGACGGCCGGGCACGTCGCGGTGGCCTACCACACGGATCCATTCGCGTTCCTCGAGGGTCTTGATGATGTTCGAGGAAACCGATACCCCACGCACGGCTTCGATCTCGCCACGCGTGAGAGGTTGCCTGTAGGCAATCAATGCCAGCGTTTCAAGCAGGGCGCGCGAATATCGGCTGGGGCGCTCGGTCCACATTTTCGCCACCCAGGCATGGACTTCCCGGCGGACCTGGTATCGGAAACCGGAGGCGACTTCGACCAGTTCGATGCCGCGTCCGGTGCAATCCTCGGCAAGCGATTCGAGCGCACGGGCAATGTCGTTGCGACTCACTTCCTCGCCTTCGTCGAAGATGGCGCTTAGCCGTTGCACCGACATTGGCGTATTCGCAGCCAGCAAACTTGCTTCAAGAATGTTTTTCAGCTTGTTGAATTCCATGGACTTATTCGCCCGGTTCCGTTGTGGGTGCATCGCCGGCCATGATGTAGATGGGGGCCAGGGGGGCATCCTGCATGATCTGGATCAGGTGTTCCTTGGCCAGTTCCAGGATGGCCAGGAAACTCACCACCACACCGAGTCGTCCCTCTTCGGCATCGAACAGGCTCTCGAAGCGGTGGAAGGAACCATCCTCGAGCTGGGCAAGCAGGTCCCCCATGCGTTGCCGTACGCTGAGCGGTTCGCGTTCAATGGCATGGTGGCCGAACAGTTCCGCCCGGTGCATCACATCCCGAAGCGCAAGGAGCAATTCACGCATGTCGACCGGAGGCGGCATGCGGATCACGTTGTGCTCGGTGACCTGGGCATGGGCAAGGCTGAAATCGCGCTCCAGTCGAGGCATGGCGTCGATGTCTTCAGCGGCCTGCTTGAACTGCTCGTATTCCTGCAACCGGCGGACCAGGTCTGCGCGAGGATCCGCCTCCTCGCCTTCTTCGGTCGGCGGACGCGGCAGCAGCAGTCGCGACTTGATCTCGGCAAGGATGGCGGCCATCAGAAGGTACTCGGCCGCCAGTTCCAGTCGCATCACATCGCGCATCATGTCGATGTACTGCATGTACTGGCGCGTGATTTCGGCAATCGGAATGTCGAGGATATCGATGTTCTGGCGCCGGATCAGGTACAGGAGCAGATCAAGGGGGCCTTCGAAGGCCTCCAGGATCACTTCCAGCGCATCGGGCGGAATGTACAGGTCCTGCGGCATTTGCAGGTAGGGCTGGCCGTGAACCACGGCGAGCGGCATTTCCTGCTGCTGCGGCAAGGGCTGAAACGGCGAAGCGCAGGCCTCGGCCGGCTCGGGTTGTGCTGTCTGACTGGTCATCCGGGCGTAGGGACCCTTGGCAAGCCGGTCGAGCCGGCTGGATGTGATGGCCTGTCTGGAGGGACAGGAATCATTGCATGAGCATGGTAGATATCGCGCAGCACCCACGCATGCGCCGTGGCGGGCGACGGTGGTTGTGCACGTCGCGATGTGGATCGCATCCGTTTCGTGGGGGCATGGCGCGGAACAGGCGGTGGCCCACCGAACAACATCGGGAAGCTGCGCATCGGCAGTTTCCGGGAGGCGGGTCAGTACCAGAACATTTGAGCGCGCGAGGATCCGGTATGCCGTGATCCGTCATTCCACCCTTCCGAATAGGGTATAGCCAGCCGGCGTGCAAGTCCAGTAGCTTGCATTGCGCGCAAATGGACGCTGAGTGACAGGGTGTGCCCCTGAACGGCGTACCGCTGGAAGACAGGATTCATGTGTGGCAGCCCTTGCCGGCGCATGGCGCCTCGCCACGGGCGATCGGGCCTGTGAAATCGACTGTGGCGCACTTTTTGCTAGATACCGGCATGGGTGGCCACCCGGGTGGCCAAGGTCTCCATCGACGTACAGGGCGCGCCTCCATGATGATCGAACCTGCCTACCACGAAACCGGCATGCACAAGCGGCGATTGCGCCATGCCCGCATGCGCATCGCTTCGGCGGCACTCCTCAATCGTGCCGGTGATTCGTACCCCAGCGAGCTGGGGGACATTTCCGCGACCGGAGTGCGGGTACGGCGCCCGGCACACTGGAATGGCGAGATGGGGCAGATCTGGGTGGTCGACATGATTTTCGGCAACGATCTGCATATCCACGTCGAAGCGAGGGTGATCCGGGCCGGCAACGAGTGGATCGGACTCGAATTTGCGCGCATTCCGGACGACAAGCAGGAAACGCTGTGGAGTTTGCTTGGCGGGTATGCCGACAAGCTCGAACCCTGGGAGGATCGCGACGCCTGAATGCATCCCGCGCGCCGGACGAGTGGCTGTCCGAAGCGTCCCGGTTGTGCGCAATCAATCCGGGCTATGCTTGCTGTCCCGCAACTCCCGGCGCAGGATCTTGCCCACATTGCTTTTCGGCAATTCGTCGCGGAACTCGATGAATTTGGGTCGTTTGTAACCGGTCAGTTCGTCGTGGCAGTACTGTTTCAGGGCTTCTTCGGTCAGCGATGGGTCCTTTTTCACCACGAACAGCTTGACCACCTCGCCGGAATGTTCATCGGGTACCCCGACGGCTGCTACTTCGGCCACGCCGGGATGGTCCATGACCACGTCCTCGATCTCGTTTGGATAGACGTTGAATCCGGAGACCAGGATCATGTCCTTCTTGCGGTCCACGATATAAACAAAGCCGTTTTCGTCCATCTTCGCCACATCGCCGGTATGCAGCCAGCCGCTGTCCTCGAGCACCTTGGCCGTCTCTTCCGGACGCTTCCAGTACCCTTTCATCACCTGCGGGCCCCTGACCATCAGTTCGCCCACTTCTCCGTAGGGTAGGGGCTGGTTGTCCTCGGACCAGATCTGCACGTCAGTGGACGGGATCGGCAGGCCGATCGAGCCATTGTAGTCGGCAATATCCAACGGGTTGATGCAGGCGGCGGGTGAGGTTTCGGTCAAGCCGTAGGCTTCGGCGAGGGTGCAGCCGGTGATCTTCTTCCAGCGTTCGGCTACCACGCGCTGTACGGCCATGCCGCCACCGAGGGTGAGGTGCAGTGCGGAAAAATCCAGGTCCTTGAAGCCCGGCGTGTTGAGCAGGCCGTTGAACAGGGTGTTGACGCCGGTAATCGCCGTAAACCGCACCTTGCCCAGTTCCTTGACGAAGCCGGGCATGTCGCGCGGATTGGTGACCAGCCAGTTCAGGCCGCCCAGGCGCATGAACACCAGGCTGTTCGCCGTCAGCGAGAAGATGTGATAAAGCGGCAGGGCGGTGATGATGATTTCCTCGCCCTCCCTGGCGCGATTGCCGATCCATGCGCCGGCCTGCAGCATGTTGGCGACCATGTTGCCGTGGCTGAGCATGGCGCCCTTGGCCACGCCGGTGGTGCCTCCCGTGTACTGCAGGAAGGCGAGGTCCTCGTGCCCCAGTTCCACCCGGTCGAATGTCTTGCTCTCGCCCTTCGAAAGGGCGTCTTTGAGGCGAACGGCGCCTTCGATGCGATACGCAGGCACCATTTTCTTGACGTGCTTGAGCACGAAATTGACCAGGGCTCCCTTGGGAAATCCGAGCAGGTCTCCGAGCCCGGTGGTGATGACATGGCGAACTCCGGTTTCGGCCACCACCTTCTGCAGGGTGGCGGCGAAATTGTCGAGCACCACGATGGCCGTCGCTTCTGAATCCTCGAGTTGGTGGCGCAATTCGCGCGCGGTATACATCGGGTTGGTGTTGACCACCGTCAGGCCTGCGCGCAAGGCGCCGAACAGGACAATCGGGTACTGCAGGACATTGGGCAGCATGATGGCAATGCGGTCACCCTTGCCCAGGCCGAGTTCATGTTGCAGGTAACCGGCAAAGCGGGCGCTTTCGCGTTCGATGTCGGCATAGCTGAGGGTGCGACCGAGATTGTGGAACGCCGGCCGGTGGCGGAATCGGTCGAATGCCTCCTCGATGACCGCAACGACCGACGTGTAGGTGCCCGGATCGATGGTTTCGGGCACGCCTTCCGGGTAATGGGCCAGCCAGGGACGTTGTTCATTCATCACGTGATAGGACCCCTCGGTCTAGAAATTGCCCATGGCGCAAATGCGCCGATGCAAACGATCGTTTCATTGGAGCACAGGCCCGCATGAGCGGCAACCCGACTTTGGTGGGGTAGTCTGCAATTGGCGCCAGGATGACGAAACGAGACGGAGGCTGTGTCGGATGCAAGTCGTGACGAAGCGTTATTTCGAACGCAGGCGTCCCGGATACGGGGCACAGTGCAGGTGCAGGCCATTTTGGGAATGGCTGGCCATGGGGCTGATGGCAGCCGTGATGGCTCTGGCAGTGGCCGCCTGCCAGCATGAAAATGCCGAACAACAGGTTCGGTCCGCTATCGTCCAGGCTGCCGATGCGGCCCGCGAACGTGATGCCAGTGCGCTGGGTCGCGTCCTCAGTGCGGATTTCGTGAACCCGGGCCAGCAACTTGATCGGGCGCGATTGCTCGGGTTGTTGCGACTGGCGCGTCTTCGCGGCGAATCGGTCAAGGTGCTGGTCGGCCCGGTCGATATCGAACATCGCGGCAAACGGATGCTGGCGCGGTTCACCCTGACCCTGGGAGGTGGCGGCGGTTTGATACCGCGACACCTCGGGGTATATCGCGTCGAAAGCGGATGGCGTGAGGAAGACGGCGCCTGGCGCTGCTACAACGCGCGATGGCAAAAGGCGCTGTAACCTTGATGGGCGTCTCCCGGATGCAGCAAGATCAGTGCAGCCAACAGGGGGCGAAGGGGGCGCCATGTCCTTGTCCCTGTGCATGCCAACATGCGGGGTGCGTCCGTACGGGCGGGGTTGCTTATGTTGCGAACAAGCCACCAAAAAAACCGCCGGTCTGACGACCGGCGGTGGTTGGCAAGCCGGCAGGCTCGAAATGTTTACGCGGCTTTCTTTTTCGCCAGGTCCCGAAGGACGTACTGCAGGATGCCGCCGTGGCGGAAGAAGTCACGTTCTTTGGGGGTCAGCAGCATGACGCGCACGGTGAAGGTCTTTTCGCCGTTCTCGCCCCTGGCGACGACGGTGGCTTCCTTCGCGTTGCCATCCTCCAGGCCGGTGATCTCGAAGGATTCGCGCCCGCTCAGGCCCAGGCTCCTGGCGTTCTCGCCGTTCCTGAACTGCAGCGGCAGCACGCCCATGCCGACCAGGTTGGATCGATGGATGCGCTCGAAGCTTTCGGCGATCACGGCCTTCACGCCGAGCAGCAAGGTGCCCTTGGCGGCCCAGTCGCGTGACGATCCGGTGCCGTATTCCTTGCCTGCCAGCACGATCAGCGGGGTGTTTTCGGCCTTGTATTTCATGGCGGCATCGTAGATGGCCATCTGCTCGCCACTGGGCACGTGCACGGTGTAACCGCCTTCCACGCCGTCAAGCATCAGGTTCTTGATGCGGATATTGGCGAAGGTGCCGCGCACCATTACGTCGTCGTTGCCGCGCCGCGAGCCGTAGGAGTTGAATTGCGCCGGCTGCACGCCGCGTTCCATCAGGAATCGGCCTGCGGGGCTGTCCTTCTTTATCGCACCGGCCGGTGAGATGTGGTCGGTGGTGATGGAATCACCGAACAGGCCCAGACAGCGTGCGCCGTGGATGTCCTCGACCTTGTCCAGCTCCATGGTCATGCCGTCGAAGTACGGGGGATTCTTGATGTAGGTGGACTTGTCGTCCCAGGCATATTGCTTGCCGTCCGGGGAGGCAATCGCGTTCCAGCGTTCGTCGCCCTTGAACACGTCGGCATAGCTCTTGGTGAACATGTCGGCATTGATCGAATTGGCGATCAGGTCACCGATTTCCTTGTTGGTCGGCCAGATGTCCTTGAGAAACACGTCCTTTCCGGCCTGGTCCTGTCCGATCGGATCCTTGTCCAGGTCGATGTCCAGTGTGCCGGCCAGAGCATAGGCCACCACCAGCGGCGGCGAGGCGAGGTAGTTCATCTTCACCTCGGGATGCACGCGACCTTCGAAGTTGCGGTTGCCCGAAAGCACCGAAGCGACCGCCAGGTCACCCTGGTTGATGGCCTTGCTGATTTCTGCCGGCAGGGGCCCGGAGTTGCCGATGCAGGTGGTGCAGCCGTAGCCGACCAGATAGAAGCCGACCTTCTCCAGCTCATCCATCAGCCCGGTGATCTCCAGGTAATCGGTAACCACCTTGGAACCGGGGCCCAGGGAGGGTTTGACCCATGGTTTGGCCTTCAGCCCCTTCGCGGCAGCCTTTTTGGCCACCAGGCCGGCACCCAGCATCACAGCGGGGTTGGAGGTGTTGGTGCACGAGGTGATGGCGGCGATGACCACGGCGCCATCCTTGAGCTCGAAATGTTGTCCGTCCTTCTCGACCGTGACCGAGCCCTCGGCGACCGTGCTGGCCGGATTGCCGACGGCGGTGTCGCCGCCCTCATTGGCAAACCGGTCGGCATCGCCGTTCTTGCGCTTGCGGTTGCTCGTCAGTGGCCCGACCACCTCGTGGAAGTTCTTCTTCACGTCACTGAGCAGGACACGATCCTGCGGGCGCTTGGGTCCGGCCATGGAAGGCTTGACCTCGCCCATGTCCAGTTCCAGCGTCGCAGTGAAGTCCGGGTGTGCGGAGTCAGCGTCGTGCCACAGGCCCTGCACCCTGGCATAGGCTTCGACCAGAGCGATCTGCTGGTCGCTGCGGCCCGACAGGCGCATGTAGTTCAGTGCTTCGGCGTCGACCGGGAAGATGCCGCAGGTGGCGCCGTATTCGGGCGCCATGTTGGCGATGGTGGCGCGGTCGGCCAGCGGCAGGTGCTTGAGGCCTGCGCCGAAGAACTCGACGAACTTGCCTACCACACCGTGCTTGCGCAGCATCTGGGTGACGGTCAGCACCAGGTCGGTGGCAGTGGCGCCCTCGGGAAGGCGGCCGGTCAGTTTGAAGCCGACCACCTGCGGAATCAGCATCGAGGACGGCTGGCCGAGCATCGCGGCCTCGGCCTCGATGCCGCCCACACCCCAGCCAAGCACGCCCAGACCGTTGATCATGGTGGTGTGCGAGTCGGTGCCGAACACGGTGTCGGGGTAGGCCCAAAGCTGGCCGTCGACCTCCTGGCCCATGACCACGCGGGCCAGGTGCTCCAGGTTGACCTGATGCACGATGCCGGTACGCGGCGGCACAACCCTGAAATTGTCCAGTGCTTTCTGACCCCAGCGCAGGAAGCTGTAGCGCTCCTGGTTGCGCTCGAATTCGATCTTCACGTTCTCGTCGATCGCCTGTTCGTTGCCGAAGGCATCGACCTGCACCGAGTGGTCGATGACCAGCTCGGCCGGCGAGAGCGGGTTGATCAGCTCGGGGTCGCCGCCCAGGTTCTTCATGGCGTCGCGCATGGCAGCCAGGTCGACCACGCAGGGCACGCCAGTGAAATCCTGCAACACGACCCGGGAAGGCGTGAAGGCGATTTCGGTATCCGGTTCCTTCTTCGCATCCCAGCGGGCGACGGCCTCGATCTCCCTGGCCGTGACATTGGCGCCATCCTCGTTGCGCAGCAGGTTCTCCAGCAGGATCTTCATGCAATAGGGCAGTCGCGCCAGATCGAAGCGCTTGCCCAGTCGGGCAAGGCTGGCGTAGGCGTAGCGCTTGCCGTTGACGTCGAGGGTGTCGCGTACGGAGAAGGAATCGTTCATGGACTGCTCCTGCAAGGGGTCGGCGGGCGTGTGGACGATGACAACGTCCCCGGTGGGCCGCCCATTATCGCGCAAAACCGATGCACGGCGCGAATGTGTGCGTGTCTGTGCACTTCGCGTCGACCCCCGCAAGCCGTATCGGAGACAGCGCGGCACGCGTACATGAAGCATGGTTTACGACCTGCAGGGCACGGGTACCGTGATCTGTCGGGCCGGGCTCAGACAGGCATGTCCCAAGCCCGGAATCCGCCGGCGAAGGCATTGTCATTGGCGCCCCGCAAGACCCCATCGGGAAGCTTGTCAAGGTGCCTGACATTGCCACCGCCAAGGACGACGTAATCGGGCATGAAGGCGTCGCGCATGACCAGGATCAGCTCCATGACGTTGCGTATCCATGCATCGCGATCCTTGTTGCAGAACGCGTCGCTGACATAGTGCTCGTAGGTGTGTTTGCGCCAGGGCATGTGCGACAGTTCGGTGGGCTGCAGGACACCGTCGATGATCAGTGCCGAGCCGAGGCCGGTACCCAGGCCAAGGAACAGCATGCGTCCACCGCGATAACTGCCCAGGGCCTGCATGGCGGCATCGTTGATCACCCGCACGGGACAACCGAATGCCGCCTGGAAATCGAAATCCTTCCAGCCGGCACCGAGATTGACCGGGTCGGTGCTCAATCGACCATGAACCACCGGGGCGGGAACACCGGCGGTCACGGCATCAAATGGCCAGTCCTCGACCATGGGCAGCAAGCTTTCCATCATGTCCTGTGGAGTCATCGTCGGGCCGGACTTGAAGCGGCGCTGTTCCGAGTGGTCCGTGTGTCGCATCTTCACGTGCGTGCCACCGATGTCGAGCACCAGGATCCGTCGCGCATGGGAGGGCGCCGATGCCTCACCCTTGCGCATCCTGCGGTACCAGCGGATGGCTGCGTTGGTGGACGCATCGTGACCGAGCCGCTTGCGCGGCGACTCGATTTCGTCGGCGATGCGCAAGGCCAGCACCTTGCCCAGTTCCACGCCCCACTGGTCGAAGGGATTGATGTCCCAGATCGCGGCCTGCACGAACACGCTGTGCTCGTAGAGTGCGATCAGGGCGCCGAGGGTGGCCGGCGTCAGGCGGCCTGCTACCAGCAGGTTGGAAGGGCGGTTGCCCTCGAAGACCTTGTGCGGCGCAAGTGCCGGCGGCACGCCTTCGCCACGCACCTCGGCCAGCGTCTTGCCGAAGGCCAGGGCTTCGGCCTGGGCGATGACATTGGCCATCAGCAGGTCGTGATGACGGCCACCGGGGTTGAGCGGACTGCCGAATGCAATGAAATCGCACGGGATCAGGCGCGTACCCTGATGGATGAGCTGGTAGAACGAATGCTGGCCGTTGGTTCCGGGCTCGCCCCAGTAGATGGGACCCGTTGCATAGTCCAGTTTCCGGCCGCCGCGCGTCACATGCTTGCCGTTCGACTCCATGGTCAGTTGCTGCAGATAGGCCGGGAATCGCTTCAGGTACTGCTCGTAGGGCAGCACGGCCACGGTCTCGGCGCCCAGGAAATTGTTGTTCCAGATGCCGAGCATGCCGTGGATGACGGGCAGGTTCGATTCCAGCGGGGCATGCCTGAAGTGCTCGTCCATTTCATGGAAGCCATGCAGCATCTCGCCGAAGGCCTGCGGCCCGATGGCGATCATGGTGCTGAGTCCGATCGCCGAATCCATGGAATAGCGTCCACCGACCCAGTCCTCGAATCCGAACATGTTGGCGGCGGGGATGCCGAAGCTGCGTACCTTCTCCCGATTCGTGGACAAGGCCACGAAGTGTTTCCCGACCACCGTGCGATCCGGCCCTGCCGCATCGCGGATCCACTCGCGCGCCGTGTTCGCATTGGTCATGGTCTCCAGGGTGGTAAAGGTCTTGGAGGCGACGATGAACAGGGTTTCGGCAGGGTCGAGATCGCGTACCGCTTCGGCAAAGTCCGTCCGGTCGACATTCGACACGAAGCGGAAACGAAGGCTGCGGTCGGCGTAATGGCGCAGGGCTTCATGGGCCATGACCGGGCCCAGGTCCGATCCGCCGATGCCGATGTTGACGATGTTGCGGATCGGGTGTCCGGCGAAGCCGGTCCATTTGCCGTGCCGGATGGCATCGGCGAAAACGGACATCCGCTCCAGGGTCTGGTGCACTCCCGGCACCACATTCTTGCCATCGACCTCGATGACACGATCGGCAGGAGCGCGCAAGGCAATGTGCAGCGCGGCGCGATGCTCGGTGCTGTTGACCGCCTGGCCGGCAAACATGGCATCGCGTCGCTGTTCGATTCTGCGCTCGCGGGCAAGGTCCATCAGCATGCGCAGAGCCTTGGTGTCGATGCGCTGCTTGGAGTAATCGAGCCTCCATCCGGCGGCTTCTGCCAGAAATCTTTCGGCCCGCTCGCCATCATGCGCGAACAGCGTGCGCAGGTGCCGCTTGCCCAGCGTCTGGCATTTCCGTTCCAGGGCCTGCCATGCAGGGTTCTTGCTCAACGTGCTCATGAAACCGCCTTGTCGGGAGATGTTGAAGGATCAATGATAGGAAAAACACGACGCCATGTGCGCTGTGCTCATCCGTTTTCCAGCGTCGACCCGGTCAGCAGGCCACGAGCCAGCATGGCGTACTTGCGCCGATGCACCAGCCAATGCCATTGGCGACCACCTGTCTGGCGCCACAGTACGGCAGCGCGCACTGCAGCCAGCAGCAAGGCGCGTATGCGTTCGACCACGTTCTGTTGTTGCAGCAGCATCGGTGATCCGCTGACCATGACGCGCGGACGCAGGGTCGACAGCGTGGTGGCGTACAAGTCGGCAAGGCGGGAGATGACCGTGGCATGGGTGCAGCCGAAGTGTTCGGACTGCCGGCGGGTTTGTTCGATGCCTTCGAGCATGTGCGAGGTCAACTGGCCGCGTCCGCTGAAGGTCCGCTCAAGTCGCACTACCGTGACGACCATGCGCATCACTTCGGGGTCCTGGATCTCGCCCTCGAATTGCCGGGTCAGGATTTGCAGGCCAAGACGTACGCCGGCAATGCCACCGAACACCGAGGGCGCGTCGTCGGCATCGATGCGGAAGATGCTGGCTATGGAGTGCTCGAACGCGTTGTCGTCGCACTGCCCGCGGGTGGCGAGCTGGTGTGCCAGTGCGCATCCCTGAAAGACGCCGGCCAGGGCCAGGGCACGATCTTCGTTCAAGACGAAACTCCTTTGCGGCAACGTATGGAATCGTGAATCTGCGGACGGTACATGGTGCCTGTCATTGCAGTGCGCTGTCGGTCAATGGGGGGTGGTTCGCGGTAGCCAGGCCGCCGCAGGGCGCATCACTGGCCTCGATGATGCCGCCGCCCAAGCACTCCTCGCCGGCATAGAACACGATCGACTGCCCCGGCGTGACCGCACGCTGCGGCTGTTCGAATTCGACATGCAGGCGATCGTTGACAACGCGTACACGGCAGGACTGGTCGTCCTGACGGTAGCGTACCTTGGCCGTGCAGGAGAAGACCCCGGAAGGCGGATCGCCTGCAACCCAGGTGGGTGCGCTAGCCTCAAGACGCCTGCTCATCAGCCATCGGTTGGCGCCTCCCTGTGCGACAAACAGCACATTCGCCGCAACGTCCTTGCCGACCACGTACCAGGGCTCGCCGGTATGCTCGCGGCGACCGCCGATGTTGAGCCCGCTGCGCTGCCCCAGGGTGTAGAACATGACCCCATCGTGCTCGCCGAGCACGGTGCCGTCCGGTGCCTTCATCAGGCCCGGACGGGCCGGCAGATACTGCCCGAGGAAGGATCGGAAATTGCGTTCGCCGATGAAGCAGATGCCGGTGGAATCCTTCTTGTCGTGGGTGGGCAGTCCGGCATCTCTGGCGGTGCGCCGTACCTCGTGCTTTTGCATGTCACCTATCGGGAACAGGGTTGCCGCCAGTTGCTGCTGCCCCAGCGCATGCAGGAAATAGGTCTGGTCCTTGGCCCTGTCGAGTGCGCGCAGCAGTCTCCAGCTTCCCTGGTGCCTGTCGATTCTGGCGTAGTGGCCGGTGGCTATTTTTTCGGCGCCGAGCGCTCGGGCATGCTCGAGGAAGGTGCGGAACTTGATTTCCCTGTTGCACAGCACGTCCGGGTTGGGTGTGCGCCCGGCGCGGTATTCGGCAAGGAAGTGCTCGAACACCCCATCCCAGTACTCGCTGGCGAAATTGCGGTGGTGGAAGGGCAGCCCGAGTGCCGCGCATACGGCCACGGCATCCTTGCGGTCCTGCTCGGCGCGGCAGGGTCCGTTGCGCGTATCCTCTTCCCAGTTCTGCATGAACAGGCCTTCGACCGAGCTGCCGGCTTCGATCAGGCGCAAGGCGGCCACCGAGGAATCGACTCCTCCAGACAGGCCCAGCATGACCTTCATGGGTGTGCCGCTCGAGCAGGCAACAGGCATTCGATCATTTGCAGCGGCATGCGCTGCCCCTCCAGCCAGGCATCGATGCTGCGCAATATCAGCGGACTGCGCAGGTGATCGCCCAGCGCCTCGATCTGGGCGCGCCGCATCCAGTGCGGCCCGATAATGCCGCTGTCAAGCTTCCTGTCGGCATGCTGCCTGACGGCCTCACCGGCGAAACTGAAGCGCACGATGTGTTCCCGGTGTTCGGGACTGAACCACTGATGGATGGCGACAAGATGGCGCAGACGGACTTCCCAGCCCGACTCCTCCAGCGTCTCACGCACCGCGGCCTGCTCGAGCGATTCGCCTGCTTCCAGATGGCCGGCCGGTTGATTGAAGCGAATCTGGCCCGATACTTCCTCTTCCACCATCAGAAAGCGGCCTTCACGATCCGCCACGACACAGGCGACGGTCACATGCGGGCACCATACGGTCGACTCGGGGTCCTTGGCATCGTTCATGCTTTATGTAAATTCGTTCGACCTGTGGAAAAGGAGCATTGTGCCACCACTTTGGCCTGTATGACCGGGTCGTGCGGTGCCATCGGTCGCCGTATAATCGAATCACCAGGCGAATACATGTTCTACTTCAATCCCATGGCACAGCATCCCGACAACGATCACGAGCAGGCACCCGGTCTCGACCAGGGTGTGGCCATCGAGACGGCCAAGCCCAGGCTGGGCAAGCCGCCCCTGTTTCAGGTGGTGCTGCTGAACGATGACTACACGCCGATGGATTTCGTGGTCGAGGTCCTGCGCGGGTTCTTCGCCATGGACCAAGAACGAGCCGTGCAGGTGATGCTGCACGTGCATACCCGTGGCAAGGGCGTGTGTGGCGTGTTTTCCCGCGAAGTGGCTGAAACCAAGGTGACCCAGGTCAACGAATACTCGCGGACCCACCAGCATCCGTTGATGTGCTCTATGGAAAAGCTTTGACCATCCCCATTTGATCCCCGTGGCCCGCCGCTAGCGGGTGTGAAGTCCAGAAGCAGGAGACGATCCGCATGTTCAGCAAGGATCTCGAAATCACCATCGGCCAGTGCTACAAGTCGGCCCGTGAGCAGCGCCACGAATTCATGACCGTGGAGCACCTGTTGCTGGCGCTCCTGGACAACACCTCGGCCACGACGGTGCTGCGTGCCTGCAATGTCGATCCGGATCGCCTGGGCAGCTCGCTGCGCAAGATCATCGAGGAGACGGTTCCGGTCCTGCAGGATGGCGACGAACGCGATACCCAGCCGACCCTCGGCTTCCAGCGGGTGCTGCAGCGCGCGGTCTATCACGTGCAATCCTCCGGTCGCAAGGAAGTGACCGGCGCCAATGTGCTGGTGGCGATCTTCGGCGAAAAGGATTCCCATGCGGTGTATTTCCTGCACCAGCAGGAAGTCACCCGGCTCGACGTGGTCAATTACATTTCCCACGGCATTGCACGGATCGGCAATGACGCCGAAGCCGCGCCTGCCGCCGAGCAGCGTGACAACGAGGAAAGCACCGTCGAGGGCAATGCCAATCCGCTGCAGGAATATGCGAACAACCTCAACGAGCTGGCCGAACAGGGCCGGATAGACCCGTTGATCGGTCGCCAGGAGGAAGTCGAACGCACCATCCAGGTCCTGTGCCGGAGGCGCAAGAACAATCCGCTGTACGTCGGAGAGGCGGGCGTGGGCAAGACCGCGCTGGCGGAAGGCCTGGCCAAGCGCATCGTCGAGGGTGACGTGCCCGGGGTGCTGGCCGACAGCACGATCTGGGCGCTGGACCTGGGCGCGCTGGTGGCTGGCACCAAGTACCGCGGCGATTTCGAGAAGCGCCTCAAGGCGGTGATCGCGCAGCTGAAGAAGGAACCGGGCGCCATCCTTTTCATCGACGAGATCCACACCATCATCGGTGCGGGCTCGGCATCCGGCGGCACCATGGATGCATCCAACCTGATCAAGCCGATGCTGGCCTCGGGCGAGCTGCGTTGCATCGGCTCGACCACATTCCAGGAATTTCGCGGCATTTTCGAGAAGGACAGGGCGCTGGCGCGCCGGTTCCAGAAGATCGACATTGTCGAACCCAGCATCGCCGAAAGCGTGGATATCCTGCGCGGGCTGAAGGAACGCTTCGAACAGCACCACGCAGTCATCTACAGCAGCGAGGCCCTGCAGGCGGCCGTCGATCTTTCCGTCAAGCATATCCATGACCGCCTGCTGCCCGACAAGGCAATCGACGTCATCGACGAGGCGGGTGCGCGCCAGCGCCTGTTCCCGGAGGGCGAGCGCAGCGAACGCATCGAGGTCGCCGATATCGAATTCATCGTCGCGCGCATGGCGCGGATTCCGGCCAAGCAGGTGTCCGCATCCGATCGCGACGTGCTGAAGAATCTGGAGCGCAACCTGAAGATGGTGGTCTTCGGTCAGGATGCAGCCATCGAGGCGCTGGCCGCATCGATCAAGATGGCGCGTTCCGGGCTGGCCGACCCGAAGAAGCCGATCGGCAGTTTCCTGCTGGCAGGGCCGACCGGGGTGGGCAAGACCGAGGTCACCCGCCAGCTCGCCATGCAGCTGGGCATCGAAATGATCCGCTTCGACATGTCCGAATACATGGAAGCGCATTCGGTGTCGCGTCTGGTGGGCGCGCCTCCGGGCTATGTCGGTTTCGACCAGGGGGGCTTGCTGACCGAGGCGGTCACCAAGCATCCGCACTGCGTGCTGCTGCTGGACGAAATCGAGAAGGCGCATCCGGACGTGTTCAACATCCTGCTGCAGATCATGGATCGCGGTGTCCTGACCGACACCAACGGCCGCGAAGCCAATTTCAAGAACGTGATCGTGGTGATGACCACCAATGCGGGAGCACAACTGGCATCCAGACGGACCATGGGCTTCGTCGAGCAGAACCATACGCCCGATGCCCTGGAAACCATCCGCCGCACCTTCACTCCGGAGTTCCGCAACCGTCTCGATGCGATCATCCAGTTCGGCTCGCTGGATTTCGAGCATATTCTGCGAGTTGTCGACAAGTTCCTGATCGAGCTCGAATCACAGCTCAACGAGAAGCAGGTGACCGTCGATGTCAGCGCCGAGGCACGGCGTTGGCTCGCCGAACGCGGCTTCGACCCGCAGATGGGCGCACGACCGATGGCGCGCGTGATTCAGGAACAAGTGAAGCGGCCACTCGCCGACGAGTTGCTGTTCGGCAAGCTGGCGCAGGGCGGCAAGGTACGCCTGGACGTGCGTGACGGTGAACTGGTCGTCGAAACCGAGGCCGGCAAACAACTTCCTGCGACCGTGACGTGAACCCGGAGAAGCAAAGCGCGCCGTCGATGCGGCATTCCGGGCAAGGCCGCCAGATGACGACAGCCATCGCTGCGGTTACTTCATGCGGTAGGTGATGCGGCCCTTGGTCAGGTCGTACGGCGTCATCTCGACGCGCACCTTGTCACCGGTGAGGATGCGGATGTAGTGCTTGCGCATGCGACCGGATATGTGGGCGGTTATCACGTGGCCGTTTTCAAGCTCCACGCGGAACATGGTGTTCGGCAAGGTCTCCAGGATCTTGCCTTCCATCTCGATGACGTCGTCTTTGGCCATAAATTGATCGGTATGCGGGCCGGATTGGCCGTGTAAGCCGCTTATATTGCCATGCGCGGGCGTACGATCAAAGGAGTAATGCGAATGGACCCGCACAAATGCCCGCCAATCTCGCCTGACACACGATCCGGTAATGCAGCGCGGGCCGCATGCATGCTGATGGAGGAGTGTGTTGTCGGCTGGATGGCTTCCGGTTCAATGGTCGGGACCGAAATGGTGTTCAAGCTGTTCCCGCAGTTCGCTTTCGATTCGCGGCTTCAGAGCGGCCATCATCATGCCAAGGCGTGCCTGTACATGGACAGTCTCGTCGTCGACCGTGATGCCGCCATTGACGCCCAGGTGGCGGATGCGCAGTGTGTTGTCCTCCCAGTGCGTATCGATGCCGTAGCGCTCACGCAGGCGGCCGGCCAGCTCGTCCAGACAGGCACGGGCACCCTGGCGGTCCTGGTGATGGTGGTGACGGATGTCGATCGCTGGCATAAGGTATTCCACACGTGGTTGGACGCATGCCCCGGTGACGGGGCATCCATGATGCCGGGTATGATGTAGCGCCTGCGCGCTGGGGTAAACACCCGGTGCCCGGCCTGGATGTGTCGGCACAATGGTGGATGGAGTTCCATGCGGATTGAATTTGCCAACCAGGAACGCCCGGGACTGGACTGGAACAGCCGGACCCTGCGCATCGGCAGCGCCGCCGACAACGACCTGACACTCGACAGCCCGGGCGTGGCCGAGCGTCATGTGCGCCTGCTGCATGATGCACGCGGTCACGTGCTTGTCGTCGAACCCGGTGCCGGGCGCGTGTACGTGAATGCGCGCCAGGTTCGTGAGCAATCGCTGCTGCGAGCGGGTGACAGTCTGGGCATCGGTGAAACGCGCCTGCGGCTGTGCCTGCAGGCCCGTAATGGGGCCCCTGCACCGGTCGGGACAGCCAGCGTGCGTGTCGTGGCCGGACCGCATTCGGGTCAGGTGCGAAGCATCGGCGAGAGATTGCAACTCGACAACAGTCCCCCATGGCCGCTGGGATTGGCGCAAAACCCCGACGCCTCCCTGGTTTTCGTGCGTGACACTGACGGACTGCGCCTGGACGCACGCGGGCTGCCGGAGATCCTCCTCATCCATGTAAATGGCCTGGCCGTGCGCGAGACCCCCTTGATCGATGGCGACCAGATTGCACTGGGCCCACACCGGTTTGTCATTGATGCGTGTGGCGTCGGCGCCATGCCGGGCACCGAGTCGGCATCCACCGGCGATCCGAGTGTCGCCGACCCGCCGCCCAGCGAGCACCGCCAGCTCGGCTGGTTGCTGTTCACGGCCTTGCTGCTTGCCTTGCTCATAGCCCTGCTGATCCTGCTTTGATGAATACGAAGACCTGATGTGAGCAATAACCATGAAGCCGTGCTTGCAGTTGCCGGTTGTGAGGCGATAATCGATGCAGGCGGCCTGTGGCCGCATTTTTATCGTCCAGGCAAGCATCGATGAGCCCATCTACCCCTCCGTGGAACTTCAGCGCCGGTCCGGCGGCCTTGCCGGCCGAGGTGCTGGCACAAGCGCAACAGGAACTGACCGACTGGCGTGGGACGGGCGTTTCGGTGATGGAGGTCTCCCATCGCGGAGCCGACTTCATGGCCATGGCCGAGGAGGCCGAGCAGGACCTTCGCGCATTGCTGCCCGTTCCCGCCAGCCATGCGGTGTTGTTCCTGCAGGGCGGCGCGACGCAGCATTTTGCCCAGCTGGCGATGAACCTGGCCGCGCCAGGCGAGCGAGCCGACTATGTCCTCACCGGCCACTGGAGCCAGAAGGCCGCGCGTGAAGCCGGGCACCATGTACGCGTGCGCGTGGCCGGCAGCAGCGAGGATCGCGGTTTCCGCGGGCTGCCCGAGCGCATCGAGGTGGACCCGCAGGCCTCGTATCTGCATTTCACGCCGAACGAGACCATACACGGGGTCGAGTTTCACGCATGGCCCGATGCCGGTGCGGTGCCCCTGGTGGCCGACATGTCCTCGGACATCCTGTCCCGCCCGGTGGATGTCGCACGCTTCGGCATGATCTACGCCGGTGCGCAGAAGAACATCGGGCCCTCCGGTCTGGTCCTGGTCATCATCGACCGGGAACTGCTGCACAGGGCAGGGCAACCGATGGCGGACATCTTCCGCTATGCCCGCCACGCCGAGCAGCAGTCGATGCTCAACACGCCCAACACCTGGGGCTGGTACCTGGCCGGGCTGACCTTCAAATGGCTACTGCGCCAGGGCGGACTCGATGCCATGGGAGAACGCAACCGCGCCAAGGCCAACGCCCTGTATGCAGCCATCGATGCGTCCGCAGGCTTTTATCACAACGACATCGACACCGATGCACGTTCCCGCATGAATGTCCCGTTCCGCTTGCACGATCCATCGCTGGACCCTCTTTTTCTCGATGAAGCCACGGGTGCCGGATTGATGGCGCTGAAGGGTCATCGTGCCGTGGGCGGCATGCGTGCTTCGATCTACAACGCGATGCCGATGGAGGGCGTGCAGGCGTTGATTGCATTCATGGGCGATTTCGCCCGCCGGCACGGTTGAGGCGACAACATGGGCAAGCAGGCTACCGGAAAACCCCGTTTCACCCTGGCCGAGGCGCGTGAGCGCATCGATGCCATCGATCGCGACATCCAGTCGCTGATTGCCGAACGTGCGAACTGGGCGCAACAGGTCGGCAAGGCCAAGGGCGAACTCAAGGCCGCCGTGGACTACTACCGTCCCGAACGCGAAGCGCAGGTCCTGCGGCGCGTGGTCGACCGCAACCAGGGACCGCTATCGGACGAGGAAATCGTGCGCCTGTTCCGCGAGATCATGTCCGCGTGCCTGGCCCAGCAGGAACCCCTGAAGATTGGCTACCTGGGTCCCGAGGGGACTTTCAGCGAGCAGGCTGCACGCAAGCATTTCGGACATTCCTCGCATGGACTGCCGCTGGGCAGCATCGAGGAAGTCTTCCAGGAAGTCGAGGCCGGTCATGCCGATTTCGGCGTGGTTCCGGTGGAAAACTCGGGGCAGGGCACCATCCAGGTCACCCTGGACATGTTCCTGACCTCGGACCTGAAGATATGCGGCGAGGTGGAATTGCGGGTTCACCAGTATCTGCTGTCACGCAGCGGGCACATGGATGAAGTCGAGCGCGTGTATTCGCACCCGCAATCCCTGGCGCAATGCAAGTCCTGGCTGCGACAGCATCTGCCGAACGTCGAGCATGTGGCGGTGTCAAGCAATGCCGAAGCTGCGCGACGGGCGCGCAAGGCCGATGATGCGGCCGCCATCGCGGGGGAGACGGCAGGCGTGGTGTACGGCCTGCGCGTTCTTGACGGACCGATCGAGGATCGTTCCGACAACACCACGCGATTCCTGGTGCTCGGTCGCGAACTGTTCCCCCCTTCGGGCAACGACCGGACATCCGTGCTGGTATTCATCAAGGACCAGCCCGGCGCCCTGGCGCATGTCCTCGGTCCGCTGGCCACGCACCAGGTCACCATGAACCGCATCGAATCGCGGCCGGCGCATGGCCGCAAGTGGCAGTACGCCTTCTTCATCGACATCGAGGGGCATGTCAACGACGAGGCCGTGCGTGCGGCCCTTGATGAAATGTCCCCGTATGCCTCGCGCGTCAAGATTCTCGGCTCCTACCCGGTAGCCGTGCCGTGACGGAGCGGAACCTGTCGTGGACACTGCCATCCGGCGCGCATGGCGGGCCTCGCCCTGCCGCCGGACCGAACGAACACGGGGAGAAGCCGCATTGAGTGCACGACTGGACTGGATCGGCCGCCCTGCGCAGGGCCCCCTGCTGGACGATGCGCGCGTCCCCGGTGACAAGTCGATCTCGCACCGCGCCATGATGCTGGCCGCGATTGCCGAGGGCACGACCCGTGTCCACGGTTTTCTCGAAGGCGAGGACACCCGTGCGACCGCGGCCATCATGCAGCAGCTCGGGGTTCGCATCGAGACCCCGGCCGCCGGGGAACGGATCGTGTACGGTGCCGGATTGACGGGCCTGCAAGGCAGTGCATCGCCGCTCGATTGCGGCAATGCCGGAACCGGCATGCGACTGCTGACCGGCCTGCTGGCGGGCCAGTCGTTCGACAGCACCCTGACCGGTGACGCCTCGCTCAGCCGCCGTCCGATGCAAAGGGTCACCGTGCCCCTTGGGGACATGGGAGCCGACATCACGACCCGGGACGGTGGGCTTCCGCCACTGCGCATACGGGGCGGCAGACCTCTGCATGGCATCGAATACCATCCGCCCATGGCGAGCGCGCAGGTAAAGTCGGCCTTGCTGCTGGCCGGGCTGTATGCCGAGGGCGAAACCGTGATCCGGGAAGTGCATCCAACACGCGATTACACCGAACGCATGCTCGAGGCACTTGGGTGGCCCATCCGTTACGAACCCGGGTACGCATGCCTGCGTGGTGGCGCCTGGCTGCATGGCGGCGAGGTGGCCGTGCCCGGCGATTTTTCTTCCGCTGCCTTCCCGATGCTGGCGGCGCTTGTCGTTCCCGGATCCCGCCTGCTGTTGCGCGGCGTGGGCCTCAATCCCCGCCGTACCGGCCTGCTGGACGTGCTGCGTGCCATGGGCGCGGATATCCGCGTGCGACAACCCCGCAACGAAGCCGGCGAAGCGGTGGCCGACCTCGAAGTTCATCATGCGCCGCTGCACGGCATCGACGTGCCGACGGAGCGGGTCAGCGACATGATCGATGAATTTCCTGTGCTGTTCGTGGCAGCCGCCTGTGCGCAGGGCGTGACGCGGGTGCGTGGTGCAGCCGAGTTGCGCGTCAAGGAATCCGATCGCATCGCGGCCATGTCCCGCGGCCTGCGTACCCTGGGCGTGCATGTCGAGGAGACAGACGACGGGGCCGATATCACGGGCCGTCCGCAGGCCGGTTTCCTGGGCGGCGATATCGACAGCCACGGCGATCACCGCATCGCCATGAGTTTCGCCATCGCCGCGGCGCGCGCGAACGCCCCGGTTCGCATACGCGATTGTGCCGCGGTGGACACCTCCTATCCCGGTTTCCTGGAACAGGCGGTGCGCTGGGGTCTCGACCTGCAGGTGGCCGGCGGTTCAGTGTGAAACGAGCGTGAAGCGTGCATGCAGGGTGGCGGTAGAGTCGTCGCCCACGTAGACATCGAATGCGCCCGGTTCAGTGCCCCAGCTGCCGTCGGCGCGGTCGAATGCCAGATCGGCCGCATGCAGGGTGAACGTGACGACCCTGCTGGATCCCGGGTCCAGCGTCACCCGCCGGAATCCTTTCAGCAGGCGTACGGGCGGGCTGCGGCTGGCCACCTGCTGATGGACGTAGAGTTGCACCACGTCGCTGCCGCGTCGCTGGCCCGTGTTGCGAATCCGGACTCTGATATGCAGGGAACCCTCGACGGTGAGCGTTGACGGTTGTACGGCGATCCCGGAAAACCGGAAGCGGGTGTAGCTCAGGCCATATCCGAACGGGTACAGCGGCGTGTTCGGTACATCGACATAGTGCGTGCTGTAATGCAACGCCAGCGGGCTGCTGTCATCGAACGGCCTTCCTGTGTGCTGATGCGCGTAGTGGATGGGCACTTGCCCCACGTCGCGGGGAAAGGTCATCGGCAGTTTGCCCGATGGATTGACTGCCCCGAACAGAATGTCGGCCACGGCGTGTCCAGCTTCGTCTCCTGGCACCCAGGCTTCGAGCAGGGCGTCGGCATGGGTCGCAAGCCAGGGTATGGCCAGTGGTCGACCGCTGATGAGCACCACGACAGTCGGCGTCCCGGTGGCGATCACGGCCCTGGCCAGTTGCCGTTGACGACCGGGCAGGCCGATGTGCGACCGGCTCAAGCCTTCGCCGAACATGTCGATGTTCTCGCCCAGCACCAGCACGGCCACCTGGGCATGGCGGGCCAGTTGCACGGCCCTTTCGATGCCGGCATCGCTGCCTCCGCGTACCGGGACCCCCTCGGCATACCCGATGCCCGAGGGATCGCGGGCGGCCTCACGGATGCCATCGAGAATCGGCACTACTTCCTGTGCTCGTCCCGCTGCCGGCATCTGGCCGAGCATCGTCACGCGGTCCCGTGCCAGCGGACCGATGACAGCTATGCGTGCCCGACGGTCCAGAGGCAGCACGCCGTGTGTGTTTTTCAACAGCACCATGGACTCGTCCGCGGCCTGGCGTGCAAGTGCGACATGCGCGGCGGAACGAATGACGCGGCGGGCACGGGCCGGACTGTCGTAGCGGAACGGATCGGTGAACAGGCCCAGCCGGTACTTGGCCTCGAGCACCCGCCGCACGGCATCATCGAGCACGTTCATGGGCACCTTGCCAGTCCTTGCCAGGTCCGGCAGTTCCCGCAGATAGGTGCCACTGTGCAGATCGATGTCGACCCCGGCTTCCAGTGCCATGCGCGCGGCATCCCCAGGCGTTGCGGCTACCCCGTGCTCGACAAGCTCGGGCACGGCGTCGTAGTCGGACACCACCACGCCGCGAAAGCTCCATCGCCTGCGCAGGACGCCTTCGATCAATGCGTGGTCGGCGGTCGCAGGGATCCCGTTGAGGGTGGTCAGGGAAGGCATGACCGAGGCCACACCCGCTTTCACCGCCGCGTGGAAGGGAGGAAGGTAGGTCTCGCGCAGCTGATAGGCGGGGATATTGGCAGAGTTGTAGTCGCGTCCGGCCTCGGCCGCGCCGTAACCGGCAAAATGCTTCGCGGTGGCCATCATGGTGTCTGCGGATGCCAGATTGCAGCCTTCGAATCCACGGACCTGGGCACGCGCCATGGCCGAACCCAGGTAAGGATCCTCCCCGGCACCTTCGACCACACGTCCCCAGCGCGGGTCGCGCGTGATGTCGACCATCGGGCTGAACGTCCAGTCCACACCGACGGCGGTGGCCTCTTGCGCGGCGGCGCGATGGACGCGCTGCACCAGGTTCGTGTCCCAGGTGGCTGCCAGAGCCAGGGGGACGGGGAAGATCGTGCGAAAACCATGATTGACGTCGCCCATGAACCACAGTGGGATTTTCAACCGGGATTGCATGGCCAGTTGCTGCAGGCGGCGCGTATAGGCCAGCACGTCGGTATCGGGGAGCACCCCATTGGTGCCACCGGTTTCACCCTTGCGGATGCGTGTATCGAGATGTTGTGCGTCTTTACCGAGGATGGTCAGTTGGCCGATTTTTTCGCGCACCGTCATGTGCGAAAGCAGACGCTCGACGAAGGCGTGCATGCCCGGTGGATCCACTGCGAGAGGCGCGCTGCAAGGGGTGACTGCGGCTGCGGCGGGCAGCAACATGCCCCATCCAGCCACCAGGCAAGCCAGGCGCATGCGCACGGCGATCTTGGAAGTGTTTCGAGGAGCGGTCATGATAGGCCTCGCACGAGCATACGGCGGCGTGTGCATATCGTTTTTGCACGATTGCATGCAGGCTGCCACCGTACGCCGCTTGACCTACTTCGGAAAGCTGCATGTCTGACCGACCCGCACCCTTCATCGTTGCCATACCCGCTCGCTACGCCTCCACGCGACTGCCGGGCAAACCCCTGCGCCTGCTTGCGGGAAGGCCGCTGGTGGCCCATGTGGTTTCGCGCGCGCTCGAGTCGGGCGCCGCGGATGTGGTCGTGGCCACCGATGACGAGCGCATTGCCGATGCCGTTCGCAGCTTGCCGGTGACGGTATGCATGACCGACTCCGCGCTGGCGTCTGGCAGCGACCGCATTGCTGCCTGCGCCGAGCAGCTCGCCTGGTCCGACGAGCAGGTTGTGGTCAATGTACAAGGCGATGAACCCTTCGTGCCGATGCAGGGCATCCATGCCGCCGTCGAGACGCTCACGCAGGGCCAGGCCCCGGTGGCCACGCTGGCCACACCACTGCGTCAGGTCGAAGAGCTGTTCAATCCGCATTGCGTGAAGCTGGTGCGTGGCATTGACGGACGGGCCCTGTACTTCAGCCGCGCTCCCGTGCCATGGCCACGTGATGCCTTTGCGTCCGCGCGTGATGCCCTGCCACAGGATGTTCCATTCCTGCGGCATGTCGGCATGTATGCCTATCGGGCGGGGTTTCTCAGGCGCTATGCGCGAATGCAGCCGACCACCCTCGAGCGAACCGAAGCACTGGAGCAACTGCGCATCCTCGAACACGGGCATGCCATCCAGGTGGGGATGATCCCGGAACCGTTCCCTGCGGGTATCGACTCGGAGGAGGACTTGCTGCGCGCCGAGCGCCATGTGCGGGAGCATGCAGCATGAACACCGGGCAGGGCATCGTGTTTGTCTGCCTGGGCAACATCTGCCGCTCACCCCTGGCCGAAGTGGTGGCGCGCAAGGAGTTTGCCCGGCACGGCCTGGATATTGCCGTCGATTCGTGCGGCACCGGCAGTTGGCATATCGGCGAGGGTGCCGATCCGCGTTCGGTCCAGGCAGCCGCCGAGGCCGGTTACAATCTGCGTCCGCATCGCGCCCGGCAACTGGACGGGGAGGATTTCTCCCGCTGGCGCTGGCTGCTTGCCATGGACCGGGCCAATCTGCGCGACCTGCGCAGACTCGCGCCCGATCACCAGGTCGAGCGTGTCGGCTTGTTCCTCGAAGTCGCAGGCGTGCAGCCGGGCGGGGATGTGCCTGATCCGTACTATGGTGACATCGAGGATTTTCGCCATATGGTCCGGCTCGTGCAGCAGGGCGTTGCCGGCCTGGTCGAGCGCCTGCGTGCAGGCTGATCCCTGGCGCCGATCGCAGCAAGGCGGGCGAACGCGGAAACCCATCGCATGAAAGCAAGCGCGACACCATGAATTCCGAGGCTTCTCCCGTGTTCGATGGCAAGGCCTTCGTGCGCACCCTGACCACCTCGCCCGGCGTGTACCGCTATTACGATGCTGGCGGTGCCTTGCTGTACGTCGGCAAGGCCGCGAACCTTCGCAAACGGGTGGGAAACTACTTCCTGAAGCCGCGCATGGAGCCACGCATCGCCTCGATGGTGGCGCAGATTGCGCGCGCCGAGACCACCGTCACGCGGACCGAAGCCGAGGCACTGCTGCTGGAATCGCAACTGATCAAGCAGCTCAGGCCGCGCTACAACATCCTGCTGAGAGACGACAAGAGCTATCCCTATATCTACCTGTCCAGCGAGGATACCTATCCACGCCTGGGCTTCCACCGCGGCGCCCGCAAGGCGCGCGGACACTACTTCGGTCCTTTTCCAAGCGCATGGGCGGTACGCGAAAGCCTCGATGCCATGCAGAAACTGTTCCGGGTACGCCAGTGCGAGGACAGCACCTTCCGCAACCGTTCGCGTCCATGCCTGCAATACCAGATCGGCCGGTGCACGGCTCCCTGCGTCGGCTATATCTCGCCGGACGACTATGCCCGGGACGTACGCCATGCCCGGATGTTCCTTGAAGGGCGCAGCAGTGCGGTCATCGAGGAATGCAGCGAGGCGATGGAGGCAGCCAGCCAGGCCCTGGAATTCGAGCGTGCAGCCGCGCTGCGCGACCAGGTCGCCGTCTTGCGCAAGCTGCAGGCTCAGCATCACGTCAAGGGCGCCAGCGCGGACATGGACGTGATTGCCTGCTGTGTCGAGGGCGGCATTGCCTGCGTGAGCGTGCTGTTCTTCCGCAACGGGCTTTCTCGGGGGTCGCGGGATTTCCATCCACGTCTTCCGCTCGATGCCGACGCCCCGGATGTGCTCGAACAGTTCATCGCCCAGTATTACGTCGACCGCCCGGTGCCCGACGAACTGGTGCTGAGCGCGCCCATCGCATCACGCGAAGCGCTGGGCGCGGCCCTGAAGGAGCGTTGCGGCCATACGGTCGTCATCAAGCATGCCGTTCGCGGTGAGCGTGCCCGGTTCCGGGATCTTGCCGTACGCAATGCCTCGGCGGCACTGCTGTCGCAGTTGTCCAGTCGCAAGCACCTTGCGGAGCGATTCGAAGCCCTGGCCCGTTTGCTGGAGATGGACGAGCCACCCCGGCGCATCGAGTGTTTCGACATCAGTCATACCCGCGGGGAAGCCACCGTGGCCTCATGTGTCGTCTTCGGACCCGAGGGGCCGGAAAAGTCGCGTTATCGCCGGTTCCACATTCGCGGCATCACGCCCGGGGACGATTATGCGGCCATGCATCAGGCCCTGATGCGACGTTTTCGCAAGCTGGCCGAAGGCGAGGGCGAACGGCCCGATCTCCTGCTGATCGACGGCGGCAGGGGGCAGGTCAGGCAGGCGCAGGAGGTGTTCACGGAACTGGGTCTGTCCGGCCTGTGCGTGATCGGCGTGGCCAAGGGGCCGGGGCGGCGCGCCGGCGAGGAAAACCTTGTTATCGCTTCATCCGGACGCATCCTGCATCCCGGCACCGCATCGCCTGCATTGCACCTGATCGATGCCGTACGCGACGAGGCGCATCGCTTTGCGATCCACGGGCATCGCAAGCGGCGCGAGAAGGCGCGCGAGCGCAGCGTACTGGAAGATGTGCCCGGTGTCGGGCCGCGGCGGCGGGCGGCTTTGCTGCGCGCCTTTGGTGGCCTGCATGGCGTGGAGGCCGCCGGGGTGGAGGAACTTATGGCTGTCGGTGGCATCCATCGCAACCTTGCCGAGCGCATTTATGCCGCCCTGCACGGGTAATTCACCCTGCACGTGGGCCCCGGACTTGCGTATGCTTGTACTTTCCAGATTGTCTTGATGATCCAATGCGCATCAACCTGCCGACCTGGCTGACCCTGTTCCGGGTCCTGCTGCTCCCGGTCATGGTGCTGGTGTATTACCTGCACGATGTCATTCCCGATGTTCCGGTCCGCATTGCCAATGCCGGAGCTGCAGCTGTGTTCCTGGCTGCGGCAGTCACCGACTGGTTCGACGGGTACCTGGCGCGGCGCTGGAACCAGGAGTCGGCCTTTGGCGCCTTCCTGGACCCGGTGGCCGACAAGTTGATGGTGACGGTAACGCTGTTCCTGCTGGTGCAAAGCCACCCGACGGCCTTGCTGGCCGTGGTCGCGGCGGTGATCGTGGGTCGCGAAATTGCCGTGTCCGCATTGCGGGAGTGGATGGCGGGACAGGGCAAGGGGTCCAGGGTGCGGGTGGCGATGCTGGGCAAGCTCAAGACGTTCGTGCAGATCGTGGCCATCGTGGTGCTGCTTCTGGAACACGACAAGGATGCCGTGGCCTTGCGCAACTGGTATGTGGGCGAATCGCTTCTGGTGCTGGCGGCGGTGTTGACGATCTGGTCCGGACTGGTCTATCTGCACGCCGCCTGGCCGACACTGCGCGGTGGGCAGGGCCACGACTGAGCCTGTCTGCATGTACCGGCCACAAGGCTTGACAGGGTGGCGTGGACCCGTAAGATACGCGGCTCCCGGGCGGGAATAGCTCAGTTGGTAGAGCACGACCTTGCCAAGGTCGGGGTCGCGAGTTCGAGTCTCGTTTCCCGCTCCAGCATCTTTCGCAAAACCTCGGCTCGCCGGGGTTTTGTTTTTTCTCCCGCACGCCGCTAAGCTGCGCGCGGTACGCCATCGGCCAGGTGGCAGAGTGGTCATGCAGCGGCCTGCAAAGCCGTGTACGCCGGTTCGATTCCGACCCTGGCCTCCAGTAAAAACAAATAGATAGGCGCTAATAGCGCCTATTTTTTTGTTCATTTTCGGGTGGAAATGGGTGGTTTGCCACTCGAAAATTGGCGTTAGACTGGCGTAAGGATGACCGTTTTCCGTATACGCGAGAATGACTTATTGAACTCAGGTAAACGGGGTTGTTGTCCGTTGACGCCAGTTTCTTTGCAACCATGTAAGCCATGGACCCATATCAAAAGCTACTAACGGAATTAGAAGCTGTCCTGCGTGACTTCGAGGCAGGGATGGAGCGTCCTGTTCTCCGGGATGCAGGCAGGCGTGGAAAGATCCTCCGCCTACCCAAGCAAGATATTCGTCATGCGATTCTTCTGAAGCTTGTTGCATCACTGAGTGGGCTGAATGCCGCATACATACTTGTTCAGCGTGGTCATGTGCTGGAACAGGCGGCAATCGAAAGAGTCGTTGACGACGCGCAAGATGATGTGGTGTTCCTTTCACTCGGTGTTCTTAAGGGTGAGACCGACCTACACAGACGATATCTGGATGCTTTTTGGGCAGAAGAATTCGGCGATGTAGACGATACTTTGAACTCACATCAAAGCAGGCCGATGGTCCCGCGCGACAAGATTCGGGCATATATCGTTAATACTGCCGGAGTGAGCGACCCGAGTAGTGCTACGAGAGCGGCAAGGGTAGTCGCAAAGACCATCTCCGGATTCGTACATCTGGCGGCTCCGCACATCATGGAAATCTATAGGCCAGACCTGGGTAGGTTCTCAGTAACCGGCATGCTTGGTACGCCGCGCGAATCCGACCACAGAGACGACTATTGGAACTATGTGTATCGAGTCGGTTTAGCATTCGCAATCGCAGCGAAGGCGTTCGGATCCGAAGATCACAGTCAAGCGGTGCGTTTCCATCTTGAAGAGTTTCAAGAGGCCACCGGCCGCTCATTCTGATAACCCCAATTCAACCTTCCCATGTTTGCGTCGGATTCGGTCACTCGATAGTGCGATGATTGATGTGGAATAGATGGAGGTGAAAAATCAGTTGATGCAGTATTTTTTCGCGTAATATATTGAAAAATATAGGCATATAATGACTTGCAAAGCCGTGTACGCCGGTTCGATTCCGACCCTGGCCTCCATTGCGTACTTCGTCCCAGGACCGCTCCGGTCACGAGCGGGGTGCGGCTCGCCAGTCAGCATGCGCCCCGGCAACGGCATGCAGTATGCTCGGCATGGCATGCCCGGCTGGCGGAACTGGTAGACGCAAGAGACTTAAAATCTCTCGGGGGATTCCCCATGCGGGTTCGACTCCCGCGCCGGGCACCATTTCATGGTCATTCCCACGGGCCTGTCGGTGTGTGCAGGAGCTTGCTTGCACGATTCGCCGGCATCGATATCCGGTGTCAGGCCGCGACCTTTCCGTACGTAGGGGTTTGCGTACAAATGCGTCTGTTGCACCGCTTTGGAGGCTGTTTGCGGACGTATCCGTTGCAAACCTTTTCGTGGTGCCGTGGAGAGGCACCACACACGGCCAGCATGTAGGTTTCGGCCTACGCAATGCGCTTGCATTGGTTCCGGGGCGCATCTACCGTCCGTGGTCGGGGACACACTTGCGGTGGAGGGAGTGCACGTGACCAAGGTGGTGCTGGTCGACGACCATGAACTGGTGCGGACGGGTTTCCGCATGATCCTGCAACAGCAGCCGGACATGGAGATTGCCGGGGAGGCAGGTACGGCGGAGGAGGGGCTCCGCCTGATCCGTGCCGAGCGCCCGGATGTGGCCCTCGTGGATGTCCACATGCCTGGCATGAGCGGTGTGGAACTGACCGAACGCGTGGTTCGGGCCAAGCTTGCCACACGTATCGTGGTCCTCACCGTGGTCGAGGATGTGCGTTTTCCACGCCGGTTGCTGGAAGTCGGTGCATTGGGTTACCTGACCAAGGGATGCAGTTCGGAAGAACTGCTCAAGGCCGTTCGTCAGGTGGCGCAGGGACACCGGTATCTGGCGCCGGGCGTGGCCCAGCAACTGGCACTGGCCACCCTGGATGGCGAATATTCGCCGTTCGATGCGTTGTCGAGCCGGGAACTGGAAGTGGCCATGATGCTGGTTCGCGGACTGCCTCTCACGACCATTGCCCGGCACCTCAGCCTCAGTCCGAAGACCGTGTCCACCTACAAGCAGCGATTGCTGGAAAAGCTCAAGGTTGAGCATGTTATCGGACTGGCCCATCTGATGACGGCGCACGGCATCACCGATCTGCGCATGCAGCAGCCGCTTGAGCCGATGCTGTAGGACCTTTTCCGTCGACATCGGCGGCCCTTCCGGCAGGCGTCAGGCAGTCCATGCCAGCCATGGTTTGTGCGGTCCGGCACTACCCGTGCATGTGCAATCGTCGCGGTTTCCGGCCACAGGCCTGGCCTGCAGCCAGGTACATTTCGGTCAGGGCACGTCAGTTTTGCGCCCATGGGGACAGTACGGAAGGTTTTCCTGTCACGACAGTTTCATGTACAACTTTCTGTAAATATTGTAACATATTGTAATATATATATTTTATAGAGATAATTCGGACTATTCCCCATTTTGTTTCCTGCTGGCACGGTTGTTGCGTGATACGACACATACTTGTCACAGTGGCACGCATTCGACCCGGCATTCGGGACGCTTGCGTACCCTGTACGGAGCAAACCAGTGTCAAGTCAGGCCAGCATTTCAAAAACCCAGATGCAACTGCAATACGTCGAGAGGGCGTATCAATTGCGCATGCTTGGCCTGATCCTGGCGGCCCTGCCGGTCACTGTGATCTTGCATGACCTGCATGTGCCGATGTGGCAATGGTTGATGCTGGGCGCCTACGTACTGATCTGGCCGCAGGTTTCCTATCTCGCAGCGCGTCGTGCCCAGTCGCCGGCCAAGGCCGAAGTGAACAGCATTCTCGCCGATGCCGTGTCTGCCGGAATCTGGATCGCCATCATCCAGTTCAATGCAGTGCCCGGCATGGTGATCCTGATGGAGCTGGGGATGACCCTGGTTTCCTCGGGTGGCTGGCGGTTGGCTGCGCGCGGGCTCCTGTTTGCGATGCTCGGTACCTTGCTCGGCATCCTGCTGGTCGGGCTGCATTGGGTTCCGGCGACGAACATGGAGGTCCTGATAGCCAGCATTCCCTTGCTTGTGGTCTATCCGCTGGTGGTGAGCGGGGCCACCTATCAGCTGGCGCGAAGGGTGCGCCGGCAAAACCAGTTGCTCAATCAGCTCAGCCGCACCGACGGCCTGACCGGCCTGCCAAACCGGCATCACTGGCAGCAGGCCATGGCGCTGGAATTCCAGCGCTACCTGCGTACGCACCGTTCGGCCATCCTGGTCATGATCGATGTCGACGGCTTCAAACCGCTCAACGACACCTACGGGCATACCGCGGGTGACCACATCCTGGGTCGGCTGGCCGAAATTCTGCGGGAGAACAGTCGCAACATCGATACGCCGGGCCGATTCGGTGGCGATGAATTTGCCCTGGTGATGCCGGAAACCGACCGTGACGGCGCGCGCATGCTGATGGAGCGTGTGCGCAGGGAAGTTGAACGTGAAACCTTTGGCGACCATGGCACCATCCGTGTATCGGTAAGCATCGGACTGGCCGAAGTCGATACCGACATGAGCGATCCGGTGGACTGGATCAAGGCGGCCGACGATGCCCTGTACCTGGCCAAGGAACAGGGAAGAAACCGCGTCTGCACGGCACCTTTTGCAGGCCCGCGCGGGGGGCTGGCTGTGTAAACCCGGTACGTTGTCCCGTGAACGTGCGAAACGCCTGCTGGATGGCAGAAACCGTGGCTGGGGTGGGGACGGTGCCCGATGACGCGATCAAACCATGGCAACACGGGAGCTGCCCGCACCCATGGTCCAGTGCGTCCCGGTGGAACCTCGCATGCCCCGAACCCCCGACGAGGATAGCCAGTCCGCGTACGCTGGCCTATAGTGCGGCGTTTACGCGCGGACCCACGCCATGATCGTCAATCTCGCCCTGATCGCCGTTACCGTCATCGTGTCATGGATGGCATTCAAGCGTCGTGAAACGGGCCTTGCCCTGGCCATGTGGCCGTCCATCGTTCATCGCAAGCGCGAGTACTACCGTTTCATCACATACGGTTTCGTGCATGCGGACATGCAGCATCTGCTGTTCAACATGATCACGCTGTTCTTTTTCGGCAGCATGATCGAACAGGTCTATGCGGCAAGCATCGGCCCCTTCGGTTACGTTCTGTTCTATGTGTCAGCCCTGGCGATCTCGATCCTGCCGAGCTACCGCCAGCACCGCAATGACCCGGGGTATCTGAGCATCGGCGCTTCCGGCGCCGTATCCGCGGTGCTGTTCGCCTTCATTCTTTATCAGCCTTGGTCGCTGATCTTCGTGTTCTTTTTCCCGATCCCGGCCATTGTGTATGCCGTGCTCTATGTCGCATTCACGGTCTACATGAACCGGCGTGGCACCGACAACATCAATCACAGCGCCCACCTGTGGGGTGCGGCTTATGGAGTGTTGATCACCGTGGCCGTGGACCCGTCTTCGCTGAGCCGTTTTCTTCTTGCGGTCGTGCATCCCCCGTTCCTGTCGTGAGCGGCACGCGGTGCGCAGACGGCTGACGGACCGTGCCGGTTGCCGGGTGGTCCAGAGGTACTCTCCCGTAGCCGGCGATCATCAGGGCAATGGCGTCGAGGTCATCGTCGGGCGCCTCGGCTTTCCAACGGCCATCGGCTTCACGCGGCCGGGCATAGGCGTTGAGCATGATCGAAAAGGCCAGCAAGTGGCCGTTTGCTGCGCGGACATAGCCGGAAAGGGTGTAGGCAAGATGGAGTGTGCCGGTCTTGGCCTCCAGGTTTCCGGCAGCATCGCTATCCAGCATGCGGTATTGCAGGGTACCGTCGACGCCGGCTACCGGCAGGGCGCTGCGAATCACGTCTGCGAACGGTTGCCGGTGGATCCATTCCAGGAGATGCACGGTCGCGGAGGGCGTGACACGGTCCTTGCGCGACAGGCCGCTGCCTTCCTCGAGCAAGGCACTACCCGGGGCGATGCCGATGCGCTGCAACCAGAGGCGGTACGCGCACAGCCCCCATGCCGCGGTGAGCGTCGGCGGATGGAGACGGTCGGGGCAGCTGCCCAGGGCTTGTTGCTGTTTGCCGACAGCGAGCAGGAGCAACTGTGCGTAGAGATTGTCCGACTTCTTGAGCATGTGTTGCACCAGCTCGCGCAGGGGTGGTGAACGGACATCGGTCACATGCACGATACCGGGCTGTTGCGGATCGAATGACGAATGCGGCCAGTGGCGCGTCCGAACATGACCATCCACGCGAATGCCGTATCGTTCCAGGGACTGGACCAGAAGCCTTCCTGCCATGCGTGCCGGCTCCGGTACCGCCAGCACGAACTTGCGCGGTTGCCATGTGTCCGGACGCGATCCGAATACGTAGAGGCGGGTTGAACCCTGCGGGCGGTACAGACCAAGCGGATCGTAGTTGCCATCGACGCTGCGTTGCAGGCTGCTGACCAGTTGCACGCCAGTACCTGTGTAAGGTTCGATGCGCAGCGTGCAACACGCCCCCTTGCCACCGACGAAAAGCCGGAAGGCATTGTCCTGAACGCTGAGCGCGGAGACCGGAGGTGCGTATCCCCCCAGGGCGTCATCCAGCTCCCAGCCCGAGCCGTAGGGTGGTCCTGCATACCAGGTGTCGTCTGCAATCACGTCGCCGGTGATGTGCCGGACACCGCGCTGGGCAAGAATCGATGCAAGGTGATCGGCCCAGGCATCGGATATTCCGCCATCTGAGGTCATGCCCAGCCCCGGGTCGCCGCGACCGAGCAGGATGAGGTTTCCATGAAGGACACCGCGGGCATCCGCTCGCCGCGTGGCATAAAGGGACGTGCGAAACCGGTAATCCGGGCCCAGGGTGTCGAGTGCGAGCGCTGCCGTATACAACTTGGCATTGGATGCCGGAATGAACAAGTCATGGGCATTGCGGGCGTAGAGCAGACGCCCTCGATCGAGGTCATCGACGACGATGCCCCAGCGGGCACGGTGAAAACGTGGTTGCTCGACATAGGCCTCGATCGCATCAACCAGCGATGTACGTGCCGTGTCCCGGGGGCTCGTCTTCGGGATGGCCGCTGCCTGTCCAGGTTGCGAGCGGGGAACGCGAGTCGGTTCCATACGGGCACGGGGGACGGGCGATGGCCGTGCCAGCGGTGCCACTTGCACGACAGGCGGACGCGCCGGTTGAACGCGTGCGGCGCATGCGCACACGAGCAACAGGGACATCCACCCCGCAATTCGGTAAGACAGGCGCCATGGCATCACGGGAAAGGTCTTCGCGGGTTGTGGGTTGCAGGGATGGTTTCAGGCATGCACTGGCGATGTGTATGCGTATGAATCAAGGAAGGACAGTGCCTGGTCGCACCGGCAATCCAGTTTCAGGTCGAGCAGGGGATCGGCGCGGTTGCGCCCCAGGTTGACCGCTGCCAGGGGCATGCCTCGCCGGGACGCTGCCACGGCAAACCGGTATCCGGAATAAACCATCAGGGAGGAGCCCAGCACGAGCATCGCATCGGCACGCTGGAACTGCTCCAGGGCGTGTGCAAGGCGCTGGCGCGGCACGTTCTCGCCGAAAAACACCACATCGGGCTTGAGCATCCCGTGACAGCGGGGGCACGAGGGCACATGGAAAGCATCGGGGTGTTCCGAAGCGGGTTCCGCGTCGCCATCGGGCGCCTGGGCAGCTTCGTGCGAGCACCAGTCCGGGTTGAGCGCCTCCAGGGCCTGCTGGACCTCCTCGCGCGCAAAGCATCGGTTGCACGACAGGCAAAGGACGCGATCCAGGCGTCCGTGCAGGTCGATGATGTTTCGGTTGCCGCCCGCCTGATGCAGGCCGTCGACATTCTGCGTCACCAGCACCTGCATGCAACCGGTGTCTTCCAGGATGGCCAGTGCGCGGTGCGTGGCATTGGGCCGGGCGTCCCTGACATGACGCCAGCCGAGCATGCTGCGCGCCCAGTAGCGTGCGCGGTCCGCGGCGCTGCCGGTGAAACGCTGCCAGGTCATCGGCGGGGAACGTTGCCAGATGCCTTGACGATCGCGATAGGCAGGTATGCCCGAGTCGGTGCTGCAACCGGCGCCGGTCAGCACGAACAGCTTCTCGTGGCGTTCCACGAAAGCCTGCAGCAGGTGCTCCGGGGGGGTGGACGGGTTCATGCCACAAGCGTAGCGTGTTCGTGGCAGGTCGCCTATCCGCAGCATGCGGTCGGCATGACACCGTCCCGCATTCCGCAGCAAGTGAGCATCATGAGCGAATCCATCCATGACTTTGTCGCCCGCGACATCCACGGCCACGAGCGCCAGCTGTCCGAGTGGCGCGATCAGGTGCTGCTGGTGGTGAACGTGGCCTCGCGATGTGGCTTCACACCGCAATACCGGGCCCTGCAGAAGCTGTACGCTGACCATGCCGGCAAGGGTTTCACCGTGCTCGGGTTTCCTTGCGACCAGTTCGGCCACCAGGACCCCGGTGACGCGGATGCGATTCTCGATTTCTGCCGCACCCGTTACGACGTCACCTTCCCGTTGTTCGAGAAGATCCATGTCAACGGTAAGGACGCCCATCCGCTGTATGTCTGGCTTCGTCGACAGGCTCCCGGGCTCCTTGGATCCGGCGCGATCAAGTGGAACTTCACCAAGTTTCTGCTTGATCGGGAGGGACTTCCCGTGCAGCGCTACGCTCCGGCCACGACCCCGGAACGCATCGAGCGCGACGTGCTGGCACTGCTCGAAAGGCAAACGGCGCACTGAGCACACGGGCGGTCGTTCAGGCCATGTGGATGGACTCAGGACAACGTTGACGCGATGGCGCGCCCCACCATGCCACGCCGTGCCATCGCACTCATGATGGCAGCACGTGTCAGCATGAAACCGAGAAAGGCAATCCACAGGCCGTGATTGCCCAGGCCGTGCAGCATGAATGCGAGCAAGGCAAACACCACGGCGGAAACCAGCATGGCATTGCGCATGTCCCGCCCGCGGGTGGCCGCCACGAACAGTCCGTCCAGCAGATAGGCGGGAAACGCGGCCAGCGGCAGCAAGGCCAGATACGGCAGGAAGGCGTAGGCCACATGGCGCACACTCTGCATGCGGGTCTGGATATCGATGAATGCATGCCCGGCCAGCACAAACAGCACGGCAAATGCCAGTGCGCCCAGCAGCGACCAGCCGGCGGCCACGACCAGTACCCGACGGAGTCCGTCCGGGCGATGGGCACCGATGGCATGGCCAGCCAGCGATTCCACGGCATTGGCCAGGCCATCCAGGGCGAATGCGACAAGCATCAGACCGTTCAGAAGCAGTGCATTGGCTGCCACCACATCGGTTCCCAGTCGGGTGCCGAGGACGGTCAGCGCCAGAAACACCCCCTGTAGCAGCAGGCTGCGGGCCAGGATGTCGCGGTGAACCGCCAGCAGTGGTCTCCAGTGCCGGAAGCTCGCCAGGCTGGTCAGGTCCAGCGTGCCGGCAAGCCTGCGCAGCGGATGGCGCAGATGGGCGAAACCCAGGCCGACACCGATCCACTCGGCAAGTACCGATGCCGCGGCGATGCCCTGAACCCCCCATCCCAAGCCGAACACGAAGGATATATTCAGCACGATATTGAGCAGGTTGGCGGCTATCAGGATGCGTACCGTGATCCGTGCATCCTGTGCGCCCAGGTACCAGCCGGTCAGCGCATAGCTGGCTGCGGCCGCGGGCAGGCCAAGCAACCGCCATTGCAGATAACCCGAGGCCAGAGGTCGCAGTTCGCTACCGGCGTGCATCAGATCCAGTGCCGCGGGCAGCAACGGATAGGCGAGAACAAGCAGGATGAAGGCAAGGAATACGGCGACCAGCAGGGACTGCAAGAGGACCCGGCGTATTGCCGAACCGTCACCGCGACCGAACTCCTGGGCAGTGAATCCCACCGTGCCCATGCGCAGAAAGGCACAGATCAGGACCGGCACCTGGTAGATGGTGGAGCCGATGGCCACGGCGGCCAGCTGGCTGGCGGATGCAAGGTGGCCGGCCACCGCACTGTCGGTCAGGCTGACCAGGGGTACGGTGATGTTGGACACGATCATCGGCGCCGCGAGCGCCCATACACGCCGGTGCGTGGGGCGGTGCATCCAGTCGCCGCGCAACCGATGCCATGTCCGGGAGGTCGGGAAAGCCATCTCCGGATTGTTTCATTCCAGCCGGTACGGACTCCAGTGCTGGCCGCACGGGTTTGCAGTCGTGTTGCAGGTTCCCTATGGTGTCCGGTTCGAGCCGGCGCTTTTGACGCCGGCAACCTCCCGCCTTCACACCCGAGGATACCCATGCAGATTGCCGAACGCACCGTGGCATCGTTCCACTACACCCTGACCGCCGAGAACGGAGAGGTCATCGACACTTCCCGCGAGCGCGAGCCGCTGACGTACCTGCATGGCGCAGGCAACATCGTTCCTGGCCTCGAGAAGGCCATGGGCGGTCGCAATACCGGGGACAGCTTCCAGGTCAGCGTGGCTCCGGAAGAGGGTTACGGCCCACGGCACGAGGAGATGGTCCAGGTCGTGCCCAAGAGTGCATTCGAGGGTGCACCCGAACCCAAGCCGGGAATGCAGTTCCAGGGGCAGGGCCCGCAAGGACCGGTCATGGTCACAGTCACCGCCGTCGAGGGGGATCAGGTCACCATCGACGGCAACCATCCGCTGGCCGGCAAGACGCTGCATTTCGATATCGAAGTCACCGACGTGCGCGAAGCCAGCGAGGAAGAACTTGACCACGGTCATGTCCACGGCGCCGGAGAGGCGCACGCCTGATCAGCCGTTCCCTGCATGGGTGACGGGCGTTGCGGGCGTCAGTACCAGCCCAGCAAGGATATGCCCAGGCCCACGTAAACGGCGCGATGGTTGTAATCGATCAGGCTCTCGCCATAGCCATCGAACACCTGCAGGTAACCGCGCAAGTGGGTATGGATTGGGAATGCCCAGGAAAACCGGACGGCACCATGGGAATGGCTGCCGCTGCGAAGTGAATGGCGCACCATGAATGTGAATTCATGTGCGCCCCATTCACGCACCACCTGGACTTCGGCCCGGCCCATGTAATCGCTGATGTCGGGATTGTCGTCCAAGGCGCGATTTTCCGGGATGCGCCACCATGGACGGATCATCACGGTCCAGGGTCCGCGTTCCAGCCCGATATCGGCGATCACACGATTCCAGCTGCGCGACAACGGGTTGCTGCGACCATTGGACTGGTGATTGAGGCCGATGCCTAGCAGCCTCCCGTCCCAGCCAAGCAGATGGTAGTGGGTTTCGAATGCCAGAATGGCTTCGGGTTCGTAATTGGTTTCGCGAAACGGACGCGATATGCGGCCGTTGTAGACCTGCCAGTGCGAGGACTGCGTATAAGCCAGCCACAGATCGCCGTATCGACCGAACACGCCCTGCCAGACCTTGGTTTTCAGGCTGAGCTGGAACTTGGCCTCGATGCGGTTGTAGGGATACGGCGCGGAGACCGTGTGATCGGGCGAAGGCGAGGACGGGGTGTCGTTAAGTCGCGACGTGTAGAAGAACGGCAGAAGATACACCGGCTTGTAGCCGCGAATGCCGAAGGTGCCCAGCTTGCTGTCCGGATCCAGCTCCCATCGGCTGTCGAGCAGCGAAGGGCGGCGGGGACGTGCCTGGCCGGGACGGCTTTGACGTGCGGTGCGCCGGGCCAGGGCGGTTTTTTCATGTACAAAAAGGGCCGGTCCCTGGTACTGGCCATTGACGCGTCCGGGTCGGGCAGGTTCGGACGCGACGCCACCCTTTGCGCCATGGGCGGTCGTAGAGGGCGGGATCGCCACGCTCGGGGGGGGTGCAGTGCTTGATGGTGATGCCGCACTTTCTTCATGCAGCCGGTCGCGCCCCAGGGCACGGTCATAGCAGGCCAGGCGCAAGGCATCCACTGCAATGCCCACGCAGGCAGCAGGATCCGTGGAGGGCGGGTTTTGCCCACGAACCGGCATGGCGACCAGGCACAACGCCAGGACGGCCGGAATAACGGCCCGGGCATGGAAGAAAAGACCCCGGTGCGTCATGCGTAATCGCATGTGTTGCATGGATGAATCGGGAGTGCCCAGGGCGTTCGCCGGGCTGGATGATGGGGTGTCATGGCGGGCAGATTATGCCATGCGCTCGATATTCACTTTCGCCCTGCTATGGGCGTGACTACGCAATACGAAATATTGCACCCGTGCCAGCAAGATGCAGTATGCTACAGGTGCTGTGTCTGCTTGGTTTCGTGTGTGCCCGGTCCGGTAGCGTATCTGCATCCGCATCGCTCCATTTCACCTTACCCGCATACCCAGTCCATGCCGGCGGTAGCCGGCGCGTTTACAAGGTTATTTGGAGTCAGTTATGTCGGATCGTGAGATCGGCACCGTGAAGTGGTTCAACGATGCCAAGGGCTTCGGTTTCATCAGTCGTGAAGATGGACCGGACGTATTCGTTCATTTCCGCGCCATCCAGGGTGCGGGTTTCCGCAGCCTGCAGGAAGGCCAGAAGGTCAGCTTCAAGGTTGTGCAGGGCCAGAAGGGCCTGCAGGCGGAAGAAGTCGCTGCCGAAGCCTGAGGTTTTCCTGCGGACTTTCATCGTCCGCGGATGCCACGATTGAAGGGTCGGCCTTGTGCCGACCCTTCGCTTTTTCCATGCCGACGGATGCCACTGAATGGATGGCGATGCAATTTCGATGCGGACCAGACAGGTCCTGGCGGCTCCCGGGGCTGGTTTCGAATTGCTGTTTCGTGAGCCTGCAGATGCCGAAAGTCCTTTGTTGCTCTGGCTCCCGGGCATGGGCATTCCGGCGCGGCATTACCTGCCGCTGGCGGCAGCATTGACCGGGCACGGCATGGGCGTGGCACTGCACGAATGGCGCGGCATCGGTTCCAGCAGCATGCGCGCCGTGCATCGTGAAAACTGGGGTTATCGGGAGCTGCTCGGCGAAGACCTGGTCGCCAGCATGCGGGCATGCCGGGAAGCATGCCCGCATGCGCCGCTCCTGCTGGGCGGGCACAGCCTCGGCGGGCAACTGGCCTGCCTGTTCGCCGCCCTGCATCCGCAGGTTGTGCAGGGTGTGGCACTGGTTGCAAGCGGGGCGCCGTACTGGCGGACCTTCGGAGCGGCGGGTCCATTCCTGCATGCAGGTTTTACCCTGGCGCCTGCACTGGCTCGCCTGCGCGGTTATTTCCCCGGCCGCAAGTTGCGCTTTGCCGGCAACGAGGCACGCGGGGTGATCCGTGACTGGGCTCGCAGCGGTCGCAGCGGTCGCTATGAGGTGAACGGGCTCGACCAGGATATCGAACCGGCGCTGGCCGCCTTCCGCCGCCCGTTGCTGGCCCTGCGCATGGACGAGGATCGACTGGCCCCGGCGCGTTCCGTACGCTGCCTGCTGGACAAGATGCCCGGGGCGCCACGCGAAATCCATGTCGTCGACCGCCATCTTCTGGGTGTCCGGGCCGACCATTTCGCCTGGATGCGTGCCCCCGACGCGGTGGCGGGGCGGATCGCGGACTGGAGCCGGCGACTGGAGTGAAGCGCAGGCACCCTGACGCGCTACCATGGACGCGCGTCTTCCTGGAGGCCTCGCATGCATGCAGGTGATTGCCGGCTCATCCGGCCCCACGAGCACGATCTTGGCGACGGTTTCACGGTTCGCCGGTTATTGCCCCAGGCCGGACGCCGATCCATCGGCCCATTCGTCTTCTTCGACCATATGGGTCCGGTGCGTCTGCCCCCGGGTCAGGGCATGGACGTGCGTCCCCATCCGCATATTGGCCTGGCCACCGTGACCTGGCTGTTCGAGGGTTGCATCCGGCATCGGGACAGTCTCGGCAGCGATCAGGACATCAGGCCGGGCGAATTGAACTGGATGATCGCCGGTCACGGCATCGTGCATTCGGAACGCTCGCCGCAGGCCGAACGTGAAACCGGCGCACGGGTGCATGGCATCCAGACCTGGCTTGCCTTGCCGGCCGGGCACGAGGAAACCGCTCCGGCTTTCCATCACTACGGGGCCGAGAACCTGCCACGGGTGGAAGCCGAAGGCGTGAAGATACGCGTGATGGCCGGCGAAGCCTGGGGTGTCCGCTCCCCGGTGCCGCTATTCTCGCCGACCCTGTTCGCCGAAGTGCGCCTGCAGGTGGGTGCGCACTGGCATCTTCCCGAGGGACATGACGAACTGGGCCTCTACGTGGTGGATGGCACGCTTTCCGCTGGAGGTACGCGCATCCGCACCGGCGAAATGGCGGTGTTCGGCCGCATGCCCGCGCCGTTGCTGGCGCAGGACGAGTGCCTTCTGGTGCTGGTCGGTGGCGCGCCACTGGACGGTCCGCGCATCGTCTGGTGGAATTTCGTTGCGCGTGATCGCAAACGCATCCGCCAGGCCGGGGCGGACTGGAAGGCAGGTCGATTCGGGACCGTGCCCGGCGACGATGAGGAATGCATTCCCTTGCCGGAGGGTGGACCATGAGTGGATACCGTAGTTTCAGACAGTTCTACCCGTACTACCTGGGCGAGCACAGCAACCGCACCTGCCGCAGACTGCATTTCGCCGGCAGCCTGCTGGTGCTGGGCTTTCTTGCGCTCGCCCTGTGGCGTGCCAATGCCTGGTGGCTGCTCGGCATGCCGCTGGCGGGATACGGATTTGCCTGGCTCGGGCATTTCGCCTTCGAGCACAATCGCCCGGCCACCTTCCGTCATCCGTTCTACAGCCTGATGGGCGACTGGGTCATGTTCTGGCAGATGCTGACGGGCAAGATCCCGATCTGATGGCCACCCCCCGTCCCGCGGGCTCGCTTCAACGGTAGATCTGGTGACAGCTCTTGCAGGTGCCGCCGATCATGGAAACGCTCTTGCCCAGGGCTTTGCAATCGGCTGCAGGATCAGCCAGCGCCGTGTCGATGGCCTGGACGAGCTTGGATGCGTGCTGGCGAAAATCGGCTTTGCCGGCGAGGTTTTCGGCAAATGCGGGCAGGATGTCCGGTTGCATGGCCTTGAGGCGCTGCAGATGCCGTTGCGTTGCATCGACAGGGCATGCATTGTGCCGGACCGATTGCGCAAGCGCCCCCAGGTGATGCTGCATGACGCTCATCACGCCCCGCGGGTAGGCATCGCGCATCTGCACTACGCTGCTGACCTTCGCAGCGGCCAGTGCACCGACGACCAGACCGAGTACCAGCAACAGGATCGATTTCATGAAAAGTTTCCCTGCATGCCGCGGACGGCAACCATGAGCGCCTCATTCGAGCACGAGTCCGGAGCCTTGCCAAGGGCTGGGCGGCAGGCCGACATCGACACGGGCTACGCGGCGCGCTTCCAGGGCATTGACCGTCTGTATGGCCGCGACAGCATCCGCATCCTGCAGCAGGTTCACGTCTGCGTGGTGGGCATCGGTGGTGTCGGCTCCTGGGCCGTGGAAGCGCTGGCGCGCAGTGGCGTCGGCAACCTGACCCTGGTCGATGCGGATGATGTCTGCCTGAGCAACACCAATCGCCAGTTGCCGGCCCTGGATGGCCAGTACGGGCGATCCAAGGCGCTGCTGATGGCCGAGCGGGTCCAGGCCATCAATCCGTATGCGCGTGTACAGGCTGTCCAGCAGTTCCTGACACCGGCCAATCTCGACGTCCTGCTGGACCGGGGGTACGACGTGGTTCTCGATGCCTGCGACGCCTTTCGCGTGAAGCTGGAGACGGTGGCGTGGTGCCGTCGGCGCAAGCTGCCCCTGGTGGTGGTCGGTTCGGCCGGCGGGCGCGTTGATCCGACGAGCGTGCGGGTGCGTGATCTGTCGCGCACCGAACACGATGCCATGCTCAGCCTGGTCCGCAAGAAGCTGCGGCAGGATTTCCATTTCCCGCGCAATCGCGATCGCTATTTCGGGGTCCCTGCCGTCTATTCGCTGGAGAACGTGCGTTATCCGCAGGCTGACGGCAGTGTCTGCGGCACCCGTCCGCAGCAGCAGGACAGTCCGCGTCTCGGATGCGAAGGCGGGCTGGGTGCGGCAACGCATGTCACCGGCGCATTTGCCTTTGCCGCGACCGCCCGTGTGCTCGACATCGCGCTCGGGAAGGGCGGGCAAAAGGCAAAATAAAACCCCGGCAGCCAGGGGAGGAACTGCCGGGGTCTTGCTGGATCGGCGTCGATTGGGGGAGGGGAGGAGGCCGATCCCTCGACGAACCGGGCCCGAAGGCCTGGATCGTCTGCCGTCGCCATCGCGGCGATGTACAGCGTTGGACGGCCTGCATGAAGAATGGTTCCCGGACTTTGCTGCCGGTTCAGCCGGCGTTTGCTTTCGGATCTTTTTGCGCCTGTTGCAGCATCTTGCGCGCGTGCGCCTCGGTCTCGCGGGTGATCTCGATGCCTCCCAGCATGCGGGCCAGTTCCCGGGCACGTGCCCGGCTGTCCAGGGGCACGACAGCGGTGCGGGTGTCTCCACCGTGCTGTTGCTTGCGGACCATGATGTGCGCATGTCCCTGCGCGGCAACCTGCGGCAAATGGGTTACGCACAGGGTCTGGCAGCGCTCGCCAAGGGTACGCAGCTTCTGACCGACCACTTCGGCCACCGCGCCGCCGATGCCGCTGTCCACTTCATCGAAAATCATGCAGCCGACCGGATCCATGCCCAGCGCCGCAACCTCGACGGCCAGGCCGATCCTGGCCAGTTCGCCGCCCGATGCCACCTTGCGCAGTGGGCGCAGGGGCTGGCCGGGGTTGGCGCTGACCTCGAATTCGCAGCGCTCGATTCCCAGTGGGTCGGGTTGTGATCCTGAGCGATCTTCCAGAGTGACCTGGAACCGGCCGCCAGCCATGCCAAGCTCCTGCATCAGCGCGGTGATTTTCGTCGCAAGTTCCCTGGCCGCATCGCTACGCAGTTGATGCAGGATCCTTGCCGCTTCGGCGTATTCGGCAGCACATCTCTCACGCTCCTTGTGCAGGCGCGCAATGTTCCCGCCGGCATCCTCGAGTGCCTCCAGTTCGGCGGCCAGGCTTTCGGCCTTTGATGCCAGTTCGTGCAGCGGCAGGCGGTGACGGCGACCCAGATCATGCAGGTGCGACAGGTGGGCGTCGACCTCGGCATAGCGCTCGGGATCCAGCTCCAGATCGCTGGCGTAATGGGCCAGTCCGTCCACGGCCTCGCCAAGCTGGATCTGTGCATTGTCCAGCAGACTGGCCAGCGGTCGGAGTGTGGTGTCGAGAGCGGCCAGGCGCTCCAGTTCGGCATGTGCATGCGCCAGTGCAAGGCGCGCCGTCTGGTCGCTGTCGCCATCGAGCAACTCGCACAATGCATTGGCTCCTTCCAGCAACTGGCTGGCATGGGCCAGGCGGCGGTGCGTGGCTTCCAGCGCCTCCAGCTCGTCCCCGGGCAGGCTCCATCGCTGCAGTGCCTGCACTTCATGGCGCAGTTGCGCGATGCGGTCCTCGCGGTTTTCGCCACCGCTCAGGGTATCGATGCGCCTGCCCAGTTCGCGCCAGCGCTGCACCAGTTCGCCGACGCACTGGCGCTGGGTGCCTGCCCGGGCGAATGTATCGAGTAGCTCAAGCTGATGGGCGCGCGAGAGCAATGCCTGATGCTCGTGCTGGCCATGGATCTCCACCAGCAGGGCGGCCAGTTCGGAAAGTTGCGCCAGGGTGGCTGGCCGACCGTTGATCCAGGCCCGCGAACTGCCCTCGGACTTGAGAACGCGTCGCAACACGCATTGCGACTCATCATCCATATCCTGCTGTGCCAGCCAGTTGCGGGCTGCGGGCAGGCTGGCCAGGTCGAACTCGGCGGACAGCTCCGCACGTTCGCACGCCGCCCGCACCAGACTGCTGTCGGCGCGGACGCCGGAAAGCAGCATCAGGGCATCCACCAGCAGGGACTTGCCGGCACCGGTTTCGCCCGTGACCACGGTCATGCCGGGACCGAAGGCGACCTCGGCTTCCTCGATCACGGCGAAATTGCGCACGTACAGCGAACGCAGCATGAAATGTCCCGGAACTTGGCTTGTGCAATTGTACCGATGCGCGGGCCGATTCTGCAGCCATGGATGGTGATGCCGTGATGCATTCTCCAGATGCGGATACTTGCAAGCAGGACGCACAGGCCTTATTCAGTCACTTGAGATTCCGTTTCACGGACCCCGATCCCCGTCATGAGTGCCACACAAGGTTCACAACTCGACGCCCGTTCACGCCGGTTGTTGCGGGCCCTGATCGGCCAGTATCTGGCGGATGGCGAACCGGTGGGTTCACGGACGCTGTCGAAATCATCCGGCCTGGATGTCAGTCCGGCCACCATCCGCAACATCATGGCGGACCTCGAGGAATCGGGACTGGTGGCTTCGCCGCATACCTCGGCCGGACGTATTCCGACCCCGCGCGGACTTCGCCTGTTCATCGACAGCCTGCTGGAAGTGCGTCCACTGGACGAACGCGACATCCAGCGCTTGCGCAATCAGCTGCCGACGGCGCCCGCCAGCGCCCGCGACCTGTTCACCAGTACCTCGACCCTGCTGTCGGCCATGACCCATTTCGTCGGACTGGTCACGGTGCCGCGGCATTCGGATTTCTCCCTCCGCCATATCGATTTCGTACCGCTCGACCCGACTCGGGTACTGGTCATCCTCGTGTTTGCCGACAATCAGGTGCAGAACCGGGTGGTGCAATTGGCCGAACCCCTGGACCTGTCGGCACTGGAGCAGGCCGCCAACTACATCAACAGCGAGTTCTCGGGGCTGCGCCTGGATGAAATCCGTGCGCGCCTGGCAGCCGAAATGGAAGCGGCCGGCAACGAGATCAACGCATTGCTGAACAATGCGGTGAAACTGGCCACGGCCTCGTTCTCGCCGCCGTCCGAGCCGGACATGGTGCTCAGCGGGCAGACCAACCTGATGGGATATCAGGAGCTTTCCGATCTGGACCGTCTGCGCGAGTTGTTCGAGGCCTTCCAGCGCAAACGGGACCTGGTGCAGCTACTCGAGGTGTGCGCCAAGGCACCCGGCGTGCGCCTGTTCATCGGCGAGGAGGCCGGCTACGCGGCACTGGAAGGATGCTCGGTCGTTACCGCCACCTACGGCGACGGGGGGCGGATTCTGGGCACGGTAGGGGTCATCGGCCCCACCCGCATGGCCTATGACCGGGTGATCCCCGTGGTCCAGGCTACTGCAGGCCTGCTTGGCGATGCCTTGAATCGCGTCACGACGACCCAATAACTGGCGCCAGAGCGGCTGTTGTCGCTCGAACACGAGCCACCAACCCATAGGTTCCGGTCCGCCGCCATGCGGATTCGGCATAGCTGTCTGGAGTTCCAATGGAAGAGAGCAAATCCAAGCATCCGAATGCGGCGTCCGATCCGGATTCCCAGGGTGCTCCCGCATCGCAGTCATCGCAGCACGAGGATGAGACCTCGCTGGAAGAGGTCGAAGCCCTGACGGCGCAACTGGCCGATACCGAACGCAAGGTTGCCGAACTGCGCGAAACCATGCTGCGTGAGCGCGCCGACATCGAAAACCAGCGCCGCCGGCTGCAACGTGAGCTCGAACAGGCCCGTCGCTTTGCCAACGAGCGCCTGCTGTCGGAACTGCTTCCCGTTTGCGACAGCCTGGAGCAGGGCCTCGCCGTGCAGAACGCCGATGTCGCTGCATTGCGCGAGGGCATGCAACTGACCTTGAAATCCCTGCTCAAGGTGGCCGAAGGCAACGGATTGAAGCCGGTTGACCCGCTGAACCAGCCGTTCGACCCCGAATTGCATCAGGCCATGAACATGGTCGAGACCACCGAGCATGAGCCCGATACCGTGGTCGCCGTGATGCAGAAGGGCTACCTGCTCAACGACCGCCTGCTGCGCCCGGCCCTGGTGGCCGTGGCCAAGGCCGCGGATTGACCCGACCGGACATGTTTGCGCGCCGCACCTTGAATCCGTGCTCGCGCACCCTACCTTGAAAACAACGGCGGCCACGAGCCGCGCACGCAAACTTCTGGAGAAAACAACATGGGCAAGATCATCGGAATCGACCTTGGCACCACCAACTCGTGCGTGGCGGTGATGGAAGGCACTTCCGCGCGGGTTATCGAAAATTCGGAAGGCGACCGCACCACGCCGTCCATCGTCGCCTTCAGCAAGGACGGCGAAGTGCTGGTGGGTGCCTCGGCCAAGCGCCAGGCGGTGACCAATCCCGCCAACACCTTCTATGCAGTCAAGCGCCTGATCGGCCGCAAGTTCAAGGATGCCGAAGTGCAGAAGGACATCGACCTGGTGTCCTACAAGATCTTCGAGCACGACAACGGCGATGCCTGGGTACAGACCTCCGACGGCAAGAAGATGGCGCCGCCGGAAGTGTCGGCCAAGGTGCTGATGAAAATGAAGAAGACCGCCGAGGACTACCTGGGTGAGCCGGTCACCGAGGCCGTCATCACGGTGCCGGCATACTTCAACGACAGCCAGCGCCAGGCGACCAAGGACGCCGGCAAGATCGCCGGTCTCGAGGTCAAGCGCATCATCAACGAGCCGACCGCAGCCGCGCTGGCTTACGGCCTGGACAAGAAGGGCGGTGATCGCAAGATCGCGGTGTACGACCTCGGCGGCGGCACCTTCGACGTGTCGATCATCGAGATCGCCGAGGTCGACGGCGAAAAGCAGTTCGAGGTACTGGCCACCAACGGCGACACCTTCCTGGGCGGCGAGGACTTCGACAAGCGCGTCATCGACTACCTGGTCGACGAGTTCAACAAGGATCAGGGTATCGACCTGCGCAAGGATCCGCTGGCCCTGCAGCGTCTGAAAGATGCCGCAGAACGCGCCAAGATCGAGCTGTCTTCCAGCCATCAGACCGAGGTCAACCTGCCGTACGTGACCGCCGACGCCTCCGGCCCCAAGCACCTGAACATCAAGCTGACCCGCGCCAAGCTCGAAGCGCTGGTCGAGGACCTGGTCAAGCGTTCCATCGATCCGTGCCGCACGGCGCTGGACGATGCCGGCCTGCGTGTGTCCGATATCGACGAGGTGATCCTGGTCGGTGGCCAGACCCGCATGCCCAAGGTGCAGGAAGCGGTCAAGGATTTCTTCGGCAAGGAGCCGCGCAAGGACGTCAATCCGGACGAGGCCGTGGCGGTAGGCGCGGCGATCCAGGGCGGCGTGCTGGGTGGCGATGTCAAGGACGTGCTGCTGCTGGACGTGACCCCGCTGAGCCTGGGCATCGAGACCATGGGCGGCGTGTTCACCAAGCTGATCGAGAAGAACACCACGATCCCGACCAAGGCCTCGCAGATCTTCTCCACCGCTGACGACAACCAGACCGCAGTCACCGTGCACGTGCTGCAGGGCGAGCGCGAGCAGGCGCAGTACAACAAGTCGCTGGCCCGCTTCGACCTGACCGGCATCGACCCCGCGCCGCGTGGCATGCCGCAGATCGAGGTCAGTTTCGACATCGACGCCAACGGCATCTTGCACGTGAGCGCCAAGGACAAGAAGACCGGCAAGGAACAGAAAGTCGAGATCAAGGCCGGCTCGGGTCTGTCCGACGAGGAAGTCGAGCGCATGGTCGCCGATGCCGAGTCGCACCGCGAGGACGACAGGAAGTTCCAGGAGCTGGTCACCACGCGCAACAAGGCCGACCAGCTGGTGCACGCCACCCGCAGCGCGCTGAAGGAGCACGGCGACAAGGCCGGCGACCAGATCGGCGGCATCGAGGAAGCACTTTCGGAACTGGAAAAGGCGATGGAAGGCGACGACAAGGCAGCCATCGAAGCCAAGATGAGCAAGCTCGAGCAGGCGGCCCAGCCGCTGTTCGCTGCGGCCCAGGGCGCTGGCCAGGCCGGTCCCGACACCGCTGGACAGAAGGCCCCGGGCGGTGGCTCGGCGCAGCCCGACGACGTGGTGGATGCCGAATTCACCGAGGTCAAGGACGACGGCAAGAAGAGCTGAGCAAGTGCGGGCCGGACGGTACACTGTCCGGCCCTTCTTGCATGTGGGGCATGGGGAGTATCTGGAGCCAGACGAAACCGTGGTCGTTGCTGCCCCCATTACCCGGGTAAACGCGAGGCCATCGTCTTCGGGTTCCTGGCCTTGGGGGATTTGTCATCATCGCAAGCCATACCGGACAACCCGTGTTTGCCGCTGATCCATGTGCCCGTGGTCCCTTGCCGATCCTCGACGCAAGGCAGGGGCAGCTTGATTTACCTTCCTGCCGCCTTGATCTGGTGGTTATCCGAACGATTCACCGCAAACCCCGAAAGCCTCGCCCATGAGCAAGACCTGCTACTACGAAACCCTCGGTATCGACCGCGGTGCCGACACGGCCACGATCAAGAAGGCATTCCGGCGCGTGGCGATGAAATGCCACCCCGACCGCTGTCCGGACGATCCCGAGGCACAGGAACGCTTCAAGGAGGCCAAGGAAGCCTACGAAGTGCTGTGCGATGCCGAAAAGCGCCAGCTCTACGATCAGTACGGCCACGCGGCCTTCGAGGGCGGCATGGGCGGCGGGGGTGCCGGGTTTGGTGGCATGGGTGACATTTTCGGCGACATTTTCGGTGACATTTTCGGCATGGGCGGTGGCGGACGCGGCGGACCGCAGCGCGGTGCCGACTTGCGGTACATCCTGGAAATGGACCTGGAGGAAGCTGTCTTCGGGGTCGAGAAGGCGATCGAGGTACCGACCCTGGTGTCGTGCACCGACTGCAAGGGATCGGGGTCCAGTGACGGCAAGCTCGATACCTGCGCCACCTGTGCCGGGCATGGCCGGGTACGCATGCAGAACGGGATCTTCTCGATCCAGCAGGCCTGCCCGCACTGCGGCGGCAGTGGCCGGGTCATCAAGAACCCATGCAAGACCTGTCATGGCGAAGGCCGTTATCGCGACACCCGCACCCTGTCGGTGCGTATTCCGGCAGGTGTCGACAACGGCGACCGTGTGCGCCTGAACGGGCAGGGTGAAGCCGCCCCCGGCGGTGGCCCTGCAGGCGATCTGTACGTGGAGGTGCGGGTGCGCGAGCACGCCATCTTCAAGCGCCAGGGAAGCGATTTGTTCTGCGAAGTGCCGATCCGGTTCACCCAGGCCGCGCTCGGCGCAACCCTCAAGGTTCCCACACTGGAAGAGGACGTCGAGATCAACCTTCCGCCGGAAACCCAGACCGGGCACGTCTTCCGGTTGCGTGGTCGCGGCGTGAAGTCGGCGCGTGGCGGGCGGGTCGGCGACCTGCTGTGCCAGGTGGTGGTGGAGACACCGGTACGGCTGACACGCGAACAGCGCGAACTGCTTGAAGCTTTCGAAGACACCTTCGACGAAGCCAGCGTCGAGAAACACTCCCCGCGCGCCAAGAACTGGCTGGATGGCGTCAAGGACTTCTGGTCACGCGTGACATCATCGTGATCGGTCGCCAGCACTTGCACCGTCGCGCCACGGCGTTACGATGGCCTATTCCACGCCAGGGCAGCATACATACGGCATGAACCAGCAGCTACGCATTGCGATCAGCGGTGCCTCCGGACGCATGGGGCGCGCCCTGGTCGAGTCCAGTCTTGGCGACCGTCGCCTGCGTGTGCACCGTGCGGTCATCGACGCCTCGTCGGACCTGGTGGGCCAACCGCTCAAGCAACCTGCCACGGCAGAGTCCTTGCGCTACAGCAGCGGATGGGAGGGTGCCGGCAAACTGGATGCGGTCATTGATTTCAGTTCTCCGCAGGGGCTGGCCAGCGCGCTGGCGTACTGTCTTGACCATCAGGTGGCCCTGGTCGTGGGCACCACGGGCTACGAGCAGGAACTGCAGACGCAATTGCAGGACGCTGCCGCCCGCATTCCCGTGTTGCAGGCTGCCAATTTCAGCCTGGGTGTGGCCGTGATGCAGCACCTTTTGCGCGACGCCGCGCGCGCGCTGCCGGCATGGGACCTGGAAATCATCGAAGCACACCACGGGCGCAAGGAAGATGCGCCATCGGGTACGGCCATCGCGCTCGGCGAGGCGGCAGCCCAGGCACGTGGAACCACCCTGGAAGCCGAGGCTGTGTACACCCGTCAGGGTCAGACCGGACCTCGCCGACATGGCGCCATCGGTTTTTCAGTCGTGCGTGGCGGCGACATCGTGGGCGAGCACGTGGCGATGCTGGCCGGGAAAGGTGAACGACTGGAACTGTGCCATCGCGCCAGCGACCGTGGCATCTTCGCCCGCGGCGCACTTGAAGCGGCCGTCTGGCTGGCAGGGCAGGCCCCCGGCTTCTACGGGATTGCAGACATGCTGCAAGGACGACTGCGCGTCGAGAGCTGACGACCGGGCGTTCAGTCGCGGTGTGCGGCGCTGCGGTCGCGGCCGGCGCCGAGCTTGCGGTCCAGTCCGCCGAAGAGTTTCTTGAAGACCCGGGAGAACCTGCCGCGCCGGGTCTTGCGCAATTTGGCCTCCTCGCTGACCAGCCAGGCCACCTGGATCACGCGCCGTTCGCCTTCGTACGGCAAATGGCCGTGGAAGGAATTGTCCGCGCGGCGGAACACGGCAAGGGTCCCGTACAACGGCTTGATCTCGGGTACCAGCATGGCGTCGATGTCATCGATCCTCGACAGGAATCGCAGACATCCCTCGCTGGTGTCGGGCCATTGCCCGTTCATGTACAGCAGTGCGGTAGCAACCTTGGATTTGCTGTCGGTATGGATGGTGCCGTGGCGCTTGTTGAGATGCCTGCACAGCGTGACCAGGGTGGGGTACTGACCCAGATTGTCGATGCCCAGTCGCTGGCCGATGGCGCTGGCCACCCCGGGTGTGGTGAGTTGGTCGATCAGCGCGTTCACGGTCACTCCGCAATCGGCCCTGTCCCACGGGAAAAAGCCGGCTTCGGCATAGCGCGGAAAATCGCGATCGAGTTCTTCACGCGCACTGTCCGGAAGCTGCCCGCAGGCAATCATGAACGGAAACGGATCGAGCCGAACGGTGGTGTCGGGCCGGTCCAGCCGGCCGGGGTCGATCAGTGCAGTGTCCATCGGCAGTTCCATCATGTGTCCGGCAAGGGCAGGTTTCATGGGCCGTCGCCGGCCGGGTTAGTCATGGGTGATCGGCTTGTCCGTGAACAGAAAGGTCTTCATCTGCGTCGAAAAGTTATCGTCCTTGCGGCGGATCCATTCGAGCACCATGGCCGCATGCTCCTTCTCCTCGTCGCGATTGTGCTCGAGGATCTTCTTCAGTTGCGGGTCCTTGCAGGCTGCGGCGCGCTGGTTGTACCAGTCGACGGCCTCCAGCTCTTCCATCAGCGATACAATGGCGCGATGCATGTCGCGCACATCGTCAGTGAGTTCCTCGATGGGCTCGTGATACTGGTCGCTGGCCATGGCTTCTCCTCGGGTTACGGGCAAAAATCCCTGCATGCAGGTTCTTCCCGGCACAGTTTAACGGCAATTTCCTTAACCATCCGTGGGTGCACGAGCGATTTGCGGTAGACAAGTTTACGGCCGGGTCTTAACATCTTGGTCCGCCCGATAAATCACCTTGCGAGCCACAGGCCAGCCTCGCCGGCCTGCGGGTCTTGCTGCACCTGCTGAAGGCGGAATCGATGATCCCAGCGATGTTAACCCTCGAGGACGGAAGCACATTCCACGGCCATGCCGTGGGTGCGTCCGGATCGACTGTAGGCGAGGTGGTGTTCAACACCGCCATGACCGGATACCAGGAGATCCTCACCGATCCCTCCTATGCACGCCAGCTGGTCACCCTGACCTATCCGCATATCGGCAATACCGGATGCAATGGCGTGGACTCCGAATCGGAGCGGGTCCAGGCGGCAGGGCTGATCGTGCGCGATGTGCCGCGGCTTGCCTCCAGCTGGCGCAGCGAAGAATCCCTGCATGCCTACCTGGAACGCAACAGCGTCATCGCGATTGCCGGCATCGACACCCGCCGACTGACACGCATCCTGCGCGACAAGGGTGCCCTGAACGGCTGCATCGTGGCTGGCGACAGTTTCGATGAAGACGCTGCGCTGGCCCAGGCTCGGGCCTTCCCCGGGCTCAAGGGCATGGACCTGGCCCGGGAGGTGTCCACCGCCGGTCGCTACACATGGTCCGAAGGGCCCTACGATCTGGATCGGGGGACCTTTGCCCCATTGCAGGAACGGTTCCGGGTGGTGGCCTACGATTTCGGCATCAAGCGCAACATTCTCCGCCTGCTGGCCGAGCGCGGCTGTGCGCTGACCGTGGTGCCGGCGCAGACACCGGTGGACGAGGTGCTGGCCATGAAACCGGACGGCGTGTTCCTGTCCAACGGTCCGGGCGACCCGGCCGCCTGCGACTACGCCATCGCCGCCACGCGCACGCTGCTGGATACAAAGATCCCGCTGTTCGGCATCTGCCTGGGCCACCAGATCATGGCCCTGGCCGCCGGCGCGAAGACGCTGAAGATGAAGTTCGGCCATCACGGCGCCAACCATCCGGTCAAGGATCTCGATGACGGTCGCGTGATGATCACCAGCCAGAACCACGGCTTCGCTGTCGACCCGGCCACGCTGCCAGCCAACGCCCGCGTCACGCACGAGTCGCTGTTCGATGGCTCGCTGCAGGGCTTCGCGCTGACCGATCGCCCCGCGTTCTGCTTCCAGGGCCACCCGGAAGCCAGTCCGGGACCGCACGATATCGGCTACCTGTTCGACCGGTTCGCCCAGTTGATGCGGGACTCGGGGTCCGGGACCCGGGACTCGGGAAAAGCGTCGTGAGTGCGTCGCACTTCAAGGAACTGGAGGTTTGGCAAGTTGCCATGAAGCTGGCGGTGGATGTTTATGACTTGACCTCGAACTTCCCGCGAGAAGAGCGGTTTGGGTTGAGCTCCCAGCTTCAGCGTGCTGCTGTTTCCATCGCGTCGAACATTGCTGAAGGAAACGCAAGAAACTCGACACGGGACTATGCGCGATTCGTGTCCATGGCTCTTGGGTCGTCCGCCGAATTGCAAACGCAGCTTCTGCTTTCCCGTGAACTTGGATTGGGCAGCGAAGACATGAGAATCAAATCACTGGATTCATGTGAGCGAGTGGGCCAGATGCTCAATCGCCTGCATCAGGCTTTGACGCGCCGACTCGACACCGAGTCCCGAGTCCCGAGTCCCAAGTCCCGAATCTCCGAAGACACCGAGGAATATCTCTAATGCCGCGTCGCTCGGACATCCAAAGCATCCTCATCATCGGCGCCGGCCCGATCGTCATCGGTCAGGCCTGCGAGTTCGACTACTCCGGCGCCCAGGCCTGCAAGGCCCTGCGCGAGGAGGGCTACCGCGTCATCCTGGTCAACTCCAACCCGGCCACCATCATGACCGACCCGGAGATGGCCGATGCGGTCTACATCGAACCGATCAACTGGCAGACCGTCGAGCGCATCATCGCCAGGGAAAAGCCCGATGCCGTGCTGCCCACCATGGGTGGCCAGACCGCGCTCAATTGCGCGCTGGACCTGGCCGAGCATGGGGTCCTGGAAAAACACGGGGTCGAACTGATCGGTGCAACGCGCGAGGCCATACGCATGGCCGAAGACCGTGAACTGTTCCGCGACGCCATGACCGAAATCGGGCTGGAATCGCCGCGCTCGGCCATTGCCCGTTCCATGGACCAGGCCTGGGAAGTACAGGGCGAACTCGGCTTCCCAAGCATCATCCGGCCCAGCTTCACGCTCGGCGGCAGCGGCGGCGGCATTGCCTACAACCGCGAGGAATTCGAGGATATCGTCAAGCGCGGCCTCGAACTGAGCCCGACCCACGAGGTCCTGATCGACGAATCCATGCTGGGCTGGAAGGAATTCGAGATGGAAGTCGTCCGCGACAAGGCGGACAACTGCATCATCGTGTGCGCGATCGAGAACCTCGATCCGATGGGCGTGCATACCGGCGACTCGATCACGGTGGCTCCGGCGCAGACCCTGACCGACAAGGAATACCAGCGCCTTCGCGATGCCTCGCTTGCGGTGCTGCGCAAGATCGGTGTCGACACGGGCGGCTCCAACGTGCAATTCGGCGTGGACCCGAAAACCGGCCGCGTGGTGGTGATCGAGATGAACCCGCGCGTGTCGCGATCCTCGGCGCTGGCCTCCAAGGCGACCGGATTTCCCATTGCCAAGGTGGCCGCGAAACTGGCCGTGGGCTACACCCTGGACGAACTGAAGAACGAAATCACCGGCGGCCGTACTCCGGCCTCCTTCGAACCGTCCATCGACTACGTGGTGACCAAGATCCCGCGTTTTGCCTTCGAGAAGTTCCCGGCGACCGATGCACGCCTGACCACCCAGATGAAATCGGTGGGCGAGGTCATGGCCATGGGTCGCAGCATGCACGAATCGCTGCAGAAGGCGCTGCGTGGACTGGAGACCGGCAAGACCGGACTGGATCCGACCGGCCTGGATCTGACACGCGAAGAAGACCTGGCCACGCTGCGACGCGAATTGCGCCAGCCCGGACCCGAGAGAATCCTGCACCTGGGCGATGCATTCCGTGCGGGGTTGTCGCTGGATGAGGTCCACGGCCTGACCGGCGTCGACCCGTGGTTCCTGGCGGCCATCGAGGATATCGTCAGCGCCGAGCGCGAACTGGTGGAGCAGGGTCTGCCTTCGCTCGACCACGGCCGCATGCGCCAACTGAAACGGCTGGGCTTTTCCGACGCCCGGATGGCCAGCCTTCTGGGCACGGACGAAGCGGCCATCCGCCACCTTCGACACACGCTCGGGGTCCGCCCGGTCTACAAGCGTGTCGATTCGTGCGCGGCCGAATTTGCCACCAGCACGGCCTACATGTATTCGACCTACGAGGAGCAGTGCGAGTCCGAGCCCAACGACCGGCGAAAGATCATGGTGCTGGGCGGCGGGCCCAACCGCATCGGGCAGGGCATCGAGTTCGACTACTGCTGTGTGCATGCCGCGCTGGCACTGCGCGCGGACGGATTCGAGACCATCATGGTCAATTGCAATCCGGAAACGGTATCCACCGATTACGACACCTCCGATCGTCTCTATTTCGAGCCCTTGACGCTGGAAGACGTGCTCGAAGTGGTGCACAAGGAAAAACCCGAAGGGGTCATCGTGCAGTACGGCGGGCAGACTCCGCTGAAGCTGGCGCGAGCGCTGGAAGCGGCCGGCGTGCCGATCATCGGCACCAGCCCGGATTCGATCGATCTGGCCGAGGACCGCGAACGCTTCCAGCAGCTGATCGACCGCCTCGGGCTCAAGCAACCCCCCAATCGCATCGCCCGCAGCGCCGAGCAGGCACTGACCCTGGCGCGCGAAATCGGGTACCCGCTGGTGGTGCGACCCAGCTACGTGCTTGGTGGCCGGGCCATGGAAATCGTCTATGCCGACGAGGACCTGGCCCGCTACATCCGGGAAGCGGTACGCGTGTCCGAGTCCTCGCCGGTGCTGCTGGACCGCTTCCTCGACCATGCGGTCGAGGTCGACGTGGACATCATTGCCGACAACGAAGGCACGGTGCTGATCGGCGGCATCATGGAACACATCGAGGAAGCCGGCGTGCACTCGGGCGATTCCTCGTGCTCGCTGCCGCCGTATTCGCTCTCGCCGGCACTCCAGGACGAGCTGCGCCGGCAGGTCACGCTGCTGGCACGCGAACTGAAGGTGGTCGGCCTGATGAACACGCAGTTCGCGGTGCAGGGCGACACGGTCTATATCCTGGAGGTCAACCCGCGCGCTTCGCGCACGGTGCCCTTCGTGTCCAAGGCCACCGGCCAGCCCCTGGCCAAGATTGCTGCACGCTGCATGGCCGGAAGCACACTCAAGGCACAGGGCGCCACACGCGAGATCGTGCCGGCTTACTACGCCGTCAAGGAAGCGATCTTCCCGTTCCTCAAGTTCCAGAACGTGGATCCCATCCTTGGTCCGGAGATGCGATCGACCGGCGAAGTGATGGGCGTGGGACGCGACTTCGGCGCCGCGTTCGGTCGTGCCCATGAAGCGGCGGGCATCCGCAAGCCGCCCCTGGGCAAGGTGTTCCTGTCGGTGCGCGATGCCGACAAGGAAAGGCTGTTGCCGATTGCGCGCGACATCCTGGCACGGGGTTACGGCCTGGTGGCCACCCGTGGCACTTCGGCCCACCTGAACGGGCACGGTCTGGCATGCGAGCACATCAACAAGGTGCTCGAAGGCCGGCCGCATATCGTCGACCTGATCAAGAACGGCGAGATCGTCTACATCGTCAACACCACGGAGGGCAAGCAGGCCATTGCCGATTCGTACTCCATCCGCCGTGAGGCGCTGCAGCAGCGCGTCACCTATTCGACCACCATTGCAGGCGCGCGCGCCCTGCTGCATTCGCTCGACAGCCGGGACGGCGGCAGCGTGCACAGCCTGCAGGACCTGCACAAGGAGCTGAATGCATGAACCGTGCTCCCATCACCAAGAAAGGCGCCGAGCGACTGCGCCAGGAACTTGAACGTCTGAAGAGCGAGGAACGACCGCGCATCATCGAGGCCATCGCCGAGGCACGCGCCCATGGCGACCTGAAGGAAAACGCCGAATACCATGCGGCACGCGAGCAGCAGAGTTTCATCGAGGGGCGCATCCACGAACTGGAGGCCGCCCTGTCGACGGCGCAGGTGATCGACACCAGCACACTCAACGCCGGCAACAAGATCGTGTTCGGCGCCATCGTCGACCTGGAAGACGAAGCCAGCGGCGATGAGGTCAGCTACCAGATCGTCGGTGACCTGGAAGCCGACATCAAGCAGAACCTGATTGCCGTCAATTCACCCATCGCGCGGGCGCTGATCGGTCGCATGGAAGGCGACAGCATCGAATTCCAGGCCCCCAGGGGGGTGAAGAACTACGAAATCATCGGGGTCCGGTACGAGTGAGTCCGGACCGGGTCTGCGGATTGTACGAACAGTGATCGCCTTTCGCGCCTTCGCCCTGCGCCGCGGTCCGCGCAGCCTGCTGGACAACATCGACCTGACGCTGCATGCCGGCTGGAAGGTCGGCGTGGTCGGCCGCAACGGTTGCGGCAAGTCCAGCCTGTTCGCGGCCCTGCGCGGCGAACTGGACGGCGATGCCGGCGAACTGGAGCTGCCGGCCGGCATCCGCATGGCTTCGGTGGCCCAGGAAACCCCGGCTCTGGCCGAACCGGCGCTCGACTATGTGCTCGGCGGCGATGTCGAACTGGCGGCAGCACTCGGGGAAGAAGCGCAAGCACTGGAGGCGGGCGACCATGATGCCGTTGCGCATGCTCATCTGCGCATCGAAGCGCTCAACGGCTACGACGGGCGCGCCCGTGCCGGACGCCTGCTGCACGGCCTGGGCTTCGCGCCCGACACCCATGAACAGCCTGTGGCCGAATTCTCCGGGGGATGGCGTGTGCGTCTGAACCTGGCCCGGGCGCTGATGGCGCCATCCGAACTGCTGCTGCTGGATGAGCCGACCAACCATCTCGATCTCGATGCGGTGCTGTGGCTGGAAGCCTGGCTGCGACGCTACCCGGGCACCTTGCTGGTGATTTCGCACGACCGCGAATTTCTGGACGGCGTGGTGTCGCATGTCCTGCACCTGCATGCAGGCACCGCACGCCTTTACAGCGGCAACTACAGTGTCTTCGAGCGCCAGCGTGCCGAGCAACTGCGCCAGCAGCAGATCGCGCACGAGAAGGAACAGGCCGAACGCGCACACCTGCAATCGTTCGTCGATCGCTTCCGGGCCAAGGCCAGCAAGGCCAGGCAGGCACAATCGCGGGTCAAGCGACTGGAGAAACTGGCCGGCACCGAGGCGGTGCGTGCCGAGCGCCCGTTCCATTTCCGCTTCCCCGACTCCGGTCGCCTGCCGACCTCGATGCTCGGCCTGGACCGTGCCGACCTGGGATATGCCGCCGACGAGGACGCCGGCGCCGTGCGTATCCTGCGCGACGTGACCCTGCGCCTGGAGGCCGGCGACCGCCTCGGCCTGCTTGGCGTCAACGGCGCGGGCAAGTCGACCCTGGTCAAGACCCTGGTCGGCGAGCTGGCACTATTGTCCGGCGAGCGCAGCGCGCACAAGGACCTGCGCATCGGCTACTTCGCCCAGCACACGGTGGAAAGCCTGCGCGCCGGTGCCAGCCCCCTGGAACATCTGGCCGAGCGCGCCCCGGACGTGACGCAGCAGGTGCTGCGCGACTGGCTGGGGCAGTGGCAGTTTGCCGGCGATCGTGCCTTCGAGCCGGTGGACGGTTTCTCCGGCGGCGAGCGCGCGCGGCTTGCGCTGGCGCTGATTGCCTGGGACAGGCCCAACCTGCTGCTGCTGGACGAGCCGACCAACCACCTGGACCTGGACATGCGCGAAGCCCTGGTCGATGCACTGGAGGACTACCAAGGCGCGCTGGTGCTGGTCTCGCACGATCGCCATCTGCTGGGACTGGTCTGCGACCGCTTCTGGCGTGTCGGTGATGGCTCGGTCCAGGCATTCGACGGCGATCTCGACGACTACGCACGCTGGCTGCGCAGCCGTGACGAGGGCAGCGTAAAAGACGCACCATCCGCCGCACAGCCCTCGGCCAAGGACCGTCGACGTGCCGCCGCGCAGCAGCGCGAGCGGATGCGTCCGCTGACCCGTGAAGTGCAGCGCGTGGAAAAGCGCATGCAGGCCATCACCGGCGAGCTGGCCGCACTGGAAACGCGCCTGGCCGACCCGGCGCTGTACACCGAGCAGCCGGGCGAGGCGGCCGCATTGGGTCGCCAGCAGGGCGCGTTGCGCGCCGAACACGATACCCTCGAGACGCAGTGGCTGGAGCTGCACGAGCAGATCGAGGCGCTGTCGGGCGAGGACGCCTGAGGCATGATGGAACCACGCCTCGCCCGGGGACGGACCTGACGCCATGCTGTACGTGCTGTTGCCCACCTTTGCCCATGGCGGCCACGACCCGGCCCTGCGTGCGTGGCTGGTACGCGGCGACCGGATGGCCGATACCCCCCACGGCTACATGGCCGCGCTGTCATCGTATTTTCACTGGCCGTCGGGGCCGCTGCCCGCCGGCGCGCTGCTGCGCGAGGCACAGCACGGCGATGCCGGCATGGACACCTGGCTGTGCGCGGACCCCGCCTACGTGCAGCCGGACATGACCGGTGCACGCATGCTGGCCTGCGGCACGCTGGACCTGGACGCGGACGAGGCCGACGCGCTGGCGCGACCCCTGCGTCCCCTGTTTGGCGACCTGGGCTTCCTGCTGGAAACCAGCACACCCGGCCGCTGGCATGTACGCCTGCCGCGCGATGCGCAACCGCCGGCTTTTGCCTCGCCGGACCAGGTGCTTGGCGACGACCTGCTGCCGCATCTGCCGCAGGGTGCGGCGCACGGAGCCTGGCGCAACCTGTTCACCGAAACACAGGTCCTGTTGCACCAGAACCCGGTCAATGAAGCCCGTCGCGCACGCGGGAAGATGCCGGTGAACTGCCTGTGGCTGTGGGGCGGGGGACGGCTGCCGGCCTGGGTCAAGGCCGACGTGGGGTCGCTGTACAGCCGCGATCCGCTGGCCCGCGTGCTCGGTCAGCTGGCCAGGATCGAGATTCACGCACCCGGTGATTTCGATCCGAAACACGGCGCCGACAACGAACTGCTGGATCTCGAAAGCGGCTTCGATGCCGCCGTCCATGCACCGTTACTGGCTGCGGCGCTGCGCCGGCACGCCGGCCTGACACTGCGTTTCGCCAGCGGCGAAGGTGTGTACTACGCAAACCGGCATCGCTGGCGCGTCTGGCGTCGCATCGCATGAGACGGGTCATCCTGCGCCAGCGTGCCTGTCCCGATGGCGCCATCGACGGTGCACACGACCTGCACCCGGTATTGCAGCGTGTCTACCGCGCGCGTGGCGTTGCGGACGCTGCACAGATCGACCATGCCCTGACCCGTCTGCAACCGCCCGATGCCCTGCGCGGACTGCCGGCTGCGGTCAATATCCTGACGGCGGCCATCGCATCCAACCAGCGCATCGTCATCGCCGGCGACTACGACTGCGATGGCGCCACCGGCATGGCGGTGGCCGTGCGCGGACTGCGCCTGCTTGGCGCGCGGCAGGTCGACTTCGTGGTGCCAAACCGTTTCGAGCATGGCTACGGACTCAGTCCGGCGCTGGTGGAATCCCTGCGCGAGAGGCCCGACGTGCTGGTCACGGTCGACAACGGCATCGCCAGCGTGGCCGGTGTCGCAGCGGCCCGGGCTCGGGGCATCCGCGTGGTGGTGACCGATCATCATCTGCCGGGGCCGCAGTTGCCCGATGCCGATGCCATCGTCAATCCGAACCTGCCCGGCGACGGCTTCCCCAGCAAAGCGCTGGCCGGGGTGGGCGTGATGTTCTATCTGCTCATCGCGCTGCGTTCGGCCATGTGTTCCAGCGATCATCCTGATCGCGAAGATCAGGAAACGGTCATCCATGGCCGCACTGCTCGAAAAGCGTGGCCAAATCTGGCATCCCTGCTGGACCTGGTGGCGCTTGGCACCGTGGCCGACGTGGTGCCGCTGGACCACAACAACCGTGTACTGGTCGAGAATGGCCTGCGCCGCATCCGCGCCGGCCACGCCTGCGCCGGCATCCGCGCGCTGGCCGCAGCCAGCGGCCGCAGCCTGGCGACGCTGACCGCCGCCGACATGGGGTTTGCGCTGGGACCTCGACTCAATGCCGCCGGCCGGCTGCAAGACATGACCCTCGGCGTGGCCTGCCTGTTGACCGACGACGAGGGCAGGGCGAGCGAACTGGCCGAACGGCTGTCCACGATCAACGCCGAGCGCCGCCAATTGCAGGCGGACATGGTCACCGAGGCCGAACGCATGGTGCGCGACGCGGTGTTGCCGGACACGGTGGGCGTGTCGCTGCACGATCCCGGCTGGCACCCCGGCGTGGTCGGCCTGGTCGCCTCGCGCATCAAGGAGCGCCTGCACCGGCCGGTGGTGGCCTTCGCGCCGGCCGATACCGGCAGCGACCAGCTGCGCGGCTCGGCGCGCTCGATTCCCGGCTTCCACGTGCGCGACGCGCTGGCCGAGGTCGACGCCCGCCATCCGGGCCTGATGGGCCCGTTCGGCGGTCACGCCATGGCCGCCGGCCTGAGTCTGCCGGCTGATCGCTTCGATGCCTTCGCCGAGGCCTTCGATAGGGTGGTGCGCGAACGCATGCAGCCGGAGCTGCTGGAAGCCGTGCTGTGGACCGACGGCGAACTGCCGCCAGGCGCCATGACGCTGCCACTGGCGCAGGCACTCAGGCTGGCCGGCCCCTGGGGCCAGGCCTTCCCCGAACCGCTGTTCGAAAACACCTTCGAATGCCTGCAACGCCGCCCCATGGGCAGCACCGGCGCCCACCTGCGCCTCAAACTCCGCGACCCGCGCGACGGGCAAATCATCGATGCGGTGATGTTCAACGCCGACCCGGCCCTGCCCGAAACCACGCACCTTCGCGCCGCCTTCAGCCTGGTCGTCAACGACTGGCAAGGCAGGGAAACCCCGCGCTTGCTGCTGCACCATATCGAGCCGATCTGACCGGCGTAGGGCGGGCACCGTCCGCCATTCAGAAAGGTTCAATGTCCAGGTGCGGTTCCGTCCGGCTGACGCCGGCCGAGTTCATTTTCTTGCTTGCCCACAAATGCGTCGGGAACGCATTTGGACGGCGAAGCCGGCCCGAAGGGTGGAGTGCAGGACGCCCGGAACAAGAAAACGGAACCAAAAGAAGAGCACCCCGACGTCCGCGCCCTACGCGCCTCCGGCGTTACGGGTCCGCTCCGGACTCCGGGGGTTCGTGGACAGGACCTTCGGTAGCGATTAACTACTTCCGTCCGTTTTGACCCTACCGTTTCCCAAGCGACCCAGGGTTGGAAAATAGTTGCCGGATTTGCGCACTCCCCACATTGAGGATATTCCTATGATAAACGAGCGCATACACGCGAGTCTTTGCGGGAAAGGGGCGAAATCATGGATGGAAGGCTTATGTTCCGCGCATTTCAGCATTTGAATATGCGCGTGGATACTGCGCGGGTTCGTGCAACATCAATGCAATTCTCGCGAACCGCCTTTACAGTACTCGTACTGTTCTTTGTCGCCATCAAGCTTGCCATGGCCGGTGATCCCAAGCTTCCCTGGGAGCAGTACGCCAAGGTCGTCAAACATCGCGAGACCGTTGCCTCGATGGGGCCGGACCTCTTCGGCGACAAGGTAGATCTCTACACCGACGCGCTCTCCTTCTCGCATACCGACATCAGCCTGCCCGGCAACAATGCCTTGCCGGTGAATGTGACGCGTATCATGACCATCAAGAGCAGGCCGGCGGATCAACCGAACGAACATGAATTTGCAGACTGGCAGCTGGACCTGCCGCATCTGAGCGGCGTGTTTGCCACGGACTGGGCCTGGAATGATTCCACAGGACAGCCGGTGGGTCGATGCTCGACTGCCAAGGCCCCGCCGGATGTGACGGTGGCTGGCGGCGCCACCTATGCCACGCAGGAGTACTGGCATGGCTACCACGCTCACATGCCACATGGCGGCGAGATGTTGCTGGCTGATCAAGGTGCCCAAGCGCCCTCAAGCGGTGGTCCGTACCGTTGGATGACTCCGGGCTTCACCTATTTCTCCTGCCTGTCGAGCATAGTCAATGGCTCGGGTGAAGGTTTCCTGGCCATCACGCCGGATGGTACCAAGTATTGGTTCAACTACATGTCGCAGTATTACCAACCGGCGTTGGACAAACCCGTCAGTGGGTCGACCAATCTGGTAGGACTGTTGACGCGTCGACGTGACGTCTTGTATGCGACCAAAGTCGAAGACCGCTTCGGCAATTGGGTGACCTACACCTACACCAACGCTGCCACATCGCCCATCCATATCACGTCCATGCAGTCCAGCGATGGACGGCAGTTGACCTTCAGCTACGGAAGCAATGGCCATATTTCCTCCGTCAGCGATGGCAGCCACACGTGGCAGTATTTGTACGGAACCAGCGCGCAACGGAACAAGCAGACGCTGACAGCGGTCATCCGTCCGGATGGAACACGTTGGACCTACAACTTCGGGCCGTTTTCCGATGCCGAGATCATTTACGACGAAGAACCGAACGTATCGCGTTCCTGTTCAACCACGGCGCCTTATACCGGCATTGACGATCTGAATGACAGCACGCTCACCGCCAGCGCCACGGCGCCATCGGGAGCCACGGGCAGCTTCCAGATAGGGATCACGTTCAACGGGCGCAGCAACGTGCCGATGGCGTGCATCAACTGGGAAACGCCGACCAACAACCCCCTCAACGACATCGCAGTCTGGCCCAAGCGCTGGGAGACCATCGGACTCACCCAGAAAACCCTATCGGGTCCCGGTCTGCCGAACATGACCTGGACCTATTCCCATGGTGCCGACAGCAGCTGGATCAGCGGCAGTGGTCCCACATGCGATTCGATCACGTGCGCCGATCCTGTCTGCCTGTCCGATTCCTGTGCCGGCACGGCCAACACCACGATCACCGGTTCCGATGGTCGGTGGGTCAGCTATACCTTTGGTGACAGTTATCGTTACAACGAGGGCAAGTTGCTTTCAGTGCAGCGCGGCAGCGGCCCCAACGCGATACTCAGCACGAAGACGTTGACCTATGATGAGGCACAGTCGGGGCAACCTTTCCCGACGCCCATAGGCACCAGTCCGCAGCCCCTGGGTAACGGATTTACATCCGAGTTTCTTCGTCCTCAGACAAGCCGCACGATTGCACAGGACGGTACGAATTACGCTTGGGTGGTCAACCAGACAAATAATGTGTTCGACTTCGATGGGCTCGCCCGCCCGTTATCCGTGACCAAGAGCAGTACGGATGCTCAAAGTGCGGCAACTCTGTTTACCCAAATCGATACAACCCAGTACTACGATGATCCGTCCAAATGGGTGATGGGACTGATCAAGCAAACCAGTATCAATGGCACGCCCGTTTCAGAGTTCAGCTATACCACCAGTGATCAGCCCAGCGTTTACCAGAGCTTTGGCCTGACAGTCCAGACACGAACCTACAACGCCGATGGCACCGTAGCCACGGTGACGGATGGCGACAACAACGTGACCACATTGTCCAGCTGGATGCGCGGTATCCCTCAGCAGATCGGGCACCCAGACGGCACGACCGAGTCGGCGGTTGTCAACAATGCCGGCTGGATCACGTCGACCATCGACCAGAACGGAAGCAGGACGTGTTTCAGCTATGACCCCATGGGCAGGGTGACGCAGATCACCTATCCTTCCGAAACGCAGGCGAGTGTCTGCGACAACTCGTCCTGGAATGTCACGACCATGAACTTCTCGCCGACGACCAGCAGCGAATACAACCTGCCGGCGGGCGAATGGCGTCAAACGGTCACGACAGGCAACGCGCAGAAAGTCACTTACTTCGATGCCTTCTGGCGGCCCGTCATGGTGACGCAGTACGACCTATCCAATAGGACTGGCACGCAACGTTCCAACGCGTTCACCTACAACTACCAGGGACAGGAAACCTTCGCGTCTCAGCCTGTATCCGGAACCCCAAACGTTCCCGTAGATTTGAGCAGCACGACATGCGCCCAAAACGGCAACACGCCATTTTGTCGAGGCACTTTCACTACCTACGATTCCATCGGACGCGTGACGGAAATTCAACAAACCTTGTCCGTGGACACAAGCACCGGCGCACAGACGTTTGCGACTTCTTCGCAGGCTTATCAGTCAGACGATAAGCTGGCCGTCACCGACCCCAACGGTAACGTCACGACGACCCGCTATCAGGTATTCGATACGCCCAGCTACAAGCATGTGATCGAGGTGCAGGCGCCGGACGGCATCACGCAGTCGATTGCACGCAACGTCTTCGGC